>Ga0209902_100971_pt1 | contig 19110 bp, 15 predicted proteins | sample FECB27metaG_FD_188304 | JGI IMG/M metagenome (GOLD analysis project Ga0209902, IMG submission 188304) | Cyanobacterial communities from the Joint Genome Institute, California, USA - FECB-27 (SPAdes) (version 2) | ecosystem: Environmental > Aquatic > Thermal springs > Hot (42-90C) > Microbial mats...
CCTCGGCCCGCCGCCGTCGGCGTGGCTCGAGGCGGAGTGCCGGGCGCTCGACAATGCCGAGTTCGTCTGGCTGCCGCTGCCGCTCGACTGGATGGCCGACGACGATGCGGCCATCGCGCCGGTGCCGGCGGCGCTGCGGACGCTCGCCGACGACCGCCGCGTCGACCTCCTGCATCTGAACGCCCCCGCCCAGGCGGCCGGCCTCAGCGGCGACCGCCTGCCGATCGTCTGCGCCTCCCATTCCTGCATGGCGACCTGGTGGCGGGCGGTGCGGCGGACGGCGCTGCCGACCGACTGGCACTGGCGGGCCTCCGCCGAAGGCAGCGGCCTCGCCGCCGCCGACATCGTCATTGCCCCGAGCGCCGCCCACGCTGCCGCCCTGCGCGCCGTCTACGGATCGCTTCCGGAACTCCGCGTCGTCCCGAACGCCACGACGCTCCGGCGCGGTGGCGGGCCTCGCGAGCCCTACGTCTTCGCCGCCGGCCGCTGGTGGGACGAGGCCAAGGGCGCCGCCGTCCTCGACGCGGCGGCGGCCACCAGCCCCTGGCCGATCGCCGCCGCCGGCGCGACCGAGGGGCCGACCGGGCAACGCTACGTCTTCTCGGCGGTGAACCCGCTCGGCCCGCTGCCCCCCGAGGCGGTCGAGGACCACGTCCGCCACGCCGGCATCTTCGTCTCGCCGTCGCTCTACGAGCCGTTCGGGCTCGGCGTGCTGGAGGCGGCGCGCTGCGGCTGTCCGCTGGTGCTCTCCGATATCGACACCTTCCGTGGCCTGTGGGACGGCGCGGCCGTGTTCACCCCGGCCGGCGACGGGGCGGCGCTCGCCGCCGCCATCGCCCGCCTCGCCGACGACGCGCCCCTGCGCCAACGGCTCGGCGAGGCGGCGAGCCGGCGCGCCGACGACTACACGCCGGACCGCCAGGCAGAACTCGTCGTCGACGCCTACCGCGACGCCGCGCGGGCCCGCTACGGCGCGGAGGCCGCGTGATGCGCTTCGTCTTCTACACCCACTCGGTCGTCTCCGACTGGAACCACGGCAACGCCCATTTCCTGCGCGGGATCATGGGCGAGCTCGTCGCCCGCGGCCACACGGCGGTGGCGCTGGAACCCGAAGACGGCTGGAGCCGGCAGAACCTCCTCGCGGAAGCCGGCCCCGCGGCGCTCGACGCCTTCGCCGAAACGTTCCCGGAGCTGAAGTCCGTCACCTACGGTCCGGACTTCGACCACGAGGCGGCGGTTGCAGACGCCGACGTCGTCGTCGTGCACGAGTGGACCGAGCCGGCGCTCGTCGCCCGTCTCGGCCGGGCGCGGCGCGACGGCGGTCGCTTCACGCTCATTTTCCACGACACCCACCACCGCGGCGTCAGCGGCGCCGACGAGATCGCCGGCCTCAAGATCGACGACTATGACGCCGTGCTCGCCTTCGGCGAGGCGCTCCGCGAGCTCTATCTCGGCCGCGGCTGGTCGCGCGCCGTCTTCACCTGGCACGAGGCGGCCGACGTGCGGCTGTTCCGGCCGCCGGAGGAGCCGCGACCCGACAGCACCGGCCTCGTCTGGATCGGCAACTGGGGCGACGGCGAGCGCACGGCCGAACTCGCCACCTACCTGCTGGAGCCGGTCCGCCGGCTCGGCCTACCGGCGACGGTGCACGGCGTCCGCTATCCGCCCGAGGCGCTCGCCGCGCTCGGCGATGCCGGCATCGCCTACCGCGGCTGGGTGCCGAACCACCGGGTGCCGGCGGTGTTCGCCGCCCACCGCATGACCGTGCACGTACCCCGCCGCCCCTATGTCGAGGCGCTGCCGGGCATCCCGACGATCCGCGTCTTCGAGGCGCTCGCCTGCGGCATCCCGCTCGTCTCCGCCCCGTGGCGCGACACCGAGGGCCTGTTCCGCGAGGGCGACTTCCTGTGGGCCCACAGCGGCGACGAGATGCGCGACGCTCTCGGCCGCCTCGACGCCGACGCCGAGCTTCGGGCGGACCTGATGGTCCGCGGCCGCGAGACGATCCGCGCCCGCCACACTTGCGCGCACCGGGTCGACGAGCTCTTCGCCATCCTCGCCGAGCGCGGCACCGCCCGTGTCCAGCACGGCTTGTCCGAAACCTCGCCCGTGTCCCTGCCCGCGGAGGCCGCCCAATGACCATCGCCTTCTACGGCTCCAGCCTGCTCTCCTCCTACTGGAACGGCGCCGCCACCTACTATCGGGGCATCCTCCGGGCCCTCGCCGCCCGCGGCCACGACATCGTCTTCTACGAGCCCGACGCCTTCGGCCGCCAGCAGCACCGCGACATCGACCCGCCGCCCTGGGCCCGCGTCGTCGTCTACCCGGCGACGCCGGAGGGGGTCGCGGAAGTGGCCAAAGCCGCCGCGGCGGCCGATGTCGTCGTCAAGGCGAGCGGCGTCGGCTATGCCGACGACGCGCTGCTCGAGGCGGTGATGATGGCCGCCCGCCCGCAGGCGCTGCGCATCTGGTGGGACGTCGACGCCCCGGCGACGCTTTCCGAGATGAAGGCCGGCGGCCACGCCCCGCTCGCCCGGCTGCTGGCGGACCTCGACCTCGTGCTGACCTACGGCGGTGGCGACCCGGTCGTCGACGCCTACACCGCCATCGGCGCCCGCGCGTGCGTGCCGATCTACAATGCCCTCGACCCGGATACCCACCATCCGGTCGACCCCGACCCCGCCTACACCGGCGACCTCGGCTTCCTCGGCAACCGCCTGCCGGACCGCGAGGCGCGGGTGGAGAGCTTCTTCCTCGCCGCTGCGGCCGCGATGCCGGAGCGCCGCTTCCTGCTCGGCGGCTCCGGCTGGGAGGACAAGGCGTGCCCGCCGAACGTCGTCCGCCTCGGCCACGTGCCGACCGGCCGCCACAACGCCTTCAACGTGACGCCGCGGGCCGTCCTCAACATCAACCGCGACAGCATGGCGGCGATCGGCCATTCCCCGCCCACCCGCGTCTTCGAGGCGGCCGGTGCCGGCGCCTGCCTGATCACCGATGCCTGGCCCGGCCTCGAAGCCTTCCTCACGCCGGGCCGTGAGGTCCTCTCGGTCCGCGACGGCGCCGACCTCGTCGAGGCGCTGGCCGGTCTCGATGCCGCCCGTGCCGCCGAGATCGGCGCCGCGGCGCTCAGGCGGATGCTCGCCGAACACACCTACGAACACCGCGCCGGCCTGCTCGACGCCCTGCTGCGGCGGGCGGGCAGCGAGAAGCGCCAGCGGGTGGCGGCATGACCGCGCCCGCCTCAAATCCCGCCCGCCGCAACGGCTCCGGCGGCCCGAGGCGCCTGAAGCTCGTCTTCATCGGGCTGTCGCTGTCGTCGTCCTGGGGCAACGGCCACGCCACCACCTACCGGGCGCTGCTGAAGGGCCTCGCCGCCCGCGACCACGACGTCGTCTTCCTCGAGGAGGACGTGCCCTGGTACGCCGCTCACCGCGACCTGCCCGACCCGGATTTCTGCCGCTTCGCCCTCTACGCCCACGCCGATGATCTCGCAGAGCGCTTCCGCCCGGTGATCGCCGCGGCGGACGCCGTGGTCGTCGGCTCGTACGTGCGGAGCGGCATCGCCGTCTGCGATCTCGTCACCGCGACGGCGCGCGGCGTCACCGCCTTCTATGACATCGACACCCCCGTGACGGTCGCCGGCCTCGACGCCGGCGACACGGAGTTCCTGGCGCCGCGCCAGGTGGCGGACTTCGACCTCTATCTGTCGTTCTCGGGCGGGCCGATCCTCGAGACGCTCGCCACCCGCTACGGTGCGCGCCGGCCGATCGCCTTCCACTGCGCCGCCGACGAGAGCCGCTACCGGCCGGTCGACGTGCCGGCGCGCTGGGATCTCGGCTATCTCGGCACCTACAGCCCGGATCGCCAGCCGGTGCTGGAGCGCCTCCTCCTCGAGCCGGCGCGGCGGCTGCCGGAGCGCCGCTTCGTCGTCGCCGGCCCCCGCTATCCCGACGACATCATCTGGCCCGAGAACGTCGAGCGCATCGACCACGTCGGCCCCGCCGGCCACCCGGCCTTCTACGCGGCGCAGCGCTTCACCCTCAACGTGACGCGTGCCGACATGGTGGCCGCCGGCTGGTCGCCGAGCGTCCGCCTGTTCGAGGCCGGCGCCTGCGGCACGGCGATCCTCAGCGACCACTGGGACGGCCTCGACGCGCTGTTCCCCGACGGCGAGGCGATCCGCATCGTCGACGGGCCGGACGACGTCGTCGCCGCCCTGTCGGCGCCAGCCGAGCTCTCCCGCCGCCTCGGCGCCGCCGCCCGCGACATCGTCGTCGCCCACCACACCGGCACGGCGCGCGCCGCCGAACTCGAGGCCGCCATCGCCTCCGTCACCGCCCAGCCCGCCGCCGAGCTCCAGTCCCACCGATCCATGAAGGAGACCGCCATGGCCCGAGACGCGCGCCTACCCGTCCGGTCCGCTGCCCGCGGCGGCCGCTCCCCCTCGGAGCCGGCCGTCCTCGTCGCTGGCGGCGCCGGCTTTCTCGGCAGCCACCTCTGCGAGGCGCTGATCGACGAGGGTCGGCGCGTCATCTGCCTCGACAGCTTTCTCACCGGCGCCGCCGAGACGCTCGCGCCGCTGGAGGGTCACCCCCGCTTCAGTGTCATCGAGGGCGACATCTGCCAGCCGCTCGCGATCGACGAGCCGGTCGACCGCATCTACAACCTCGCCTGCCCCGCCTCGCCGCGTCGCTACCAGGCCGACCCGGTGCACACGCTGATGACGAGCGTCGTCGGTACCAAGAACCTGCTCGAGCTCGCCCGCGCCCACGGCGCCCGGCTCCTGCAGGCCTCGACCAGCGAGGTCTACGGCGATCCCGACCAGCACCCGCAGCGGGAGTCCTACTGGGGCAACGTCAACCCGATCGGCATCCGCGCCTGCTACGACGAAGGCAAGCGCGCCGCCGAGGCGCTGTGCTTCGACTATGGCCGCCAGCACGGAGTCGACGTGCGCGTCGCCCGCATCTTCAACACCTACGGCCCGCGCATGCGCGCCGACGACGGCCGCATCGTCTCGAACCTCGTCACCCAGGCGCTCGCCGGGAAGCCGCTCACCGTCTACGGCACCGGCGAACAGACCCGCTCGCTGTGCTTCGTCAGCGACCTCATCGAGGCGCTGCGGCTCCTGATGGAGCGGCCGGAGAACCCGGGCGTGCCGATCAACCTCGGCAATCCCGAGGAATACTCGATCAACGCGCTCGCCGAGACCGTCAAGCGGCTGACCGGCTCGACCTCGCCGGTGGTGTTCGAGCCGCTGCCGGAGGACGACCCGCACGTCCGCTGCCCGGACATCACCCAGGCGCGCGAGATCCTCGGTTGGCGACCACGCACCCCGGCCGACCAGGGCCTCGTCGAGACGATCGCGTGGTTCCGCGCCGAGGCCGCCGCCGAGCAGGCACCGCGCCTGCCACGGGCCAAGACGGCCGGCGGAGCGGCGACCCTCGTCCCCGGTGCCGCCGCCGCCCCCGAGGGCTCCGCCTGATGCCGCGGGCCCTCAGATCCTCGTCCGCGCCGGCGCTGCGCGAGCGCGTCGAGGCGCTGCGTCCATGGTTCCACAACCTGACGCTCGACGGGGTCGAGACCGCCCCGGACCACCCCCTCGGCGACTACCCGCGCACCAAGTGGGACCGATTCGCCGCCGCGCTGCCGGCCGATCTCTCCGGCCGCACCGTGCTCGACATCGGCTGCAACGCCGGCTTCTACGCACTGGAAATGAAGCGCCGCGGCGCCGAGCGCGTCGTCGGCATCGACCCCGACCCGCGCTACCTCGAGCAGGCCGCACTCGCCGCCGAGGTCGCCGGCCTGCCGATCGAGCTGCGCCAGGCGTCGGTCTACGACGTCGCGGCGCTCGGTGAGCGCTTCGACATCGTGCTGTTCATGGGCGTCCTCTACCACCTGCGGCATCCGCTGCTCGCCCTCGACCTGATCCGCGAGCACGTCGCCGGCGACCTCGTCGTCGTGCAGTCGCTGCTGCGCGGCGCGAGCGAGGCGGCGCCGGTGGCCCAGGACTATCCGTTCGAGGAGACCGCCGTGTTCGATCTCGCCGGCGCGCCCCGGCTGCAGTTCGTCGAGCATCACTTCGCCGGCGATCCGACCAACTGGTGGGTCCCCAATCGCGCCTGCCTCGCCGCCATGCTGCGCAGCGCCGGCTTCGAGATCGAGGCGCAGCCCGAGACGGAGGTCTTCCTCTGCCGGGTCGGCGCCCGCCCGGCCGCGGTGTCGCCGCCGCCGAGCATCGCCCGCACCAACACCCGCAAGGGAGCCTACGCATGACGGGGACGACCCTCGAGACGATGCGCGCCGCCGTCCTCACCGGCCCCGGCCGGATCTCGATCGAGCAGGTGCCGCGGCCGGAGCCGGGGCACGGCCAGGTGCGCCTGCGCCTGGAAGGCTGCGGCGTCTGCGCCTCCAATCTCGGCCCGTGGTCCGGCCCGGAGTGGATGCAGTTTCCGACCGCTCCCGGCGAACTCGGCCACGAGGCGTGGGGCGTCGTCGATGCGGTCGGCGACGGCGTCGACGACCTCGCCGAGGGCGACCGCGTCGCCGCGCTCTCCTACCGCGGCTACGCCGAGTTCGACGTCGCCGACGCCGGCGCGGTGGTCCGCCTCCCCGACACGCTTGCCGGCCGGCCCTTCCTCGGCGAGCCGCTCGGTTGCGCCGTCAACATCTTCCGCCGCAGCGACATCCGGGCGGGGCAGACGGTGGCGATCATCGGCATCGGCTTCCTCGGCGCGCTCCTGACGCGGCTCTGCACCGACGCCGGCGCCCACGTCATCGCCATCTCCCGCCGGCCCTATTCCCGGGCGGTCGCCACCGCCATGGGCGCCGCGGTGACGCTGCCGATGGGCGACCGGGCCGCCGTCATCGGCGCCGTCAGCGAGCTGACCGGAGGCGGCTTCTGCGAGCGCGTCATCGAGGCGGTCGGCAAGGCCGAGGCGCTCGACCTCGCCGGCGAGTTGACGGCCGAGCGCGGCCGCCTCGTCATCGCCGGCTTCCACCAGGACGGGCCGCGACAGATCAACATGTTCCTGTGGAACTGGCGCGGCATCGACGTCGTCAACGCCCACGAGCGCGATCCCCGCACCTATGTCGCCGGGATGCGCGAGGCGGTCGACCTCGTCGCCGCCGGGCGCCTCGACCCGGCGCCGCTGACCACCCACGTCTTCCCGCTCGACCGGCTGGCAGAGGCGCTCGACGCGACGCGCGACCGGCCCGACGGCTTCCTCAAGGCGGTGGTGACGCCATGAGGATCGAGACGACCGCCGACGCCGCCCCGATGCCGCGCGGCGACGCGCCCGCCCGCCTGCCGCGCCTGGGCTTCCTCGGCCTCGGCTGGATCGGCCGCAGCCGAATGGAGGCGCTCGCCGCCTCCGGCCGCGCCGAAATCGTCGCGCTCGCCGACCCGTCGCCCGACATGCTCGCGGCCGCGCTGGCGCTGGCACCGGGCGCAGCGCCGGCCGACGGCCTCGACGGTCTCATCGACGCCGACCTCGACGGCATCGTCATCGCCACGCCGAGCGCCCAGCACGCCGCCCAGTCGATCGCGGCGCTGGAGCGCGGATGCGCCGTCTTCTGCCAGAAGCCGCTCGGGCGCGACGCTGCCGAGGTCGCCGCCGTGCTCGCCGCCGCCCGCCGCGCCGACCACCTCGTCGGCATCGACTTCAGCTACCGCCACACCGCGGCGCTGCAGCGCCTGCGCACGCTCGTCGCCGGCGGCGAGATCGGCGAGGTCTTCGCCGTCGAGCTCGCCTTCCACAACGCCTACGGCCCGGACAAGCCCTGGTTCTACGACGCCCGCCAGTCCGGCGGCGGCTGCCTGATGGACCTCGGCGTCCACCTCGTCGACACCGCCTTGTGGATGCTCGACTTCCCGGCCGCCACGGTGGCCGGCGCCAGCGTCTTCCACCAGGGCCGGCGGCTCGCCGACCGCGCCGGCGCCGTCGAGGACTACGCCACCGGCCGCCTGTCGCTCGCCGGCGGCGCCGACGTGTCGCTCGCCTGTTCCTGGAACCTGCACGCCGGCCGCGACGCGGTGATCGAGGCGGCCTTCCACGGCACGCAGGGCGGCGCCCGCTTCCACAATCTCGGCGGCTCCTTCTACGACTTCGCCCTCGACCTCTACCGCGGTACCCGCCGCGAGCGGCTGGTCGAGCCGCCGGACGCCTGGGGCGGCCGCGCCCTCGTCGCCTGGGCCGAGGCACTCGCCACGAGCCGCCACTACGACCCGGCGGCGGAGGAGGTGGCTGCAGTCGCGACCGTCATCGACGGCCTCTACGCGGCCGCCCGCGCCGGCTGACCGGGACAGCGGCCCGGTCCGGCCTCCCACGGCGTCAGTTCCAGCTCGCCAGCACCGTCTCGGCGTCGGCCACCTCGAGCTGCTGGCCGAGGCGCTCGTTGGCGAAGTCGACGATGCGGTCGTGGCTGACGTCGGACGAGCTGCAGATGCCATCCGAGACCAGCGTGACGCGGTAGCCGAAATCGATCGCCGCCAGCACCGTCGACAGCACGCAGACATCGGTCTCGCTGCCGGTGACGACGAGGCTGTCCGCCCCGCGCTCGCGCAGCAGAGGCAGCAGCTGCGGGCTGCTGAAGGCCGAGTAGCCGTGCTTGTCGACCACCGCCGCCGGCGGCGCGAACGGTGCGATGTCGGGGATCAGCCCGACGAGCCGCGGCTCGAGCCGCTCCAGCGTGACGTCGTCCCAGCGCCCATAGTAGTGGCGCCACCGCCCCGGCAGGTCCTCGGCGCGGCGCGGCGGCACGAAGCGGGTGAAGACGGTGCTGGCGGCGTGCCGCTCCGCGATCGCGGCGACGACGGGAACGACCCGGGGCATCCAGTCGACGCACCACGGCCCCTCGGCCGAGAACAGCCTCTGCATGTCGACACACAGGTGCATTGTCGACCGTCCCAACGGACCGAACTTCAGGCCCATGCGGTCTCCTCCTGCTCCGACGGCCGCGACCGCTGCGCCGCCCGAATCCGTGGAGCCTGCGAGTGTTCCCAGGGACGCCGCCGATAAGCGACCGCGGTCACCGCTCGGGAGGACGCGGGATGTTCAGTCGTTCGGCGGGATCGCCGGCGTGGCCACCTCGGGTGTGCCGTCGACGTCGCGGACGCGGTCGAGGACGATCAGCCGCGAGCGGCGCTGGTGGGTGAGGTAGTTCCACACCCAGTCGAAGGCGACGCCGAGCCGGTTGCGCGTCCCGATCAGGAAGTAGACGTGCACGAGGCTCCAGAACAGCCAGCCGAGGGTGCCGGTGAGTTCGAGCTTCGACAGCTTCACCACGGCCGAGTTCCGCCCGATGGTCGCCAGGTCCCCCTGGTGGCGGTAGTGGAACGGCGCCGGCACCGGGTTGCCGGCGACGCGGGCGCGGATCGCGTCGGCCACGTAGGCGCCCATCTGCTTGGCCGCCGGGGCGATGCCGGGCACCGGCTTGCCCTCTTCGTCCCGGACGGCGGCGGTGTCGCCGATGACGAACACCCGCGGATCGCCCTCCACCGAGAGATCCGTCCCGACCGCCACCCGGCCGGACTTGTCGCGCGGCACGCCCAGCCATTTGGCCGCCGGCGACGCGGCCACCCCGGCGGCCCAGATCACCGTGTCGGTGGCGATACGGCCTTTACAGGTATCGACCCCATCGTCGTCGATGTTCTCGACGCTTTCATCGACGTGCACCTCGACGCCCTTCCGGGCGAGCGCCCGCGCCGCATAGTCCGACAGGTGCACCGGCAGTGCCGGCAGCAGCCGCGGCCCGGCCTCGACCAGCAGGATGCGCGAGCGCCGCGGGTCGATGCGGCGGAAGTCGAGCGGCAGCGCCTTGCGGGCGAGCTCCGAGATGGCGCCGGCGAGTTCCACCCCGGTCGGCCCGCCGCCGACGATGACGAACGTCAAAAGCCGCCGCTGCTCGTCCTCGTCGGTGGCCACCTCCGCCCGCTCGAAGGCGAGCAGCAGGCGGCGGCGGATATAGGCGGCGTCCTCGATGGTCTTCAGCCCCGGCGCGAACCGCCCCCAGTCGTCATGGCCGAAATAGGAGTGCGTGCTGCCGGTCGCGACGACGAGATAGTCGTAGGGCCACGAGGCGGGGCCGGCGTGGACGACCCGGGCGGCGCGGTCGACGCCGGTCACCTCGGCGAGTTGCACGGTGGTGTTGGGCTGGGCGCCGACGATGCCGCGGATCGGCCAGGCGACGTCCGACGACGTCAGCGCCGCCGTCGCCACCTGGTAGAGCAGCGGCTGGAAGCAGTGGTGGTTCTGCCGGTCGATCAGGGTGACGTCGACATCCACCCGCCGCAGCCCCTTGGCGACCTCGATGCCACCGAAGCCGCCGCCGATGACGACGACGCGCGGCCGGCCCGGCGGGGCGTCCGGCTCGTTCGTCACGTCGCCGGCCACGATCGCCCCGGCGGGCACCGGGCTCCGGTCGGGCTCGGCGAGGGCTCTGCCCGGCATGGTTTCGTCATCCGACCTCTGCATCGCCATGCAATGCCCCGCGAGGGCAGGAGTTCCCGCGCCGGGGGCCGTGCGGACGGCCGGGCACCACCGTCCCCCGAGCGCCCGGCGGGATCGCCTCACCGGGGCCGGCGCAGGCTCATCACGGCTGCGTCATCGGCGGCGCCACGGCTCGCCGCCGCGACGGTGATGGCGTAGCCTCCGCTGATTCGCGTCGCCCGCCCCTGCGCCGGCGCGCGGACACGGGGGACGAGCGCAGGACCGGCCACGGGGGTGGCCACCTCTCGACATCGCCGCGACCGAGCCGCCGACGCGTGCGTCCGCGCCGACGGCTTGGCCACAGGTCGACCGCGCAGGCCGTGCGTGCCGGGGGTCCGCACGCCGGCGGCGGCCGGCGGTTCGACGACCCCGTCGCGACACTCGAGACCGGAGGTCCGCCATGGCGGATGGCATCCATCCCGCTGCGATCCACCACCTGCCCTTCTTCCTGCCGGGGCCGGACGGATCGGACACCCTATTCACCGTCATGACGGTGTTCCTCATCGTCCTGCTGCTGCTGTTCGGCAACGCCTACCTGCGGCTGCACTCCCTGCCGGAGCAGCTCGCCCACGGCGCCAGCAAGGTGCAGCTGCAGCTCGTCGGCGTGCTCGGCCTGCTGGCGCTGTTCACCCACAACCACGTGTTCTGGGTGGCCGCGCTGCTGATCGCGCTGGTGCCGTTCCCGGACTTCGCCCGCCCGCTCTATTCGATGGCGGACTCGCTGGAGAAGCTCGCCGGCGGCGGCCCCCCGCCTGCCGCCGCGCCGCCGCCGCCCGCGGCCGAGGCGCACGCCACGGCGCCCGCCGTCGCCGATGCCCCCGCGACGAAGGGCTGAGCGATGCTGGAGTTCCTCATCTGCTCGATGCTGACGATCTTCCCCGACTTCCTGTTTCGCCGCTTCGTGCAGGGCAAGCGCATCGGCCGCGAGATCAACCTCTACTCGATGTGGTTCGAGCTGCGCTGGGGCATCACCGCCTGCGTGATCCTCACCTTGTCGCTGATCACGCTGATCTTCTACTTCCACCCCTCGACCACCTACGTTACCTCGGTCTACCGGACGGTGACCATCCTGCCGGAGGTCGGCGGGCGGGTGGCGGAGGTCTACGTCGCCAACAACGAGACCGTCGCCGCCGGGCAGCCGCTGTTCCGCCTCGACGACCGCGTCCAGCGCGCCGCCGTCGAGACCGACAAGCTGCGCGTCGCCGAGATCGACGCGGAGATCGTCGTGGCGACGAGCGACCTCGCCGGTGCCGACGCGGCGATCGCCGCGGCCCGCAGCGCCTACCTGCAGGCGGTCGACGAGCTCGACACCAAGAACGAGCTGATGCGCCGCGGCTCCAACACCGTCTCGCAGCGCGAGATCGAGCGGCTGCAGAATCTCGTCGACGGCCGGCAGGCCGGCGTCGATGCGGCGCTCGCCGCCAAGCAGACGCTCGAGACGCGCATCTCGACGCTGCTGCCGGCCCAGAAGACGCGTGCCGAGGCGGCGCTGCGCGAGGCGGAGGTGGATCTCGGCCGGACGCTCGTCGTCGCCGGCTTCGCCGGCACCGTGCAGCAGTTCGGCCTGAGGCCCGGCGACGTCGTCAACCCGATGCTCCGCCCCGCCGGCATCATCGTGCCGGCCGAGGCGGGCCGCACCTGGCTGGTCGCCGGCTTCGGCCAGATCGAGGCGCAGGTGCTGCGGCCCGGCATGATCGGCGAGGTGACCTGCGCGGCGATGCCGTTCAAGGTGATCCCGATGGTGGTGACGCACGTGCAGACGGTCATCGCCGGCGGCCAGCTGCGGCCGACCGACCAGCTCGTCGACGTGCAGCAGCTCTCCCGCCCCGGCACCATCACGGTCTTCATGGAGGCGCTCTACCCGGACGGCCTCGAGGGCCTTCCACCCGGCAGCAACTGCATCGCCAACGCCTACACCAGCAATCACGACCGGCTCGCCGCCCCCGACGTCGGGGCGCTGGAGCGCTTCTGGCTGCACATGATCGACACCGTCGGCCTCGTCCACGCGATGATCCTGCGCCTGCAGGCGCTGCTGCTGCCGGTGCAGACCCTGGTGCTCGGCGGCCACTGAGGCGGCCCCCGCGACGCCGCGACCGCCCGCTGTTGATCTCGGTCAAGGGCGCGGCTGCCGCGCCATGCTGTGGTGCAGCATGGCGGGCGGGGCATCCCGCCCGGGGGCGCCAAGGGGATCCACCATGTCCGACGAAGCCGCGCCGACGAACCCCCCGCTCGCCACGCCGCTCGCCGCCCTCGCGCAGGCGGCGGCCTATGCGACCGACGCCGCCGAGCGCTCGGTGCTGTTCCTCGACGTCATGCGGCGCCGGGCCGAGCAATATCGCGAGCACAGGGCGCAGACGGTGCCGCACGTGCTCGACTATGCCGCCGAGCTCGTCTGCGACGGCCGCACGCTGGCCCGCCCGGTCAACTACGGCCTCGTCCGCATCGTGCCGCCCGACGGCGTCACCGTCGATCCGGCCCGCCGGCCCTTCGTCGTCGTCGACCCGCGCGCCGGCCACGGCCCCGGCATCGGCGGCTTCAAGGCCGACAGCGAGATCGGTGTCGCGCTGAAGGCCGGCCACCCCTGCTATTTCATCGGCTTCCTGCCCGACCCGATGCCGGGCCAGACCATCGAGGACATCGCCCGCGCCGAGGCGGTCTTCCTGGAGACGGTGATCGCCCGCCACCCACAGGCGCGTGAAAAGCCGTGCGTCATCGGCAACTGCCAGGCCGGCTGGGCGGTGGCGATCCTCGCCTCACTCAGGCCCGAGCTGTTCGGCCCCATCATCCTCGCCGGCTCGCCGCTGTCCTACTGGGCGGGCGTCACGGGCAAAAACCCGATGCGCTACTCGGGCGGGCTTCTCGGCGGCAGCTGGCTGACGGCGCTGACCGGCGACCTCGGCGCCGGCATCTTCGACGGCGCCTTCCTCGTCCAGAACTTCGAGAACCAGAACCCGGCGAACACCCTCTGGTCGAAGCAGTACAACCTCTATTCGAAGGTCGACAGCGAGGCGGAGCGCTATCTCGGCTTCGAGCGCTGGTGGGGCGGCCACGTCACCCTCAACGCCGAGGAGATGCAGTTCATCGTCGACGAGCTGTTCGTCGGCAACAAGCTTGGCGCTGGCGAGATCCGCACCGCCGACGGCACCGCGGTCGATCTCCGCAACATCCGCTCGCCGATCGTGGTGTTCTGCTCGAAGGGCGACAACATCACGCCGCCGCAGCAGGCGCTCGACTGGATCCTCGACCTCTACGACAGCGTCGACGACATCCGCGCCTGGGGCCAGACGATCGTCTACACCGTGCACGAGAGCGTCGGCCACCTCGGCATCTTCGTCTCGTCGAGCGTGGCGCGGAAGGAGCACGGCGAGTTCGCCTCCAACATCGACATGATCGACGTGCTGCCGCCCGGCCTCTACGAGGCGACGTTCGAGCCGCGCACGGCGGCCGCCGGCGAGGCCGATCTCGCCACCGGCGACTGGGTGATGCACTGCGAGGCGCGCAGCCTCGACGACATCCGCGCCCTGGGCGGCAACGACGCCGCCGACGAGCGCCGCTTCGCCACCGCCGCCCGCGTGTCGGAGATCAACCTCGCGCTCTACCGCGCCTTCGCGCAGCCCTTCGTCAAGGCGATGATGACGCCGCCGGTGGCGGCGGCGATGCGCAAGCTCCACCCGCTGCGCCTCTCCTACGAGGCCTTCGGCGACGCCAACCCCTTCCTCGCCTGGCTGCGCCCGACCGCCGAGCGGGTGCGCCGCGATCGGCATCCGGTCGCGCCCGACAACCCCTTCCTGGCCCTGCAGCAGCAGCTCTCCGACCACATCGTCGAGGGTCTCGACGGCTGGCGGGAGACGTGCGAGCGGCTGTTCGAGCAGACCTTCCGCGCCGTCTACGGCAACCCGGCGCTGCAGGCCGCCGTCGGCGTCGATCCGCACGCGGCAGCGTCGCGGCGGCCGGCGAAGAGCCTCTCGCACCAGGCGCTGGTGGAGCGGCGCATCGCCGAGTTGCGCGCCGAGATGACCACCGGCGGCGTCCGCGAGGCGTTGATGCGGGCCCTCATCTATGTCGCCCTGGCGCGCGGCACGGCGAGTGAGCTTGCCTTCGCGGCGATCCGCCGGCGCTACGAACAGGCCGGCGCCACCGAACCGCTGCCGATCGATGCGTTCAAGGCTATGGTGCGGACGCAGTTCTTCCTCGTCATCATCGACGAGGCGGCGGCGCTGGCGGCGATCCCGGCGATGCTGCCGGCCGACGTCGAGGCGCGGCGGCAGGCCTTCGCGGTGCTGCGCGAGGTGGTCGAGGCGGCCGGGCCGCTCACCGCGGCGCCGGCCGAACGCCTCGCCGAGATGGCCGGGCTGTTCGGCCTCGGCTCCGAGCCGGTGCGGCTCGTGGCCGGCGGCACCCGACCGGCCCGCAAGGCGTCGTGACGCGCAGCCCGGCCGACACGACAGAGCGCAGAGGCGGCGTCACCGTCGCCACCAGACAGGAGCCCGCCTTGCCCGACGTGCCCGTGCCCCCCGAGGCACCGTCGAAATATGACCGGCTGATCGCCAGCGCGACCAGCAGCGAGCCGGCGGTCACCATCGTCGCCCATCCCTGCGACGAGAGCGCACTGCGCGGCGCCGTCGAAGCCTGCGCGGCCGGGCTGATCACCCCCGTCCTCGTCGGCCCGCTGGCGAAGATCCGCGCCGTCGCCGCTCAGCACGGCCTGTCGCTGGAAGGCTGCACCCTCGTCGACGCGCCGCACAGCCACGCCGCGGCGGCGCAGGCGGTGGCGCTGATCCGCGAGGGCAAGGGCGAGCTCCTGATGAAGGGCAGCCTGCACACCGACGAGCTGATGCGCGAGGTCGCCGCCGCGGCCACCGGCCTGCGCACCGACCGCCGCATCAGCCACGTCTTCATCATGGACGTGCCCGGCCATGCCGAGACGCTGTTCATCACAGATGCTGCGATCAACATCTTCCCGACCCTCGACGACAAGCGCGACATCGTCCAGAACGCCATCGACCTGTGGGCCGGCATCGGCCTCGGCGTGCCGCGGGTCGCCATCCTCTCGGCGGTGGAGACGGTGACGACCAAGATCCCCTCCACCATCGAGGCCGCCGCGCTCTGCAAGATGGCCGACCGCGGCCAGATCACCGGCGGGCTGGTCGACGGGCCGCTCGCCTTCGACAACGCCATCGACCCCGAGGCCGCCCGCATCAAGGGCATCGTCTCGCCCGTCGCGGGGCAGGCGCAGATCCTGGTGGTGCCCGACCTCGAGGCCGGCAACATGCTGGCGAAGAACCTCACCTTCCTCGCCCGCGCCGACGCCGCCGGCGTCGTCCTCGGCGCCCGCGTGCCGATCGTGCTGACCTCACGCGCCGACAGCCTGCGCACCCGCCTCGCCTCCTGCGCCGTCGCCTCGCTCTATGCGAAGGCGCTCCGGCGGGCGGCGGCGGTGCCGGCGGTCTGAGCCCGAAGCCGAACCCGGAGGCCGCCCGTGCGATCCATCCTCGTGATCAATGCCGGCTCGTCGAGCCTGAAGTTCCAGGTCTTCGCCATCGCGGGCGGCGGCCTCGAGCGGCGCGTGCGCGGCCAGATGGACGGAGTCGGCGGGCGGCCGCGCCTGAAGGCATCGGACGGCGACGGCGAGAGCCTCGTCGACCGCACCTATGGCGCCGCCGAGATCGCCGACCTGCCGGCCGCGATCGACGCCGTGCAGGCCTTCCTGCGCTCCCTCGGCGGCTTCACGCTCGCCGCCATCGGCCACCGCGTCGTCCACGGTGGGCCGGACTTCACCGACGCCGTGCTGATCGACGCCGACGTGCTCGACAAGCTCGCGCACTACCAGGACCTCGCGCCGCTGCACCAGCCGAACAACCTCGCGCCGATCCGCCTCGCCATGGAGATCGCGCCGGACCTGCCGCAGGTCGCCTGCTTCGACACCGCCTTTCACCGCGGCCACGCCCCCCACACCGACTGCTACGCCATCCCGCGCAAGCTCTATGACGAGGGCGTGCGTCGCTACGGCTTCCACGGCCTCTCCTACGAGTACATCGCCGAGCGCCTGCACACGGTGGCGCCCGATGTCGCCGCCGGCCGCGTCATCGTCGCCCACCTCGGCAGCGGCGCCTCGATGTGCGCGCTCCGAGGCGGCCGCAGCATCGAGAGCACGATGGGCTTCACGGCGCTCGACGGCCTGCCGATGGGCACCCGCCCCGGCCAGCTCGATCCCGGCGTCGTCCTCTACCTCCTCGACCAGAAGGCCATGAGCGTCGCGGCCGTCACCGACCTCCTCTATCGCGGCTCAGGCCTGAAGGGATTGTCGGAGATCTCCAACGACGTGCGCGACCTCGTCGACAGCGACGACCCGCGCGCCGCCTTCGCCATCGACCATTTCGTCCACCGCGCGGCGCTCTCGGCCGGTCAGCTGGCGGCTGCCCTCGGTGGCCTCGACGCCTTCGTCTTCACCGCCGGCATCGGCGAGCACTCGCCGGTCATCCGTGCCCGCATCGCCGAACGCCTCGCCTGGCTCGGCGCCGAGCTCGATCCGGCGGCGAACGAGGCCGGCGAGACCGTGATCTCGACGCCGGCGAGCCGCATCGCCCTCCTCGTCTTGCCCACCGACGAGGAACTGATGATCGCCCGCCACACGCTGGCGCTCATCGGCGATCCCGTCGCCTGATCCGACCGGAGACCACCGCGATGCCGCTGCCCGACGTCAAGCTGAAGCTCTTGGAGGGCCGCAAGGGCCTGATCGTCGGCATCGCCAACGACCGCTCGATCGCCTGGGGCTGCGCCCGCGCCTTCCGCGCGCTCGGCGCCGACCTCGCGATCACCTACCTGAACGACAAGGCGAAGCCCCACGTCGAGCCGCTGGCCCGGGAGCTCGAGGCATCGATCGTCATGCCCCTCGACGTCTCCGTGCCGGGCGAGATGGAGGCGGTGTTCGCGCGCATCACCGAGGAGTGGGGTGCGCTCGACTTCGTCGTCCACTCGATCGCCTTCTCGCCGAAGGACGCCCTCGGCGGCCGCGTCACCGACGTGCCGCGCGACGGCTTCCTGAAGACGATGGACGTCTCCTGCTGGTCCTTCATCCGCATGGGCCACCTGGCCGAGCCGCTGATGAAGACGGGCGGTACCCTCTTCACGATGACCTACTACGGCTCGCAGATGGTGGTGGAGAACTACAACATCATGGGCGTCGCCAAGGCGGCGCTCGAAAGCGCGGTCCGCTACATGGCCGCCGAGCTCGGCCCGAAGGGCATCCGCGTCCACGCCATCTCGCCAGGCCCGCTCGCCACCCGCGCCGCCTCCGGCATCCCGGAGTTCGACGAGCTGCTCGCCAAGGCCAAGGTGAAGGCGCCGTCGCGCGAACTCGTCGGGATCGACGACGTCGGCGCCGCCACGGCCTTCCTCGCCCTCGACGCCGCCCGGCTGATCACCGGCCAGGTGATCTATGTCGACGGCGGCTACCACATCATCGACTGAGCCGCCGTCGAGCTTCGCGAGGCTGCCGCCTCAGCGGCAGCGCTTCAGGAGCAGCATGCCGAACAGGAACTGCTTGTTCCGCTTCTCGTTCGTGCCCGCCTTCAGGGCGTTCACAGCGTCCGCCAGGTAGGCCGCATCCGCCGTCACGTCGCGCTTGTACGGCACCACCATGTAGATGATGTCGTCGTCGTCATCGTCCCGCACGACCTTGAGATCGATCGGGCGGTCCTCTCCACCCATCGTGTAGTACAGCACCTTCTTGCCGCCCGCCTTCACCGCCTTCACCGGAAAATTCTGCCCGTCCTTGTTGTATTCGACGTCGCAGCCCTTGTCGGTGATCACCGTGTAGATCAGCTCCTCGTAGATCTGCCCCGGCTTGATGGCGTAGTTCACGCCGTCGGGCTTCTTCTTGCCCCACAGCTCGCCGAACACCTCGCCGGCGATGGCCGTGCCCTTGTATTCCGCGTCGTAGTCGTTGCCACCCTTGAAGATCCTGAAAACCGACATCGTCGTCCCCTCCTCCGGTCACTCACTCGAGCTTTGCGGTCACTCACCTGAGCTTGGCAGTCACGCTCACACCTCCGCCGCCACCGCCGGCAGCGGTTCGAGCAGGCCGGCGAACGCGACGAGGTCGCGCAGGCCGTAATGGTCCGGGCGCGCCGGCCGCAATCGCGGGTCGGGGCGCCAGGCATGTCCCGGTCGCCGACCATCACCCGCCAGCATCGACGGCGACGCCGCCGCGATCGCCGCGTGCACGGTCTCGCCGACGATGCGGCTGCCGAAGGCGCCGAGGTGGCGGCCGGCCTGCTGGGCCTCCGCCTCCTTCAGCACGTAGAGCCACATCGGCGTCTCGTCGCAGAGCCGAACGCCACCCGGCCCCTCGGCGAGGAGCAGGGCGCGGGCTTCATCGCCCTCGCCGGCGACGATGTCGTCGCGCGACAGCAGCGGCACCGTCGGCCGCCCCTGCGCGACGAGCCGCTCGTTCATCCGCCGCACCGCCGCCTGGCCGGTCGCCAGCCGCAGCGAGTGCGCCCGCTCGAGCGAGCGGGTGGCGAGGTTCGAGGACAGCGGCGGCTGGCCCGGCCCGCCCGGCGGCAGCGCCGCCTCGGGCATGCGCCGGAGCGGATCGGCGAGCCGGCTCGACAGCGCCGCC
>Ga0209902_100973_pt1 | contig 19027 bp, 17 predicted proteins | sample FECB27metaG_FD_188304 | JGI IMG/M metagenome (GOLD analysis project Ga0209902, IMG submission 188304) | Cyanobacterial communities from the Joint Genome Institute, California, USA - FECB-27 (SPAdes) (version 2) | ecosystem: Environmental > Aquatic > Thermal springs > Hot (42-90C) > Microbial mats...
TCCGGTAATCTAGATTACCGGACATAACTGGTTAATAATTTGTTTTCATAACCAGTTATATTATCTGGTTATGTCTGCAATAACTAGTTACTCTCACGCTTATGTCTGCATAACTGGTTATATCATCTAGTTATGTCTGCAAGCTAACTGGTTGCAGCCTTATCAGCCAGAAAGTTTGTACAGCAAGAGTTTTAGCTTGCAAGCTTCTCGCGTCACTCCCATATCTGCTATCCTGTTACTTCGCTTTTCTTAACTAGTTATACTTTTCTGACTTTGAGCTTATAACTAGTTATTTTATTTAGTTAACTGGTTATATGAATTGACATGCTTTTTCATAACTAGTTATATAGGCTTCCTTGAGTTTTTGTAACCAGTTTTCCGTGACTCCCGCGTCCTCAAAGTTCGATAATCCCGAACACTTTGTAGCTTGACATTACAAATGTAATCGAGTAGGTTAACGCGCTTTTAGCCGTGCTTCTACTCTTGATAGCAAGATTTGAGAATTTTCGCGTATTTGCTTTAGGCGATCGCCAGCAGTCGGACACAACCCCAACACGAACTCTATACCAACCATTGCTGCCACAATACCAACTTTATCTACCCGTCGCCAGCCTCAATATATATAAGAGATATGGAATTACATGGCGATATATAGGATATTCCATATTATCGGGTATACTCCCGTAACTAGTAGATAGGGAACATGGCGACGGGAACCACCCAAGGAAACAACGCGCCACACGCGCCAGCAAGGAGCCTCTAGCAGTGCCTCTAGTATAATCCTTCATTCTAAGGGTATCGTGCGTTCTAGCCCTATTCTGAGGCTGGCGACGGCGACAAATGTGACATTGTAGTATAAAGCGAAGTAGGCTGGCGACGGACTAATGACTGGTGATTGGAGGCTGGCGACGGAGGCTGGCGACGGAGGCTGGCGACGGACTAGGCTGGCGACCGAGGCATCTCAGTACAGCAGTAACAATGAAGGCTGGCGACGGACTGTTTGTACTGAAAAGAAGTTATTGAGAAAAATATTCCTTATTGAGAATAAACTTTTGGGATTTGAAAATTGGTGCGACTGGAAAGTTTCTATAGCCTCTCGCCCAAATTTTCCCCACGGCAAGAAAAAAAAGGTTTTGGCGGGGTAGGCAATCAGGCGATGAGGCGATCGCAAGAAGGCGGGCACTCCGTGCCATCGCACTCTTAGTATCCACAACAAAATCCCCCACAACCACATCGGGTTACGGGTCAACTAGTTTGTGCCACCGCTACAGCTGCGAATCATCGGAGCTATCGAATCATCGCAGCTACCAAACCATCGGAGCTTTTACAAATCATCGGAGCTAGCCGGACACCTCCGAACATTACTCACACCCCACAAGCATTTTGCTGCTTGACCCATTCCGCAATTCGAGTTTTAACTTGGGAATCTGTAATCAGCCGCGATGCTTCTCGAAGTGCATATGCGGGGATAGAACCGCGAATGTCTGCTAAGTCCTTGGAAGATTCGCAAATTTGCAGCGTATCAGCTAATTCTTGCAATGATTCGGGTGACAACCATTCTTGGCGCGTTGCCTCCTCTGCCGCTGCTGCTTCCTCAGCTTGCCGGCTTGCCTCCTCCTCTGCTGCTTTCTGCTCATCAGCCTTACGTTTCAATTCGGCATCGCGTTGCAACCAAGCCTCAAAAACTAGTTCGCGTCCATCCGATAATGGAATCGGTAACTTGCTGCTGTCCAAAATTAGTTTGTTCGTTTCTGGATCACGTTGGAATTCTGGTGCTGGTGAACTATAAAGACGGACTTCCGCGCCACGCTTCCCTTTGCGGGAATAACAAACCATTCTATGCCCGATGAGTCCTAGTAAAACTTGAACAAGTTCAATTCGTTTCTTCGGGTTTTTAACCAGTCCGCCAAGGTCGCAACCAAGCGTTAATTTGATGTAATAGAGATTGTTAGCAACTTTTTCAACGATATCTTTGATGACATCATGCTCATTGTGAAATCCGGTATCGGTATAGAGCCGACCGATTCCAAAAAAATCTAGTCCTGCAACTTTAAGCCCAATAAGTGATTTATTGCTATCGGGAATAAAATAATCACCCGCACCAGTAACAATTGCCTTTTCGGCTGTTTGTCCGTCTTTGAATTGCAGATACTGCCTGCCTGCATCCCAGAAGTAGTGCAATCGAAGTTTGCTACCCCATCGATTGTCATCCTTCTCTACTAGCCCTGGACTAACGGGAACAAGGTATTTACGCTCAAGCGCTCCCTTCCGCAACTGCAAAAGCTCGTCAGTTTTCCGCTGCTGCTGCTTACTCAACTTTTCATATTCTGTGTCCGGCAAGCTGTCAGCCGCCGAAACATCTTCCCGATATTTTTGGTAAACTGCATCACGTACTGCCGTTACCTCGTTCTTTACCCTATCTGCTGAACTGTCGCTGTCGCCTTGGTTATCTTCCTCCTCCCCTTCGTTAGCAACTACTCTATCCTCCCAATCAAGAACGATGTGACCTTCTTCCTCTGAATCTTTGAGGATAGTTGCCTCATATCGCCACATTCCCGCGTTGATGACTGCCCCAAGCTTAGCCCAAGCATCCAGGCAAGGTGCAGAGAAGTTCCCGTCTGGCATCTCCAATCCGGCTTCTGACAACTTGGCTCGGTTCGCCTTGTCCAATTTTTTCTGAGAAGCGACTAGCCCTGCTGGAGTGGTTGAACGATTGCCAACAAAGTTAATCCCCTGACTCTTGATCCAAACATACCGGGGAACCGGAGGACGGACACGAGCAAGGTTTTGTCTTGCTCCGTCAGCTGTCTGTACGCCTTGCCCAATCAGCCAAACTCCATCAAAATGTTCTACATCAATACTGACGCCAGTTTCGATTGTTGGGCTGCTAATCACTAGGTCATAGTTTGTGACAATTTTATCGAGGTCTTGGGTGCAGCCGCAAGCTTCATGTTCTGGGTTGGCTACGCTTTCGCTGTCAACTCGGAGAATTTTTAAATGGGGATATTTGCCCTTAAAGTACTGCTGCAATACTTGACTCCCCCATTTGCTTTTTGCTCGCTGCCCGCTAACGCAAAGCAATGCTTTCTCCCCAGCCTGCAACCGCTTCTCAAGTTCGGCTATCATCCCTGCTGGATTCTTCCCACCAAATCTGTAAATTGTCCAAGGCTGAACAAATTTATATTCATTGACTAGAATAAACCGCGCGGGTGAAAAACCTAACAACCCCTCAATAAAATCAACGGCAGTATCATTTAAGTCAGCATCTGCAACGATAATCTTGCCGCCAGTTGCAATTACAGTCCTTAGCAGTTCTTGTAGGGTTTTGATGATGGCAACCCGGTCTTTTTTGCAAGTGTCGCTGCTGAGTAGATGCCATAAAACTTGCTGAATCTCATCAATAATAACCCAAGCCCCGCGCCACTCTTGCGGGTTGAATCTGGCTTGGCTTGATGCGTGTAACGAATCAACGCATAATGCATAGCCAAAGAGTGAGCCTTGATCAAGACTCTTCACTTCGCTAATAAATGGAATATTTAATCTATCCGATGTCTGTATTCCTAATTGGATACGATGAGTTATCAGCAACGTTTTGCGTTCACCGCTGCTGACTTGTGGAGCGGTTAGCCAGCGAAACCACTCGGTTTTGCCGCAACCTTTGGGCGCTTTAACAGCAATTAATTGAGCGTCGTGAGGTGGTAGAATTTCCCCAATGTAGCGCTGATTTATCACCATGTCTGGTGTGTAGGTCAGTTGCCGCAGCTGCTGACTAGACCATTCATCAAAGGTTAGGGCACCTCGGTATAGCTCGTCAAATTTCCCCCGACCAAAGGCAACTAACACATCATCAACGCCTTTACCCATTGCCGCAAGCCAGCTAATGACTTTTACTTGGCATTTTTGGAAGAGAAACAACTTTGCAGTTTTAGCGAGTGCTTTGCTTACACTGCGAGCGCTTTGGCGTTTTGAGTCCTGGTCAAAGCAGAAGTAAACCCGTCTCCCTGGTTGGGCAAACACTTGCAACTGGGGGATTAAGCTAGCCATGCCGTCAGGGTTCCCGTCCTCATCTTTGGGCTGTCTAAGTCCGTTCCAGACTCCGGGTAGTGCCACCGCAACATAACCGCAACTGAGGATAGCTGCTGCCTTTTTTGCTCCCTCACATAGAATAATGGGAATTTGCGGATGGTCTAGAACCCATTTCCAGAAAGCGCTGTGGGGTAAGTTCTCGTAGCCATCAGGCAGTGCCACATTGTACCGACGCGCGACTAACTGCCATAGCCGATGGGGAATCTTTAGAGCAAAAATTTCTGTGGCGACTTTTTCAGGATGCTCGTATTTGCGATGCTTCCCTTTTTGCTCATCAAACTTAGGATTATTTGGCTTAAAGCATCCCCAAAGTGAATCCTCGCCTGCCAAGACATCGACCCCATTACACCACCATCCACCATCACCCAAGTGGTGGTATCGTTTCAAGATACCAGAGGACAATCTACCCGTGTTCGTCCTAGTCAGTTGTGAGGAGTACAGAAGGTAATCGTAGGGAACGTTACCAGAGAGTGATTTGAGGTTGAGGCTAGTTACCTCTGGATCAACCCCACTACCTTGCGTCCACTCTTGCCAATGTTTTGGCTCAAATCCTTCAGGGGTAGGGTGAGTTTCCTCAAGCTGCTTACACTCCTGTAGCGCTCCCTTACTCCCCTTAGCTATGCTTTGTATTTCCCTTAAAGCCTTGCGTAGCGCGACTTTCTCTTTACCTTGGGTGCTAAGCTTGCCGAATCCTCTGGAGGTATTCATGACGCACCCCCACAAGATTGAGCGTAAGCCAAAACGAAAAGTGCCGTATCGCCCGAAAACCCTGACTGCTCAAGCAGTTCTAGCGCTTCAGTTAATCGGCAGTCAGCTATATATGCGAATAGTTCGATTGTTCGAGAATCTTGAAATTTGGTAATTCTTGGGATATGATAGACTGAGTTCTTTTGGAACTGCGCCGTGCTTTTCGAGTGTGCGGCGTTTGCCATTTGAGACGCTCCTTGGTTTTTAGATTTGGAGCAGTCCCAGACTTTTTACAGTGAAGCAGTAACTTTGGTAATTTAATTACCAGAATTTCAAGCTAGCAAAAATTCAAGGGAAAATTCGAGCTAGAATGGTGTCAAGACATTTAATGCATTGCTGGTTTGTTCAAATCAGCTTTGGGCATTGTGCTTCACTGCTGCAAAAGCCTGGGCTACTACAAATCAGCTAATTTTTTATTAACTGATTAATGTAATTATTTTGTCATAAAGATTTGAGTATTGGGCTTGTCATTTGACCAATCTATTGTGTTTTTGCACAGATGTGAAGAAATGTTAATGTGAAGAAATGTTAAGAAGATGGACGATATGAACCGCCCTCTTTTACCGTCTCAAGTTTTTTCCCATTTTCCCAGGCATAACCTCTCATGTTTCTGTAATGACGATGGAGTAAATCACTTAAATTTTCTCGTTTTCGCTCATAATCTTGAATTTTGAGTTTGAGGAGTTTGTCTTTACGGCTTTGTACTCCCATGCGACAAGCATTAACACAAAAAATTTCTAGCTCCTTAAATAACTGAAAAGGCTTAGCAAGTGCTTTTACATCTTTCTCATGCTGAGACATCTGCTTAGGACTGAGCTTACCCTCGATTAACTTCTTGGCTTGGAGTCGTAATTGATACATTTTTCGGGGTTTAAAATCGTGTCTCCCTATCTTGCATTGCCAGTATTGTGCCCCCGCATCTCGCTGCATGATGTCGGCTAGTGTTTCACCTGGCGTCCGAAAAGGGAAATCTTCAGTGTAATAATCGCTATGCCATTGGGCAAATTGACTTAAAATATCTTCCCAACCCCACTGAATAAGCCCATATAAAGAGATGTAATAATCTGTGAGATGCCCATAAAGTTCTTTCTCTTCATCAGGTAAAGATTGCAATGGGTTAGGATTGCCTGAGAAAAACGCTTTCAAACTTAGATGCGTTTTTTGAAAAACATCTTTAACTCCATACCAATGTTCCTTTTGATCCTGAGTTAGCTCATTCAAAAGATATTCGGGTGGTAAACCATCAAGTTTTTCAAGAATTACTGTCTGGTCTTCTGACGAAACAATTACAGACATATGTTATTTCCTCTCATGTTGAATAGGTTAAGGTTACTCATTCCTCATCCCATCTCCCATTAAGTCTTTCGCTCAAAAGCGTTGAACTATCGTCCGTTTCGGGTACATCGGGATACAAATATTTCCCGATGCTGGCATCATCCACGGGAGAAAGCATCGACAAGCTGGCGATCGCACCGCGTACCTGTGACGGCTCAACCTCAAGATACCGTTGCAGCTGCTCAAGATTTCTGTGACCGCTGACTTCTTGAATCACCCGTAACGGTATTCCCGCGTTAGACATCAGAGTTAGCGCGGTTCTCCGGCAACTGTGACTGCTTGCCCCAACAATATCCACTCCTTTACAAGCTTCTCTAAAAATTGCAGCGGCACTATCCTCATGTATATGCCCCCGTCCCCATCGACCTGGGAAGAGATAGCCATCATCGGTTTTTGCAGGTTTGTACTGTTTAAGATAACGCTGCAAGTCGTCTAATACGGGAATGGTGCGAGTTGCCAGCTTCCCTTTAGTGTTGCTCTTGCGGATAATCAATTCAGTTCTTACCCTCCCTTTTGAGTCGTACACGTCCTTAATTTTCAGGGTTACGCATTCCCTGATACGGCAAGCAGTGTAAAGCATCACAGCACACAGGGTTTTGTCCCTAATGGTAAGCAATCCCTCGGTAAATAACCGCTGGATTTCTGAGGTGGATAATACCTTTGCTTTACCATGTCGGTCAATCTTCATGGGTCAACTGCTCAACCGTTGGCTGAATGACGACCTCCTTTCCCCTCTCCCGCGTCCACCATTTTGGCTAGTGACTCCTCATCGAAGAAGTTCAATGCTTCAGCTAGCTGCTGAAACTGGCTATACTTCTGGTCTGCGTACTCACTTGGCTCCAAGTTCAAAAGCTCACAAAACTTTACATAATCTATTCGCCAGTGCAGGTTGGCGATTGCCGCAACAAATCTACTAGCTAATTGCTGCGCTTCTGATGCTGGTTTCGCTGGCTTTCCATCGTGGTTGTAACTTCCGCCGCACTCAGTCATGACTCATTAACCCTGTCTTCCATTGCCCGATTGCCGTAGCAAGTATTCCCAAATTGTCCGAATCTCGGCTTGCCAAGTTTGGCGGTCAATGGCTGCTTGTTGGCGGTCTTGTGCTGCTTGCGCTCTGTCAGCTGCGGCTTGCTCAACAAGATTGTTGACGTTAGCGGTTAATGCGTTGATAGCATCGCTTTGCGCCAATACTACATCGCCCATGTCAGCAAACACCGATTCTAATCGGCTTAAACGTGTTTCTATTGGCTCCGGTTGGTTTGTGGTCATGTTGCTCCATTTTTTGATTTATCGTAGTTCGTTGCGTTTATATGGATTTGGGAACTCGTCCGGGTAGCACTCTCTTATATATTGCTCAACCACAAACGCTGCCAAGTTTGCCGTTGCTCTACCCTCCATATCGGCTCGTTGTTCCAATAATTCATAGATTTTTGCAGGTAAAACGATAGTGGTTCGTTTAGTCCCTGGAACCTTGTCGGGCATTTCTATAATTTGCGCTTGCATATTTCAACATTTTATTATGCGCTGATTGAGGTATATCATCAATTTACTACACAGAATTCTATGTTTTAAGCATAGAATGTTATGTTTAACTGATTGTTTGACATCGACTGCATAAGTTAACTGCATAGAATATTATGCTTATAGCATAGGATTAAGTGCTAGTTTATGAAATGTGAGCGCAAACAGAGGGACGTGGCGCACCCGCAAGAGAAACTAGCCAGCGCTCACGCACCAAGCCACTTACAAGACGCATATGCCACGCAAGAAGAGAGAAGCTATTCCCGAGTCCGAGCCAATCTCGGTTTTACACGGACCGATTGAGCCATCAATTGAGTTGACCGATCCACCAACTGTTGAGCAATTGCCGATAGAGCCTGAGTTAGACCCATCTTCATGCAGCCGAGATTTCCTCACAGCCAGTGTTGAATCGGCGCAAGCATCCATCTCACAACTATTTGAGAAGCAAGCTGAATTGAGAGGTGCTGAGGTTGCTGATACCGTGTTTGATGCTTTTGAATCAGCCTTCATTTCTCGGTTAGAGCAACGTTTACAGCCTTTTGTGGACGTGCTAATACCCGAAATTAAAGACACCCACACCCAACTGAAAGAACGCACCACAGCCCGATTAGAACGCCGTCAATCAGCCTTTGACCGACTCAAACAGATTGCTGCAACCGTAACCGATGAATGCAAACTATTACCATCTGGCAACGAGTTTGTGGTAGCTGTCGGTGAATTTGTGACTTGGGAACCAATTAAGGAGAACGACTAATGCTTACCCATCAACAAACAGCGATTTTAGAAAATGCTTGGGAGATTTTAGACAAGCTCCGCCATTGCCGCGACTTCAACGAGAGTCATGACCTCACCGTTGGGGATGCTTGCGCGGTGCTGAGTGATTTTTTGGATTGGTGCTACGAACGCGAACGCCAAGACAACCACCAACAGTCCCTACCACTTGCCATAAACGTCGCATCACTTGAAAGTTTCAACAATCTTTAAGAGGAACCGACCGCAAAGTATCTCACCACAGCGCGGTCGTCCCTAAGCGGTTCTGCAAAGCCCCATAAAGAGCTATACACAAGGATTATATGCCACGAGCCAAGCAATCAGGTAGCCTTACAGGTTCCAAGCACTTCAAAAAACCCAAAGACACCCCACCTTCTACACCGTCGTCCACACCAGAATCTACCCCCACACCGGAGCAACAGACCGACGCCAAAGCACGGGCGCGGTTGAAAGAACGGTTTCAAGATACCGCTAAAACTGTGGGTAATGCAGCACAGGCTGTGGGTAATGGGGTGAAGGCAGTTAACACCGCTGCCAAGACCATCAGACGCGGTTTTGCTGGCGGTAGCAAACTGGTCACTAATTCCTCTACCGATTCCCTCAAGCAAGCCGTAGAGATTGCCCAACAGTACGGCGTTGGGGAAATTGATATCAAAGAGATGCTGGGGACTGACCCTTACCGTGCAGATGCCGATATCCCAGAGATGAAAGCAGTTGACGCCAACAGGGAAAAGCTTAAGATCCAACGTCAGAACAATGCTTTGGAAGTGCGTCACGAAAAGATTAAACAAGGGCGTAAGGTGGTTGCGATCGCCACTGAGCAACGTAAGTTTGTAGGCGACTTTGTAGACTTTTCGACCGCTGGCATTGAAACAGCAACTAAGGTTGTCAAAAATCAGGTTGCAGATACCAAGTATCAGATTGAGCAGTCCAAGCTGGAGATGACCGAAGAGCAGCTTATCCAGCAACAGCTTGCGACTCAAGGAACTCTTAACCTCACTGCTTTGATTGAGGAGGAATGGTCTTTGAAGTTCCAGAGTCAGCAAGCCAAAAACGACCGACTCAAGCTTGAAGTGGAAGGAAGTCTCCAAGACAACGAGCGCAAGCGCGAAGAACTCGAAGCCAAGTTGCTTGAAGGGTGAGGGGAGTAAACCAATGACTTTTATCAGCTTGAATGCCCCATCTAGAGGACTTTCTATTGTTGCTGGCTTATTTTGTTTTGCTGGTGTTCTTAGCTACGTTAAAGCGGACGACCGAGCCAAGCCACTGGCTTTAAATATCGCTGTTGGTGCTGGTGTGCTGGCAGTTGGGAACCAATTAATTAGCCAGTGGTGTGAGGATTTAGCGAACTACCAGCTTAAGGAAATTACAACCCAATTGGAGAAAGACCGCGACTCCATCAAACATGACTACCAGAAACAAACCACAGATTTAGTAGAGGTTAAAGCGCTATCAGCTAAACAGTCTGAACAACTAGTGAAACTGGCTGAAGAATTGCAAGCCAAGGACACAGCGGTAAGGTTACTGCAAGATAACCTAGGCAGAATTAAGGCTGAATTTGAGGCTAAAGGACGTGAATTAGACGCCAAGCTACAACAGGACGACACGCGATTTGAAGACCTTCTAGACGAATTTAAAGGGCAATTGGCTGAAGATTTAAGCTCACGCATCTACAAAACCTACAACCAACTGTCTGATAGTGTGGAAGCTAGGTTAAAGCGTGAGGACTACCGAGCCATACATCCAAACCTGCAAGAGTTCTTTGATTCATTGGAACCAAGCTACAACTTTCATTGCAGTTTGGTTAATGAAATCACTACCTTGGATGGTACAGCATCAGAAATTCTCACCAATGCCGTTGACATTTACCACCAAGTTAGTGATGAGATTGCAGCGCTCAAGGTGAGGTTTCGGAATCTGCTTAATGTGGATGAGCGCCGCGCTCTGGACGATGCATACACCACACTGGCTGATTACAGCAAGAAATTCACCCCCATTGACAAAGCTAAGGGTGTCCTGAATGAGTACCGTGACTTTCAGAAAGAGCAATTAGAAAAGCTCTATGGTTCCATCAATGAAAATCAGAATTCACTTGATGAGATGCGCTCACAGGTAGGCGATTTACTCAACCAACTGGATGCTGAACATCTCAAGATTGCCCAACTAAATCAACAGATTATTGACCTTAAAAAACCATTGAAGTGGTCATTGGCTCAGTCACGGGAACTTCAAATTGGGAATCTAATTATTGAGTACTTCTGGCAGACGGGCGTATATCTTGACCGTACCCACAGCCAAGGTGATGTTTATTCGGTCAAACTCTACTTCCAAATAGACCGCAACAGTCGTGCTATTGCCGCCAAGGAACTCAACGAACATTCAGAAGCACTACAGACTTATTGCCGTACCCTCAAGCCTGTGGTCTTTACTTGGGATGGTGATATTGCTTTGATGAGTGCTGAGGTGGTTCTCAAGGATAGACCCAAGAAAGACAGCACCAAGGATGAAATCGACTCCATCTGGATACCCGCCAAAAAGTTTGAAACCTACGTCAAGCGATGGGAACGGGTAAGGATTACCGCTGGTAGTACTGGAGGCAAGTCACCCACAGCTAAAAATCTTGCACTGGCAATCATGAAGAGTCGGAAGGGTCAAGGTGAAATCAGACTCTATGACCCACAACATGGTAGCAAAAAAGATTTCTGGGAGATGCCCAAAGCGGGAACTACCCATGAAGACAATGTGGAGGGGATGAAAGAACTTTGCGACTTGCTAGACCAGCGTACTAAAAGCAGAGGTAATCACCCGTTCGTCCTCTACATTTTTGATGAAATTGACAGCACCATTGCCAAGTACCGCAGTGAAGCTTACACGGTTAAGGATTTGGTGGTGTACTCGCTGTCTCAAGGTAGTCACCAGGACTTAGGGGTCATCTACATTGGTCAGTCAGCAGATGCTAATACCATACCGGGGATGAGTCACAGTCAATGGAACAACGCGATTCAGTTACACATTGGCTCGAATGCTGGCGTGTGGTTAGACAAGGCAACGACTGTGACCAGTGAGGACAAAACTAAACTGCTGAACCAGTACCGCAAGATTCAAGAGTTTTGCGAGCGCATGAATGAGGAGCTAGGTTTAGACATTTACACTGATGCTACTGCTTACCGCTTTGCGCTTGCAGTTCCCCTCACTGGCTTACCTAAATTCATTCAACTACCTCCGTTTGATAGCTACGACTACCAGGAAGTGATGGGGACGGATGTTAAGCCAACATCTACCACTTCACAGTGGGTAGAAATTCAATCCCCTGCTCTTGTGATGCCAACACTTTGCTGTCCCCACTGCCGTAGAACCAACATTAAGAAAAACGGCAAGGACAAGGCAACCAAAACCATCCAGCAATATAAATGCAATGATTGCGGCAAGGGATTTAGTGAGTTAGACGTAATTCCTAACAGTAATTAACAAATATATTGAGTTCTGGCGCTTTAAGCTATCTATCGGGCTAGCCCGAAACCTAGCCCGATAGATAGCTCAGAACCCTTGATTTTACGTGTCCGGCTAGCCCGTCATTTTTTCCTATAGGGGGTACAGCCCGATTAGCCCGATTAGCCCGACTGAGCATGAGTTTCTATTAGCTGAATTACAAACACCAAAAAATACAGTTTCTACATCACATGGAGTTACTGTTAGAAACTATCTCGTTTTTTCCTAACATTTCAATAGCAATAGTAGAGCAAATTTCTCAACAGGTCTAATAATTTCGCACCAAGTTCGCACAAGCTCCGACGTAATACACCAAATCAAAAGTATTGAATCTATGAATCCTACAACCAACGGACACACTAAAACAGACATCGCTACAGCCCAACATACTCCCATCCAAGAGCGAAAAAAATACCCAAGCCAAAGGCAGAATAAACCTGTGGTGATAGACCTAGACTTAGACGCTGGTAGCAGTAGAACAAAATTTGTGATCAACGGATGGGTAGGCAGTTACCCGACAATTTACAAACTCGTGTTGGGCGAATTACCAAGTGGTATCTGTGGCTGTTTCTCTATTGGAAACAAGAATTATGCCGTCGGGCAATCTGCCAATTCTCTCAATGGAACTTTGGTAGAAGGTTACAAAGACAACAAGATTAAAGCACTGGACACTTGGTTAATCGGTGCTTTATGCTCCCATCCCGACTTACTAGAGGAAGTTGCAATTAGCCGAAAGTACAAAGGCAAGCCAGCAAGGATAAAAATCAAGTTGCGCCTACTGTCCCTTAGTTCTAGCAAGCGCAATGACATCGCCAAAATTCTGCAAGGAATTAAGGCGTTCTCTTATGAGGGGTGTGAGTACCAAATTGAATTCATGAACTCAGACTATCTTTACCCAGAAGGCTACGGCGCGGCGCTAGAAGCGTTAAAATCCGTGTCTCAAGATGTTGCTGAATTCAATGTTTTAGATTTGGGTGGAGGTACGTTAACTTACTCCACCTATCAGGTAGGCAAGCGCCCGAAAGCCATAGAACAGACATCTGGAAGTGGTAACGGGATGAAAGCAATCATCGAGCGCTTGAGTATTGCTTTGGCTCGAATTGATAGAGGTGGACTCCAATATAAAAAAGAAAACCTAGAATCAGCTTTGAGGAATTCTAAACCTCTAGGTGGCGGTCAACATTCAGTCAAGTATCGCCACGGGCAAGAATCACTAGAAATTGGGGATACGGTTACTCATGCGTTGAGTGAGTGGGTAGCTGAGTCGCCTATTGTTGAGTCGTTGCTCACTAAAGTCTCTCAAGCACTGCTTAATGGTGTGCCTGTGTTCGCTACTGGCGGAGGAATGGCAATATCAGTGATTGCAGAGTGGATAGAAAAATACGTTTGTCTTGAGATTGAAAATCCCCAGTTCTTTATCTTGAATGAACCGCAAAGCATCAATTTGACTGGACTTAAGCATCTCAGCCCCTAAAACCAAAGGCACGCTAGAAGACGGCTAATTAAAAGCGTGCCTGTTGATGACAACGTACTAAAAAACTCTACCACCATGACACGCTTTCCTAAACGATACGAGTACCGCGAGAGCAAAGCGGGTTTGTTCATTGTAAGTAGCCTTTTAGGAGCCAGCAACGAATGGTTACACTAATTGTCAGTGTTTTTGCCTGAGTTCCAGTAAAAAATCTGGCACTATTACCGAGGTGATAAAAATGACTTCGTGCGAACCTAGAAGAATATCTTAACTATGGAAAATATTAAATGAAAGCTATTAAATCATTTTTGTTTTGTGCAATTACACTTCTACCTTTACTTATTCAACCAACAGCAAAGGCAGAATCTAGACCTGAGTTCTGTCAAATTGATGATGGTAATGTCACTCAATACGTCTCACGATACAATATGTTCGATAATTCAGCACCTACTCCTTTGCGTCCATTTTTGGTAAACTCTAGACCCTATAATGTGACTAAGGAATTAGCGGCTAAACCATTGTTTTACACTGCTCTTGAAGATGGTTCCATTGTTAGCGCTTTTCAGTTAAGGGGTGTTATTGGTAATGTTTCCATTGGAAAGAAAGACGTAGTAACCCAATATATAAAACATTACGAAATCGGAAGCTATGCAGAGATTATAGGGCATTGTATAAACGGTGTTTTTGTAGTACCCCCAAAACAGGAAATATATCAGACTTGGAAATTACCATCAGATACCCAATCAACATTACAAGAAGCGACGATGGGTGTTTTAGGGGAACGCATGGGTAATCTGTTCAGATAATGTGAACGCAACAAAAGCTACCCCAGAATATTAACTTGACCGGATTACGCCACTTGGATCATTAAAGCCAAAGGCACTGGATGATTAGCCGTCGTTCCAGTGCCTTTGTAATTCCCGATACTCTCATAAAGGAATCTCTACAATCATGACACGTTATCCCAAGCCCTACGTCTACCGCGATGATCATGTACCTGGTTACGTTTATCTCATTGAAGCTATCAACGTCACGGGCATAATTCCAGGTAAGTTAGTGCGTCGTTGCAAGATTGGCTTATCGCGTAATCCAGAACTACGGCTACAAAATTTCATAGACAATCAACCGCCGTGTAACTTCCGAATTGTGAAAGCAATCTATGTTCAAGACATGGCAAGCGTTGAGGACGAGTTACACGCTAAATTCAAGCATTGCAACATCAAGCTGGAGAAATCGCGCGAGTGGCATAATTTCAACCCCTGGCAGTATGCAATGGTGCTTTGGGCATTTAGCCGCTACGAGTCACAGCGCATCAGTTTTCAAGATATACCCGTTCGATTGATAGCGGGTGGACTGGTGGCATTGTTAGGAGTGGGGATGCTCATAGGGCAAGCCATGAAAGAACCACAGCCACAGGTACAGCCAAGTGTGGAAGCAATACCAGAACAGCGTTAGAGGTTTTTTCGCTTCACAAATATTTTGCAGTAACTTTATAACTGGTTATTGACTTTAAATAACCGGTTAGTTATTATGTAACTAGTTAAGCAAAAGGAACAAGGCAATGAGCAAAGCACTTGAACAGAAAATAAACGAGCTATTCCAGGCAACCAAGGATTTGAGGAGTTTTGAGGAAATTAAGCCACATTGTGAGCAGTTCAACGAGTGGGTCAACACCAGCACTAGCTACAGTCCAGCAACGCTAGGCACAAAGCTGAGTACTTATGGCTTTTACAAAAAGTTCAACTCAATTCCTTTGGAGCAAGGTAAGAACGCTGAATCCATCCCCAAGCATGACGCTAACGGGAATGTCAAAGGCTACGAGCTAAAACACTATGCTGTACTGCTGTGTGGACTGAATAAAGACCAGTGGAAAGAACGCAACGAAACCACTAGAGTCATCGACCGATTGGGCAATGACCAAGAAGTTGATCCAGATAAATATCTTGAAATTACAGGACAGTTATTAGAAAGCAGTGACCCTCACGAGTTGGCTGTTGGCTTGATTGCCGCAACCGGACGACGACCCCATGAGATTATTGCCCGTGCCAAGTTCTCACCGATTGAGGGGGAATCCTACCAGTTATTATTTGAAGGGCAAGGTAAAAAGCGCGGTGATAAGCCAGTGTTTCAGATTGCTGCTCTTTACCCTGCTGATTATGTAATCAAGTGCCTTACCCGATTACGTAGGGAATCAAGCACCAAGGCATTACTTAAAGAAGTTGCCAACGAGTTCCCCGATGACCTGGTAGCACAGAACAGAGCTTTTGATAATCGCCGTGGTCAGTCGTTGCGGCGTGTGGTTAAGGAATACTTTGGGGATAAGTTTTCTGAAAATCCAGCGCTGGAACTACGAAATGATGATGACCAGAACAACTGTAAAGCGCTTAGGGCTGCTTATGGAGCAATAGCAGTGGAACGAGATTGTGCTAGGTCTACGGGTTCTAGGATGCTTCACTTTGCACGGCTAATGGGGCATTTTGTCAAAGAAAACCCCACAGACAAAGAACTTCAAGCCATCACCACTACACTTGGTTATGCTGATTATTTTGCGTCTAAGCCCGTCAGCTTCCCCTCAGCACCACAGAAGGAGAAGTTAATCACAGTTCGGTCAGGTGAGCAAGATTTTGAAGCAATTAAGAAACTGCAAGCAGAATGGGAGCTACCTAATCAGCAAGCAGTTATCAACCGATTGATTGAATCACATCAGCAAAAAGTTGATGTAGCCAAGGAGTTGCTAGAAGCTAAATCCCGGATTGCCCAGTTAGAGAAACTAGTTAAGCAGTTAGAAGAGCGGAATAACCAGTTAGAGCAGGAAGCAAAGAATATGGAACCACAGCAAGTTACAGTCAATGCCACAGACCTAGAATCCTTAGTTGCAAAGGAAGTAAATCGTCAACTACAGCAAGCACTCGACAAGATGCCAGCAGTCCAAGCTATTCCACAACCAGAAGAACCAGTTACACGCGTCAGCCAGCTAACAAAACCCAGCGTTGTTACCAGAGAGAAGGAATTAACCGACTGGGAAGGCAAGACAAATGAGGAGCTATGGGCAAGCAAGGCAAGCGGTGCTGCTAATGAAAAAATCCGCCGTTCCTATGAAGCAATCTGCTTGTACAACGACAGACTGGCAACTGGAGATAATGACCGATTAGCCATTACTAACCAAGGGTTGAGAGAATTGTCCGGCGTCAATGGCTTGCTGGTTGGGGATTGGATCAAGAGTCATGCTGATGAAGTGATTAGCCATAACAGTAAGTATGGAATGCAAAACAGCAAAGACCCCAGTAAAACCGAAACCTACTACAACAAGCGCCACGGTAAAGAAAAGATTGAGGAAATTCTGAAGCGGGTAAACCAGGAATTTCTAGATGGGCAAGCTAAGGTCTAAGCAATTAACACGCGGTGGATTCAAAATGACAGAACTAGAACTTATCAATTCATTTATTGAAAACAACTTACGAGCTATTGAAGAATTACAAAAACCTTCGCCTAACAAGCCTTTTGACCCCTTTAACCCTAATAGCTTAGATAGAAGTTATTACTTAAAAATGTTCAAATCTAGCTTGAAAAATCTTGAGAAACAGAAGCGCTCTCTATTGCAGCAACAAGCCAAACAACCAAAAACCAAACAGCTTAAAGAATCGCCTCCAGGAAGCGGTAACTACATCAGTGATTGAGTTTCAAAGATAAAGTAAAATTGACGCCATATGACAATAACGCGTCAATTTTGACATGGCATACCACAAAGAGCGTCAGCAGGCTATTGAAATGGCTAAAAAAGGCTATTCATCAAGCGAAATAGCCGAAATAATAAAGACACCTATTAGAAACGTACAACGATGGCTAAGCGCAGCCAGAAAAGATGGAAGCTTAAAAAGAACTGATTTATTACAAATTGCAACTACTGAAATTCAAAGTGATACTCAGCCAATAGTACCTGAACAGGAAGAAATATCAGAGTCGTCGCATGACATACTACCAACTACTTTGGGACTTTTATATGATGCACAATTTCAAACCGATAGATGGGCGCAAGCACTCAAAAAATTGGTGAACGAACATATTGAAACTCATAGAAATGTACGACAAAAAATAGAAGAGATGCTTACAGCAGAACTCAATTCAGAAGAGCCTAGCTTTAAAAAAATTCACGTGCTATCGATAGCGTTGAGCCGTCACTGCGATTCTGAAATGAAAGCCTTCACTACAGGACGAGGTGATATGCTCACACTGAGTCAGGCTGCTACACTTCTGTATGCACAGAATTTTATGGTGTTACAGCAGAGTGCTGTACCTGAGTTAGTGAATCTTATCCACAGCCAAAAAGACGCTTCATAGTGCCTTTAACTGCTCTCGTATATTTTGTTCATAGTAATTATGATCCCCCGTAACCCGATGTGGTTATGGGGGATTTTGTTGTCGATACGCCAGTGCGATCGCCTGATTGCCTACCCATCAAAAACCTTTTTTTTTCTTGCCGTGGGGAAAATTTGGGCGAGAGGCTATAGAAACTTTCCAGTCGCACCAATTTTCAAATCCCAAAAGTTTATTCTCAATAAGGAATATTTTTCTCAATAACTTCTTTTCAGTACAAACAGTCCGTCGCCAGCCTTCATTGTTACTGCTGTACTGAGATGCCTCGGTCGCCAGCCTAGTCCGTCGCCAGCCTCCGTCGCCAGCCTCCGTCGCCAGCCTCCGTCGCCAGCCTCCAATCACCAGTCATTAGTCCGTCGCCAGCCTACTTCGCTTTATACTACAATGTCACATTTGTCGCCGTCGCCAGCCTCAGAATAGGGCTAGAACGCACGATACCCTTAGAATGAAGGATTATACTAGAGGCACTGCTAGAGGCTCCTTGCTGGCGCGTGTGGCGCGTTGTTTCCTTGGGTGGTTCCCGTCGCCATGTTCCCTATCTACTAGTTACGGGAGTATACCCGATAATATGGAATATCCTATATATCGCCATGTAATTCCATATCTCTTATATATATTGAGGCTGGCGACGGGTAGATAAAGTTGGTATTGTGGCAGCAATGGTTGGTATAGAGTTCGTGTTGGGGTTGTGTCCGACTGCTGGCGATCGCCTAAAGCAAATACGCGAAAATTCTCAAATCTTGCTATCAAGAGTAGAAGCACGGCTAAAAGCGCGTTAACCTACTCGATTACATTTGTAATGTCAAGCTACAAAGTGTTCGGGATTATCGAACTTTGAGGACGCGGGAGTCACGGAAAACTGGTTACAAAAACTCAAGGAAGCCTATATAACTAGTTATGAAAAAGCATGTCAATTCATATAACCAGTTAACTAAATAAAATAACTAGTTATAAGCTCAAAGTCAGAAAAGTATAACTAGTTAAGAAAAGCGAAGTAACAGGATAGCAGATATGGGAGTGACGCGAGAAGCTTGCAAGCTAAAACTCTTGCTGTACAAACTTTCTGGCTGATAAGGCTGCAACCAGTTAGCTTGCAGACATAACTAGATGATATAACCAGTTATGCAGACATAAGCGTGAGAGTAACTAGTTATTGCAGACATAACCAGATAATATAACTGGTTATGAAAACAAATTATTAACCAGTTATGTCCGGTAATCTAGATTACCGGA
>Ga0209902_100974_pt1 | contig 19010 bp, 19 predicted proteins | sample FECB27metaG_FD_188304 | JGI IMG/M metagenome (GOLD analysis project Ga0209902, IMG submission 188304) | Cyanobacterial communities from the Joint Genome Institute, California, USA - FECB-27 (SPAdes) (version 2) | ecosystem: Environmental > Aquatic > Thermal springs > Hot (42-90C) > Microbial mats...
TACGCCCGCCTCGCCCGCACCCGCGGCCACGTCGCCGGCGCGCTCGGCATGATGGCGAACTGGGACTTGCGGAGCCTCGAGGCCGACCTGCCGCGGCTGACCGTGCCTCTGGTGCTCGTCGCCGGCGGCACCGACCGCATGGTGCGCGCCGAGGTCGCCTACGACGTTCGCCGCCGTCTGCCGACGGCCGAAGTGGTGATGCTGCGCGGCCTCGGCCACCTCGCCCATGAGGAGAAGCCCGAGCTCATCGCCGGGATCATCGAGCGGGCGGCCGGACTCCCTGCGGTGGGACTTGCACCGGCGGAAGGCGCCTGATCGTGGCGGTGGCGTTGCGCAAGGTGGACACCGCGGCGCCCGGCGAGGGACCGGCCGCCGATGGTCCGCCGGGGGCGCCGCGGACGGGCGACACGCGACCGCACGCCGTCGTCATCGGCGCCGGCTTCGGCGGGCTCGCCGCCGCTGTCCGCCTCGGCGCGCGGGGATACCGCGTCACCGTGCTGGAGCGGCTCGAGCAGCCGGGCGGGCGCGCCTGCGTGTTCCGTCAGGACGGCTTTACCTTCGACGCCGGGCCGACCATCGTCACCGCCCCGCAGCTCTTCGAGGAACTGTGGGCGCTCGCCGGCCGGCGCTTTTCCGACGACATCGATCTCCGCTCGCTCTCGCCGTTCTACCGGCTGTCGTTTCCGGATGGCACCGACCTCGACGTCTCCGCCAATCCGGAGGCGATGCGGAGGGCGGTGGCGCGGCTGTCGCCGGGCGACGTCGCCGGCTACGAGCGCTTCCTGAAGGCGAGCGAACAGCTCTGCCGTCTCGGCTTCGAGGAACTCGGCGACGTGCCGTTCGGCTCATGGACCGACATGGCGCGGATCGCGCCGGCGCTGATCCGGCACTCCGCCTGGCGGTCCGTCTACGGCCTCGTCGCGCAATATGTGAAGGACGAGCGGCTGCGCGTGGCGCTGTCGTTCCATCCGCTGTTCATTGGCGGCAACCCGTTCCGGGCGACCGCGATCTACGCGCTGATCGCCTTTCTCGAGCGCAAGTGGGGCGTGCACTTCCCGATCGGCGGCACCGGCCGGCTGGTCGACGGCCTCGTCTCGCTGATCGAGGGGCAGGGGGGACGGCTCGCCTGCCACGCCGACGTCGCCGAAATCACGCTCGCGGGCGGCCGCGCCTCCGGCGTGCGGCTCGCGTCTGGCGAGACCATCGCCGCCGACATCGTCGTTTCCAACGCCGACGCCGCCTGGACCTACGGTAAGCTGTTGCCGGCCGAGGCGCGCAGGCGCTGGAGCGACGCCAAGCTCGCCCGCGCCCGGCAGTCGATGAGCCTGTTCGTCTGGTATTTCGGCACCGACCGGACCTATCCGGACGTGCCCCACCACACCATCCTGCTCGGGCCGCGCTACAAGGGGCTGCTCACCGACATCTTCGACCGCAAGGTGCTGGCCGAGGACTTCAGCCTCTATCTGCACCGGCCGACCGCCACCGACCCGGCGCTGGCGCCGGCCGGCTGCGAGGCCTTCTACGTGCTGTCGCCGGTGCCGAACCTCGCCGGAACGACCGACTGGACAGCCGCGGCCGAGCCCTATCGGGCGGCGATCCAGCGGCGTCTGGAGGAGACCGTGCTGCCCGGCCTCTGCCGCCACGTCGTCACCTCGCGGCTGATGACGCCACTCGATTTCCGCGACCGCCTGAATGCCTGGCAGGGGGCCGCCTTCGGGCTCGAGCCGGTGCTCACCCAGAGCGCCTGGTTCCGCCCCCACAACGCCTCCGAGGACATCGACGGGCTCTATCTCGTCGGCGCCGGCACCCATCCGGGCGCCGGTGTTCCCGGTGTGCTCTCCTCCGCCAAGGTCCTCGACAGGGTCGTGCCGCATGCCGCCGCCTTCGCCCGCTGACGCCCCGACGCGACAGCCCATCCGGGCCGCCGCCTTTCCGGGTGCGCCCGCGCGCGCCGCCGCCGCGTCGAGCGGGATCTCGCCGGCGGACCTCGCCGCCTGCCGGCGGCTGCTCGCCGATGGCTCGAAGTCGTTCTTCGCCGCCTCGCTGCTGCTGCCGACGCGGGTGCGGGCGCCGGCGACCGCGCTCTACGCCTTCTGCCGGGTGGCCGACGACGTCGTCGACCGCGAGGGCGGGCCGGCCGCGCTCGCCCGCCTCACCGAGCGGCTCGACCGCGCCTATGCCGGCCGGCCGCTCGATCATCCGGTCGACCGCGCCTTCGCTGCCACCGTCGACCACTTCGCCCTGCCGCGGGCGCTGCCGGAGGCGCTGCTCGACGGCTTCGCCTGGGACGAGGCGGGACGGCGCTACGAGACGCTCGCCGACCTCGAGGCCTACGCCGTGCGGGTCGCCGGCTCGGTCGGCGCGATGATGGCGGTGCTGATGGGGGTGCGCGACGCCGCGGCGCTTGCCCGCGCCACCGACCTCGGCGTCGCCATGCAGCTCACCAACATCGCCCGCGACGTCGGCGAGGACGCCCGCACCGGCCGCGTCTACCTGCCGCTCGCCTGGCTCGCCGAGGCGGGTATCGACGCCGACCGCTTCCTCGCCGCGCCCCGTCACGATGCGGCACTGGCGTCCGTCGTCGCCCGGCTCGTCGCCGCCGCCGACACCCTCTACGCGCGGGCCGACGCCGGCATCGCCGCCCTGCCGCGCGACTGCCGCCCGGCGATCCGCGCCGCCCGGCTGATCTATGCGGAGATCGGCCGCGAGATCGTTCGCGCCGGCTGCGATTCGGTCAGCCGCCGCGCCGTCGTCTCGAAGCGCCGCAAGCTGGCGCTCGCCGCCCAGGCCGCCGGCGCGCTCGCCTCATTGCATCGGCCCGATGTGGTGCCGCCGCTCGCCGCCGCCCTCTACGTGGTCGAGGCGGCGGCCGCCCGGGCCGCCCCGGCGCGACCTGCAACGACCGCCCCGCGACGCGTCGACTTCGTCCTCGACCTGTTCGAGCGGCTGGAGCGCCAGGGGCAGGGGGCTCTCGGCGGTGGCGCGATCGGAGCGGGCGGCCTCGGGGCTGGTGCCCTCGGCGCCGGCGTGCCGGCCTCCGCCGACCGCTGACGGGCCACGATGACCTCGGGCTGGATCATCTTTCTCGAGATCCTGCTGGTGCTCGGGCTCGCGATCGGCTGGGGCGTGCACGAGATCCGCACGCTCAACCGCCTGAAGCGCGAGCGCGAGGCGCGGGAGAAGGCCCAGGCGATGTCCCGTGCAGCACCGGGCGACCCTGCCGGCGACGGCGCCTGAGCCGCCTCAGCGGCGACGCCGCGGCATCTTGAACGGCAGCATCATCTGCACGACGGGGCTGGCGAAGCGGTCGAGCGACAGGCTCTCGTGCACCGAGCGCACGTCCTCGCCGTCGATGCGGTGGGCCACCAGCGAACGGGCGTAGAACGGCGTGTCCTCCAGCGTCGCGGCGACGCTCGCCGGCGCGCCGGCCTCGGTGCGGGTGCCGCGTGCGATCCGCCAGCCGGTCGACGGCAGTTTGACGCGCGGCGGCGGCTCGAAGGGGGTGACGACGCCGTCGCGGCCGATGGCGAGGGCCAGCGCGAGGTCGGTGCCGTCCCGCCGGTCGACGTCGTAGAGCACCGCCGCGCCGTCGCGGGTGGCGGCGCGCGACCAGTCCCAGCGGGCGAAATCGCGGGCGAGGGGGGCCTCGCCGCGGTTCGAATCGAGATAGCCCGCCCCCGACCACATGAGCCCCGGGCGCTCGAACTCCACCTCGATGCGGCCGAACGGGGCGACGGGGAACCAGCGGTGGTCGCCGGCCGCGTCGAGGGCGAAGGACGCGCCGGTCAGCACCGCCGGGTGGAAGCGGACGCGGCCCTTCAGGCGCGAGGGGACCGGCACCGTCACCTCGTCGATGTCGAGCACCAGCGCATCGCCCTCCCAAGCCGCCCGGCTCGGGCCGACGGCGAGGGTGTCGGCGGTGCGGATGAGGCCGGCGCGGCCGCGCTCGGTCATCGCCCAGCGCTTGCCGGCGTCGCCGTAGAGGGCGACGTTCATCGCCGCGTGGTCGAGCGGGTCGGCGGGCCGGCCGCCGCGGCGGGCGAGCGCGTAGTAGGGCGAGAAGACGCTGCCGACCAGCGCGATGATGGTGAGGCCGTGGCGGCCGTCGTCGCTCAGGCCGTCGAGATACCACCAGACATAGCCACCCGGCGTGATGGGCCCGTCGAAGCCAGGGCCGCGAGCACCGCTTCCGCCGCGAGCCGGCCGGAGATCGCCGCCATCGGCACGCCCGGTCCCGGGTGGGTGCTGCCCCCCGCCACGAACAGGCCCGGCAGCCGGGTCGCCGGTCCCGGCCGGCGGAACGACGCCATCCAGCCGTGCGAGGCGCGGCCGTAGAGGGCGCCCCCCGTTGCCGGGAACATCGCCTCGAAGTCCGCCGGCGTCGTCGTCACCGTGCGGGCCGGGTCGCGGTGGATCGTCAGCCCCGAGCGGGCGAGGAGCGCGAAGGTCCGGTCGGCGCATCGGGCGATCTCCGAGGGGTCTTGAGGCTGGCCGTCGCCGGCCGCGGGGGCGTTGACGAGCACGAGCAGGCGCTCGGCCTCACCCGGCGCACCGATGCGGTTGCCGTCGTCGTCGCGGTCTTGGGCGCAGACGTAGACGGTGGGCGCCTGCGGCAGCCGGCGGCGGGCGAGGATGTCGGTGAACTCGGCCTGGTAGTCGTTCGAGAAGAACACGGTGTGGCGGGCGAGCGGGAAGCCGTCTGTGCGCGCGGCGAGCGACCAGGTGACGGCCGACAGCGAGCGCTCGCGCGGGGCGGTCGGCGGCACCGCCTTCGCCGTGGCCGCGCCGAAGCGGCCGTCGGCGAGTGCGGCAACGTCGGCGTTGCAGACGACGGTGTCGGCCGGCAGCACCTCGCCGGTCGCGAGCCGCACCGCGCTGGCGCGGCCATTGGTGACGACGATGCGGGTGGCGGCGCTGCCGTAGCGGATGCGGGCGCCGCGGGCCTCGGCGAGGCCGGCGAGGGTGGCGGCGAGGCGGTGCATGCCGCCGTCGATCAGCCAGACGCCCTCCTGCTCGACATGGGCGACGAGCATCAGCGTCGCCGGCGCGGCGAAGGGCGAGGAGCCGCAATAGGTGGCGTAGCGGCCGAACAGCTGGCGCAGCCGCGGATCGGCGAAGTGCTCGCCGAGCGCGTCCCACAGCGTCTTGAACGGGGTGATCCGCATCAGTTCGCCGATGCGCCCGAGGCCGACGGCGCGCGTCAGCCCGACCGGGCTCGGCCGCGGCGCGTCGATGAAGGGATGCTCGAGGGTGCGGAAGACGGCGCAGGCGCGGGCGGCGAACGCGCGGTAGCCGCGCGCCTCGGCGGCGCCGGCGAAGGCGCCGATGGCGTCGGCCGAGCGCTCGACGTCGGAAAACAGGTCGAGACGGCCGCCGTCGGGCCAGGCGTGGCGGGCGAGCACGTCGGCCGGGCGCAGCGACAGGTGGTCGTCGAGGCGCTCGCCGACGGCCTCGAAGATGCGGTCGAAGACGCGGCGGAGCGTGAACACCGTCGGCCCCGAATCGACCGGGAGGCCGCCGACGGCGACCTCGCGCATCTTGCCGCCGGGCCGCTCGGCGGCCTCGACGACGGTGACGTCGGCGCCCCGCGCGGCCAGCAGCAGGGCGGAGACGAGGCCGCCGATGCCCGCTCCGATGACAACGACACGATCGGTGGCCAACGACGCTCCCTTCCCGCCACTTCCACCCGTCCAGGGGAATTGACACGCGGCGGTGTTGCCGTCCATTCTAGTTGACACATAAGGCCGACAACAAGAACTTACACTTCCAATCGTCGGAGGATCGCATGGACGCCAAGGGCAGGGTCGAACGAGCGCTCGACGAGGCGGTCGCCCATGCGGAGGCGCCGGGCTGCCCGCCGCGCTTCGCCGAGGCGATCCGCTACGCGGTGTTTCCGGGCGGTGCCCGCATCCGCCCGCGGCTGGTGCTCGCCACCGCCTGGGCCTGCGGCGACGACACGCCGGACCTCGCCGACGCGGCCGCGGCCGCGATCGAGCTCCTGCACTGTGCCTCGCTGGTCCACGACGACATGCCCTGCTTCGACGACGCCGAGATGCGGCGCGGCAAGCCGTCGGTCCATGCCGAGTACGGCGAGAGCCTGGCGCTCCTCACCGGCGACGCCCTGATCATCGCCGCCTTCGAGACGCTCGCCCGCGCCGGCGAGGCGCGGCCGGAGCGCCTCGCGCCGCTGGTGCGGCTCGTCGCCCGCGCCGTCGGCGCGCCGGGCGGCATCTGCGCCGGCCAGGCGTGGGAGTGCGAGGCCTATGTCGACGTCGTCGACTACCACCGCGCCAAGACCGGCGCGCTGTTCGCCGGCGCGACGATGGCGGGTGCGGCGGCGGCCGGCAGCCCGCACGAGCCGTGGCGGGCGCTCGGCGAGATGATCGGCGAGGCCTTCCAGGTCGCCGACGACATTCGCGACGCCACCGAGACCGCCGAGGCGATCGGCAAGCCGGTCGGCCGCGACGCGGCGCTCGGCCGTCCGAACGCGGTGCGCCGCTATGGCTTCGACGGCGCGGTGGAGCGGCTGACGGGCCTCGTGCTCGACGCCGTCGGCACCATTCCCGCCTGCCCGGGCCAGGCGCCGCTGCGCGCGCTGATCCTGCACGAGGTCAAGCAGTTCCTGCCGAAGCAGGTGGTGCTGCGGGCGGCCTGAGGGCCGGCGGCACTCCCGCGGGACAGCCCGACATGGCGACGGTCGCGGAGACGTGGTGGCGGCAGACCCGGACGGGTCTCGCCGACCGCGTCTTCGCCGTGCGTGACCGGCTCCTCGCCGATCCCCGCTTCCAGCGCTTCGCCTCCGCCTTTCCGCCGACGCGCGGCATCGCCCGCCGCAAGGGAGCGGCGCTGTTCGACCTCTGCGCCGGCTTCGTCTACTCGCAGATCCTGTTCGCCTGCGTGCGCGTGCGCCTGTTCGAGGTGCTGGCCGAGGGGCCGGCGACGGTGCCGGCCCTGGCGCGGCGCCTGTCGCTGCCCGTGGAGGCGGCCGACCGGCTGCTCGCCGCCGCCGCCAGCCTCGGCCTCGCGGCCCGGCGCGGCGGTGGCCGCTACGGCCTCGGCGAGCTCGGCGCGGCGCTTCTCGGCAACCCCGGCATCGCCGAGATGATCGAGCACCACGCGATGCTCTATGCCGACCTCGCCGATCCGTTGGCGCTGCTGCGTGGCGAGGCGCGCGAGACCAGGCTCGGCCGCTACTGGGCCTATGCGGGCACGGAGGCGCCGGCGGCGAGCGCCGACACCGACGTCGCCGGCTACACGCGCCTGATGGCCGCCTCGCAGCCCCTCGTCGCCGAGGACGTGCTCGACGCCTACGACGTCTCCCGCCATCGCCGCATCCTCGACGTCGGCGGCGGCGACGGCACCTTCCTCACCGCCGTGGCGGCGCGGGCGCCCGCGGCCGCGCTCGTGCTCTTCGACCTGCCGGCGGTGGCGGAGCATGCGCGGGCCCGATTCGCGACCTGCCCGCTCGCCGGCCGGGCCCACGCCGTCGGCGGCGACTTCTCCCGTGACCCGCTGCCCGCCGGTGCCGACCTCATCACGCTGGTGCGCATCGTCCACGACCACGACGAGGCGACGGTCCGCATCCTTCTCGCCGCCGCCCGCGCGGCGCTCGCCCCGGGCGGCACGCTCGTCATCGCCGAGCCGATGGCCGGCACCCCCGGCGCCGAGCGCATCGGCGACGCCTATTTCGGTTTCTACCTGCTCGCCATGGGCAGCGGCCGCGCCCGCTCGCCGGCCATGCTGGCCGCCCTCCTGCGGGATGCCGGCTTCGCCCGCACCGAGGCGGTGCCGACGCGCCGGCCCTTCCTCGCCGGCATTGTCAAGGCAAACTAACACCAAAAAGGCGTCAGGTTTGGTTGACATTTTTTGCCGTCATGTTTTAGTTACACCAACGAGCGTCTAGCCAAATTGACGCCACGCCGCGGACCCTGGGAGATCCCGATGCACACCCTCGCCGTCGTCCTGCATGCCCCCGAGCGCCTCGCGCTCGATCGGCTGCAGCTGGACGAGCCGGGCGAGGGCGACGTCGTGGTCGACATCGCCTTCAGCGGCATCTCGACCGGCACCGAGCGCCTGTTGTGGAGCGGCCGCATGCCGCCCTTTCCGGGCCTCGGCTACCCGCTGGTGCCGGGCTACGAATCGGTCGGCCGCGTCGTCGCCGCCGACAAGGGCGCCGTGCTTTCCGAAGGCGACACCGTCTTCGTGCCGGGCGCCAAGTGCTTCGGCGACGTGCGCGGACTGTTCGGCGGAGCCGCCGCTCGCGTCGTCGTGCCGGCCGACCGCCTCACCGCCATCGATGCCGGCCTCGGCGACAGCGGCGTGCTGCTCGCCCTCGCCGCCACCGGCCACCACGCCGTCGCCGCAGCCCTGCCGGACCTCATCGTCGGCCACGGCGTCCTCGGCCGCCTGATCGCCCGCCTGGTGCTGGCGATGGGCGGCGAGCCGCCGACGGTGTGGGAGAAGAATCCCGCCCGCCACGGTGGCGCCGAGGGCTACGCGGTCATCGATCCGGCCGCCGACCCGCGTCGCGATTACCGCACCATTCTCGACGCCAGCGGCGACGCCGGCCTGCTCGACACGCTGATCGCGCGGCTTTCCCGCGGCGGCGAGATCGTGCTCGCCGGCTTCTACGAGGCGCCGCTCACCTTCGCTTTCCCGCCCGCCTTCATGCGCGAGGCGCGCCTGCGCATCGCAGCCGAATGGAAGCCCGTCGACCTCGCCGCCGTGATGGCGCTGGTCGACACCGGCCAGCTCTCGCTCGACGGCCTCGTCACGCACCGCCAGAGCGCGGCGCGCTGCGACGACGCCTATCGGACGGCGTTCGCCGACCCCGGTTGTCTGAAGATGGTTCTCGACTGGAGGGGCTGCTCATGACGGCGATGTTCTCGATCGATGCTCCGATCGACCCGGCGTCGGCGCTCGCCAAGCGCCTGCGGGCCGAGGCGGCGATCGAGCCGACGCCGGTGGTGACCACCGAGCCGACCAAGGACACGCAGATCATCGCGATCTACGGCAAGGGCGGCATCGGCAAGAGCTTCACGCTCGCCAACCTCTCCTACAACATGGCGCAGCAGGGCAAGAAAGTGCTCCTGATCGGCTGCGACCCGAAGAGCGACACCACTTCGCTGCTCTTCGGCGGCCGCGCCTGCCCGACGATCATCGAGACCTCGTCGAAGAAGAAGCTCGCCGGCGACGAAGTGAAGATCGGCGACGTCTGCTTCAAGCGCGACGGCGTCTTCGCCATGGAGCTCGGCGGCCCGGAGGTCGGCCGCGGCTGCGGCGGCCGCGGCATCATCCACGGCTTCGAGCTGCTCGAGAAGCTCGGCTTCCACGAGTGGGGCTTCGACTACGTGCTGCTCGACTTCCTCGGCGACGTGGTCTGCGGCGGCTTCGGCCTGCCGATCGCCCGCGACATGTGCCAGAAGGTCATCGTCGTCGGCTCGAACGACCTGCAGTCGCTCTACGTCGCCAACAACGTCTGCTCGGCGGTCGAATATTTCCGCAAGCTCGGCGGCAACGTCGGTGTCGCCGGCATGGTCGTCAACAAGGACGACGGCACCGGCGAGGCGGCCGCCTTCGCCGAAGCGGTGGGCATCCCGATCCTCGCCGCCATCCCCGCCGACGACGACATCCGCCGCAAGAGCGCCAACTACGAAATCGTCGGCCGCCCCGGCGACCGCTGGGGGCCGCTGTTCGACCAGCTCTCGCTGAACGTCGGCACCGCCCCGCCGGTGCGCCCGACGCCGCTCAGCCAGGACGCCCTGCTCGGGCTGTTCGCCGGCGAGGCCGTCGGCCGCGGCGTCGTGCTCGAGCCCGCCTCCTTCGAGGACATGTGCGGCCGCACCGACTTCACCAAGCCGTCCCTCGAAGTCGTCTACGAGACGGTCTGAGGCGCGCCCGATGGATGACCTCAGCCACATCGGACACGACATCGAGCCGGCCCTCGAGCCCTTGCCGGAGCCCGCTCCGGCACGCGGCGGCGACGGCCTCGGTTGTCATGCCGGGGCGGCTGAGCTGAAGAAGGCGGCGGCCGCGGCCGGCAAGAGCGAGACGCTCGCCCGCTACGCCGCCGACTATCCGGCCGGCCCGCACGACCGTCCGCAGTCGATGTGCCCGGCCTTCGGCTCGCTGCGCGTCGGTCTCAGGATGCGCCGCACCGCCACCGTGCTGTCGGGCTCGGCCTGCTGCGTCTATGGCCTGACCTTCACCTCGCACTTTTACGGCGCGAAGCGCACCGTCGGCTACGTGCCGTTCAATTCCGAGACGCTGGTCACCGGCAAGCTGTTCGAGGACATCCGCGAGGCGGTGTTCAAGCTCGCCGACCCGGCCCTCTACGACACCATCGTCATCACCAATCTGTGCGTTCCCACCGCCTCCGGCGTGCCGCTGCAACTGCTGCCGAAGGAGATCAACGGGGTCCGCATCATCGGCATCGACGTGCCGGGCTTCGGCGTACCCACCCACGCGGAAGCCAAGGACGTACTCGCCGGGGCGATGCTCAACTACGCCCGCCTCGAGGCCGAGCAGGGCCCGGTGCAGGCGCCGCGCGGCGGCCGCGCCGAGAAGCCGACGGTGACGCTCGTCGGCGAGATGTTCCCGGTCGACCCGATCTCGATCGGCCGGATGATCGCCCCCCTCGGGCTCGCCACCGGACCGGTGGTGCCGACGCGCGAGTGGCGCGAGCTCTACGCCGCCCTCGACGGCGCCGTGGTGGCGGCGATCCACCCCTTCTACACCGCCTCCTTCCGCGAGTTCGAGGCGGCCGGCCGGCCGATCGTCGGCTCCGCCCCGGTCGGGCGCGACGGCACGGCGAACTGGCTTTCGGCGATCGGCAAGGCGTGCGGCGTGTCGGCGGACCTGATCGCCGAGGCGCAGAACCGTGAGCTGCCGGCGATCGAGGCGGCGCTCGTCGCCAACCCGATCAAGGGCCGCATCACGCTGTCGGGCTACGAGGGCTCCGAGTTGATCGTCGCCCGGCTGCTGGTCGAGAGCGGCGCCGACGTGCGCTATGTCGGCACCGCCTGCCCGCGCACCCGCTTCTCCGACGACGACCGCGCCTGGCTGGAAGCGCGCGGCGTGCACGTCCAGTACCGCGCCTCGCTCGAGCAGGACCTCGCCGCGATGGCGGAGTTCGAGCCCGATCTCGCCATCGGCACGACGCCGGTGGTGCAGAAGGCCAAGCAGGCCGGCCGGCCGGCGCTCTACTTCACCAACCTCATCTCCGCCCGGCCGCTGATGGGCCGCGACGGCGCCGGCTCGCTCGCCCAGGTCGTCAATGCCGCGATCGCCGGCAAGGCGCGCTTCGACGAGATGACCGCCTTCTTCGACGGGGTCGGCCAGGGCGACACCGCCGGCATCTGGGAGAACACCCCGAAGCTCCGCCCGGAGTTCCGCGAAGTCACCCGCAAGCGTCTCGAGAAGGCCGCCAAGGCGCGGAAAGTCGAGGAGCCGATCTGATGCTCGTCCTCGATCACGATCGCGCCGGCGGCTACTGGGGTGCCGTCTACGTCTTCACCGCGGTGAAGGGCCTGCAGGTGGTCATCGACGGCCCTGTCGGCTGCGAGAACCTGCCGGTCACCTCGGTGCTGCACTACACCGACGCGCTGCCGCCGCACGAGCTGCCGATCGTCGTCACCGGCCTCGGCGAGGAAGAGCTCGGCCAGCACGGCACCGAGGGCGCCATGAAGCGCGCCCACGCCACCCTCGACCCGCATCTGCCGGCGGTGGTGGTGACCGGCTCGATCGCCGAGATGATCGGCGGCGGCGTCACCCCGGAAGGCACGGGCATCCAGCGCTTCCTGCCGCGCACCATCGACGAGGACCAGTGGCAGAGCGCCGACCGCGCCATGAAGTGGCTGTGGTCGGAGTACGGGTCGAAGAAGATCCCCGAGCGGAAAGCCCGCAAGGAGGGCGAGAAGCCCCGCGTCAACCTGATCGGGCCGGCCTACGGCACCTTCAACATGCCCTCCGACCTCGCCGAAATCCGCCGCCTGGTGGAGGGCATCGGCTGCGAGGTGAACCTGGTGTTCCCGCTCGGCAGCCACCTGGCCGAGGTGCCGCGCCTCATCGACGCCGACGTCAACATCTGCCTCTACCGCGAGTTCGGGCGGATGCTCTGCGAGGCGCTCGGCCGGCCCTATCTGCAGGCGCCGATCGGCCTGCACTCGACGACGAAGTTCCTGCGCACGCTGGGCGAGCTCACCGGCCTCGATCCGGAGCCGTTCATCACCCGCGAGAAGCACACCACCATCAAGCCGCTGTGGGACCTGTGGCGGTCGGTGACCCAGGACTTCTTCGGCACCGCGAGCTTCGCGATCGTCGCCAGCGAGACCTACGCCCGCGGCATCCGCAACTTCCTCGAGAGCGAGATGGGCCTGCCCTGCACGTTCTCGGCCGCCCGCCGCCCGGGCGCGAAGACCGACAACGAGGCGGTGCGCAAGGCGCTGCAGAGCCGGCCTCCGCTCGTCGTGTTCGGCAGCTACAACGAGCGCATGTACCTGGCGGAGACCGGTGCGCGCTCGGTCTACATCCCGGCGTCGTTTCCCGGGGCGATCATCCGCCGCCACACCGGCACGCCCTTCATGGGCTACGCGGGGGCGACCTACCTCGTGCAGGAGGTGTGCAACGCGCTCTTCGATGCGCTGTTCCACATCCTGCCGCTCGGCACCGATCTCGACCGCGTCGACCCGACCCCGGCGAAGCGGACGGCGGAGCTTCCCTGGACCGACGAGGCCCAGGCGATGCTCGACCGCGTGCTCGCCGAGCATCCGGTGCTCGTCAGGATTTCCGCCGCCAAGCGCCTGCGCGACGCCGCCGAGCGCGACGCCCGCAAGGCCGGCGACGACCACGTGACCACGGACAGCCTCGATCGCGCCAAGGCGGTGCTCGCCGGCGCGACGACCTGAGTTCGACGGGGCCCGCCCCCGCGCATCCCGCGGGGACCGACACCGGCGAAGACGAAGACGAAGACGGAGGAAACCACGATGGCGAACGGACGGACAGTCGCAGGGGTCGCTTCGCGCACCCGCCGGGGCGAGCAGCTGGAATACCGGCTCATCGTCGCGATGACGTTCCCGGTGTTCCTCGGGGTCGCCATGGTCAAGAGCATTCTGCGCATCGGCCGTCCCGCCAGCGGGCCCCGCCGGTCGCTCATCGAAGAAGCCAGAACCGCCGCGAACACGACGATCCCGTTCGCTTTCATGGCGTAGCTGCGCACCGAAATTCGCCCGGCCGACGCCGGGCGACGAAGTCGCCGGTCGTGGATGTCCACGACGACGAGCCCAGCCGCGCGGGTGGCGCGGCATTGGCCAACGGCCCTGACTGGAGGTTTGCAGCATGGCTGTCGAGAGAAGTTCGCTTTCGGGTCTTTCCGAGCCGGAAGCGCAAGAGTTTCACCGTATCTTCATGTCGAGCTTCATCGGCTTTACCATCGTGGCGGTGATCGCTCACATCCTCGCTTGGATGTGGCGGCCCTGGCTGCCGCCGGAGGGCGGCTACACCACCTCGATGATCGACGGTGTCCACACCGTCGGCCAGATCATCTCGACGATCGTCTGAGGGGAATGCCATGTGGAAGGTCTGGTTACTGTTCGATCCGAGGCGCGCTCTCGTAGCGCTCTTCACGTTTCTGTTCGTGCTGGCGCTGGTGATTCACTTCATCCTGCTCAGCACCGACCGGTTCAACTGGCTGGAAGGGCCTCGCCCGACGGTGGTCGGCGGGATCGAAGTCACGACGGCGCTGCCGCTGGCTTGATGCCGGCCTTCGGCACGGGGGCCTTTGTGGCTCCCGTGCCGCCAGCCGCCTCGACCCGCCGGGTGCGCCCGGCTCGTCGGAGGGAGCTGTCGCGGACGGCGGACGCGGATCCGCCGTACCGTTTCCCGAATGCCGAACGGGGTGTCGGTCGATGGCTATGCTCAGTTTCGAAAGAAAATACCGGGTTCGCGGGGGCACCCTGATCGGGGGAGACCTGTTCGATTTCTGGGTGGGGCCGTTCTATGTCGGCTTCTTCGGCGTCACGACGGTCCTGTTCTCCGTGCTCGGCACGGCGCTCATCCTCTACGGAGCGGCGATCGGACCGACGTGGAACGTCTGGCAGATCTCGATCGCCCCACCGGACCTGTCCTACGGCCTCGGCTTCGCGCCGATGAAGGCCGGCGGCCTCTGGCAGGTCATCACGGTCTGTGCGATCGGCTCCTTCGTCTCGTGGATGCTGCGCGAGGTGGAGATCTGCCGCAAGCTCGGCATCGGCTACCACGTGCCGTTCGCCTTCGGCGTGGCGATCTTCGCCTACGTCTCGCTGGTGGTGGTCCGTCCGGTGCTGCTGGGCGCCTGGGGGCACGGCTTCCCCTACGGCATCTTCAGCCACCTCGATTGGGTGTCGAACGTCGGCTACCAGTATCTGCACTTCCACTACAACCCGGCGCACATGATCGCGGTGACGTTCTTCTTCACCACGACCTTGGCGCTGGCCCTGCACGGCTCTCTGATCCTGTCGGCCGCCAACCCCCGCAAGGGCGAGGTGGTGAAGACGCCGGAGCACGAGAACACGTTCTTCCGCGACACCATCGGCTACTCGATCGGCCCGCTCGGCATCCACCGGCTCGGCCTGTTCCTGGCGCTGTCCGCGGGATTCTGGAGCGCCGTCTGCATCATCATCTCCGGGCCGTTCTGGACCCGTGGATGGCCGGAGTGGTGGAGCTGGTGGCTCGACCTGCCGATCTGGAGCTGAGCGAGGGGAGATGGTGATGAACGACTATCAGAACATCTTCACCCGCGTGCAGGTGCGCGGACCGGTCTACGCCGGCGTGCCGGCGGATCGTGAAGGCGCCTTCGTCCGCCAGGGCACGCCGTTCTTCTCCTACTGGGCCGGCAAGTTCGGCGACGCGCAGATCGGGCCGTTCTATCTCGGCTGGGCCGGTGTCGCGTCGCTGGTCTTCGGCTTCGCCTGGTTCGAGATCGTCGGCCTCAATCTGTGGGCCTCGGTGAACTGGGATCCGATCCAGTTCGTCCGCCAGCTGCCCTGGCTCGGCCTCGAGCCGCCGGGGCCGGAGTGGGGGCTGTCGATCCCGCCGATGGCCCAGGGCGGCTGGTGGCTGCTCGCCGGCTTCTGCATGACGTGTTCCGTCCTGCTCTGGTGGGTGCGCATGTACACCCGGGCTCGCGCCCTCGGCATGGGCACCCACGTCGCCTGGGCGTTCGCCGCAGCGATCTGGCTGATGCTGGTGCTCGGCTTCATCCGGCCGCTCCTGATGGGCAGCTGGAGCGAGGCGGTGCCCTTCGGCATCTTCCCGCACCTCGACTGGACCGCGGCGTTCTCGATCCGCTACGGCAACCTCTTCTACAACCCGTTCCACTGCCTCTCGATCGTCTTCCTCTACGGATCGACGCTGCTGTTCGCCATGCACGCGGCGACGATCCTGGCGGTCAGCCGCTTCGGCGGCGAGCGCGAACTCGAGCAGATCGTCGACCGCGGCACCGCCACCGAGCGCGCCGCCCTCTTCTGGAGGTGGACGATGGGCTTCAACGCCACGATGGAATCCATCCATCGCTGGGCGTGGTGGTTCGCGGTGCTCTGCCCGCTCACCGGCGGCATCGGCATCCTGCTCACCGGCACGGCGGTGGACAACTGGTACCTCTGGGCGGTCGAGCACGGCGTCGCCCCCTCCTATCCGCATGTGGGACCGGCGGTCGTCGATCCCTCGACCCTGACGACGGGAGGCTGAGCCATGACGACAAATACCGCCCCCCCTCGTCGCCGAACCGCCTTGCTGCGGGGTGTGCTCCCCGTGCTCGGCCTCGCCGCCCTCCTCGCCGGCTGCGAGGAGCCGGTGACGGAGAGCCAGCAGACCGGCTACCGCGGCACCGGCATGGTGCAGATCAACAACGTCGACGTCCTCGCCCTGCAGGCGGTGGCGAACGCCGTGCCGGAGGCACAGCCGCCGGCCGAGGCCTATGCCGACGAGCCGCGCGCCTCGCAGGCCTACGAGAACGTCCAGGTGCTGGGCGATCTCAGTGAAGGCGAGTTCCTGCGGATCATGACGGCGATCACCGAGTGGGTGGCGCCCGACGAGGGCTGCACCTACTGCCACACCGAGAACCTCGCCTCGGACGACATCTACACCAAGGTGGTGGCGCGCCGGATGATCCAGATGACGCGCGCCATCAACACCGACTGGACGGCGCACGTCCAGCAGACGGGCGTCACCTGCTACACCTGCCACCGCGGCCATCCGGTGCCGCTGCAGACGTGGTCGGAGAACCCCGGTCCGCGCACGGCCGGCGGCATGTCGGCCCATCGCAACGGCCAGAACGGCGCCAATCCGGCGACCGGGCTGTCGTCGCTGCCCTACGATCCGTTCTCGGCACTGCTGCGCCAGCCGGACGACATCCGCGTCGTCTCGAAGGTGGCGTTGCCGCTGCGCGGCGAGGGCATCGGGGCCACCATCCAGGAGACCGAGAAGACCTACGGCCTGATGATCCACATGTCCGAAGCGCTCGGCGTGAACTGTACGTTCTGCCACAACTCGCGCTCGTTCACGGCCTGGGACCAGAGCTCGCCGCAGCGCTCGATCGCCTGGTACGGCATCCGCATGGTCGATGCGATCAACACCGACTACATCGACCCGCTGAAGCCGGTCTTCCCGGCCACCCGCCTCGGGCCGCTCGGCGACCCGAAGAAGGTGAACTGCGCCACCTGCCACAACGGGGCCTCCAAGCCACTGCTCGGCGCCTCGATGCTGCAGGACTACGAGCAGTCGCTCGGCGCACAGGCGGCCGTCACGCCGGCGGCGATGCCCGTACCGCCGGCCACGGCACCCGCCGACGCAGCGCCGGCGGCAGAGCCCGCCGCCGCGCCCGCCGCCACCCCGGAGACGGCGCCCGCCGCCCCGGCGCCTGCTGCTCCGGCCCCGGCTGCTCCTGCACCAGCCGCCCCGGCACCGGCTGCGCCTGCCACCGAGACACCGCCTGCGGCAAGCGAGCCGCCGGCCACCCAACCCGGCGCCAACTGACCGGCGGCTCCCGACGCCAGGTCTCGCCGGCCGGAGCGGCCCGTCTTCCCGGACGGGCCGCTCCCACCTTTTCCAGAAGCCCTCGGCGGCCCGTCTTCCCGGACGGGCCGTCGAGGCTTTGAAGCAGGCCCTCTCCCCCGCGTCGCGGCGCGGCTCGCTGTCGCTAGGCGAGAGGCCGGGGGCTCCTTAGCCAGACCGTCTCCAAGGCCGCCCGCTCCACGGTGATGTTGACCGAGCGGTCGCCGGCGGGCGACGTGCGATGTGCCACTCCGGCAGGCACCGTCACCAGATCCCCCGGCTCCAGCATCAGGTCCCGATCCTCCAGTTCGAGACGCAGCCGGCCCTCCAGGCACAGGAAGGTTTCGGCCGAGTTCGGGTGGTGATGCCAGGCAAAGGGCTCCGTCATGACGCTCAGCCGCACGACGTGATCGTTCACGGCCGTTACCACCCGGTTCTCGTAGGGAGGTGCGAATCCCGCTGCCAGAGTGAAAATGTTCGCGGCCTGCAGCGAGGTGGCTTGCCGGCTCTCGTCCATGACGTGGCTCCTGTCCCTTTTCGCCCACGGGTGTCGCCTGTGCAGACTGCGGCCGCCCCGGGGCCGTGCGATGCCGCCAGGACCTGTTCCGGCGCGCCGACGGGGAACTGGCGTCCTGCGGCCGGTGCGGTGCGATACCGGCGGGCCACGTCGCGTGACCTTCCGAAACCCCCTTCCGGTGCCTTTCGTTCGGGTCCCCGCTGGCAGGGGAGCATCGGCAAAGGCTCGGGCGCAACGGCGTGGGAGGTGACATTTCCCGCCGCTTCCCGCTCCCGAACGGAGGTCGCTCGAGAGTGAGTTGACAAACCCGACAATTTGAATCGACATTAGCGTCATCGGAATCGGCGAACCCGGAGGGACACCCGATGGCTCTGCTCACCCCGCACCGCATCACCCGACGCACGCTCGTCGCAGGCCTCGCGGCGCTCGCGCTCACCGCCACGGCGCTGTTGACGGCGCCCGCGCCCGCCCGCGCCGACGTCGAGATCCTCAACGTCTCCTATGACCCGACGCGCGAGCTCTACAAGGAGTTCAACGAGGCGTTCGCGGCCCACTGGGCGAGCCAGGGCGGCGAGCCGGTGACGGTGCGGATGTCGCACGGCGGCTCCGGCAAGCAGGCGCGCTCCGTCATCGACGGCCTCGACGCCGACGTCGTGACGCTGGCGCTCGAGGCCGACATCGACGCCATCGCCCAGAACACGACGAAGCTGCCGAAGGACTGGCGCGGCCGCCTTCCGGACAACTCCTCGCCCTACACCTCGACGATCGTCTTCCTCGTCCGCAAGGGCAATCCGAAGGCGATCACCGACTGGGGCGACCTGGTGAAGGACGGCGTCGAGGTGATCACGCCGAACCCGAAGACCTCCGGCGGCGCCCGCTGGAACTACCTCGCCGCCTGGGCCTGGGCGGAGAAGGAGTTCGGGGGCGACGAGGCCAAGGTGAGGGCCTACATGGGCGACCTCTTCCGCCACGTGCCGGTGCTCGACACCGGGGCCCGCGGCTCCACCACCACCTTCGCCCAGCGCGGCATCGGCGACGTGCTGCTCGCCTGGGAGAACGAGGCGTTCCTGTCGCTCGCCGAGCTAGGCCCGGAGAACTTCGACATCGTCATCCCGTCGCTCTCCATCAAGGCCGAGCCGCCGGTGACGCTGGTCGACGGCAACGTCGACGCCAAGGGGACCCGCAAGGTGGCCGAGGCCTACCTGCAGTATCTCTATTCCGACGTCGGCCAGAACCTCGCGGCCAAGCACTACTACCGCCCGTCGAAGCCGGACGGCGTCGATCCCGAATATCTGAAGCAGTTCCCCGAGGTGGCCCTCGTCACCATCGACGACCCGCTGTTCGGCGGGTGGGCGAAGGCCCAGCCGGAGCACTTCGGCGAGGGCGGCGTCTTCGACCAGATCTACAAGCCGGCGAACTGACCAGACGATGGCCGTCGCCTCCGCACTGGCGCGCGCACCGTTTT
>Ga0209902_100975_pt1 | contig 18991 bp, 19 predicted proteins | sample FECB27metaG_FD_188304 | JGI IMG/M metagenome (GOLD analysis project Ga0209902, IMG submission 188304) | Cyanobacterial communities from the Joint Genome Institute, California, USA - FECB-27 (SPAdes) (version 2) | ecosystem: Environmental > Aquatic > Thermal springs > Hot (42-90C) > Microbial mats...
GGCGGACGTCGTAACCGTGGAGATCGGCCTCAGGCCCGGGGTTGTGCCGGGCCGCCAGGGCCACGATCCGGTGCCGCCGGTCGAGTGGTTCATCGCCGGCTTTGCGCGGCGCGGCGAAGCGCACGAAACCGACGAGGCGGTGGCGGCCGGCCTCGCCGAGATCGCCGAGACGCTGTCGCGCAGCTACGACGTGGAGCCGTAGCTCCGCCGGTGGCGACCGCCGCGGCGCGTCGCCGGCCGGGTCAGGCGCGCGTCAGCCAGGCGGGGTCGAACCAGCGGTCGGCCGGCCCGTCATAGGGCAGCCGCGTCACGTCCCAGTGCTCGATGTAGGGGGCATAGTTCTCCCACACCGCCGGGCCGCCGCCGATGAAGACGTCGCGGTCGCGGTAGGCGTTGACCATCACGGACGGCAGCTGGTGCGAGCGGATCTTTACGATGGTGCGATCGGCAAACGCGAACGCCGGCACCGACGCGAAGGTGCGCGGCCCGAGCAGCAGCACGTGGCCGCGCGTCACGGCGAAAAAACGCGCGACATCGGCGGCGTAGGGCGGGGCGGGATCGCCCTCCCACGGCAGACGGCCGGCGAGGCCCAGTTGACCACGCCGGCCGATGGCGCACATGGAGCGGATCACGCGCCCTCAGCAGCTCGTCTGGTTGGCGGCCGCGGCGTGGTTCTGGCCCTCGGCAGCGGCCGTCGGATTGCCTTCCTGCTGGCTCTGCACGTCCTGCGACGAGGTCGCGACGTCGGTGCCGCCGCCCGGCTCGGTCGCCAGCGGGGCCGTCGAGCCGTCCTTCGATATCTCGCCCGACGCAGTCGGCTGGTTGCCGCTCGCCGGCCCGGTCGTCGTGCCCGCCGTACCCGCATCGGCACTGCCGTCCGCCGGCTGCTGCATCGGCGCCAGGCTGCCGTCCTTCGAGATGCCGGCGGAGTTGGTGGCGCATTCGGCGTTGGCCGAGGCGGCGCCGAAGGCGAGAAGGGCGGCCGTCGCGGCGGCCGTCAGGATTGTCTTGCGCATGATTGTTTCCTCCGTGACGTCTGGCCCCGCGGGAAGAAAACCCGGCCGGGGGCGCAAAGTTGCACAGAGGCGGCGCCTGGATTTGCTAGGCGGCGTGGGATCGTGCGTCGTCGAGGTGGTCAGCCAGCGGCAGCGGCCGGCCGGTCAGGTAGCCCTGCACCGCATCGGCGCCGAGCATCTGCAGCGTCCGCAGTTCCTCCTCGGTCTCCACGCCCTCGGCGACGATCTGGCTGCCGACGTCGTGGGCGAAGCCGATCAGCGCCGCCGCCAGCGCCTTGCGCGCCGGGTCGCTGTCGATGTCGCGCGTCAGGTTCATGTCGAGCTTGATGATGTCGGGGCGCAGCTGGAGGATGTGCTGCATGCTGGCATAGCCGGCGCCGGCGTCGTCGACCGCGAGCCGGAAGCCGCGCTCCCGCAGCGGCCGCAACGCCTCCGCTAGGCGGTCGTAGTCGTCGACCGTGGCGTTCTCGGTGAGCTCGATGATGGTCCGCTCGGCCGGAGCGACGGCCAGCAGTGCCTGGAAGGCGTCGCCGCGGATCGTCATCGGCGAGGCGTTGATGGACATGTAGGCGCAGGCCGGCAGCGAACCGGCGCTGTCGATCGCCTTGCGGACGGCCGCGACCTCCAGCGCCTCGCGCAGTCCGACCTCGTCGGCTTCGGCGAACCAGACGTCCGGCGTGCGCATCGGTGCGCCGGAGAAGCGCGAGAGGCACTCGTAGCCGACGATGTCGCGGCCGGGCAGGGCGCAGATCGGCTGGTGGACGATGAAGAAGCCGTCCCCGTCGATCATCGCCCGCACCTGCGCCGACCGGGCGCCCGCCGCGATCGCCTGCTGCCGCTGCCGGTCGATCTCGAAGGCCGCGAGGTCGGCGAACGCGCGCATCATCTGCAGGTCGCGCTTGTTCAGCGTCGGGTCCGGGTTGGGGCCGAGGCAGCAGAACATGCCGTAGACCTCGCCGTCCGGCATCCGGATCGGCACGCTGACGTGGGCGCCGATCGGCACGGCGGCGGTGATCGGCATCGCCATGGCGAGCGGTTCGCGGGACGTGTCGGGGATGAGCTCCGGCAGCCGCCCGGCGAGGATATGACGGCAGTAGACGTCGTCGAGCGAGCGCGAGTCCCCCGGCTTGATCAGCGCCTCGAGGCCCGGCGCATCGACCTCCCGGAACACCGACTGGTCGTCGACGAACTCCGACACGTAGGCGACCTGCAGGCCGAGGTGCCGGCGCATCACCTGCAAGGCGCGCTTGACCATTCCGCCGCCTTCGCGATCGCCGTCGAGGGTGGTGGCGATGAGGCCGGAGAGGTCGTCACTGGAGAGCTTCATGGGTCTGTCCGTCGGCGCGCAGAGGTGGAGGGCGGCGGCAGGGCGCTCGAAACGATCGGCGACGCCGGGCCGGGTGTGCGCGCACATCCCGGCTCAACGCTAGAACAACCTCCCCCGCGAATTGTTCCCTCGCCCCCGGCCTCGAACAACGGCTTTACGCTGCCAAGCTTGCGCCAGATGCGTCGGCGGCGAAATTCTTTGCCGGCGCGCGGCACCGAAGGTTCCGTTTGGAACTGAACCAAGGCAGGGTGCCGTGCGTATCGTGTCGGTCAGGCACGAACCGGGAGGAGCCGTTGCGTTCAATCGCACCGCCGCATTGGCCGAGGGACGCCGGCGAGCCTCGTCGCCCCGCGGCCGCGCGCCAGCCGACGGACCCGTGGCGGCTCTATCTCGATGCCGTCAGCGCGGGCTCCCGGCTTCCCAATGCCTGCCGGCCCTTCGATGCCGTCTACGGGCCGCTGGCGCGCGCCAAGGGGCCGTTCGTCGTCGCCCAGCTCGGCCAGTCGCTCGACGGCCGCATCGCCACCGTCACCGGCTCGTCCCACTACATCTCCGGCCCTGCCGCCCTGACGCATCTGCACCGCCTGCGCGCCCTCGTCGACGCGGTGCTGGTCGGCGTCGGCACCGCGGTGGCCGACGATCCGCAGCTCACCGTCCGCCACTGCGCCGGCGACAGCCCGGTGCGCGTCGTGCTCGATCCGGGTGGCCGTCTGCCGCAGACCCTGCGCTGTCTCGCCGACGACGGCCCGCCGGTGCTGGTGCTCCGGCGCGCCGGTCCGGGCGTGGCGGCGTGCGAGCGCGTCGTCCCCGTTGCCGCCGACGCCGACGGCCGGCTCGACCCGCACGCCGTGCTGGCGGCACTTTCGGCCCGCGGGCTGTCCCGCATCCTCGTCGAGGGTGGGGCGCAGACGGTGTCCGGCTTCATCGCCGCCGGCGCGGTGGACCGCCTCTACGTGACGGTGGCGCCGCTCATCATCGGTTCGGGCACGGAAGGCCTGCGCCTGCCGGAGATTTCGGCGCTGACCGACGCCCTGCGCCCGCCGACGCGGGTGCACGTGCTCGCCGATGGTGACGTTCTGTTCGATTGCGATCTCGCGGCGGCCCGGGGGGCCGTCGGCGGAGGAGGGGATGATGACAGCCGCGGTGTACTCGCCCACGGCCCGACTGCTGCACTGGCTGACGGCGATCGCGGTGATCGCCGCGATTCCGCTCGCCATCGCCATGAACAACGTGCCGAGCGGGCCGGTCCAGAACACGCTGTTTGACCTGCACCGCTCGTTCGGCGCGCTGATCCTGCTGCTGGCGGTGATCCGTCTCGCCTATCGCCTGTTCGCCGGCGCGCCGCCGCCCGAGCCGTCGCTGCCGCGCTGGCAGCTCGGCCTGTCGCACGCCGTGCACTGGCTGCTCTATCTGTTCATCCTGGTGATGCCGATCGTCGGCTGGGTCGGCACCTCGGCCTATGGCGCGAAGATCACGGTGTTCTGGCTCTTCGAGCTGCCGGCGATCGTCGACAAGAACGAGGCGCTGGCGAACACGTTGCTCGGCTGGCACGCCACCGCCGGCCTGGTGATGGGGGCGCTGGTGCTCGTCCACGTCGCCGCCGCGCTCTACCACCGCTTCGTCCGCCACGATGGCGTGATGGCGCGGATGCTGCCCTCGGCCGGCTGAAGCGGGGCGCGACGAGGCGGGGACATCCGCTCGCCGGCCCCGACGCTTCAGCGGAGGGGCGGCGTCGCGAACAGGTCGGTGTGGCCGATGACGCAGCCGGTCGCCGTGCGGCGGGCAGCGAGCCAGCGATCGACGACGGTCCCGTCAAGGCCGGCCGCGCGGGCGGCCTCGGCCCAGCCATCCGCCAGCGCCGCCATCAGTTCCGCCTGCTCGGGCCCGAGCCGCCATGGGCTCTTCTGCGTCCGCACGTGGTAGCCGTGGGCGGCGAGCGCCCGTGTCAGCACCGCCGTCGCCTCCGGCCCGAGCGCGCGGCCGAAGCCCTTGTCGATGCCTTGGTGGCGGCGGAAGGCGGCGGCGACCGCTGCGTCGTCGGCCTGGGCCGGCGACCATTCCGCCGTCCCGTCGACGTCGAGGGCGACATAGACGGCCGCCCCGGCGCGCGCCACCGCAGCGGCGAAGGTCTCGATGAACGCCTCGGAGACGAGGTCGAACAGCGCCGAGGCGGTGACGAGGTCGACGCCCGCGAGCAGCGCCGGCCAGTCGGCGTCGGCGAGGTCGGCCTGACGCCAGGAGACGGCGACCGGCTGCGAGCCGACGCGAAGCGCAAGCTCGCCGTCCTCGGTATCGACCTCGGGTTCGCCGCCGATCGCCCCGGCGGAGCCCGGTCTTTCCCCCGTGGCCACCGTCGCCGACGATGCCGACGATGCCGCCCAGGCGGCGAGCAACTGCCGCCCGGCCGCCACCAGCGAGGCGTCATGGTCGACCAGCACCCAGCGCTGCGGCGTTCGCAGATGTGGCGCCAGCGCCCGCAGCGTCGAGCCCGTGCCGGCGCCGAGATCGAGCACCCTCAATGACTTGGCGTCCGGTTTGAAAGCTGCGACCGAGGCGATGAGGGCCGCGTTGCGCGCCGCCTTGTCCGCCGGCTCGCGGAGCCCCAGCCAGTCGCTCGAAAAGCCCGCCATCACCGCACCTCCGCCGCAAGCGGCGCCAGCGCGGCTTCGACTGCGGCCGCCGTATCGTCCCAGGTCGGCAGCGCCGCGCCCGCCCGCCACGCCGCCGCCGCCGTCCGCCGGCGCAGCGCCGGATCGCCGAGGAGGCGGGCGAGCGCCGCGGCGGTGGCGTCGACGTCGCCCGGCGGCACCAGCAGGCCGGCGTCGGCGGGCACGGTGTCACCGACGGCGCCACCGTCGCCGGCGACGACCGGCAACCCCGCCGACAGCGCCTCGGCGAAGGCCATGCCGTAGCCCTCGTGGCTGGAGACAAGGGCGAACAGGTCGGCGGCGAGATAGTGGTCGAGGAGGGCGAGGGGGGTCACCGCGCCGGTGAGCTGAATGCGCTCGTGCAGCCCGCGGGCGGTGATCTGCCGCCGGAGATCGGCGGCGCAGGCGGCATCACGGCCGTCGTCGCCGACGAACACCGCGCGCCAGGGCCGGTCGCGGATGCGGTCGAGGGCGGCGACGAGGGTGGCGTGGCCCTTGCGCGGCGTGATCGTCGCGACCGTCAGGATCGTCGGCACCGCGCCGGTGCCGATCGCCGCCGGCAGCCGTTCCGTGCCGGGCAGGGCGACCGTGAGGCGCTGCGCCGGCACGCCGTAGTCCGCCGCCAGCGTGCGGGCGGTGGCCGGGCTGGTGGCGATGACGGCGGCGGCCGTCGCCAGCGCGGCGCGCTCGGCGGCCGCGACGGCGGCCGTGCGCTCCGGCGTGCGGCCGCCTTCGAGCGCCAGCGGATGATGCACCAGTGCGGCGACGGGCCGCCTTAGCGCCCGCAGCCGCTCCGCCGGCAGCGCCCCGAAGGCCAGACCGTCGACCAGAACGAGCTGGTTTCGCGGCACCGAATCGATCGATTCGAGGGCCGATTCGACGGAATCCTTAGCCGGGTCAGGAAAATCATCGGCGAGCGGGTGGAGTGCGACCGACCAGCCCCGGCGGCGCAGTGCCTCCGCCAGCGCGCGGTCGTAGGCGTAACCTCCAGTGATGGTCGCGGGATCACCCGGAACCATCAGCGAAAGCTCAGGCATTTGCCACCGGACCCTCGAACCAGGCGCGTGCCACATGCGATTCGTGCAGCGTCACGCGGACCGAATCGAGTCCCTCGGACCCAGGCCCGAGCCGCCCGTCGCGGGCCGCCTCGACCATGCGATCGAACACCCAGCGGCAGAGGAATTCGGTCGTCGTCAACTTCCCCGCGAGCTCCGGCACGTCGTCGAGGTTGCGATAGCTTAGCCGGCTCATGGTCTCCTTCAGCACGTCGGTCGCCCGGCCGATATCGACGACGAAGCCGTGCTCCGTCAGCGTCGGACGGAAGAAGGCGACGTCGACGACGAAGGTCGCCCCGTGCAGGCCCTGGGCGGGACCGAACACCGGGTCCGGCAGGCTGTGCGCGATCATCATGTGGTCGCGGACTTCGACGGCATACATGGATTCGTCTCCCGTTTTCGTGGGGTCGCCGGCATACGCCGCCGCGACCGGGTCGGATCGAAGTGCATGGTGAGGCGTCAGTCGTAGCGGACGACGATGCCGAGCGCGCCGCCACCGGCAGCGAGTGCCGCCGGCAGCAGCCGTGGCAGGTCGGCAAAGGCGATCTCGGTGTCGAGCAGCACGTCGAGGCGCGGGTCGTCGAGGAGATCGAGCGCCTTCTCGAGACGCCGGCGGTAGCTCCAGCGCGGCCGCCGCGACGGCGCGACGCTGCCGACCTGCGAGCCGACGAGCCTGAGCCGCTGCGAGTGAAAGGCGCCGCCGAGGGGCGCCGCGACGGCCCCCTCGCCGTACCACGACATCTCGACGATGGCGGCCTCGGTGCCGGCGGCGGCGATGGCGGTGGCGAGGCCGGGTTCACTGGCCGAGGCGTGGAAGACGACGTCGCAATCGCGGGGGCAGTCCTCCGGCGCGGCGAAGCGGCAGCCGAGCGCCGCGGCAATCGCGGCGCGGGCGGGCAGCACGTCGACCAGCGTCACCTCGGTGCCGGCGATGCGCGCGACGAGGCTCGCGACGAGGCAGCCGACGAGGCCGGCACCGACCACGGCGACGCGGTCGCCCGGGCCGACGGCGCCGTCCCAGACGCCGTTCAGCGCCGTCTCCATGTTGGCGGCCAGCACGGCGCGGCGCGGCGGTATGCCGTCCGGCACCGCCACCAGGGCGTCGGCAGGGGCGGTGAACACGTCTGCGTGAGGGACCAGCGCGAAGACGGTGCGGCCGACGAGGTCGTCCGGCCCCGCCTCGACGACGCCGACCGCCGCATAGCCATATTTCACCGGAAACGGGAAGGCACCCTGCTGCGCCGGCGCGCGCATGCGGGCGTGCTCCGACACCGGCACGCGCCCCGCCAGAACCAGGCGTTCCGTGCCCCGGCTGACGCTGCTCCACAGCGTCCGGACGCGCGCCTCGCCGGGGCCGAGGGGGGCGACGGACTCCTCCCACAGGTCCACCCGGCCGGGTGCGACGTACCAAAGGGCGCGGGCGAGTGCTCGCCGGGGCGCACCGTCGACCGCCCCTGTGTGTGCCCCTTGCGCCGCGGAGTGTTCGCCCATCATGGTCCTCGCCTTCGATCCCAGGACGATCAATCCCGAGATGCCATCCACGTCCGGTTATAGGCCGTCGCGCCCGCCGCGCCATGACGGCCCCCACCGTGCGCCGGCGCCAGCGACCGGCGATCCGGCCTTCACGCCGGCGGGATTGCAGCCCCGCGTCGTCGTCGCCCGCCGCCGCCTCGTCATGGCGACGCTGGTGCTCGCGACGCTCACCGCGCTCACCGCCGGCCTGTCGGTGCTGCTCGGCCACGGCGGCTGGTCGGTGCTCGACTATGTGCTGCTGGCGACCTTCCTGCTGTCGACGCCGTGGACCGTCATCGGCTTCTGGAACGCCGTCATCGGCTTTGCGATCCTGCACGGCTCGCGCGATCCGATGGCAGTCGTCGCGCCGTTCCTGGCGCGCGCGGGCCCGGACGACCCGATCACCGCCAAGGTCGCGCTGGCGCTCTGCATCCGCAACGAGGACCCCGACGCCGTCTTCGCGCGCCTCACGGTCATGCGCGAGGCGCTCGACGCGACGCCGTGGGGCGAGCGCTTCGTCGTCGCGGTGCTCTCGGATTCCTCGAAACCCGAGATCATCGGCGCCGAGGAGGCCGCCGCGTCGCGCCTGTCGGCCTCTGCCCGCCACGCCGGCTCCGTCCGCTATCGCCGGCGCACCGACAACGCCGGCTTCAAGGCCGGCAACATCCGCGAATTCGTCGACCACGCCGGCGACGAGTTCACCTTCATGATCACGCTCGACGCCGACAGCCTGATGTCGGCCGACGCCATGCTCGAGCTCGTCCGCGTCATGCAGGCGCTGCCGCGCCTCGGCATCCTGCAGAGCCTCGTCGTCGGCCGTCCGGCCGAGAGCGGCTTCGCCCGCATCTTCCAGTTCGGCATGCGCCACGGCATGCGCAGCTACACCACCGGCAGCGCCTGGTGGCACGCCGACTGCGGCCCCTACTGGGGCCACAACGCCGCGATCCGCGTCGACGCCTTCCGCGAGCACTGCCGCCTGCCGCACCTGCCGGGCAAGCCGCCGCTCGGCGGGCCGGTGCTGTCGCACGACCAGATCGAGGCGGCGATGATGCGCCGCGCCGGCTACGAGGTGCGCGTGCTCGCCCGCGAGGGCGGCAGCTTCGAGGAGAACCCGCCGGCGCTGCCGGACTTCCTCAAGCGCGACCTGCGCTGGTGCCAGGGCAACATGCAGTACTTCAAGCTGCTCGGCCTGCCCGGGCTCCTGCCGGTCAGCCGGCTGCAGGTGCTGCTGGCGATCCTGATGTACATGGGCGCCGCCGGCTGGGTCGCCTTCATCCTGGCGAGCGCCGTGAAGGTGCTGGAGCCGGCCACCACCGAGCCGTTCCCGGTCGCCTTCGGAATCTCCTTCTTCGTGGTGATCTTCGCCATGAGCCTGACGCCGAAGCTCGCCGGCCTCGCCGACATCCTGGTGCGGCGCGACGAGCGGGCGCGCTATGGCGGCGGCGCGCGCCTCGTCGCCGGCGGCGTCATCGAGGTGATCGCCTCGACGCTGATGGCGCCGGCGGTGGCGCTCGCCGATGCGATCTTCATGGTCGGCCTCGCCTTCGGCCGCCGCGTCGGCTGGGACGGCCAGAAGCGCGACGGCTACCGCCTCACCTGGGCGCACGCCTTCCGGGGCCTGTGGCCGCAGGTGGTCTTCGGCCTCGCGGTCGCCGGCCTGCTCGGCGCGGTGATGCCGGGCGTGCTGCCGTGGGCCGCGCCGATGCTCGCCGGCCTGATCGGCGCTCCGGCGTTCGCGGTGGCCACCGCCTCGCCGGCCTTCGGCCGCTGGCTCGCCGCGCGGCGGCTATGCGCCATCCCGGAGGAGTTCACGCCGGACGCGACGCTGGTCGCCGCAGAGGCGGCGGAGGCCGGCGGCCGCGAAGAGGAGCGGCTGGCGGCCTGAGTAGTCAGCCCCCCGATCTGAGAAAAGCTTGCTGTTCATCTGCAAGCTCTTGGGGATGAACCTCGTAGTCTACTTCAAAATCTGTCGTCCACTCTCCCCAGCCATTTTTCTGATAGTACTGCGTCATCGCATCGAAAGTGGATTTGGCCAGCAGCGTGTCTCTCAGGACCGCTCCCGGCTGTAGGAGCTTGCGATGGCCATCTCCTTCAGGCCCGGCAAGGCATAGGCTCGGGAGATATTCGCCGTCCTCGTTTGGATCGAGCCACATCTCATAAACCAGCTTGGCCATGTGTCGCGCCGACTTTTCCTTGTGTCGGAGTGAGTCTGACGAGGCGCCACCTGCAAGGTCAAGCTTTGGGTCGCCATTCACGCACTCCGCTCCCTCGATCCGTCATCGCCCGGCTCGACCGGGCGATCCATCGCGCAGGCAAACACAAGCGTGGTGCTCGGGATGGATGGCCCGGTCAAGCCGGGCCATGACGGAGGAGGGGGGAGGAGAACGGGGAGGGGGGAGGGGAACAGGGAGGGGGAAGGAGACGGGGAGGAGGGGGAGGACGGCAGAGCCGGCCGCCACCTCTGGGCACCCTCGCCCTCTCACCCCCCGCTGCGCGCATCCAGCCAGGCGATGGTGCGCGCGGCGATGCCGTCGAAGTCGTGCGGCTTGAAGTGGCGCTCCCAGTAGTGGCCGTATTCCGGCAGCACCTCGAGTGTCACGTCGGTATTGCCGGCCGCCTGGAGCGCGGCCGCCATCGCCTTTGACGCCTCCGGCGGCGCGTGCAGGTCGGCGGCGCCGTGCAGCAGGTAGACGGGCTGCTTGATGCGATCCGCGTAAGTGATCGCCTGCACCGTCTCGTAGATTTCCGGCCGCTCCGCCGGCGTGCCGCCGACCCACTGGCAGAGCCGGGCGTAGCGGCCGGCCGCGTAGCCCTCGACGCCCTCCACCTCGCGCCGGAACGTGCTCGGCGCGCCCCAGGCGACGACGCCGGCGAAGCGCGCGTCGAGCCCGGCCGTCCTCAGCGCCCCCATGCCGCCGCGCGAGTGGCCGACGAGGAAGACGCGGGCCGGATCGGTGTCGGTCTCCGCCAGTAGCCGCTCGAGGCCAAGGGCGTAGTCGGCGGGATCGCCGATCGCGAAGGTGGCGCGATAGCTGATGACGACGGCGTTGTAGCCCGCCGCGGCGAGCCGCTCGCCGAGCCAGGTCAGCCCCGCCGGGTCGCCCTTCTGCAGCCCGCCGGGCCCAATGACGACGCCGGGGCGGCGGCCGCCGAGGGCGCTTGGATGCAGGATCGCCGGCTGCGGCGCGGCCCCGGCCACCGCGAGCGAGATCGTCTTCTCCGCCAAGTCCGCGCCCTCCCGTCCGCCACCTGTCGCGTGGCTTGCCAAGTGATACGCGCGGCGGTGCGAGCGTTGGAAATGACCAGTGGTGATGAGGCGGAGCGGGTTTCGTGATGCCGGCTTCGCGCGCCGGCCGGCACCGTTGGCCGCAGCCACGGTGCGACACTGTCGACGGGGAGCCGATCTGCGACGAGGCAGTCCAAGGGTCACGTGCCTGCTGTAATATCCGGCATCTTCAGGGGTGGGGATGACGATGCCGAATTCGAAGGTTGGGATTTCACGCAGATCACTGCTGACCGCTGCCGGGGGCATCGCGGTCGCGACCGGGCTGCAGGCCCCGGCGCTCGCGGCCGGCGCGAAGCAAAGTCGGCGGGTCGTCGTCATCGGCGCAGGCATGTCGGGCCTCACGGCCGCGCTCGCGCTGCTCCGTCAGGGTCACGACGTCACGGTCATCGAATATCAGAAGCGGGTCGGCGGGCGCCTTCTGTCGGTGCGGCTCGGCGACGGCATGGTGAGCGAGGCCGGCGGCGGGCATTTCCGCAGCAACATGCCGAACGTGCTCTCCTACATCCGCCACTTCCGGCTGCCGGTGCTCAGCCTGAATGACGGCCTGCCGCGCTATATGGTCGGCGGCAAGACCACCGATGCCGCCGATCTCAGCCGCTGGCCATGGCCGCTGACCGATGAGGAGCGCCGGGTCACAGTCGCCTCGAGCGTGTTGCGCTATCTCTTCCGCGCCGGCTTCAACAGTATTTCGGTGCTGGACCGGCGGTGGCCCGATCGGGACAGCCTGGAGGCCCTGTCGGACATCCGCCTCTTGGACCTCCTGCGCAAGCACGGTGCATCCGAGGCCTTCTGCGACCTCGCCCAGGCGCACGGCGGCTCTTCCACCGCGAGCGCCACGGCTCTCGCGGCGATGCCGGACATCGCCTACCACATGGGCGACCAGATGTTGATGCGGCTCGCGGGTGGCAATGAGCAGTTGCCGATCGCCATGGCCGACGCGATCGGCGCCAGGCGCATCGTCCTCGGTGATCCGGTGGTCGCGATCGACCAGAGCGGCCCGAGCGTGCGCGTCGGCACGAAATCCGGCCGGACCTTCAAGGCAGACGCGGTGATCTCGACGGTGCCGTTCAGCGTGATCGGGGATGTCGAGGTCACCCCCTCCTGGTCACCGATCAAGCGGCGGCTGTTCCGCAAGATGGAGTGGTCCAACACCGTCAAGGTGATCGTGACGACCAGGACGCCCTCCTGGCTCGCCAAATCCGTGCACGGCTGGCCTATGGCCGGCGGCGACGGGGCTTGGGAGCGGTTCATCGACATCACCGGCGACCAGCCCTCGAAGCACGGCAACGGCTTCTTCTATCTGAACGGCGCACGGGCGAAGACGGTGCTGGACCTGCCGAAGAAGGAGCGGGCCGGTTTCGTCGTCGACGCCTTCCGGGCCGACATGCCGGATCTCTTCGACGAGGTCCTGTCCACCCAGTCCTTCGCCTGGACGGAGCAGCCCTGGATCAAGGGTGCCTTCGCGGGCGTGCCTCTCGGCGAAGGTTGGATGGTCCGCGAGAGCGCCCGGCCGGAAGACCGGATTCACTTCGCCGGCGATTTCACGACGTTGAAGAGTGGCTGGGTCGAGGGCGCGATCGAATCGGGATTGCGCGCCGCCCGCGAGATCGATCCCGATGCCGGCCCGGTAGGGGGCGGCTGACCGGCCACACGCCCGGCCGAAGCCGCCCCTCACGACGCCGTCTTCATCGCCGCTTCGCCGCCGGAGCGGCGCGATACCTTACGTCCCGGCGATCGCCCGGCGGCCCCTCGGTCGCCGGCTCGGCTTCGATCACGCCCCCGTGGAGGCCTGAAACGACCCTTCAAGGCGATCACAACCTTGGGAAGTGCGTCCGACAGAATACACTTGAAAATTTTAGTGGCCCATCCATCATGCACGTATAGGTCGTGGGGGCATGGCGATGGATCCGATCCTTTTCTGGAGTGACGTGGCGCTCGAGGCGCATCGGCGCGACTACACGTTCGACGACGAGCGCGGCGACGACGAGGCGGGAACGCCGATGGATCGCCAGAATCTGGACCCCATGCAGGGTGGGCCGACGCGAACTTCGCGGGCCCTGGCGATCATCTACCTCGCGATGTACGACGCCCTCCATGCGGTCTCGCCGATCTCCGTCGGCAACCCCGTCATGCAACCATACCTTGAGGGCCTTCCGGCGCCGCCGGCCGGAGCCTCGGCGGACGCCGCCGTCGCCGGTGCGGCCGCTACCGCCATCCAGCTTCTCTTCGGGGGCGTGCTCGCCGACCAGAAGCTCACCGAGTTCCGGCTGATGCTGCTGCAGCCCGACGGCGGCGCAGTCCCCCCGAAGCCGCCGGCCAGCTGGGCCGCGATCGAGGACGGTCTCGCCTTCGGCGCCCGCATCGGCCGCCTGCACGTCGACAGCCGGGCGGAGGACGGCTCGCACCTGGGCGAGCGCACCTATCGCCCGATGCCGGTGCGCGGCGCCTTCAGGCCCGACCCCTACGCCCCCGACCAGAACATCCTCGGCGTTGCGTGGGGCAAGGTGAAGCCGTTCGGCGACTACGATCCCAAGGATATCGTTGGCGGCTTCGTGCCGCCGCTCGGGCGCGCGGCCGTCGGCGACTATCTGAACGCGGACGGCTGGCCGGCGGAGCTCAAGGAGGTCCGGGAGTTCGGCGCAGCCGTCGGCACCGCCGGCCTGAAGCGTACGGCCGAGCAGACGCTGATCGGCGTCTTCTGGGGCTATGACGGGGTGCGCAACATCGGCGTGCCGCCGCGGCTCTACAACCAGTGCCTCGACGCCATCTCCAAGAAGGCCAGGCTCTCCACCGCCCAGAACGCCGTCCTGTTCGCGGTGGCGAACCTCGCGATGGCGGATGCCGGCATCGCCGCCTGGGAGGAGAAGTACAAGTTCCACGTCGCCCGGCCCGTCACCGGCGTGCGCGAAGCCGACATCGGTTTCGGGGCCGACAGGCTCGCGGGGAAGGATTCGAGACCACGCTCTTCGGCCGCTACCTTCCCCGGCGTCGCCCTTCCGACGAGTACGGTGCACCAGGGGCCGATCTACACCTGGCTGGCGCAGCCGCCCCCGGCCGCCGCGTCACTCCAGGCCGGCGACGCCCACTGGGCGCCGCTCGGAGCGCCGCAGACGAACACGAAGACGCGCCTCTCGGGGAAGGGCCTCGACAGCCGCACGCCGCCGTTCCCCGCCTATCCCTCCGGCCACGCGACCTTCGGCACCGTCACCTTCGAGGTGGCGCGCCGCCTGCTCGAAAACTTCGGCATTGCGGCGGTCGAGGAGTTCACCTTCGAGGTCGTCTCGGACGAGTACGACGGCGAGCAGTGCGATCCCGACGGCTCCATCCGCAGCCTGCACCGCCGCACCCTGACGCTCGCCCAGGCGATCCACGAGAACGCGGTGAGCCGCGTCTATCTCGGCGTGCACTGGCGGATGGACGCGGTGGAGGGCATCCGCCTCGGCCTCGACCTCGTCGAGAAGATTGCCGCCGCCAAACGCGGGCCGGCCGCCGCGCTCTAGCCGGCCGGCCTGCAACCCCATCAGCCGCGGACCACCGCGATCACCCCCGTCGAGGGCACCATGGACCGCTTTCCGATCAGGATGAACAACGAGCTGTCGTTCTCGGAGTGCAAGACGCCCGACACCGCCCTGTATTATCGGACATCGGAGATCATCATCGTCGATGTTCAGGGCGAGCGGATCACCATCGCCGACGCCGGCCTGTTCGATAGCCCCTTCAATTCGTTCGCCGCCAACAACCGGATCTATGGCGAACTGGTGTCACAGCAGGGCAACACCTTGGAATTCAAGCTGCTCGCGACACATCCCCCGGATGCGAGGCCGTTTCCGGTGCTCGGCGAGCACGATAGCAAGGCCATCCTGACGCTGACGGACGGACGCTACCACCTGCACGCCTACGGCACCGACGACCTCGGCACGATGCGCGGCCGGCTCTCCAACTGCCGTGGCTGGATTTTCGACGCCGAGGAGGCGTAGCGCCTCCGCGCCGCGTCACGCCGCCTCTCGCATCGCCGCTTCACCGCCGGCGCGGATCGCCGAGATGTTGGTGGCGTAGGCTTCCGGCGTGCCGCCCTTGAAGACGGCGGAGCCGGCGACGAGGCTGTCGGCGCCGGCTTCCGCGCAGAGCCGCGCCGTCTCCGGATTGACGCCGCCGTCGATCTCGATGCGGATCGGCCGGTCGCCGATCATCTGGCGGATGCGGCGGATCTTCGGCAGCTGCGAGTGCAGGAACGACTGGCCGCCGAAGCCGGGGTTCACCGTCATCACCAGCACCAGGTCGACCTTGTCGAGCACGTACTCGATGGTGCTCTCCGGCGTGCCCGGGCAGAGGGTGACGCCCGCCTTGCAGCCGAGCCGGCGGATCTCCTGGAGGGTCCGGTCGATGTGGGGCGAGGATTCGACGTGGGCGATGATGTGGTCGGCGCCCGCCTTGGCGAAGGCCTCCAGGTAGGGGTCGACGGGCGCGATCATCAGGTGGACGTCGAAGGGCTTTTTCGTGTGCGGGCGCAGCGCCTTCACCACGTCCGGGCCGATGGTGATGTTCGGCACGAAGTGGCCGTCCATGACGTCGACGTGAATCCAGTCGGCGCCGGCGGCGTCGATGGCACGCACCTCCTCGCCGAGGCGGGCGAAGTCCGCCGACAGGATCGACGGGGCGATGACGAGGGGCTGCTGGCTCATCGGGAGGTCCTTACACGCGGGTCTCGGAGGCGGCCTTGAACACCCGGCTCGACAGGATGTCCTCCGCTTCGATGGTCATGATGTCGCCGGCCGTCAAGGGCTCGGCCGCGCGGGCCACCAGCCGATTCGCCTGCCGGAGGCGGGCGCGATCGAGCGCGTTGCGGATCGAGCGGGCGTTGGAGAAGTGCGGCTGCCGTCGGCGGGCGACGACGTAGGACTCGAATGCCGTCCTGGCCTCGGGGCTGAGGCGGTAGTTCTGGTCGGACAACAGCTTCTCGCCGATCGAGACGAGCTCGCCGTCGCCATAGTCGGGGAAGTCGATGTGGTGGGCGATGCGCGAGCGGAAACCAGGGTTGGACATGAAGAACTTGTCCATCCGGTCGCCATAGCCGGCGAGGATGACGACGAGGTCCTCGCGCTGGTTCTCCATCACCTGCAGCAGGATCTCGATCGCCTCCTGGCCGTAGTCGCGCTCGTTCTCCTGGCGGTAGAGGTAGTAGGCCTCGTCGATGAAGAGCACCCCGCCCATCGCTTTTTTCAGGATCTCCTTCGTCTTCGGCGCGGTGTGGCCAATGTACTGGCCGACGAGGTCGTCGCGCGTGACCGAGACGAGGTGACCGCGGCGGATGAAGCCGAGGCCGTTCAGGATTTCCGCCATCCGCAGCGCCACCGTCGTCTTGCCGGTGCCGGGGTTGCCGGTGAACGACATATGCAGCGTCGGCGCCTCCGCCGCGAGCCCCAGCCGCCGCCGCACGCGCTCGATCAGAAGCAGCGCCGCGATCTCGCGGATACGCGTCTTCACGGGTTTGAGCCCGATCAGGTCGCGGTCGAGCTTGTCGAGGATGGCGTCGATCCCGGCCTCGGCGCGCTCCGCGAGAAGGTCGACGCGGACGGTGGGATCGAACGGGGCAGGGGCGTCCGTGGCGGCTTCGGTGGGGGTGACGGTGTTCATGGGGGCGGCTCCGTTCTACGCGTCCCTCCCCTGCCAGGGGGAGGGACAGGCCGCGCAGCGGCCAGGGTGGGGCCCGTCAATCCCGCGTGAGACGGCCGATGTCGCGCCCCTGATTGACAGGCCCCCGCCTGCCGGCTGCGCCGGCTGTCCTCCCCCCTGGCAGGGGGAGGACGCGTCAGCGTTCTGTCGGTCGCGTCATCGCATCGAAACAAAAAGGCGGCGGCTTCCGGGTTGGTCCGGCGAGAGGGTGCCGGACCACGGAGCGAGCGGGAACCGGAAGCCGCCGCAAGGGGAGGCCCGCGCCCTGTCGGGCGCGGGGCGCTCCACGGGCCGTGTCAACCGCCGTAGCGGCGGCCTTCGGGCTGGTTCGCCGCGTAGGAGCGCGTCGTGTAGGCGATCTTGCGCCCCTCGCGCTCCTGGCGGATCAGGTCGAAGCCGGGCTCGTCGGCCGGGCGGTTGACGATGAAGGAGATGCGCAGCGACTCCCAGGTGTGGGTGGCGTCGAAGGCGGACATGCGGATGTACTTGTCGCCGTGGATGCGGCGGCAGTCGGCGAGCTCCTTCATCACGCCGGCAGCGTCGCGGAGATCGAACATCGGCAGGCCCCACATCTCCCAGTAGGTGTTGCGGGGGTGGGGGTCGTCGGTGAACTCGAGGTTCACCGCCCAGCCCTTGTCCAGGCAGTACTGCACCTGGGAGCGGATCTGGTCGTCTGTGAGGTCGGGCAGGAACGAGAAGCAGCCCTGGGTGACGCGCATGGTGTCCTCCTGCGCCGCGCTGGCGGCGGCATTGGGAATGATGGCCGCGATGGCGCGGCGACGGCATCCGGCGGGGGCGACGGCGGACCGGCGCCCCCGCAGCGGCGCGAGCCTCAGACCGAGGCCGAGACCGAGGGCACGAAGTCGGGCGTGTCGGTGGAGGCGTAGTCGAAGGTGACGTCGCCCCACACGTCGAGCGCCTGCTTCAGCGGCAGGCAGTGGCGGGCCGCGTCCTGCAGGATCTGCGGGCCTTCCTTGACGTAGTCGCGCCCGGAGTTGCGGGCGAAGATCATCGCCTCGAGCGCCACTCGGTTCGCCGTAGCGCCGGCCTGGATGCCCATCGGGTGGCCGATGGTGCCGCCGCCGAACTGCAGCACGACGTCCTCGCCGAGATGGTCGAGCAACTGGTGCATCTGGCCGGCGTGGATGCCGCCCGAGGCCACCGGCATCACCTTGCGCAGGCTCGCCCACGGCTGGTCGAAGAACACGCCGTTCTCGAGGTTCATCGGCACGTGGTCCTCGCGCAGGATGTCGTAGAACCCGCGCGTCGTCTTGGGATCACCCTCGAGCTTGCCGACCACCGTGCCGGCATGGATGTGGTCGACGCCGGCGAGCCGCATCCACTTCGAGATGACGCGGAACGAGATGCCGTGCAGCTTCTGGCGCGTGTAGGTGCCGTGGCCGGCGCGGTGCAGGTGCAGGATCATGTCGTTGCGGCGCGCCCACTTCGACATCGACTGGATCGCCGTGTAGCCGATGACGAGGTCGATCATGACGATCGTCGAGCCGAGCTCCTTGGCGAGCTCGGCGCGCTCGTACATGTCCTCCATCGTGCCGGCGGTGACGTTGAGGTACGTCCCCTTGATCTCGCCGGTCTGCGCCTGCGCCTTGTTGACGGCCTCCATGCAGTAGAGGAAGCGGTCGCGCCAGTGCATGAACGGCTGCGAGTTGATGTTCTCGTCGTCCTTGGTGAAGTCGAGGCCGCCCTTCAGCGCCTCGTAGACGACGCGGCCGTAGTTGCGTCCGGAGAGGCCGAGCTTCGGCTTGACGGTGGCGCCGAGCAGCGGCCGGCCGAACTTGTCGAGGCGCTCGCGCTCGACGACGATGCCGGTGGCCGGCCCGTCGAAGGTCTTGATGTAGGCGACCGGCAGCCGCATGTCCTCGAGCCGCAGCGCCTTCAAGGGCTTGAAGCCGAAGACGTTGCCGATGATCGAGGCGGTGAGGTTGGCGATCGAGCCCGGCTCGAAGAGATCGAGGTCATAGGCGATGTAGGCGAAGTAGGAGCCCGGCGCATTCGGCACCGGATCGACCTTGTAGCACTTCGCCCGATACTTCTCGCAAGCCGTCAGGCGGTCGGTCCAGACGACGGTCCAGGTGGCGGTGGAGCTCTCGCCGGCGACGGCGGCGGACGCCTCGATCGGGTCGACGCCGTCCTGCGGCGTGACGCGGAAGAGGGCGATGACGTCGGTGTCCTTCGGCGTGTAGTCGGGCTCCCAGTAGCCCATCTTGCGGTATTCCATCACGCCGGCCTTGTAGCGGTCCTTGCCGCGCACCGTTCCTGCATCTGCGTTCATGGGGGTGTCCTCCTGAAAGTCGGTGTCGTGGTCGGGACGCACGTCTCCTGGCCCTGCCCAGGGGCAGGACAATCATCGATCTAGTCTTCCAGCCTCTCCGTCTGCGAACCCTCCCCCCTCGCGGGGGAGGGCAGGGAGGGGGGGCGCCGCACACGCGGCGCCGGAAAGTCTTTCCGCGGCG
>Ga0209902_100976_pt1 | contig 18965 bp, 15 predicted proteins | sample FECB27metaG_FD_188304 | JGI IMG/M metagenome (GOLD analysis project Ga0209902, IMG submission 188304) | Cyanobacterial communities from the Joint Genome Institute, California, USA - FECB-27 (SPAdes) (version 2) | ecosystem: Environmental > Aquatic > Thermal springs > Hot (42-90C) > Microbial mats...
CGACCTGAGGATCGATGCCTGCGAGGCGCCGCATCGCCTCGCGGTCGCGACCGTGGACGAGTTCGGTGAGTGGCGCCTCGAGCTGACGCTGGCGCAGCAGGACGACATCACCACGCTGCGCTTCGTGCAACGCCTGGACGATCCGGCGCTCGCGGCGGAGGTGGGCCCGGGCTGGGAGTACTACCTCGACATGCTGGTCGCCGCGCGCGAGGGCCGCGCGCTGCCCTCCTTCGGCGACTACTACCCCGCGCAGAAGGCCCACTACCTCCAGGGCCCGTAGCCTGCCTACTCGAGCTCGCCGCTGGGCTCGAAACCCGAGGTGCTGTCGAACAGCTTCTGCACCAGGCTCCGCAGCACGCGCCGCTCGTCGGCCGTGAGCTGCGCGAACAGCCGCTGCGCGGTGTCGTGCGCAAGCGGCACCATGTCGCGGTAGAGCGCGAGGCCTTCTTCCTCGAGCGAGACGATGACCTTGCGCCGGTCCTCGGCGGAAGGATGCATGTTGGCCAGGCCGAGGTCGACCAGCCGATGCTGCGCGCGGCTCACGCGTGCCTTGTCCATGCTGGTCTTGCGCGCGATCTCGAGCGCAGACAGCGCACCGTACTTGCCGAGCACCACCACGATGCGCCACTCGGGGATCTGCAGCGCGAAGCGGCCGGCGATCGCCTGGCCCACCGACTGGCTCACGCGATTGGCGACCACCGAGAGCTGGAACGGCAGGAAGGTCTCGAGGTCGAAGGCATCGGCGATCGAGCGCGGCGGCGAGGAGGTGCGTGAACGGGGCACGGTGCGAGCGAGGAGGTGAAGGGCGCGGACAGTATAGGAACGCGTTCATGCATCGTGCCCACACAGCGACGATGGACGCACGAGGTTTGCCAGTTTTCGATAACGCGGCAGGGGGTGCGATCCCTATCGTCGCGGCATGGACTATCCCGAACTCGCCCTGCACATCGCCGGCCGATGGCGCACGCAGACCGCAGGCGGCCAACGCGCCGTCGTCGATCCCGCCACCGAAGCCACCCTCGCGCAACTGCCGCTCGCCAGCCGCGACGAACTCGCGCAGGCCGCCGAGTCCGCGCGCCGCGGCTTCGCGCTCTGGCGCGCGAAGAGCGCGCTCGAGCGCTGCAACATCCTGCGCACCGCCGCGCAGACGATCCGCGACCGGGCGAAGACCATCGCTCAGGTACTCACGCTCGAACAAGGCAAGCCGCTGGCCGAGGCGCTGCGCGAGGTCACGCTGTCGGCCGACATCGTCGACTTCCAGGCCGAGGAAGCCAAGCGCCTGTACGGCCGGCTGGTGCCGCCGCGCGTCGAGGGCATCCTCTCGCAGGCGGTCACGCGCCAGCCGGTCGGCCCCGTGGCGGCCTTCACGCCGTGGAACTTCCCGGCCAACCTGCCGACGCGCAAGCTCGCGAGCGCGCTGGCCGCGGGCTGCAGCGTGGTCATCAAGCCGGCCGAGGAAACGCCGGGCACCTGCATGCTGCTGGTGCGCGCCTTCCTCGACGCGGGCGTGCCGCCCGATGCGCTCAACATGGTGTGCGGCGATCCGGCCGAGGTGTCCTCGTTCCTCATCGACCATCCCGCGATCGCCAAGGTCTCGTTCACCGGCTCGGTCGCGGTGGGCCAACTGCTCGGCGAACAGGCGGCGCGCCACGTCAAGCGCTTCACGGGCGAGCTCGGCGGCCACGCGCCGGTGATCGTCTGCGAGGACGCCGACTTCGCGTTCGCGCTCAGGAACTCGATCGCCGCCAAGTTCCGCAACGCGGGCCAGGTCTGCGCCTCGCCGATCCGCTTCTACCTGCCGCGCGCGCGCTTCGGCGAATGGGCCGAGGCCTTCGTGCAGGCCGCGCGCGCGCTGCGCATCGGCGCCGGCACCGATCCCGCGACGCAGATGGGCCCGCTCGCGCATGCACGGCGCATCGAGGACATGCAGCGCTTCGTCGACGATGCCGTCGACCGCGGCGCGCGGCTGCTGTGCGGCGGCCGGCGCATCGCGCGGCCCGGCTACTTCTTCGAGCCCACGGTGATCGCCGATGCGCCCGACGACAGCCGCGTGATGCGCCAGGAGCCCTTCGGCCCGATCGCGGTGCTGCAGCCCTACGACACGCTCGACGAAGCGATAGCCGCCGCCAACGCCCTGCCCTACGGCCTCGGCGCCTATGCCTTCACGCGCGACCTGCAGACCGCGCACCGCCTGGGCGAAGCGCTCGAGGCCGGCATGGTCGGCATCAACCACTTCGGCGTCTCGCAGCCCGAGATGCCCTTCGGCGGCTGGAAGCAGAGCGGCATCGGCCAGGAGATGGGCGCCGAGGGCCTGCTGCACTACACCGAACTCAAGACCATCACCGTGGGAGTCCCCGCATGACAACGACAGACATCGACGCACTCAAGCAAGACAACGCCCGCTACCTGTGGCACCCCATGGCCCATCCGCAGGCCATGCAGAAGAGCAAGCCCGACATCGTCGCGCGCGGCCAGGGCTGCTGGATCTGGGACGTGGACGGCCACAAGATGCTCGACGGCGTCGGCGGCCTGTGGGCCGCGAACCTGGGCCACAGCAACCGGGCGGTGCGCGACGCGATCGTGGCGCAGCTCGACGAGCTGCCGTTCTACAACGTGTTCCGCGGTACCACGCATCCGCGCGCGATCGAACTGTCGAAGCGCATCGTGCAGACGATGGAGCCCGACGGCGTGGCCGCGGTGTTCTTCAGCAACGGCGGCTCCGACGCGGTGGAAGGCGCGCTCAAGCTCGCGCGCCAGTACTGGAAGCTGCAGGGCCAGGCCGACCGCTACAAGTTCATCGCGCTGCGCCAGGGCTACCACGGCGTGCACTTCGGCGGCATGAGCGTGAACGGCAACCTCAACTTCCGCCGCGCCTACGAGCCCCTGCTGCCCGGCTGCTTCCATGTCGACACGCCGTGGCTCTACCGCAATCCCTACACGCAGGACCCCGAGGAACTCGGCGAGATCTGCGCCACGCTGCTCGAGCGCGAGATCCAGTTCCAGGGGCCCGACACCGTGGCCGCCTTCATCGCCGAGCCGATCCAGGGCGCCGGCGGCGTGATCGTGCCGCCGCCCAACTACTGGCCGCGCGTGCGCGAGATCTGCGACAAGTACGGCGTGCTGCTGATCGCCGACGAGGTCGTCACCGGCTTCGGCCGCGGCGGCGCGCTGTTCGGCACGCGGCTGTGGAACGTCAAGGCCGACCTCTGGTGCCTGGCCAAGGGCATCTCCTCGGGCTACGTGCCGCTGGGCGCCACCGCCATCGGCGCCAAGGTGGCCGAGGTCTTCCTCAACGACCCCACGGGCCAGGCCGCGGTGGGCCATGGCTACACCTACAGCGCGCATCCGGTGGCCGCGGCCGCGGCGCTCGCCACGCTCGACCAGATCGAGGCACTCGACGTGCCCGGCAACGCGGCGCGCGTGGGCGCGCATTTCCAGGCCCGCGTGCGGCCCTTCGTCGACCGGTTCAGCTTCGTCGGCGACGTGCGCGGCATGGGCCTGATGCTGGGCATCGAGATGGTGGCCGACAAGGCCACGCGCACGACGCTGCCGCGCGGCAACCCGATCGCCGCGAAGGTGGCGCAGGCGGCCTACCGGCGCGGGCTGATGGTGCGCATCTCGGGCCCGAACCTGATCCTGTCGCCGCCGCTGGTCATCACGCGCGAGGAGGTCGACTACATGGTCGATGCGCTCGAGGGCGCCTTCGCCGACGTGGAAGCCACGCTGTGAGCAAGGTGCCGACCGTCCTCCTGATCGGCACCGCCGACACCAAGAGCGCCGAGCTGCTGTTCATGCGCGAGTGCATCGAGGCCGGCGGCGGCCGCGTGACGGTGATGGACGTGGGCGTGCTCGACGGCGCGCCCTTCGTGCCCGAGATCACGAATGCCGAAGTGGCCGCGGCCGCCGGCCGCAGCGTGGCCGAGGTGGCGGCCAGCGGCGACGAGAACAGCGCCATGACCCTGATGGCGCGCGGCGCCGCGAAGCTGGCCGCGCGCTGGCATGCCGAGGGCCGCATCGACGGCCTGCTCGCGCTCGGCGGCACCATGGGCACCGACCTCGCGCTCGAGGTGGCGCAGGCGCTGCCGCTGGGCGTGCCGAAGGTGGTGGTCTCGACCATCGCCTACTCGCACCTGCTGCCGCCCGAACGCATCCCGCCCGACCTGATCATGGTGCTGTGGGCCGGCGGCCTCTACGGCCTCAACAGCCTGTGCCGCTCGGCGCTGAGCCAGGCCGCGGGCGCGGTGCTCGGCGCCTGCCGCCAGGCGCGCGCACCGGCCTTCGAACGGCCGCTGGTCGGCATGACCTCGCTAGGCTCGAGCGCGCTGACCTACATGAAGACGCTCAAGCCCGCGCTCGAGGCGCGCGGCTACGAGGTCGCGGTGTTCCACACCACCGGCATGGGCGGTCGTGCCTTCGAGGCGCTGGCCGCCGAGGGTCGCTTCTGCGCCGTGATGGACTTCAGCCTGCAGGAACTGGCGAACCAGCTCGGCGGCTCCTGCGTGACCGCCGGGCCCGACCGGCTGCTCGGCGCCGGCCGCGCCGGCACGCCGCAGATCGTGGCGCCAGGCGCCATCGACATGCTCGACTTCCCGGCCTGGCAGCCCACGCCCCAAGGCCTCGAAGGCCGGCCGGCCCACACGCACAACCGGCTGCTGGCCTCGGCGCTCAGCGCACCCGCGTTCCGGCGCGGCGTGGCGACCGAGATCGCCAGCCGCCTGGCGCGCGCGGAAGGCGCCACCTGCGTGCTGCTGCCGCTGCAGGGCATCGAGGGCTGGGACCGGCCCGGCGAGCCGCTGCACGATCCCGAAGGCCTGGCCGCCTTCACCGCCGCGCTGCGCGACAGCGTCGGCGCCACGCGCATGATCGAGCTCGACGCGCACATCAACGACGCCGCCTTCTGCGAGGCCGCGCTGCGGGTGTTCGATGCCTGGGTCGCCGACGGCACCGTGCCCGCGGGGAGGCCTGCATGAGCACAACGCAAGCCCTGGTGCTCGACTTCGGCGGCGTCATCAGCCGCACGCTGTTCGAGACCCACGCACTGACCGAGGAAGCGCTCGCGCTGCCGCGCGGCACGCTGACCTGGCGCGGCCCCTTCGACCTCGCGAGCGATCCGCTGTGGCGCGACATGCAGGCCGACAAGCTCTCGGAGCGCGACTACTGGATGGCGCGCACCCGCGAGGTCGGCGCGCTGGTGGGCGAACGCTGGGACGCGATGGAGACCTTCGTGCAACGCGCGCGCGGCGCCGATCCCGAGGCCGCGATCCGGCCCGAGGCGCTGGCCGCGATCGAGGCCGCGCGCCACGCGGGCTGCCGGCTCGCGATCCTCTCGAACGAGCTCGACCTGTTCTACGGCGCCGACTTCCGCCGCCGCCTGCCCTTCATGGCGGCCTTCGACGTGGTGGTCGACGCCACCCACACCGGCATCCTCAAGCCCGATGCGCGCGCCTATCGACAGTGCCTCGACGAACTCGGCCTGCCGCCCGAGGCCTGCGTGTTCGTCGACGACCAGCTGCGCAACATCGCCGGCGCCGAGCGCGTGGGCCTGCGCTGCGTGCACTTCGACGTGATGCAGCCCGCCGCGAGCTACGCGCAGGCTCTCGCGCTGTTGGGCATTCCCTCTTCCTCTCCGCAACGACCATGACCCCGACCTTCGAACCCACCGTGCCGCGCGAACGCGTGCAGGCCCTGATGCGCGCCGAGCAGGAACGCTACGCGCGCACCCATGCGCGATCCGGCGAACTCTTCGCGCAAGGCCAGCAGGCCTGGCTCTACGGCGCGCCCTCGCACTGGATGCGCCGCTGGATCGGCGGCTGGCCGCTCTACGTGCAGGACGCGAAGCTGCCCTACGGCGCGCGCTTCGTCGACGTCGACGGCCACGGCTATGCCGACTTCTGCCTCGGCGACACCGGCGGCATGTGCGGCCATGGCCACCCTGCCGTGGTGGAAGCGCTGGCGCGGCAGGCGCGCATCGGCAGCTCGCTGATGCTGCCCACCGACGACGCGGCCTGGGTCGGCGAGGAACTCGCGCGCCGCTTCGGCCTGCCCTACTGGAACCTCACGACCTCGGCCTCGGACGCCAACCGCGCCTGCATCCGGCTCGCGCGCATGGTCACGGGCCGGCCGCGCGTGCTGGTGTTCTCGGGCTGCTACCACGGCTCGGTGGAAGAGGCGCACGTCGAGCTGCGCGACGGCGCGGTCGCGATGCGCAACGACATCCATCCCAACGGCTTCCCGCACGACCGCCTGTCGGCCGTGGTCGAGTTCAACGACCTGCCCGCGCTCGAACGCGCGCTGCGCGCGGGCGACGTGGCCTGCGTGCTGGCCGAGCCGGCCATGACCAACTACGGCATGATCGCGCCCGCGCCCGGCTTCCACGATGCGCTGCGCCGCCTCACGCGCGAGACCGGCACCCTGCTGGTCATCGACGAGACCCACACCATCTCGAGCGGCCCCGGCGGCTACACGCGCGCGCACGGCCTCGCGCCCGACATGTTCGTGATCGGCAAGGCCATTGCCGGCGGCATTCCCGCCGCGGCCTTCGGCCTCAGCGCCGAGACCGCCGAGCGCGTGTGGCAGGTGCTGCCCAAGCTGCATCCGACCCAGCGGCAGTCGGCGCATGCCGGCTTCGGCGGCACGCTGGCGGGCAATGCGCTCACCGTGGCCGTGATGCGCGCGGTGCTGTCGCAGGTGCTGACGCCCGAGGCCTTCGAGCGCATGCTCGCGCTCGCCGAGCGGCTGGCCGATGGCGTGAACGCGAGCATCGCCAGGGCCGGCCTGCCCTGGCACGCGACCCAGGTCGGCGCGCGCGTCGAGACCCTGTTTAGCCCCGACGCGCCGCGCAACGCCGCCGACGTGCGGCGCACGCGCGACGGCGAGCTCGAGGCGCTGCTGCACCTCTACATGATGAACCGCGGCGTGCTGATCACGCCCTTCCACAACATGATGCTGTGCTGCCCCGGCACCACCGAACGCGAGGTGGACGAACACGATGCGGCCTTCGCCGATTTCGCGCGGGAGTACAGTGCATGAGCGGCAACGATCCCTTCGGTCTGCATGGCAAGGTCGCGCTGGTCACCGGCGGCGGGCGCGGCATCGGCGCCGCGATCGCACAGGCGTTTGCCGAGGCCGGCGCCTCGGTGCTGATCGCCAATCGCACCGGCAGCGCCGGCGAGGCCGTGGCGAGCGAGTTGCGCGCGCGCGGCTTCGACGTGCAGGCGCTGGCCTGCGACATCGGCCGGCGCGACGAGGCCGAGCGCGCGGTGGCCGAGGCGGTGCGCGTCTTCGGCGCGCTTGACATCGTGGTCCACAACGCCGCCGTCAATCCCTGGGCCGCCATCGACGCCATGAGCGACGAACAGCTCGAGCGCACGCTGGCCGTGAACCTCAAGGCCTGCTTCTGGCTCGCGCAGGCGGCGGTGCCGCACCTGCGCGCGCGCGGCGGCGGACGGCTGCTCGTCACCTCCTCCGTGACCGGCCCGCGCGTCGCGATGCCCGGCAGCGCCCACTACGCGGCGAGCAAGGCCGGCGTCAACGGCTTCATCCGCAGTGCCGCGCTCGAGTACGCGCGCGAGGGCATCACCGTCAACGGCGTCGAGCCCGGCTACATCGCCAAGCAGGGCGGCTCGCTGCTGTCCGATCCCGCGAAGGCCGCGCGCATCGCGCGTCACATCCCGATCGGCGAGTTGGGCCGGCCCGAGGACATCGCCCTGGCGATGCGCTTCCTGGCGAGCCCCGCCGCGCGCTACATCACCGGGCAGACCATCGTGGTCGACGGCGGCTCGACCCTTCCAGAGAGTCCCTTCTTCGCGGAGCAGGCATGAGCAGCGGAAGGCTGCAAGGCAAGGCCTGCCTCGTCGTCGGCGCCGCGAGCGGCATCGGCGCGGCGGTGGCCGCGCGCTTCGCGAGCGAGGGCGCACGCGTCGCCGTCGCCGGCTGGCCGCGGCCGCAACCGGTGGGCGACGGCCCCGCGCTCGACTGCGACGTGACCGACGACGCCGCCGTGCGCGCGACCGTGGCCGCGGTGATCTCGGCCTTCGGCCGCATCGACGTGCTCGTGAACTGTGCCGGCATCGTGCGCAACGACGACGCGGCCGACATCGACGACGCGGACTGGCGGCGGCTGCACGAGGTCAACCTCGGCGGCACCATGCGCTGCCAGCGCGCGGTGCTGCCGGGCATGGTGGCGCAAGGCGGCGGCGCGATCGTCAACATCGCCTCGGTGGCGGCCTTCAATGCCGGTGCCGGCATGGCCAGCTACGCCGCCAGCAAGGCCGGCGTGGTCGCGCTCACGCGCTCGGCCGCGCAGGCTTATGGGCCGCGCGGCGTGCGCGTCAATGCGCTGTGCCCCGGCTGGGTCGACACGCCGATGAGCCGGCAGGAGATGCGCGACCTCGCGGCCGAGCACGGCATCTCCGAGGAAGCAGCGCATGCACGGACCGTGGCGCGCATCGCGCTGGGGCGCATGGCCTCGGCCGAGGAGATGGCGGGCGCGTGCCTGTTCCTTGCGAGCGACGAGGCGTCGTTCGTGACGGGTGCGGCGCTGGTGGCGGATGGGGGGGCGCGGGTGCCGGCTTCGGCGCGCTCGGCGTAAAGCCGGAACGCGCTCGCCGGCCCGCGCTACCGGATTTCCTGGCAGCCGCCGGCAACGCACCTGACGAGCAACGCATAGCCGCTGTCGCAGGCGATGGTGAAGGTCTCGTCGTTGGCGCCGCGCCCCACGAAGCTGGCCTGCGGCGCCGCATGGCAACTGCGCTGCCGCGCGAAATCTTCCGCGCGCGCGATATTGAGTGGCGAAGCAGGTTCCATCACCGCAGGAGGCGGCGCGGACTGGATCGGCGCCGGTCGCACGGGTGCCGCCGCGACGCGCGGCGGACTCGTCGCCGGCGCTGCCGCCGCGAGCGGCGCCGCCTGCAATGGCGGTGCCGCGGCAGCGGGCTGCCCGGTCGGCGGGTCCTGCGCCGCCCGCACGAAGGTGCCGGGGGTCGGACCGTCGCCGCGGTTCTCGATGCGGTCGAACAGCCGTTCCTGGCCGAACACCAGCTGCATCCAGCTCGGATAGCTGAAGCCGCCGCCGGTGCCCGCGTCCACCGCCACGCCGATCAGGCCGCCGATCATGATGTTGCCCACCATGCCCACGTTGGCACGCGAGATGGCTTGCCCCACGGCGGCCGGATGGTTCGGGTGCGTGCAGCGCACCATCAGGTTCCCGCCCGAGCGGCGGACCTTGGTCTCGACGCCCGATGGCGCACTGGCCGTGCCCTTGTCGTTGGACATCTGGCAGTCCGCCTGGGTCACGACCTCGCCCGCCTCCGTGCGGGTTTCCAGCTTCACGTTCTGTTCCGTGCCATGGGTGATCGATGCACAGCCGGCCATCCAGCCGCTCAGCACCACCATGCCCACGAGTCCCCACCTCCGAATACCGGTCATCGTCATGTCATCTCCTCCAGTGTTGTTCTATCGCGCGGCGGAGGATAGCCGGTGGAGGCAAGGTCGGCTTCGATATCGTGCGGCGTGTCGCGCGGATGCTGCATCCGGCAAGAAGAGGGCTCGACGCAGCCGATGCAAAGGCTTCAGAGCTCCATCAGCTCATAACCGGTACTGCGACCTCCTCCCGCCGACTTCTTCAGCACCCCCAACGCCAGCAACTGCGTGATGTCGCGCAGCGCCGTGTCCGGCGAGCACTTGGCGATGGCCGCCCACTTGCTGCTGGTGAGCTTGCCTTCGAAGCCGTCGAGCAGGCGGTTGAGCAGCTTCGCCTGACGTTCGTTCACCGGTGTACCGGCCCAGCGCTGCCAGAAGCGCGCCTTGGCCAGCACGCCGTCGAGCGTGAGCTGCGCGCTGGCGGTGGCCCGGCCCAGGGTGCCGAGGAACCAGGCCAGCCATGCGGTGACATCGAGCGAGCCCTTCTGGGTGCGCTCGAGGATGTCGTAGTAGGCCTTGCGCTCGCGCTGGATCTGCGCCGACAGGCTGTAGAAGCGCTGCCCCGCGCCATCGGCACGGGCGAGGAACAGGTCGCCGACGGCGCGCGCGATGCGGCCATTGCCATCGTCGAAGGGATGCAAGGTGACGAACCAAAGGTGCGCCAGGCCCGCCTTGAGGAGGGCAGGTTCGTCCGTCTCCCGGTTGGCCCAGGCCAGGAACGCTTCCACCTGCGCGGGCAGCATGTCCGCGGGCGGTGCCTCGAAGTGGACCTTGCGCCGGTTCACAGGCCCCGAGACGACCTGCATCGGACCGGCCGCGTCACCGCGCCAGCGGCCCACGTCGATCTTCGACAGGCCCGAATAGCCGGTCGGGAACAGCGCCGCGTGCCAGCCGAACAGGCGCTCGGCGGTGAGGGGTTCGCCACTGCGCGAGGTAGCGTCGAGCACCATCTCGACCACGCCTTCCACATGCCGGTCCACGGGCGCCAGCGCGCCGATGTCCAGCCCGAGCCGACGCGCGATCGACGAACGGACCGAGGCCACATCCAGGACCTCGCCCTCGATCTCGCTGGTCTTGACCACGTCGTCGGTCAGCGCCGCCAGGCTGGCCTGGTCGCGCAGCGCGAGCCCGACGTCGGCCAGGCGGCCCAGCAAGGCGCCCTGGGCGCGGCTGACATCGGCCAGGGGCTGGGCCAGCGCGGCGAGGTCATAGCGCCACCCGGGCCAGTCGTCGGCTTGCCAGATATAGAGGTTTTCTCCGCTATTCATGCGGAGATTAGACGCCGGATTCGCCGCAGTAGCAAATTATTCACCGCAGAATTTGCGGCGAATGGGTCATTCAATCACCGCACGAAATGGCGGGAACGCCTTCGATCCGGCCTCCCTCGGGAAGACTCCCAAACCGTTCGTCGGCCACCCGTGGCAACCAGGCCACGTCCCGCCCCACCCACCGAAGTCCGTAGGACACAATTGCAAACTTCTTCATTCATGCCGCCTGGCAGCGGCGCGTCTCCGTTCGCCCCATGTCCCTGGTATCCGCGTTCGTCCGGTCTCGCGCCTTCGAGGATGAGGACGGACCGGCACGCCCACGCGCCGCGCACCGCAGGCCCTGCCGGCACTGGCTGCTGGCGCTGTGGCTGCTGTTCGCCGCGCTGACGCCGGCCCTCGGCGCGCCGCCGCCCGGCAGCCAGCAACCGGTGCTCACGCTCTCGCGCCAGGCCGCCGGCCTGCCGGCGGTGCTGCAGCTCCAGTTCTTCGAGGACACGACCCGCGCCCTGGGCATCGACGAGGTCCGCACCCCGGCGCAGGAGGCGCGCTTCACCCTGCCCGACCAGCCGCTGCGCGGCCAGGAATCCGACCGCGTGCTGTGGTTCAAGCTGCAGATGCAGCTGCAGGACCCGGCCGATGCGGCGCGCGAATGGCTGATGCTGGTGCCCACGGTGTCGACGCGCGACATCCGTTTCTACGGCCCCTTCGACACCACGGGCCACGCGCTGGCCGAGCCCGTGGTCACCGGCATGCGCCACCCCTGGGCCACGCGGCCGGCCGCCTCCGAGCAGATGGCCTGGCGCTTCGAGCTGCCGGGGCCGGGCGTGTACACGGCCTACTTCCGGGTCGAGTCGACCTTCGCGCGCATCTACGACGTGACGCTCTGGGACCCGGCCGACTACCTGCAGTCGACGCAGGACAAGCGCATGTTCGACGGCGTCAGCTACGGCCTGCTGCTCGGGCTCACGGTCTATGGCCTGGTGCTGTTCGTGGTGTTCGGCGAGGCGCTCTATGCCTACTACATGCTGGCCTGCCTCTGCGGCCTGCTGGCGCTCGCGAGCATCAACGGCCATGCGCTGCGCTATCCCTTCGCCCACTGGCCGGCTGGCGCCGGCTTCGCCTACACGGCCGGGCCCGCGCTGTGGGCGCTGTGCAAGCTGCAGTTTGGCCGGCGGCTGCTGCGGCTGTCGCACTTCGCGCCGCTGCTCGACCGGCTGGTGCAGGCCTTCTCGGTCGCGCTGCTGCTGGCCATTCCCTACGCGCACTGGGGCGCGCACCCGCTGATCACCTTCCGGCTGGTGCAGATGTCGGTGGTGGCCTCGACGGCCGTGATGGTGATCGGCGCGATGTTCGCGATCCGGCGGCGCTACTGGCCGGCCGTGCTCTATTGCATCGGGGTCGGGCTGCTGCTGGCGGGCATCGGCGCGATCGTGTTCGCGAGCTGGGGCTGGATCGAATGGGCGCCCGGCCAGATGAACGTCTCGCAGGCGGCGCTGGTGGCCGAGCTGGTGGTATTCGCGGTGGCGATGGCCTCGCGGCTGCGGCTGGTGCTGCGCTCCGAGCAGGCGCTGACGGCGCGCACCCAGCAGCTGGTGGAAGCGCTGGGCACCGACGCGCTGACCGGCGCCGCCAGCCGCGCCGGCCTCGAGAGCCGCGGCGAGGAGTGGCTGCGCAACGGCCAGCCCTTCGCGCTGATGCTGCTCGACCTCGACGGCTTCAAGGAGGTCAACGACGGCCACGGCCACGCGGTCGGGGACGCGGTGCTGGTGCAGACGGTGGCGCGGCTGCGCGCGCAACTGCGCGCGAGCGACACGGTGGCGCGCCTGGGCGGCGACGAGTTCGCGATCCTGGTGCCGGGCCGACCTTCGCGCGAGGCGCTCGCGCAGATGGCGCGCCGCATCGTCGACGCCGGCCTGCAGCCCATCGAGGCCGATGGCGCCGAGGTCTCGGTCGGCATGAGCCTGGGCATCGCCTGCAATCCCGAGGACGGCCGCACGCTGGCACAGTTGCTGCGTTGCGCCGACCAGGCGATGTACCGCGTCAAGCAGCAGCGCCAGGGACCGGGCTTCGCCTTCTTCGGCGACACGCACGCGGGCCCGGCGCGCCCCACCCAGGCCGGGCCGCTGGCCGGCGGAACGGGCATCGCCTGATGCGCCCGCCCACGCGAAGAAGGAGCCACGCCATGCCCCGCCTGCTCGCCGCCCTGCTGCTGCTCGCCGCGTTCGCCTGCCAGGCCCAGACCACGCCGGCGCCGGACACCCCGCTGCAGCGCCTGCGCATCGTCGGCGGGCTCGGCGGCATCACGCAGTACACGCGGCACGAGGAGAACTTCTGGGCCCGGGAGCTCGCCGAACGCACCGGCGGGCGCTACAGCGCCAGCATCGTGCCCTTCGACCGCGCGGGCGTGCCGGGCCAGGAGATGCTGAGCCTGATCCAGCTCGGCGTGGTGCCCTTCGGCACCGCGCTCATGAGCCAGATGGCGATGCAGTTCCCCGAGCTCGGCACGCCCGACATGGCCGGGCTCAACCCCGACATCGCGACCCTGCGCCGGGTGGTCGCGGCCTTTCGCCCCTACCTGGCGGGCGCGCTGCGCGAGCGCTACGGCGCCGAGCTGCTGGCGATCTACATCTACCCGGCGCAGGCCGTGTTCTGCAACCGGCCGGTCGCACGGCTGGCCGATCTCGCGAAGCGGCGCGTGCGCGTGTCGAGCGCCACGCAGGCCGACTTCATCCGCGCGCTCGGCGCCACGCCGGTCTACACCGAGTTCGCGGCCATCCTGCCGAACATGCGCTCGGGCAACACCGACTGCGCGATCACCGGCACCATGTCGGGCCACACGCTGGGCCTGCATGCACTCACGAGCGCGCTCTACACCATGCCGCTGAGCTGGGGCCTCGCGGTGTTCGCGGCCAACCGCGAGAACCTCGAGGCGCTGCCGCCCGACCTGCAGGCGGTGCTGCGCCAGGAGCTGCCGAAGCTCGAGGCCGCGGTGTGGGCCGAGTCCGAACGCGAGACCACCGAGGGCATCGCCTGCAACACCGGCGCCGACGCCTGCACCAAGCCCGTCCGGGGCCGCATGACCGCGGTCGCGCCCACGCCGCAGGACGAGGCGCGGCGGCGCGAGATCTTCGCCACCCGCGTGCTGCCGGCCTGGCTGCAGCGCTGCGGCCCGGTCTGCGCGCAGGTCTGGAACGACACCGTCGGTCCCGTGGTCGGCATCCGCGCCCCGCTCGTGCGATGACGCAGCGCCTCTCCCGTCGCGTCGCCGCCGTGGTCTATGGCGTGGCGCTGCTGTTCCTCGGCACGCTGGCGACCGTGGCCGCCAGCATCACCTGGGAGGCGCGCGCCCGGGCGATCGAGAACGCCGAGACGCAAGCCATGCGTTTCGTGGGCGGCTCCGAGGCGGCGCTCAACCGCGCGCTGCTGAGCATCGACATGCTGCTGGCCGGCGCCGGCGAGCAGCTGCGCGCCGTGCCGCGCGAACGCCTCGCCGAGGAGGCCGGCCGGCCCGAGGTGCAGCGGCTGATCGTCAACCTGGTGCGGCAGAACCTGCTGGTGCGCTTCGTCGCCTTCGTCGACGCGGACGGCACGCCGCTCGCCTCCTCCGACCGCCGCGGCGCGCGGCTGCCGATGGCGCTGCCCGAGGGCTTCGCGCGCTCGGTGCTGGCGCAGCCGCTGTCGACCATGGCCGTGAGCGCGCCGATCGCCAGCCCGGCCACGCTGCAGAAGGTGGTGTTCTTCGCGCGCGCCGTGCCACTGGCCGACGGCAGCCGCGTGCTGGCCGTGGCCGAGGTGCAGATCTCGCTGCTGGCCATGGTGACGACGCAGGGCGCGTCAATCCCGGGGCTGGAGATCACGCTCGAGCGCGATGCCGGTCCGCTGCTGGTGAGCGTGCCGGCGCGCGACGACCTGCTGGGCCGGCAGCTCGAGCCCGCGCTCAGCGAACAGACCAGCGACGGCAAGCCGGTGCGCATGGCCGCGCGCCTGAGCGGCGTACCCGCGATCCTGGTGGCGCGCCCGACGCTGCACCGCAACCTGCTGATCGTCGCGAGCATCCCGCTGGCCGCGGCGCTGCGCGACTGGCGCGAGGAGCGCGACCGCATCGCGTGGACCGGCGCCGTCATCGGCGCGCTGATCCTCGCGATCGCGGCCTTCACCCACCTGCAGCTGCGGCGCCAGTGGCAGTCGCGGCAGGAGCTGGTGCGCTCCAAGGCCACGCTCGACCAGGCGCTCGAATCGATGATCGGCGGCTTCGTGCTGCTCGATGCCGACGACCGCGTGCTGGCCTGGAACCGCAGCTTCGTCGCGATGTTCCCGTGGGTGCGGCCGCTGCTCGCGCCGCAGCTGCCGTTTCGCGAACTGGTGGCCGAGACCGCGCGCCACGTGGTGCACGAGGGCGGCCCGCCCGGCTGGATGGCGCTGAACATGCCGCAGCTCGCGCAGGACCATTCCGAGCAGGAGGCGGTGCTCGAGGACGGCCGCGTGCTGCATGCCACGCGCAGCCGCACGCCCGACGGCGGCACCGTCTGCGTCTACCAGGACATCACGGAGAAGCGGCGCCACATGGCCGCCATCGTCGAGAGCAAGGCCCAGCTGCAGGCCACGCTCGAGGCGCTGCCCGACCTGCTGCTCGAGGTCGGCCTCGACGGCATCTGCCACGGCCACCATGCGCCGCGCGTGCCGCTGCCGGGCATCCAGGTCGACCAGCCGGCCGGCCGCCGGCTGCAGGAGCTGCTGCCGCCGCAGGCGAGCGCGGAGGTCATGGCGGCGTTGAAGGAAGCCAATGAGACCGGGCGCTCGAGCGGCCGCCAGTTCGAGCGCCGCTACGCGCGCAGCAAGGCCTGGTTCGAGATCTCGGTCTCGCGCAAGGCCAGCGGCGCGCAGGCCGATCCGCGCTTCATCGTGATCCTGCGCAACATCACCGAGAGCAAGCAGGCGGCCGACGAGGTCGAGCAGCTCGCCTTCTACGACACGCTCACCGGCCTGCCCAACCGCCGGCTGCTGGTGGACCGCATCAAGCACGCCATCGATGCCGTGCCGGGGCGCTCGCGCTGGAGCGCGCTGCTGTTCCTCGACCTCGACAACTTCAAGACCGTGAACGACGCCCACGGCCACGACACCGGCGACGTGATGCTCAAGCAGGTGGCGCAGCGCCTGACCGCCTGCCTGCGCCGCGGCGACACGGTGGCGCGACTGGGCGGCGACGAGTTCGTCGTGATGCTGGCCGAGCTGCACGAGCGGCGGCTGATCGCGACCTCCGAGACCGAGGCCATGGGCGCGGCCATCCTCGAGCAGCTCAACCGGCCCTACCAGCTCGGCGGCCAGCAGCACCACAGCACCTGCAGCATCGGCGTGGCGCTGTTCGACACCGCCGATGCCTCGCTCGACGAGGTCATCAAGCAGGCCGACATCGCGATGTACTACGCCAAGACCGCCGGCGGCAACGCGCTGCGCTTCTTCGAGACCAGCATGCAGACCAGCATCACCGCGCGCGCGGCGCTGGAGAACGAACTGCACGCGGCCGTGGAGCAGCGGCAGTTCGTGCTGCACTACCAGAGCCAGGTCACGAGCGAGGACCGCGTGGTCGCCGCCGAGGTGCTGGTGCGCTGGCAGCATCCGACGCGCGGCCTGCTGGCGCCCGGCGAGTTCATCGCCGCGGCCGAGGACACCGGGCTCATCATCCCGCTCGGCCTCTGGGTGCTCGAGACCGCCTGCCGCCAGCTCGCGGCCTGGAGCGAGGACCCGCGCCGCGCGCACCTGCAGCTGTCGGTCAACGTGAGCGCGCGGCAGTTCCGCACCGACGATTTCGTCAAGCAGGTCGCCCGCGTGCTCGAGCGCACCGGTGCCGATCCGCGCCAGCTCAAGCTCGAGCTGACCGAGAGCCTGCTGCAGTTCAAGGTCGCCGACACCATCGCCAAGATGAAGACCCTGGCCGGCATGGGCATCCAGTTCTCGATGGACGACTTCGGCACCGGCTTCTCGTCGCTGTCGTACATGATCCAGTTGCCGCTCAACCAGATCAAGGTCGACAAGTACTTCGTGCACGGCATCGGCCTGAACCCGAAGGTGGAGCTGGTGATCCAGACCATCATCGGCATGGCACTCAACCTCGAGCTGCAGATCGTGGCCGAGGGCGTGGAGACGCAGGCGCAGCGCGAGTTCCTCGAGCGCCACGGCTGCCACCTGTACCAGGGCTACCTGTTCGGCAAGCCGAAGGCGCTGGAGGCCTACGAGCAGGACCTGGACGCGCAGGCCTGATCGGGCCGCACAATGGCCTCCGGTGAACCACGCGAGGCGATCGACATGAAACTGCTGCTGTTGGGTGCGACGGGATTGGTGGGCGGCCGGGCACTGCAGCTCGCGCTCTCGAACGACGCCTTCTCCGAGGTGATCGCGCCAACGCGAACGCCGCTCGCGGCCCACGCCAGGCTGGTCAACCCGGTCGCCTCGCGGCTCGAGGACCTGGTGCCGGCCTGCATCGCGCACCGGCCCGATGCCGTGGTCTGCGCATTGGGCACGACGCAGGCGAAAGCCGGTTCGAAGGAGGCCTTCCGCCACGTCGACCTCGAACTGCCGGTCGCCTTCGGCCAGGCCGCGCATGCCGCCGGCGTGGGCACCTACGTGATCGTGACGGCCATGGGCGCCTCGGCCAGCTCGCTGTTCTTCTATCCGCGCACCAAGGGCGAAGTGGAGCGGGACGTCCGCGCGATCGGCTTCCACTCGCTGACGATCTGCCGGCCGAGCCTGATCGGTGGCGAGCGCAATGAGGAAAGGCGCGCGGAAGGCATGGCGCTGACCTGGGCGCGGCGCCTGGGGCCGGTGCTTCCGGCGCGATGGCGTGTCAATCCGGCAGCGGCCATTGCCGCGGCGCTGCTAGACGCAGCCATCGCCGCGAAGCCCGGCTGCCACTTCATCTCCTCCGACGCCATGCATTGAGCGGCAACGCGAAGGCCACGGGTGACCGGGTCCTTCGCAGCGCCCCCAACCTTCGACTGGGCCACGAGTTCGACCGGGTTCATGCGAGCCCCATCGGCCGCGTCACTCGGGCTTGATGCCCGCGGCCTTGACCAGCGGGCCCAGCCGGTCCATGTCCGCGCGCAGGGCGCGCGCGAGCTGCTCGGGCGCGCCGCCGAGGATCAGCGCGCCGTCGGCCTCGAGCTTGGCCCTCACGTCGGGCGTGCGCAGCGTCTCGTTGAGCCTGGCGTTGAGCGTCGCGACGATCGCCGCCGGCGTTCCGGCCGGGGCCACGATGCCGTACCAGCTCACGAGCTCGAAGCCCGGGAAGCCGCTCTCGGCGATGGTCGGCACGCCCGGCAGGGCGGGCGAGCGCTGCGCCGAGGTGACCGCGATGCCGCGTACCTTGCCGCCGTCGATGAAGCCGCGCATCGTGACGCTGGTCCCGACCCAGGCGTCGAGCCGGCCGCCGAGCATGTCCGGCATGCCCTGCGCGATGCCGCGGTAGGGGATCAGGTTGAACTTCGCGCCCGACTGCTTCTGCAGCAGCTCGGTCGCCAGCAGCGGGCTCACGGTCGGATAGCCGATGCTCACCGAGCCCGGATCCTTCTTCGCCTTCGCGATGGCGGCCGCGAGATGGGCCGCGCCGCTGGCCGCGTCGACCGTGAACACATAGGGCGTGGAAGCGATCAGCCCGATCGGCTGGAAGTCCTTCACCGGGTCGAAGGGCAGCTTGTCGTAGAGCAAGGGACTCAGCGCGATGTGATCGGTGAGCGTGAGGCCGAGCGTGTAGCCGTCGGCCCTGGACTTGGCCACCGCCTGCAGCGCGATGTTGCCGTTGGCGCCTGCGCGGTTGTCGATGATGACGCTGGTCTTGAGCAGCTCGCCGAGCGTTGGCGCGAGCACGCGCGCCAGCTTGTCGCCGCCGCCGCCCGGCGGGAAGGGCACGATCAGGCGCACGGGCTTGTCGGGGTAGTCGGTGTCGGCGCGCGCCGGCAGGCACGAGGTGAAGGCGAGCGCGAGGCCCAGGAGGCTCGCGACGGCGAGGCCGCGGCCCCGCGTGTTCGATGCGCTGTGGGTGTGGCCCATGTGATGTCTCCGGTGAGTTGTTGTGTGGCCGGCGGCCGCGCCACGGCCGCCGGCGCTCGAGCCAGCCGTTGTGCGGCCTCCACGCATCCGCGACGTCGCGGTGCGCGAAGGGTTCGCGGGGGCCGCGGGCCTTGTATCTTTAAGCCTCGGACCGGCCCGGGTAGCCCGAGCTGCCTCTGGGATGTTTGAAGCCCGTGTCTGAGCACTGGGCGCCCGAGCCGGACCGTCCTTCTC
>Ga0209902_100977_pt1 | contig 18921 bp, 20 predicted proteins | sample FECB27metaG_FD_188304 | JGI IMG/M metagenome (GOLD analysis project Ga0209902, IMG submission 188304) | Cyanobacterial communities from the Joint Genome Institute, California, USA - FECB-27 (SPAdes) (version 2) | ecosystem: Environmental > Aquatic > Thermal springs > Hot (42-90C) > Microbial mats...
GAGGAACTCCAGCACGTCGACCAGCTCATCCGCGACATGGGCGATCTCGCCGGCGCGATGGTGGCTGGCGCCATCCGCGCGCTCTTGTCGTCCGACCAGGCGCTGGCGCAGAACGTCGTGGCTGATGACACGATCATGGATGCCAAGCAGCGCGATCTCGACAATTCCGCGATCACGCTGATTGCCAAGCGCCAGCCGATGGCGCAGGACCTGCGCGCCGTCGTCGGCGCCATCCGAATGGCGGGCGATCTCGAGCGCATCGGCGACCTCGCCAAGAACATCGCCAAGCGTGTCGGCGCCGTTGGCCAGTCGCCGACCCCGCGCAACCTCTCGCATTCGATCGACGCGATGGCGCAGCTGGTGCTCGGCCAGGTCCGCGGCGTCGTCGATCTTTATGTCGCGCGCCAGGCCGAAGGCCTGAAGAATCTGCGTGCCGACGACCAGAAGATCGACATCCAGTACACCGCCGTGTTCCGCGAGCTCCTGACCTACATGATGGAAGATCCGCGCAACATCACGGCCTGCACGCATCTGCTGTTCTGTGCCAAGAACCTCGAGCGCATCGGCGACCACGTCACCAACATCGCCGAGAACGCCTATTTCGTCGTGACAGGTACGCAGCTGCCGCTGAACCGGCCAAAGGTCGACGAGACCACGACGACGGTTCCGGCCTGAGCATTTCCGCAACCGCATGCGTTTGGCGCGGGGGCGCTGCATAGGTTAAATCAGCGTATGGTCCGCAACGGGCCATGCGCCAGGACAAGGTATAGCCGATGATCGCTCCCAAGGTCATGGTCGTCGAAGACGAAGAGCCGCTGGGCGTGCTGCTTCGTTACAATCTCGAATCCGAAGGCTATCAGGTCGAGGTCGTCACGCGTGGCGACGAGGCCGAAATCCGGCTCCAGGAAAACGTGCCCGACCTTCTGGTGCTCGACTGGATGGTGCCTGCGTTGTCAGGTATCGAATTGTGCCGCCGGCTCAGGATGCGCCCGGACACCGAACGCCTGCCGATCATCATGCTGACCGCGCGTGGCGAGGAGAGCGACCGCGTGCGCGGGCTTTCGACGGGCGCCGACGATTATCTGGTCAAGCCGTTTTCGACACCGGAATTCATGGCCCGCGTCAAGGCGCTGCTGCGCCGGGCCAAGCCCGAGGTGCTGTCGTCGGTGCTCAAGGTCGGCGACATCATGCTCGACCGCGAGTCGCACCGCGTCTACCGCAAGAAGAGCGAGATCAAGCTCGGGCCGACCGAATTCCGCCTGCTCGAATTCATGATGCGCCATCCCGGCCGGGTGTTTTCGCGCAGCCAGCTGCTCGACAATGTCTGGGGCGAGACGATCTACATCGACGAGCGCACTGTCGACGTCCATGTCGGACGCCTGCGCAAGGCGGTCAACAACGGCCGCATGCCCGACGTGATCCGCACCATCCGCGGCGCCGGCTACGCCATCCGCGAGGACTGACTCTCTACACTTCAGTCCGTTGTCGGTTTCGGGCGTTAGGCGACATCGGCATCGGCGCGGCGAGGTGCCGTGCCTGCGGCAAAGATTTCCTGATCGACGGTGAGCAGGGCGCGCATCATCGCGCCCTCGCGCTTGAGCGGAACCTCGTTGGGTTCGGTGTCGAACGAGATCGCCTTGGAATGCAGCCCGCCTGCCGTCTTGGCGATGGCAGCGCGCACATGCGGCTCCATGATGTCGAAGGCGGTCGCACCGACGCCAACGAAGGCGAGGGGGGCCGGGTCGAACAGGGCGAACATCGAGCCGAGACCGAAGCCGATCGCCTCGCCGGCCTTGCGGAAGGCCTCGCGCTCGGGACCGTCATGGTCGCGGGCGGCATCCGCAATCGCCCTGATGTCGTCGTCGGACAGGTCGGCCAGCGGCTCGGCATTCTCGTCGCCAATTCTGGCGTTGCGCCAGATGGCGTAGTTGCCGGCGTAAGCCTCGATGCAGCCGCGGCGGCCGCAGCGGCAGAGCGCTCCGTCCGGGCGGTGAACCATATGACCGAACTCGGCGCCGGAGGATTGCGTGCCGGTGAACAGCTCGCCCTTGATGACCAGGCCCATGCCGATGCCGTGCGACAACAGGATGGCGATGAAGTCGTCGCGATAGCGCACCGGATCGCGCCAGCGCAGCGCTTCGGCGATCATGTTGCAGTCGTTTTCGACCGAAACCGGGACGTTGAATTCCTGTTCGAAGCGGTCGGCGAATGGCAGGTCGTCGTGCTGGGTGATCGGCGACCACAACAGCTTGCGCGATCCGGCATCGGTGATGCCCTGGACGGCCATGGCGATGCGCAGCACCGTCCCGCCGGAGGCAGCAGCATCGTCGATCAGCCGCCGGACCATGGCGACGCACTCGTCGAGCAGCGCCTCGGCGGTCATCTTCTGGGTCACCAGCCGCTTCGTCTCCTCGACGACCGTGTTGCCGGCATAGTCTATGACGGCGGCGGACAGGCTGTTGAGCGAGAGCACGACGGCAACGATCGACGCGGCATTGGGTTCGAGCGTCAGCCCGACCTGCGGCCGGCCACGCTTCATCGAAACCGGCTCGCTGACCTTGGCTTCGGCCAGGATGCCTTCTGAAATGAGATCGGAGGAAATCGTCGAGATCGTCGAATGGCTAAGGCCGGTGGTGGCGGCGATTTCGGTGCGCGACGGCTGGCTGGCACGGCGAACAGCGGATATAACCATGGCGCGGTTGCGCCGTCTCAGATCGTCGTGACGTATGCCGACCGACATGTGCTCGTCTTCCTCCCGGCGAAGCGCTGCCCTTCTTAAGCGGCAGTCCCTTACGCGCCAAGTGATTGTGACAGAGCCTGCGCCAATTGTCTCTATTTATTTCGGGCTCCGAAAAAAATACGGAGCGCGCGCGAAACCATGTTGACACTGGCCGGGCATTGAGTCAGTATTTTTTCGAGGCTCGAAAAAAAGAGCTTCTCCAAGGGCTATCGCGAAGTAGGCGCGCCCATTGGGCGCAGGGAGGAAATAATGAAAAGGTTTACCACCGCCATCCTGGCGGGTGTTGCCATGACTCTGTCGCTAACGGCAGTGGCTTCGGCAAAGGACAAGGTCATCGGTGTCTCCTGGTCGAACTTCCAGGAAGAGCGCTGGAAGACCGACGAAGCCGCCATGAAGGCCGCCATCGAGGCTGCCGGCGACAAGTACATCTCGGCTGACGCGCAGTCGTCGCCGGCCAAGCAGCTGACCGACGTCGAAAGCCTGATCTCGCAGGGCGCCAACGCCCTGATCATCCTGGCTCAGGACGCATCGGCCATCGGACCGGCGGTCGACAAGGCCGTCGCCGAAGGTATTCCTGTTGTCGGCTACGACCGCCTGATCGAAAACAAGGACGCCTTCTACCTGACCTTCGACAACAAGGAAGTCGGACGCATGCAAGCCAAGGGCGTGTTCGCCGCCAAGCCTGAAGGCAACTACGTCTTCATCAAGGGCTCGGGTGCTGATCCGAACGCCGACTTCCTGTTCGCTGGCCAGATGGAAGTGCTCAAGGAAGCCGTCGACGCCGGCAAGATCAAGAATGTCGGCGAGGCCTATACCGACGGCTGGCTGCCGGCCAACGCTCAGAAGAACATGGAGCAGTTCCTGACCGCCAACGACAACAAGATCGATGCGGTCGTGGCTTCGAACGACGGCACCGCCGGCGGCGCGATCGCTGCGCTCCAGGCACAGGGCCTTGCCGGCTCGGTTCCGGTCTCCGGCCAGGACGGCGACCATGCCGCGCTGAACCGCATCGCGCTCGGCACCCAGACCGTATCGGTGTGGAAGGATGCGCGCGAACTCGGCAAGAACGCCGCCGAAATCGCCTCGCAGCTCGCCGACGGCAAGAAGATGGAAGAGATCGCCAACGTCACCAAGTTCAAGACGCCTGGTGGCCTCGAGCTCAACTCGGTCTTCCTGACGCCGGTTCCGATCACCAAGGACAACCTCAACGTCGTCATCGACGCCGGCTGGGTTGGCAAGGACGTGGTCTGCCAGGGCGTGGCGGCCGGTTCGGTCGCAGCCTGCAACTAAGATCGGCTTCATCCGATCGGTCAAACGCCGCGGCTTGCCCGCGGCGTTTTTCAAAAGCGCCCGCTTCATGACATGGCGGATTGACCCTATCATGCGCACACCGGCTGCCGCTTAGACGGCTATCCGGTCGGGAGGTAACAATGACAGACACGACAACCAACGCGCCGGCTGACCGAGCGCGAACGACCGAACTCAGCCCGGTCGGCCGTTTCCTCAAGGCAACCGAGATCGACACCCGCATGCTCGGCATGGTCGGCGCGCTGCTGCTGATCTGGGTCGGACTGCAGGTGATTTCGAGCCTGCGCCTCGGCGTCAATCCGCTCGACTTCGACAGCCGCACCTTCCTGACCGCCCGCAACCTGTGGAACCTGTCGGTGCAGGCGTCCGCCGTTGCGATCATGGCGACCGGCATGGTGCTGGTTATCGTCATGCGCAACATCGACCTGTCGGTCGGCTCGGCCGAAGGCCTGATCGGCATGGTGATGGGCTTTGCCCAGGTGCATTTCCTTGTCAAAGCCGTCGGCCTCGAGCTCGGCAACCCGTGGATCTGGGCACTGGCGCTCGCCATAGGCATAGCACTCGGCCTGATGATCGGCGCGCTGCAAGGTTTCGTCATTGCTTACATGGAAGTTCCTGCCTTCATCGTGACGCTGGGCGGATTGCTGATCTGGCGCGGGGCGGCCTGGTGGGTCACGTCAGGCCAGACGATCGCGCCGCTCGACGCCACATTCCAGCTCATGGGCGGAGGTCCGCAGGGCGCCATCGGCGCGACGTGGAGCTGGATCGTCGGTCTTGTCGCATGCCTGGCCGTGGTGTTCCTGCTGCTGCGCGGCCGCCAGCAACGCAAGCGCTTCAAGTTTCCGCTGCGGCCGGTCTGGGCCGAGGCATTTCTCGGCACCGTCACCTGCGGTGTGATCCTTGGCGCGATCTGGATCGCCAACTCCTATCCTTGGCCTATCGGCATCGTGCGTCGCTATGCTGAGGCCAACGGCATCACCATTCCCGAAGGCGGCCTGTTCATCGCCCACGGCATTGCCATTCCCGTCCTGATCGCGGTGACCGTGGGCATCGTCATGACCTTCGTCACCAACCGCACACGCTTCGGCCGCTATGTCTTCGCCATCGGCGGTAATCCAGAAGCAGCCAACCTCGCCGGTATCAACACACGCTGGATCACCATGAAGGTGTTCATGATCATGGGCGTGCTGGCGGCGATCAGCGCGGCGGTTTCCAGTGCCCGCCTGAACTCGGCCACCAATTCGCTCGGCACGCTCGACGAGCTTCTGGTCATCGCTGCTGCGGTCATCGGTGGCACCTCGCTCGCCGGCGGTTCCGGCACGGTTGCCGGTGCCATGCTGGGCGCTCTGCTGATGCAGTCGCTGCAGTCGGGCATGGTGCTGCTCAACATCGACACGCCGCTGCAGAACATCGTCGTTGGCCTGGTGCTGGTCGTGGCCGTGTGGCTCGACACGCTCTACCGCAAGCGCGTCTAACGAAATCCGGGAGCCAAGATCATGGAACAGACCCGTATCCCGCTCGTCGACCTCAAGAACATCTCCATCGCCTTCGGCGGCATCCGCGCCGTCGACGACGCCTCGGTCGACCTCTATCCCGGCGAAGTGGTGGCGCTGCTCGGTCACAATGGTGCCGGCAAGTCGACGCTGATCAAGATTCTGTCGGGCGCCTACAAGCGCGACGCAGGCACGATCATGGTTCGGGGGGAGGAGGCAACGATCTCCAACCCGCGCGACGCCAAGAAGTATGGCATCGAGACGATCTACCAGACGCTGGCACTGGCCGACAATGTCGACGCCGCCGCCAACCTCTTCCTCGGCCGCGAGATCATGACCTCTTATGGCACGCTCGATGACGTCGCCATGGAGGCCGAGGCGCGCAAGGTGATGGGCCGACTCAACCCGCGCTTCCAGCGCTTCAAGGAGCCGGTGAGCAAGCTCTCGGGCGGCCAGAGGCAGTCGGTGGCCATCGCGCGCGCCATCCTGTTCAACGCCCGCATCCTGATCATGGATGAGCCGACGGCGGCCCTTGGTCCGCAGGAGACGGCGCAGGTCGGCGAACTGGTCAAGCAGCTCAAGGCCGATGGCATCGGCATCTTCCTGATCAGCCACGACATCCACGACGTGTTCGACCTCGCCGACCGCGTCTGCGTGATGAAGAACGGCCAGGTCGTCGGCACGGCCCGCACCGAGGACGTGACCAAGGACGAGGTGCTGGGCATGATCATTCTCGGCAAGTGCCCGCCCGGCGCAGTGCCCGGACCGGGCGCGATGCAGATCGCCGCCTGAACAGGCATTTTGCCGGTTCAGGCGGGCCAGCCATCTGGCTCAATGCGCGATCGTGCTTTAATGGTTCGTGGGTGACGCGAGCCAGCCGGAATTGAGAAAGTACTTTCCCAGTCTGATCTTTGTTGCCGTGACCCTCGTCAGCCTGACGATGGCCGGGCTCGTCTATCTGGCAACGGTGGAGGCGGCGCGGATCAAGTTCCAGTCGGTCGCCGACGATGCGCTCAACCGCATCGAGGGCAGGCTGGAATTCGACCTTGCCCTGCTGCACGCGACGCAGGCGATGTTCGTGGCACAGAAGGGCCATCTCTCACGCGACCAGTTCCGTGATTACTTCGCCTCGCTCGATGCGGAGAAGAATTTCCCGAGCCTGCGCGGCATAGGCTTCCTCAGGTTGATCGACAGCAGCCAGAGCGAGACTGTCACGCGTGAGCTGAAGGACGGCTACGGCATCGACCGTGCGCTGTTTCCGGAGACGACGCTGAACTGGCGGACGCCCATCGTGCTGTTCGAGCCGATGAGCAAGGCCAGCCTCGATGCGATGGGCTACGACATGGCGACCGACCCGCTGCGCCGGCCCGCCATCGAATCGGCGATGGCAGCGCAGGGCGAACCCAGAGCAACGGGCAGGGTGCTGCTCGGCCAGGGCGACAACGAAAAGCAGCCGGGGATCCTGGTGTTTTCGCGCGTCGACCGCCCGGCGGCCGAGGGCCCGGCGCCGGCCGGTTTCCTCTATGTCGCCTTCCGCACGTCGGAGCTGTTCCAGGCAGCGCTCGGCAAGGCGCCGCTGCTGCCGGTGGCGGTGGAGGTTTTCGACGGGACCATGGGCGACGACACGCTGTTGTTCCGCTCGCAGGTGCCGCCCGATCCCAGCTATGGCAACGAGTTCTCGGTGACGCGCGAGGCCAACGTCGCCGGCCGCAAGTGGACCGTCAATTTCAAGCCGAGCACCGCGTTTGCGCCGCCATCACCGCGTGCCGCGCCGCTGATGCTCGGCGTTTTCGGTCTGGTTCTGGCGGGTGCCATCGCACTTGTCGCGCGCTATCAGCAGCGAGCTTATGAGGCTGCGGCGCAGCTGCACGAGACGACCGAAAAGAGCCTGCTGGAAAAGGACCTGATGCTTCAGGAAATGAAGCATCGCATCAAGAACTCGATCGCCCGCGTGCTGGCGATGGCGCGGCAGACGGCGGCGCACTCCGAAAGCATCGACGAGTTCTCGTCGTCGTTCTCGGCGCGGCTTCAGGCAATGGCGGCATCGCAGGACATGCTGACCCGCTCGCGCTGGCAAAAGGCCGATCTCGGCGAGTTGCTGCGCATTGAACTGGGCCAGGTGTTCGGCAAGGAGCTGCCCGGCGACATGATGACCGGGCCTGTCGTGGAACTTGACGAAACGACGACGCAAGCGCTGGGCCTGACCTTCCATGAGCTTGCGACCAACGCGTTGAAGTATGGCGACAGCGACAATTCGGTCGGCGGTCTCAAGGTAAACTGGCGCCTGAACGGCCAGGGCAAGAAGCGGCGGCTGGTACTCAACTGGGCCGAGCGCAACGCAAATGGCGTTTCGGCACCGGAGAAGACCGGCTTCGGCACCAAGCTGATCGACATGAACATCACCCGCGAGCTCGATGGCAAGATCGAGCGGCGTTACGCCGAGGACGGGCTGAGGGTGGAAATAGACATCCCCTATCGCAGCTGAGCGCTTGCGCTCAGGCACGAAAAAGCCCGGCGCCGACCAGCGGCACCGGGCTTTGTTAGTCAAACCCTATTAGCGGCAGCGCGCGGTGTAGATCTGGCCGCGGCTGTTGCGGTATTCGCAGTAGCCATTGCGCAGGTTGCGGACCAGCAGGCCCGAGGCCGCGCCAACAGCGCCGCCGATGAGTGCGCCACGACCGCCGCCGATGAGAGCGCCGGCAACTGCGCCGACACCCGTGCCGGTCGCGACGTCGCGCTCGGTCGTCGTGCAGCCTGAGATTGCAACGACGGCTGCAACGACAAGGATAAGCTTCTTCATGTGGTCAGTCCTCTCACTTTAACATCGCCCGGTGAATACTTAGCGTATCGGTCCAAAAATCGGAATCGTTTTTCCGCTCGCCGCATCAATTCAACGGCTTAGCGTATCCGCATGATGTCGGCTGCTCGGTCTCAAGGGGGCAGGCTGATACGCTTGCGCATCAGTGGAGATAGGCCGGCTTGCCGCTTGCCGCATCCGACGCCACGACGACGCTGGAAACCGACAGAGACGCTTCGAGCGTGCCGTTGGGCAGCACGTTCCAGGTCAACTGGTCGTAGTCGTCTTCAAGCGCGGGATCGACCTCCAGGCATTTGGCAAAGGTGCGTTTGTCGCGCGATGTGAAAGCGGTCAGAACCTTCGGCAACTCGGCCTGGCAGGCGTCATAGGCCTCAAACAAGGGTGCCGGTGCCGGAGTCTCGCGGCAGCCCGACAAATCCTGCGAGCAGGAAACGACCAACAGAAATGCTGCGATGTGTTCCATGACAAACCACCTCGGCCAAGAAACGGCGGGTGGCTGGCAAAAGTTCCGTGATCCAATCGAGCTAAACCGTTTGAATCTCCGGTGTCATATGCGGAGGGCTAATCCTGGTCGATTTCGAAGTTGGCGTGGGGCATGACGAGGCGGTACTGCAGCTTGTCGACGCCGATTTCGAGCTCGGCATTGCCGTTCAGCGCCGCCGGCACGACGCGTTCGAGCGCCACCGAGCCGAAGCGCTTCTTGCGCGCCGTCGCATCTGCAATCGGGCCGATTTCCTCTGACCAATGCAGCGCCATCTGCTCATCGCCATCGGGACCGGATATCTTGCTGGCTATCACCTCGACGTGGCCGTCCGCGCGGGAAAGCGCGCCAAAGCTTACCGAATTGACCGCCAGTTCGTGCACGGCAAGGCCGATGTGCAGGGCGGCGTTGGGGGTGAGATACGGATCCTCGCCCAGGATGCGCACCGTGTGCTCGGTGTCGTTGCTGTAGCGTTTGACCTGGCCGATCACCAACTCACGAAAGCCTGCGCCGCGCCAGTTGGACGAGGTGACGAGATCCTGTGACGAGGCCAGGGACTGGAGACGGCCGCGAAAGCGCTCGAGAAAGACGTCGATGGAACCGGAATAGTGGCCGGTCTGGCTGGCGATGCTCTGGATGATGGCGAGCAGGTTCTTGGAACGGTGGCTGACCTCGCGCAGCAGTGCCTTCAGCGTCTGCTCGCGCCGCTTCTGTTCGGTCGTTTCGATGACGGTGACAACGACGCCCTGGACCTGGCCGCCCGGCGAATGGTCGGCGTCGATGCAGACATCGTACCAGCGCATGCCGGCGGAGTGGTCGGGGATGCTGACCTCAAGCCCGTCCGAATTGCCGGTGGCAAGGACGTTCTTCCTGGCGGCCACCAGTCGGTCGGCTTGCTGTTGCGGCAGGGAATTCCCGACGCCGGGCTGCTCTTCCAGGACTTCCGACCAGGGCGGCTGCAGATTGTGCGACCACACCGTGTGCAGTGTGTGATCCTGGTAAAGCACGGCAATGCCGGCATTGCGGGAAACGTGAAGAAGAGCGGCGTCCAGTCGTGAGCTCTGTCCCATGGATGAGGAGGGATTAGCCATGCCACGAGAGCCTTTGCTCTTCTCGTTGCGGTTCAGCCGAATGATCTCGCCTGGAACCAAATGGGACCGCCGGGTAACGCGTCAGTGCTGAGCGCTACCCGGCGGCGCTGGACTCCGACTGAGGGGGCCGGCTTCCAGTCTCGGGTTGGTTCTTCATGTTGCCAGCGTGATCATGCGCGCCTGAACAGGCCCGCAATGAGCGAAATGACAAGAAACGCCAGGAAGATGAAGAACAAGATTTGCGCGATGCCGGCAGATGTTCCGGCGATACCGCCGAAGCCGAGGGCGCCGGCGATAATCGCGACGACGAGGAATACTAGCGCCCAATACAGCATGATCTATCTCCTTCAAATGACGTATGAAAAACGTGCCGCCCCAAGGTTGGTTCCCTGAGGCGGGGCTAAAAAGCCCTATGCCGCAGCCTTTGCCTGTCTGTCAAAGAACAAAGCCTGACTTATCAGCGCCTTGACCATTTCAGGGTTGAACGGCTTGGTGACGAGGAAGGCCGGCTCGGGGCGCTCGCCGGTCAGCAGGCGCTCGGGAAAGGCGGTGATGAAGATCACCGGAAGCGGCGATGACGCCAGCATCTCGTTGACGGCATCGATGCCGGAGCTGCCGTCGGCGAGCTGGATGTCGGCCAGGATCATCTTGGGATGTGTCCGCTTGAACAGCGACATAGCTTCCGCACGGGTGCGGGCGGTACCGACGACGCGATGGCCGAGGCTTTCAACCATTTCCTCGATGTCCATGGCGATCAGCGGTTCGTCTTCGATGATCCGGATGTCGGTTGCGACCTGGCGCGAGATTTCGCCGCTCGCTTCCTGCAGCAGTTTTGTGAATTCCGCCTCGTCGGCGTCGAGCACTTCGGCGGCTTCGGCTTCATTGAAACCTTCGACGGCAACCAAGAGGAACGCCTGGCGCGGGCGCGGCGAGAGCGCCGAGAGATTGGCCGCAGCGCGCTTTTCCCAGGCGAGGCTCGGGCCATCCTGGGGCACGCGGATGGAGACTGACGTGAAAAGGCGGGCAAATATCTTGTAGAGCGCAATACGATCGTTGGAAGCAGACGGGAACACATCGATGTCGTCGATCAGTGCCTCGAGCATCGCAGCCACCAGCGCATCGCCGCTCTCCTGGGACCCTGCCACCGCACGCGAGAAACGGCGTAGATAAGGCAGGTGGGGGGCGATTCTCGTGGATAGTGTCATGATTGACGTCTCCCTCATGTGACGTTGCTGAAACTGTTGTGAAGCGACACACAACGCTTGGTCGGTGCAAAAGTTCCTCTTTTGTGGAACCTATCCGCATTTGAGGAGTTGGGTGCAAAATTCGATAAACCGCAAAGGTTGTTGCGCGCCGTTTGGGGCGGGACGTCCGACGGGGCAAAAGGGCAAAGCAAGCATATGACAAGGCAGACAAGTGGCGCAGCCAGCGCCAGGCCGAACCGTCTTCGCGACGGTGAGCCTCTTGGGGCAAATTCTGAAATCGGCCGCAAGCTCAAGCAATATTACGATGAACTGGTGTCCGACGAGGTGCCGGATCGATTTGCCCAGCTGCTCAGCCAGCTGGAACAGGCCGAACCTGAGCAGCAGAAGGACTGACCGGGCATGGCAGCATCTCTCGGTTTCAAGGGCGACCTGCTCGCCACCATTCCTGGCCTGCGCGCTTTCGCCATGTCGCTGTCGCAGAACGCCGACAGGGCAGACGATCTTGTCCAGGAAACGTTGGTCAAGGCGTGGGACAAGCAAACGAGTTTCCAGCCCGGTACCAATCTCAAGGCCTGGCTGTTCACCATCCTGCGCAACGAATTCTATTCGCAGATGCGCAAGCGTGGCCGCGAAGTGCAGGACAGCGACGGTCTTTTGACCGCGCGCCTCGCCGTGCATCCTAGCCAGCCTGGCCGGCTTGATCTCGACGACTTCCGAAAGGCGCTGGAGCAGCTGCCGGAAGACCAGCGCGAGGCGATCATCCTGATCGGCGCGTCGGGCTTTTCCTACGAAGAGGCAGCGGAAATCTGCGGCTGCGCCGTCGGCACCATCAAAAGCCGCGTCAGCCGCGCCCGCAACAGGTTGCAGGAGATCCTCGATATCTCAGGCGAGGCCGATTACGGCCCCGATGCGATTGCGGCGCAAGTGATGGGATCAACTGTCAGCTGAGCGGGCGCGCTTGCGAATGCTCTCGGCAACGGCCTCGATGAGGTCGGCGCCGGCATAAGGCTTGCTTACCAGGGTGACATCAGCGAAGTCGGCAAAGATTTCGTCAAGCTTGTCGTAGCCCGAAGCGAAAACGAACGGCACGCCTGCCGCCTCCAGTGAGCGGGCGAAGTCGAAGGTCGGCTCGCCGCCGAGCATGACGTCGATGATGGCGGCATCGTAGGACACGGCGACTTCGCGCGCTTCACGAAGATTGCCGGCGATGGCGACCTCTCCGGCGCCGTGGTCCCGGCAAAGCTGCTCGACATCGAGTGCGATCAGCGCCTCGTCTTCGAGCACAAGGATACGAAGTCCTGAAAGCGGGCTTGGCACGTCGCGGGGCACTCCATGGAATCGAAGCCGAACATGACGGCAGTCGCGCCCGCTGTCATTTAAAAAAGACATGCTGCGGCACAGTCTCAGCCTTTGATGCGCGGACGAGGAACCTTCGGCGCACCCAGGGCGTTGGCGGTCACATTCCTGGAGGATTTCATGACCGAACAGGGCGTTGCGACCGACACGGTGCGGCAGGTTTCGTGCGAGAAGTGTCCGCTCAGGTTGTTGCCGACCTTCCGGCCGTTCGACAAGGACGAACTGGCTTTCGTCAGCGGCTTCAAGCGCGGCGAACTGTCCGTCGACAAGGGCGCGACGCTGCTTTCCGAAGGCAGCAACAGCGCGCATCTCTACACCGTCCTTGCTGGATGGGGGTTTCGCTACAAGCTGCTCGAGGACGGCCGCCGCCAGATCCTCAACTACGTGCTGCCAGGCGACATGATCGGCCTGCAAGGCAGCCTGATGGGCGAGATGCAGCACTCGGTGGAAGCGCTGTCGCCAATGCTATTGTGCATGTTCGAGCGCGACCGGCTGATGGAGCTGTATCGCGGCTATCCCGGGTTGGCTTATGACATCACCTGGATCGCCTCGCGCGAGGAGCGCATGCTCGACGAGAACCTGTTGAGCGTCGGGCGCCGGTCGGCGCTGGAGCGCGCCGCCTATCTTCTCGCCTTCATTGCCAGCAGGGCGCAGAAGGTCGGCATGGACGGTACCGGCAAGGTGGAAATTCCGATCACCCAGCAGCACGTCGCCGACACGCTCGGACTGTCGCTGGTTCACACCAACAAGACGATCCGCAAGCTGATCGACCGCAAGCTCGTGCAGTGGCGCGACGGGGGCTGCAAGGTGCTCGACATCGAGGGATTGATGGCGCTTGCCAACTGGAGCGGCCTCGACGAAGGCGTCCGTCCTTTGCTCTGACGGTGTCGGCACGCTTTGGCGGCCGGGCTTAGCGCTCGTACTGCCGGTCGAGTTCGTCGACGCCCCAGTTCACTCCGGGGAGCACGTTGCGGATGATGGCGTAGCCGACGAGCAAGGCGGGGATGGCGATGAATCCACCGATGGCACCCCACAGCCAGATCCAGAACGCCAGCGCCAACAGCACGACGAAGGGATTGAGCGTCATCGTCCGGCCGATGACCAGCGGGGTGACGAACTGACCCTCGATAGTGTTGACGCCGAGATAGAGGATCACTGGCAGCAGGCTCGTGGCCAGGGTGTCGAACTCGGTCAGGCCAACGGCGAACAGGATCGCCACCATGACCAGCGGGCCGATGAAGGGCACGAAATTGGTGATGATGGCGAGCGCGCCCCATAGCGGCGCCGAGGGCACGCCGAGCAGGTAGAGGCCGATGCCGACGGTGACGCCCTCGGCGACGTTGATGACGGTGATCGACAGCAGATATTGCGACACCAGCCGCTCGACGTCGCGGAAGATATGGGCGACGCGCCAGCGCAGGCGGCGGTTGAAGCAGACCCTTAGGATGGCGATCCTGGTCTGGTCGCGCGTGGCGACGAAGAAATACAAGCTGGCGAAGAACAAGAGGATCTGGGCGATGACCGCGGGCGCCAGCGTCGCCATCGTCTCGACGCCCATGCCTTCGTCGACCGAGACCGACACGCCTTCGCCGCCGGTGACCTGGCGCAGCTGGTCGCGCATGCTCTTGAAGGTTTCGAGCGGCCCCTTGAGATCAGCCAGCTGGGTGGCGAGCTGGGACCAGATCTGCGGCAGGCGCTGGAGCCAGAAGCTGAGCGGGGAGCTGACCAGCAGCGCGAAGACGCAGACCGAGACGATGAAAAGCAGGACGACGATCGCCGCCGACAGTGCCGGCGGTACCTTGAAGCGCTCGAGCCGCGAAGCAAGCGGGCCGAGCATCAGGCCGATGACGACGCCGAGGCCGATGGGGGTGAGGATGAACTCGCCGGCATGAAGGGCGAAGACCGTGACGACGATACCGATGAAGATGATCGACACCTGTGCGCCGCGCGTGAGCAGGATCTCGAAGTTGGATTTTGGCGGCAGGCGCACGGTTGGCGCCTTCTTGATGGTGCGGGACGGCATCGACGATTTTTCCAGCTGAATGAGGCTGGCAAAACGTCTGGTGGTCGGCGATGGTTCCTTGGAGCGACGGAACCGACAAGCGCATGAGGCGTTTCGAACCCATCGAACGCAAGGAGCAATGACATGGCTGCAGCTGCAGGAAAGGCCGGCAACGGCACCAAGACGACGCCGGACCTCGAGGCCGACATCAAGCAATTGAAGGCCGATATCGAGGCGTTGGCGAAGCAACTGGCTGCGACCGGCGAACATGGTTATGGCGCTGCGCGGCACGCTGCGGCGCTGGGGGCAGAGCAGATGAAGGCCCAGAGCGACGCGGCTGTCGAGGCGCTGCGCAGTAATGCCCGTGACATCGAAGACCAGATCATGACCACCGTGCGCGAAAAGCCGGTGACGTCGCTTGCTATCGCCGCCGGCGTTGGTTTCCTCGTCGCGCTGTTGGCGCGGCGCTAGCGCGTCGGCCGAAGACAATCGATCTTCGGCGATCACGATGCGTAATTTCAAGCACCACAGGCCGGGGGACACATGCTGGCATCTCTGATCGCGAGTTTCGCCACCGGCGAGACGACATTGGCGCTGAGGCGGACGCGCCGCGCCGCGGGCGCCTATCTGGCGGCCGGGATCGCCGGCCTGTGCGGCGTGGGCTTTCTCGTCGGCGCCGCCTTCATCTGGGCGGCTGAGAGGTATGGTCAGCTCGAAGCGGCAATCGGTTTCGGCCTTGGCTTCCTGGTGCTGGCTGGGTTGATCCTGCTTGCGCACAAGCTGTTGGCCGGGTCGCGGGCCCGCGAGGATGAACGGCGCCGGCGCGCCGACATTGCGGCACTGGGCACGACAGCCGTGATGGCCGTGCTGCCGACATTGCTGCGCAGCAAGGGCGGCATCGGTGCGCTGCTGGGGCCGGTGGTGGCGATGGCCGCCTACGCGATCTATCGCGAGAACCGCAAGCCAGATGACAGCGACGGCGTGGCGGGCGAATAGGCTTGGCCTGGTGGCCCGCGTCAGGCCTCAGCCGTTTCGCCCAGCGGCATCGAGATGTGGGCGCGCACGCCCTCGGCCGCAAATTTGTGCGTCACCTCGCTGGAAATGACCTTGGCGAGGCTGCGGCGGATGAGGATCGAGCCGAAACCGTGATGGCTGGGCGGGGTGACCTTTGGCCCGCCGCTTTCGGTCCATTGCAGCTCCAGCCGCTTGTCGCCGCTCACCGTCCATGACACTGCAACACTGCCGCCCGGCACGGAAAGGGCGCCATATTTGAGCGCATTGCTGGCCAGTTCGTGCAGGATCAGTGCCAGGCCCAGCGTCTGGTCAGGGGTAAGCAGCGCATCGGGGCCGGTGATCGAAATGCGCGGGTTGTCGTCCTCGTCGAATGGCGAGAGTTCCAGCCGCGCGAGATCGCGGATGCCGATGCCGCGCCATTCATATTCCGACAACAGCCCGTGTGCGAGGCCGAGTGCGCGCAGCCGCTGGCTGAAGGCGTCGAGGAACTCGCGCGGCTCACGTGCGTGGCGCACCGTCTGGGTGGCCAGCGCCTGGACGGTGGCGAGCGTGTTCTTGACCCGGTGGTTGATCTCGCGCAGCAAAAGGCGCTGGCGCTCTTCGGCATTGCGGCGCTCGGTGATGTCCAGCGTCGGGCGGCCATCGGCATCGCGCTCGACGACGCGGCCGCGGGCGGCGAGCCAGCGCGGCGGATCGAAGCCGCGGATACGGTATTCGCCGGAATAGTCGTCGCTGCCCTCAAGCGCTTCCTGAAAAATCTTCCGCGTCTTGCCGATGTCGCGGCGATCGATGGAAACGACGATGTCGCGGGCCCGCATTTTTGCAGCCGGCGGCATGTTGAAGAGTTCGGGCAGCAGCGTGTCGCATTCGACGACGCCTGTGCGCGGATCCCAGACCCAGCTGGCGAGGGCAGCAGCTTCGAGCGCCAGCGCGCGGCGAGTTTCGGCATGTACCAGGGCCGCCTCTGCACGCGCGCCGGCCTGCGAGCGGTCGCGCAGGACGACGAGGCTCCCGGCAAGTGCTGCGATGTCCTGCAACTGCGCGAGCTTGTCCGGATCTGGGGCAGGGCGCTGCTCGCCGTCGAGGACCAGCAGTGCTCCGACGATACGACCTGAGATGAGGATCGGCGCGCCGGCATGCAGGAGAAATGTACGACCACGCGCTTCAACAGGGTCGTTTGCCAGGAACCTTTCTGTAAGGGCGAGGGCTTCAGCGGCCTCAGCGGGAGACATTCCGACATGAGCATAGACGACTTGCCGCCCGTCCGCGTCGGCAAGGGTCATCAGGGCTGCGGGTGTCGACATCAGCGTTGCCGCAAGCTTGGCCAGCCGGTCGAAATCAGGGTCGTGCTGCGCGCGCCCACGCGCACTGTTGGCGCTGTCTTCGGCGCTTTTTACCGCGTTGGTTCTGTCGTCCTGCACTTAGCCATCCCTCTTGGCCCGGGGAAACTAGACGGGCGCGGCACACTTGAAAAGCCTTGGCCGAAACTTGGGAACCATGCCGTGACGCTGTCGTTAGCCCTCCTGGAACCATTTGGGAGAGTAAAGATGACGAGGATCATTCCAGCCCGAAATGCGCGCCAGGGAACGCGCGGCCGTCACGTCCTGCTGGTGCTTCTAGCCGCACTGATGCTGGCGATGGCGGCTTGGGGTGCCGCGGAATTCTATGGCGAGATGATCGACCAAAACGCCAATCAGACCACTGCCGTTCCCGGCTAAGTGCCCTCGGGGAATGAGGAATTTGAAATGCTTGCAGAAATGCGAGTGACGCTTCGGTTCCCGGCATCGGCCGAAAATAAGCCTGCCGCAAATTCGGAACCATGACCGGGTCACGACGTTGTGAACCCGTAAAGGGGCCGCGCCGGACCCTTCCCGCAAAAGACTGGTCGAGGCGCGGCATGCATGAAAACACGCACGAGGAGAGACTATCATGATCCGCAATCTTTTGGCCACGACCGCTATCACCGCCCTGCTTGCGACGGGCGCCTATGCGCAGGACACCACTGCGCCAGCGCCGGCTCCGGCAGCGCCTATGGAAGCCGCTCCGGCAGCCCCGGTCCCGCACGCCGATGGCTTCCTCGCCGCAAACATCATTGGCGAGAAGGTCTATAACGGCACCGCCGACGACGCCGAGAACATCGGCAACGTCAACGACATCGTCCTGACCGCCGACGGCAAGGCCGACCAGCTGGTGATCGGTGTCGGCGGCTTCCTCGGCATCGGCGAAAAGAACGTCGCCGTCAGCTTCGACAAGTTCGACTGGGCCGAGAAGAATGGCGACCGCTGGCTGGTGATGTCGACGACCAAGGAACAGCTGCAGGCGCTGCCCGACTTCAATCGCCGCGCCTATGATCCGGCTCCTGCGCCGGTAGCCGCGACCGATCCGGCGGCTCCGGCGACCGACCAGACGGCGCAGGCGCCGGCAACGCCTGAGGCGACACCGCCTGCAACAACAAATGAGACCGCCGAGGCACCCGCCGCCACGCCTGATGCGGCGACGACCGACGAGACCAAGACGGCGGCGATCGACAAGTCGACGCTGAAGGAACTGCCGGCTGCCGACCTGCGTGCCGAAGAGCTGATGGGCACCACCGTCTATGGCGCAGATGATGCCAATATCGGTGAGATCGGCGATATCCTGATGACCGCCGACGGCAAGATCGATGCTTATGTCATCGACGTTGGCGGCTTCCTTGGCATTGGTGAAAAGAAGGTCGCTGTCGGCAGCGACAACCTTGCCTTCATGGTTGATGCCGACGGCAAGAAGTATCTCTATACGACCTTCACCAAGGAGCAGCTCGAAGGCCAGCCCGCTTATGACGCCAGCAGCTGGGCGGAAAAGCGCGACGAGCAGCGTCTGATCATCGTTCAGTAGATGCGGTGTACCTGAGAAGAAAAGGCCCGCGCTTCGGCGCGGGCCTTTTCTTTGCGTATTAGGGCAGGCGCAAGAAATGGCCGGTTGGACCATTCTCCGCCAGCTCCGACAGCGCCAGTGACTGGTCGAGGTGCCTGGCGCGCCAGGCGAGCAGCCTTTCGGCAAATTCGAGCCGCACGGCCAGCCACGCCGGATCGTTGGCGAGGTTGCGCGTTTCGCCGGGATCGTTGGTCAGGTCGTAGAGCAGGGGCGGCAGGCCGCCGCCGAAATGCACATATTTGACCGTCTCGGTGCGGATGACCGACAGGTTGAGCTGCCGCGAGCCGGTGCCGAAGTAAGCCTCGGTGGTGCCGTTGGCGACCGAGCGGAAATCGTATTCCCAATGGGCGGCATCGCGCCAGACGACCGGCTCTTCGCCGTCGAGGAATGGCTTCAGCGACTGGCCGTCGAGATGCGGCTGTGCTTTCCCGCCGATCAGGTCGAGCAAGGTCGGCATGATGTCGACGGCAGCAGTGAAGCGGTCGACGGTGCGGCCCGCC
>Ga0209902_100978_pt1 | contig 18871 bp, 15 predicted proteins | sample FECB27metaG_FD_188304 | JGI IMG/M metagenome (GOLD analysis project Ga0209902, IMG submission 188304) | Cyanobacterial communities from the Joint Genome Institute, California, USA - FECB-27 (SPAdes) (version 2) | ecosystem: Environmental > Aquatic > Thermal springs > Hot (42-90C) > Microbial mats...
GCCGAGCCGCTCGATGTCGAGCAGCCCGCGGGCAGCGTCGCGGCGGGTGGCCTGGATCAGGATGTGGTCGGGCTCGTGCTGGTAGAGCACATCGTAGATGATGTCGGAGGAGACGGTGATCTGCCGCCCGGTCTTCTCCTTCTGGCCCGGGTGCCGGCGCTCGATCAGCCCGGCGATGATGGCGCAGTTGCGGAAAGTGCGGCGCATCAGCTGGCTCTCGTCGAGCCAGGCCTCGAGATCGTCGCCCAGCATATCCTCGTCGAACAGGTCGTCGAGCGACAGCCGGTCGGTGCGGATCAGCGCCGAAAAATCGCCCAGGCCCCAGACGGCGAGCGAGTAGTCAGACGCGACGAAGCCGAGTGGGCGGGCGCGGGCCCGCTCCAGCCGACGGGTCAAGAGCATCCCCAGCGTCTGGTGCGCCAGCCGCCCCTCGAACGGGTAGCAGACGAGATAGTTCTGCGCGCCGCGGGGGAAGGTCTCGACCAACAGCGAGTCCTCGGCAGGCAGGATAGAGGCCTCCTGCTGCAGACGCAGCCAGTCGCTCACCTGGTCGGGCAACAGGTGCCATTGGTCGGGATGGGCGAGGAGCTTGCGCACTCCGTCGGCGAGGAAGGTGGAGAGCGGGAACTTGCCGCCCATATAGGAGGGGATTTTCGGGTCCTTGCCCTGCGAGCGCGACACATAGGCCTCGCTCTCGAACATCCCCTCGTAGGCGACGATCTCCGAGCCGAACAGGAACGTGTCGCCCCTGGTGAGGGTGGTGAAGAAGTACTCCTCCATCTCGCCCAGCACCCGGCCGAAGCGGCCGATCGGGCCGGTGGTGGCGCCCTTGGTGAAGCCGCGGCCTTTGACCAGCCGCACCTTCACCATCGGCTCCTCGACGATGGTGCCGATATTGAGCCGGTATTGCTGGGCCACCTGCGGGTTGGAGATACGGAACTTGCCGTCGCCGGTCTGGCGGAGCTTGGCGTAGCGCTCATAGGCGCGCAGCGCATAGCCGCCGGTGGCGACGAAATCGACGGTACGCTCGAACTGCTCCCAGCTGAGCTCGCGATAGGGCCAGGCGCGGCGGATCTCGGCGTGCAGCGCGAGCGGATCGAAGGCATCGGCGCAGGCCATACCGAGGATGTGCTGCGCCAGCACGTCGAGGCCGCCCGATACGGGATCCTCGCTGTCCTGGTGGTTGTGCTCGACGGCTTCCAGCGCTGCCTCGCACTCCAGCACCTCGAAGCGGTTGGAGGGGACGAACAGCGCCTTGCTCGGTTCATCCAGCCGGTGATTGGCGCGGCCGATGCGCTGCAGCATGCGGCTTGCGCCCTTGGGAGCGCCGACCTGCACCACGAGGTCGACATCGCCCCAGTCGATGCCGAGGTCGAGCGTCGAGGTGCAGACCACCGCGCGGAGCCGGCCTTCGGACATCGCTGCCTCGACCTTGCGCCGCTGCTCCACCGCCAGCGAGCCGTGATGCATGGCGATGGGCAGCATGTCCTCGTTGGCCTGCCAGAGTTCCTGGAACAGCATCTCGGCCTGGCTGCGCGTGTTGACGAACAAGAGCGTCGTCTTGTGGTCCTTGATGGTGCGGTAGAGATCGGGGATGGCGTAGAGCGAGGAGTGTCCGGCCCAAGGGATCACCTCAGCAGACTTCAGAATTTCGATATGCGGCTTCGCTCCGCCCTGCCCCATCAGCAACCGCGCCTCGGCGCCCGGCACCGGGCTCGCGATCCAATCGCGCAACAGGTCCGGGCGGGCCACGGTGGCGCTGAGCGCCGTGATCCGGAGTTGGGGCGCGATCGAGCCGAGCCGCGCGACACCGAGCGACATCAGCTCGCCGCGCTTGTTGGTGACCATGGCGTGCAGCTCGTCGAGCACGACGCGCCGGAGCGAGCCGAACAGCTTGCCGGAGTCCGGATGGCTCAGCAGCAGCGCCAGTTGCTCGGGCGTGGTCAAGAGGATCTGCGGCGGATCGAAACGCTGCCGCTGCCGCCGGTGTGACGGAGTATCGCCGGTGCGGGCCTCGACCCTGATGCCAAGGCCCATCTCGCTGATCGGCGTCATCAGGTTGCGCTGCACGTCGACCGCCAGCGCCTTGAGCGGCGAGAGGTAGAGCGTGTGCAGCCCGGGCCGCGGGTGCTCGATCAGGTCGTTGATGGTGGGCAGGAACCCGGCCAGCGTCTTGCCAGCGCCGGTGGGGGCGATCAGCAGCGCCGAGTCCCCGGCCTCGGTCGCCTCCAGCACCGCAAGCTGATGCGCGCGCGGCGCCCAGCCCTTGCCGGCGAACCAGTCGGTGATCTCTGAGCGGAGGGGCAAGGGGCGTTCCCGGTTTGTGCCTAGTATGGGGGGAGGCGGTGGAAGGGGCAAGAGCACTTGCTTCAGCGTGTGTGGCCCCCCCTCCCATCCTCCCCCACAAGGGGGGAGGTGCCGCTTCCGTTCACTTGGCACAAGCCGCACCACAAGCTCCCCTTCACCTCCCCCCTTGTGGGGGAGGCCGGGAGGGGGGTGGGCCACGGGCACGGAATCCGCTACGCCATTCGCCGGAGGCCCGCCAATGAACGACAACGAACAGCAAGTGTTGCAACTGAGGCCGGAGGCGGCGCTGGCGCTGCTGGTCGAGCGGGTGCAGCACATGCTGACCACCTACGACGGGCGCATCGCCATCGGGCTCGCCGGCGGGCCGGGGGTCGGCAAATCGACGCTGGCGGTGAAGCTGGTAGAGGCGCTGAACGCGGCAACCCCTGAGCTTGCCGCCTATGTGCCGATGGACGGCTTCCACATGCGGCACGCCAAGCTCGAGAGCCTCGGCACGGTGAAGGACAAGGGGGCGCCTCACACTTTCGAAGGCGCGGCGTTCGCCGAGTTCCTCGCTGGGGTGAAGGCGGCGACGGTGCAGGTGAGCGGCCCCGGCTATTCGCGCGAAATCGAGGACGTGGTGATCGACGCCTTCATCGTTCCGGCTGACGCGCGGGTGCTGGTGGTCGAGGGCAACTACCTGCTGCTGGCCAATGCGCCGTGGTGGCAGGTGCGGCCGCTGCTCGACCTTGCGGTGTTCATCGACCTGCCGCGCCACACGGTGAAGGCGAGGCTGCTGGCACGGCATGCCGAGCATGGCCTGTTCACCGCCGAGCGCAACCGCGAACATATCGAGCGCGTCGACCTCGCCAACTACGATCTGGTAAAACGCTCCCGCGGCCGTGCCGATATCGCCATAGATCTGGTGACCGAGCGCTGACCCGGCTACCGCCGCGCCCATGCGCCTGCTACGCATCTGAGGCGTCTCGGCGGCGGGGTCAGGTCCATGCTTGTTCGCTTCTGCAAGATCGGCTTCGTGGCGGTGGTGGCGCTGTTCTTTTCGGTCATCGCCTACGGCAACATCACCGACTACGACAGCAACTGGCAGTTCGTGCAGCATGTGCTGAGCATGGACACCATTTTCCCCAATTCGACGCTGAAGTGGCGGGCGGTCACCGACCCGAACCTGCAGACCGCCGGATACTGGGGCATTATCGGCTGGGAGGCGCTGACGGCGCTGGTGCTGTGGATCGGCGTGATCCGGCTGCTCGCGGCCGTCTCCGGTTCGGGGTTCGCCCGCGCCAAGGGCATCGCCGCTGCCGGCCTCACCATGGGCTTTCTGCTGTTCGGACTGGGCTTTGTCGTCGTCGGCGGTGAGTGGTTCGCCATGTGGCAGTCGGAAACCTGGAACGGCCAGCAGAAGGCCTTCGAGTTCATTTCGATGATCGGCCTTGCCCTCGTCATACTGCTGTTGCCAGAACCGGCGGAGGCGTGACCGGGCCGCACTGCTGGCGTAGAGTTTAGCCCGTTCCATCGAATCGCCCACCCCGCCTCCATTTCAAACGGACCAATTGACCCGACCGACATATCCGTTCGACGTGCGCTCGCGCGACGTCTGGGCCATTGCGCTGCCCGCCTCGGTGGCCTTCATCACCGAGCCGCTGGCCGGGCTGGTCGATATCACGGTGATCGGCCGGCAGGGCGATGCAGCAATGCTGGGCGGCGTTGTGCTGGGCGCGCTGGTGTTCGATTTCATCTTCTCGATGGCGTATTTCCTGAGGACCGGCACGGCCGGGCTGACCGCCCAGGCGATCGGGGCGCGCGATCCGCGCGACGGCCTGTTGCATGTGGCGCGGGCCATCGGCATCGGAGTTGTCGCCGCCGTGCTGATGATCGCGCTGCAGTTGCCGCTGCTGGCGCTGGCGAACCTCGCGATGGCGCCGACCGCCGGTGTCGCCGAGGCGTTAAAGCAGTATTTCGAGGTGCGGATCTGGGCGGCGCCATTCTCGCTGATCAACTATGCGCTGCTCGGCTGGTTCTATGGCCGGGCGCAGGCCAAGACCGGCATGATGCTGCAGATGCTGATCCACGGCATCGATATTCCGCTGTCGATCCTGTTCGTGATGAGCTTTGGCTGGGGCCCGCACGGCGCGGCGCTGGCGACAGTGATCGGCCAGGCCGCAGCGTGTCTCCTCGGCCTCGTACTGCTGGTCCGGCATTTCGGCGGAGCCGGCAAGGTTGTGGCGATGATCGTTCCGGACGAGCTGTTCCACGGCCATGCGCTCAGACGGATGTTCGGGCTGAGCCGCGATCTGATGATCCGCTCGATCGCGCTGATGGGCGCCTATGCCTATTTTGCCGCGCAGGGCTCGCGACTGGGCGAAGTGCCGCTCGCCGCCAACGCCATCCTCCTCAACTTCCTGATGATCTCGGGCTTCTTCCTCGATGGCATTGCCCAGGCGGCCGAGCAGCTCTGCGGCAAGGCGGTCGGCGCCAACTGGCGGCCGGCCTTCGACCGCGCCTACACCCTCGCATTCCGTTGGGGCACGCTGATCGCGGTCGGGCTGGCACTGGTCTGGTTCGCCGGCGGCTGGTACCTGATCGACTTCATGACCACGAGCGAACCGGTGCGCGAGTATGCGCGGATGTTCCTGTGGGTCGCGGCGCTCTCCTCGCTTACCGGCATGCCGGCCTTCGTGTTCGACGGCATTCTGGTGGGCGTCACGCTCAATACGGTGATGCGCAACGGCATGGTGCTGGCGCTCGGCCTGTTCCTCGCCGCCGCCGTGGTGCTGCAGGGGGCGTTCGGCAATACCGGGCTATGGATCTCGATCCACCTGTTCTTCCTCTGCCGCGCCGGCTTTTACTGGTGGGCGCTGGAGCGGAAGAAGGCGGGGTTGTTCAGTAGCTGACTGATCGGCCGGTGGCTGTGGACCCCCACCCCTGTCCCCTCCCCGCAAGGGGGAGGGAGACCCTCACACCAGCATCTCAGTCTGCGTCTCCCTCCCCCTTGCGGGGAGGGATCAAGGGGGGCCACAGCCACCGGACCCTAGAGGCTAGCCTTGCCTGAAGCCCACTCAGCCGTCGTCAGCCCAGTCAGCTCGGACACCGACTTCAGCCCCCTGCTCCGCACCGCAGCGCTCAGTCCGCGCTTCAGCCGGTCGAGCATATCGAGCCCGCCGAACACCAGCGCCGAGTAGAGCTGGATCGCGTCGGCGCCGGCCTCGAACTTGGCCACGGCGCTCTCGGGCGAGTGGATGCCCCCAACTCCGATGATCGGCAGCTTGCCGACCCGCTGGCGGACTTGCGCCAGCTTCTGCGTCGCGAGGTTGAACAGCGGCTTGCCGGAGAGGCCGCCGGTTTCGGTAGCATTCTCCAGGCCCTGCACCGGGTCGCGGCTCAGCGTGGTGTTGGAGACGATCAGCCCGTCGAGATCGGTGGCGAGCACCACTTTAGCGATGCCGTCGAGCGCCTTCTCGTCGAGATCGGGGGCGATCTTCAGCAGCACCGGCACGCGCACCGAGGCTTTGGAACGGGCCTTCAGTACCGCGGCCAGCAGCCGGGTCAGCGCCTCGTCGGCCTGAAGGTTCCTGAGGCCCGGGGTGTTGGGGGACGAGATGTTGACCGTCAGGTAATCGGCGACCTCGGCGAAGCGGGTGACGCCGGTGACATAGTCGGCGACGAAATCCTCAGAGTCCTTGTTAGCCCCGATATTGACCCCGAGGATGGCGCCGACATGCGCACCCTTCAGCCGGGCAAAGGCCGCGTCATGGCCCTCGTTATTGAAGCCCATGCGGTTGATCACCCCATCGGCCGGGGTGACCCGGAACAGCCGCGGCTTGGGGTTGCCGACCTGCGGGCGCGGCGTGACGGTGCCGATCTCGACCATGCCGAAGCCCATGCGGGCCAGCGGCTTGGGCACCTCGGCATTCTTGTCGAAGCCGGCCGCCATGCCGACCGGGTTCTTGAGGTCGAGCCCGCAAAGCGTGGTGTGCAGTTCGGGGGGATCGACGCCCTCCTGCTCCGGCGCGAGGCCGAGCCGCAGCGCCGCGATGGTGGCGCCGTGGGCGATCTCGGGGTCCATCTTCAGCAGCGTGTCACGGGTCAGGCCCGAGACCAGCGGCATACGGAGCAACGGGGAGAGACGCGAGAAGATCATTTGACCCAATCCGGCAGTGAGACGAGGCCGTCAGCCGGGACATCGAGCCGTGTCATGTTGGAAACCGCCGACATCGGCAAGCTGGCGAACAGATGCGGGAACAGATCGCCGCCGCGCGATGCCTCCCATTTCAGCGCCTCGCCGAGCGGCGCCGCGGGCACCTGGAACAGCACCTGATCGCCGAGCCCGGCGAAATAGAGCCGGATGGTTTCGCCGAGCTGTGGGGCGCTGGAGAAGTGGATGTAGCCATCCTTGAGGTCGATCGGCTGGCCGACGAAGCGGCGGGCGGCCAGCGACGCCTCATAAATCTCGCGGCTCGCGACCTTGTAGATGAACTCCGGGGTGGCCACGGCATGCTCCTTGGATCGAACGCGCCGGACCCTAGAGAGTCAGGCCGCCGATCACAAGTTGGTCCGGCCCGCTTTACAAGCGTCTGGGCCAGGTTTTGGATAGGACTTGTTTCCGCGCGGAGACAGCATTCCTCGGGGAGCTCGACCGGAAAGCATGCTCTCGCATAGCGACATTTGGAACGCCATCGACACGATCGCCGGACGGCACGGGCTGTCGGCGTCCGGGCTGGCGCGGCTTGCGGGTCTGGATGCCACGGCGTTCAACCGATCCAAGCGGATCAGCAAGGACGGGCGCAAGCGCTGGCCTTCGACCGAGAGCGTCGCCAAGGTGCTGGAAGCGACCAACGAGAGTTTCGATGCCTTCCTCGCCGGCAGCGGCGCCTTTATGCAGGTACGGGCGCCGAACGCTACGCGGTCGTCTGTCCCACTGCTCGGTCTCGGGCAAGCCGGCTCGGGCGGCTTCTTCGATGCGGCCGGCTTCCCGCAAGGCCAGGGCTGGGACGAGGTGGCCTTCCCGTCGGCGCCCGAGGACGGCAGCTACGCCCTCGAAGTCTCGGGCGACTCGATGCAACCGCTCTATCGCGATGGCGACATCATCGTGGTGTCCCCCACCATGCAGATGCGCCGCGGCGATCGCGTGGTGGTGCGCACGAGGGCCGGCGAGGTGCTGGTCAAAGTGCTGTACCGGCTGACCCCGAAGCTGGTCGAACTCCACTCGCTCAACCCCGCCCATCCACCGCGCATCCTCGCGATGAAGGACGTCGAGGGTATGGGCCGCATCGTCTGGGCCAGCCAGTGACCGAACACCTCGAGATCGTCCTGCCCCCTGACGGCATCGGGCCGGGTGTGCTGGTCATCCATCCGTGGTGGGGCCGCAACCAGGCAGTGCTGGATTTTGGCAGGCGCCTCGCCGAGCGCGGCTTCGTCGTCGGGCTGGCCGACGCCTTCGAGGGTAACGTCGCGACCGAGCGCGATACGGCGCAGGGGCTGCTGGAGCGCTACTGGCAATCGGCCCCGGCGCTGCTCGCCGACAATGTCCGCACCCTGGCCGCACATGCGGCGGTGACCGGTGGCGTCAGTGGGCTGGGCTTTTCGTTCGGCGGTTTCCAGTTGCTCCAGCTACAGGAGGAGCTGCCGCTCAGGCGCGTCGCCACCTATTACGCCGACCGCGAAGTCAGGTTGAAGGTGCCGGTGCTCGGCCACTTCGCCGAGACCGACCCGTTCGCTGACGATCAGGACGGGATGATCAGAAAGCTCGAGGCCGCCGGTCCGCCGAGCGCCGCCATCGTCTATCCCAACACCACGCACTGGTTCGCCGAAGCCTACCGGCCGGAATATGATGCCGCGGCCGCCGAGGCGGCGTTCGAACGCTCGGTAGCGTTCCTCCGCGCCGACTGAGCGTCAGCCGTTCAATCGGCAGCGGTGACCAGCTTGCCGGCCAGCGCGTCGGCTATCAGCTTGCGGGTCTCGGCCACGCCGTAAAGCGCGATGAACGAGCCGAAGCGCGGGCCCTGGTCGGCGCCGAGCAGCACCTGATAGATGGCGCCGAACCAATCGCGCAGCGGATCGAAGGCGTGCGCATTGCCGACCGCATAGACGATGTCCTGCAGTTCCTTGGCCTCGAGCGCTTCCTTGCCGGCGAGCTGGTCGGCGAGATCCTGCAACGCGGCGCGTTCCTTGTCAGTGGGAGCGCGGAACGTCTTGGTCGGCTTCACCTCGTCGTTGAAGTACCGCACCGCATAGCCCGCGAGCCGGTCGAGCTCGGGGTTGGTCAGCGGCGTCTCGCCTGGCAGGCGGCGCGAGATGTAGTTCCACAGCGCCGACTTCTCGTGCGCGTTGGCAGCCGAGGCGAGGTTGAGCAGCAGCCCGAAGGAGATCGGCATATCGACCACCGGGACCTTGCCCGAATGGATGTGGAAGGCCGGGTTCTCGAGCGCCGCTGCCGCGTCCTGGCCGTTATAGGCGGCGACGTGCTGGTAATACTCATCGACGGCGCGCGGGATCACGTCGAAATAGAGGCGCTTGGCCACCCGCGGCTTCTGGAACATGTAGAGGCTCAGGGTCTCGGTGCCGGCATAGGTCAGCCACTCGTCGATGGTCAGCCCGTTGCCCTTTGACTTCGAGATCTTCTGGCCCAGGTCGTCGAGGAACAGCTCATAGACATAGTGCTCGGGCGGGGTGCCGCCGAGGATGGCGCAGATCTTGTCGTAGAGGTGCTGGTTGGTCTGGTGGTCCTTGCCGAACATCTCGAAATCGACGCCCAGCGCCGCCCAGCGCATGCCGAAATCCGGCTTCCACTGCAGCTTCACATGCCCGCCGGTGACCGGTAGGGTGGCGTCGCGCCCATCCTCGTCGACAAAGGTGACCGTGCCGGCCTTGGCATCGACGTGCTTCATCGGCACGTAGAGCACGCGGCCCGAAATCGGCGAGATCGGCAGGAATGGCGAATAGGTCGCCTGCCGCTCCTCGCCGAGGCTGGGGAGCATCACCGCCATGATCTCCGCATAGCGCTCGGCGGCGCGCAGCAGCACTTCGTCGAAGCGCCCTGCCTTGTAGTACTCGGTGGCGCTGGCAAACTCGTAGTTGAAGCCGAAGGTATCGAGGAAGCGCCGCAACATGGTGTTGTTGTGGTCGCCAAAGCTCGGATAATCGCCGCCGAACGGGTTCGGCACAGCGGTCAGCGGCATCTGCAGGTAAGGCTCTAGCGCGGCGCGATCCGGCACATTTTCCGGGATCTTGCGCATGCCGTCCATATCGTCGGAAAAGCAGAGCAAGCGGGTCGGGATCTCGTCGCGGGTCAGGAGCCGGAAGGCGGTGCGGACCATGGTGGTGCGCGCCACTTCGCCGAACGTGCCGATATGCGGCAGGCCCGAGGGACCGTAACCGGTCTCGAACAGCACTTCTTCCAGCCCCAGCCGCTCGACCCGAGCCACCAGTTTCCGGGCTTCCTCGAACGGCCAGGCGCGCGCCGTCTGGGCGGCGTCGAAGAAGGCGGGGTCGAGGGTCGGAAGCGGCGCGGGCACGGCAGGCCTCAGATGCTGAGTGGGGAGAAGGCGCTCAATTGCACCAGCCGGCTACGGGCGTCAATGGGAAGCGCCCTGCCCTGCCTTGCCAAGCGCCGGTGCGGTGCCTAGTTATGCGGGACTTTTCCAGCGAGATCTCGGTTATCGCGAGATCGAACCGGAAAAGTCTGCGACTTTTCCTGATCTCGCTTTCGAGGACCCGATGGCCATTTCCCTGCAGGACGCTCTCATCCACATCATGGTGGTCACCGCCTCGTCCGACGAGGGCATTTCCGACCACGAGCTGGATGTGATTGGCAGCCTGGTCGTGCGCTCGCCGGTCTTCGCCGATTTCGACCTCGAGCGGCTCTCGGCGGTGGCCAATGCGGCGGTCGACAAGACCAACAGCGCCGGCCTCGACACGGTGCTCAACGATGCCATCGCCGCTGTGCCGAAGCGCCTGCACGACACCGCCTACGCGCTCGCCGTCGAGGTCGCGGTGGTCGACGTGCAGCTGCCGCAGGAGGAGCTGCGCCTGCTCGAGATGGTGCGCGATCGGCTGGACGTCGACCGGCTGGTCACCGCCGCGATCGAAGCAAGCGCCCGCGCCCGCATGCGCGCGGCCTAGAGCATTTCACCGCTTCTTTGAATCGGTGCATGCTCTGGGTTTTTGATGTGGGCGCGCTTTCAGGAAAAGTCTGCAACTTTTCCTGAAAGCGCTCTAATAGAAACTCACCGGGAACCAGCGCAGGTAGAGTTCGTCGTAGGCGCCCGAGCGCTTCAGCCGGGCGAGGCCGTAGTCGATGACCTGGCGGACGGCGTCGGCGCCCGCCGGTACGGCGACGGCCAGACCATCGCCGAACAGGTCGGGACGGAAATACGCCTCGCCCGCGAACTCGCAGCAGCCGACATGCTCGTTGAGCCAGAACGAGGCGCGCATCGCATCGCCGAAATAGGCGTCTGCTTCGCCCTTTGACAGCGCATCGAGCGCCATGATCTCGCTGTCGAACTGGATCAGCCCGGCTGCCGGCAGGTAGCGACGGATGAACTCGGCATGGGTCGAGCCGCGGCGCACCGCCACCCGCTTGCCATCGAGCGATGCCGGCTCGAACCCGGCGGCCGCAGCGACGGGCGTGACGAAACGGCCGGGCAGCATCAGGTAGATCTGCGAAAAATCGAACAGCGCCCCGTTCTCGCGGGTCAGCGCCAGCCCGGCGATCAATGCGTCACCCTGCCGGTCTTCCAGCGCCCGTGCTGCCTGATCCCATGGCCAAGCCTGCACCGTGCAGGCAATGGCAAGATCGGCGCAGAGCGCCCGCGCCAGGTCGACATTGAAGCCGACCAGTTCGCCCTTGTCGTCACGGAAGTTGAACGGCGGAAAGTCGGCAGTGGTGAGAAAGCGGATCGACGGCACCGCGGCGAGGCTGGGGACGATTTCACGCGCGCCGGGATCGATATGATAAGGCAGCGCCTGCGCCATCACCGGCGCCGACGGGGCGAGCAGCAGAGCGAGGGCAAGTAGTAAGGCGCGCATGACGTCCCGGGGCGAGCGATCCTCGGCTTATCGCCCAATTCGCCGGCAAAGGCGAGGGCCGATGCCGGCTGTTCCCAAGCTCTCGGTTTTCGAGCCGCTGGAGCGCAGCACGGATCAGGAAGCGTAACGGCTTAGCCCGAGGCATAAGCGTAACGGCTTAGCCCGAGGCGTAAGCGTAACGGCTTAGCCCGAGGTCGGCGACTTCGATGTCGGGTGTCTGGCCGGAAATGATGTCGGCAAGCACGCGGCCGGACCCGGCGGCCATGGTCCAGCCAAGCGTACCGTGACCGGTGTTGAGGTAGAGGTTGGAGAACTTCGAGCGCCCCAGCACCGGCGTTCCATCCGGCGTCATCGGCCTGAGCCCGCACCAGAAACTGGCCTTCGACGCATCTCCGGCATTGGGGAACAGCTCGCGCAGCGAACGGTCGAGCGGGCCGCGGCGCGTGGGATGGAGCGTCGTGTCGTAGCCGGCAATCTCGGCGGTGCCGCCCACCCGGATACGATCGCCAAGCCGGGTCGTCGCCACCTTGTAGGTCTCGTCCATGACGGTCGAAACCGGCGCCACCGAGGCATCGGTGATCGGCACGGTGAGCGAATAGCCCTTGATCGGGTAGACCGGCAGTCCAATGCCGAGGGGGCGCAGCAGCAGCGGCGAATAGCTGCCGAGCGCCACCACATAGGCGTCGGCGGTCAACATGCCCTTGTCGGTCGCGACGCCGGTCACCGCGCCGGCCTCGGTGGCAATGTTGTCGATAGTGGTGCCGTAGCGGAAGGCGACGCCGTGGCTGGCGGCGCGCCCCGCCAGGGCTTCGGTAAACATCTTGCAGTCGCCGGTGTCGTCGTTGGCGAGCCGCAGCCCGCCGACAAACGGCACCGTGGCCGTGGCAAGCCCCGGCTCCGCCGCGACGCAGCCCTTGGGGTCGAGCACCTCGTAGGGCACGCCGTACCGCTTCAGCACGGCGATGTCGTCGGCGGCGTGATCGAGCTGCTTCTGCTCGCGGAACAGCTGCACCGTGCCCTGCTGGCGGCCGTCGAAGGCGAGGCCGGTTTCGGCGCGCAGGGCGATCATCCTGTCGCGCGAGTACTCGGCCAGCCGCACCATGCGACCCTTGTTGACGGCATAAGCGCGCTCGGTGCAGTTGGCCAGCAGCTGCAGGCCCCAGATCCACATACGCGGATCGAGCTTGGGCCTGAGCACCAGCGGGCCATCGGTCATCAGCAGCCACTTGATCGCCTTGACCGGGATACCCGGCCCGGCCCAGGGCGAGGCGTAGCCGTAGGACAGCTCGCCCGCATTGGCATAGCTGGTCTCGAGCCCCGGTCCCGGCTGGCGATCGATCACCGTCACCTCGTGGCCTGCCTGCGCCAGGTAATGGGCAGAGGTGGTGCCGATGACGCCCGAACCGAGGATGAGGACTTTCATGCCTTCATCATCACGAGAGCGGGCTGAAAGGCAATACGCGACAGCAACATGGGCGGGTTACAGTGCATCGAGCACGCATGCCGACTTGCGCTTGGGTGCGCCCATGGGCATGCTTCGCCCGCGGGGGCGCAACAAAGACCATCGGGGAAATAAACGGTGAGAATTGCCGCGCTGTTCTTGGGGTTGATTGCCGGGCTGTTTGCGCTCCTGGCGCCGAGTGCGCTGCGCGTCGACCTCATTTCACCATTCCTCGACTTCTGGACGACGACCTCGAACGAGCGGCTGCTCGGCACCATCATCTGGTACGCCATCGCCGGCGCCGCGCTGCTCGGCGGCGTGCTCGCCACGGTGACACCGGGCTTTGCCGCGTTGCTGCTGATCGGCGCGGCGGCGGGCTGGCTGGTGGTCGCCATTTCGGTGCCGCAGCTGTTCACCTACCACCTGCTGGCGCCGGCAGGCGCGGCGGGTATCGCGGCACTGTTCGCGTTCCTCGCCGGGGAATTGCAGGTGCGACGGCGGCGACTGGCCCGGCGCAACCGGAAGCTCGCGGCCGAGCCGCCCGAAGAGGTCGACAGCGAGTTCGAGCGCGAGGCAGCGCTGCGGATGGACCCGTTGCTGATGCCGCGGCAGGACGCAGCGCCACCGCCCAAGCGGGCCATTCCGCTGACGCTCGACGATGTGACGGTCACCTCTCGCCCAACGAGCATGCCCCCGCGCTGGCAGGATCTCGATGCGCAGCAGCCGCCGCGTCGGCACGATCCCGACATGTGGGCCGAGGCGCGGCGCGAGCAGCTGCGGCCGGAACCGGAAGCACCGCGGACCAAGGCTGCACCTGAGCTGCGAGCCGAGATGCGGGAACAGGACCCCGGGGTACGGCGACGCGAGCCGGAGAACCGCGAGCGGAAGCGCGAGGCGGAAGCCCGGCGCGAGCCACAGGGCCGGCGCAGGACCCGACGCGGCAGCGTCTGGGTCGCAGCGCTGGCGGCGGTGGGCGCTGTGCTGGGTATCGGCATCCTTGCGGCGGGCGGCTACCTGATCTACCGCGACGGCTCGCTCGACGCCCTGCTCAGCCCACTGAACACCCCGATGGTCGCGGCCAGCGGCGAAGCGCCCGCCCCTGGGGCCGCCACGCCTGTTGCCACAGCGAAACTGCAACTGCCGGCGACACCGGCAACGGCAGCCGATGCGTCGACTGCTGCTGCCCGGTCACTCGACGCTCCTGCCACGGCGACCCCGGCCGTCGCCGCGCTCTCCGCCCCTCTGCCCGCTGCTGCGGCGCCCGCTACGCCGGCTGCCCCGGTGCTCAGCGAGCCGGCAACAACGCCGACGCGCGTTGCTGCGGCGGCGGCGCCGGAAAGCTACGACGACCCCTTCGCCTATTGCCGCGCCGTGGGCACGATCGACTATGTGGACCATCGCTACAGCGGTCCGGCCACCGTCATGGCGATGACCAGCGCGCTGCTGATCCCTGCCGGCTCGGCGCGCGACCGGGTGCGCTGGCGTTGCTTCGAGGGCGCGGTGCTGGCCTGCACGTCCTATGTCGGGCCGATCTGCGACATGGCGCCGACGGTGCTGGAGATGCGCGAGTTCTGCGAGCGCAACCCCAATGTCGAGCAGTTGCTGGCGCCAAGCGGGACCTGGGCCTGCGTCGACGGCAAACCGCAACTCCCCGCCGACGCCAGCTGGCCGATCGACGCCCGCGGCTTCCTGCCCCAGGGCTGGATCGCCGTCCCCGACCCGGCAGCGACCGGCGCGGGGTAACAAACCGTGCTCCTGGTCGGTGTCAGTTTTCCGATTTCGGCGCAGGGATGGTGGAACTGCGGAGCACCAGTTCGGGGGTGAACAGGTCCGTCGTGCTGCTCGGGCGGCGGCGGCCGGCAATGAGATCGAGCATGATCTCGATGGCCCGCTCGGCCATCGGCGCCAGCGGCACGCGAACCACCGTCAGCGGCGGCGCGAGGAGTTCGGCAAAGTCGAAATCGTCGATGCCGACGATCGACAGATCTCCGGGAGCCGCGAGACCGAGATCGTGCAGCGCATGGAGCGCCCCCAGCGTCATCATGTTGGAGATCGACAGCAGCGCCGTCGGCGGCTCGGGCGATCGCATAACCTCGAACACACTGCTGGCGGCCAGCGACTGGTCGTAGTCGCCCTTGAGCAGCATGCCGGGGTCGACCGTGAGGCCGGCGGCCCGATGGGCTTCGAGGTAACCGGCAAGGCGGTCCTTGCTGGTGGCGAGCTCGGCGATGCCGGTGAGGACGGCGATCCGGCGATGGCCGAGCCCGATCAGGTGCTCGGTCGCCATGCGGGTGGCGGCGACATTGTCCAGCTTGACGACGTTGTAGGCGAGCCCCTCGACATACATGTCGAGCAGGACGGTCGGTACGTGGATCTCGCTTCTGAGCCGCTCGCCGTGCTCGGCGTCGGAGCGGGTGGGGATGATGATCAACCCGGCCACGCGCTGCTGGCGCAGCATGCGCAGGATATGGTTCTCACGCTCGGAATCCTGCCCGGTGGAAAACACCATCGAGAGATAGCCGGCATTGAGGCAGACATTCTCGATGATCCGCGCCACGGCGGCGAAATGCGGGTTGGTGATCGAGGGGACGATCAGGCCGATCAGTCTCGACTGGCCACTCCTCAGGCTCTGCGCCCCGCCATGCGGCACATAGCCCAGCTCGCGCACCGCCTCCTCGACCTTGGCGATCACGTCGGCGCTCACCGGAGCCGAACGGTTCAGCGCCGCCGAGGCCGTGGAAATGGCCACGCCTGCATGCCTTGCCACATCCCGAATGGTTGCCAAATCAAATCCTCGGTCGCCGTGGCCCTTGCCAAATGCGCTGCGAAATGCTGTATACGAAACGTTTCGTGTTCGCAAATGACCAGCGGCGGATGGAGCCGAACTCCAGCCGGCGTCTAACAAGGGCAGCAACACGAAACGTTTCGACCGGGGGATCGGTCAGCGACAAGCGCCTGATAGCGCAGAGGGAGGATTGAGTATGTTCAGGATTTCACGCCGTAACCTGCTGGTGTCTTCGGCGGCACTGGCGGCAGGCGCCGGACTCGGCCTCGGCCGTGCCGTGGCGCAGTCGGATGCCACCGCAACGCTGAAGCTGCAGACATTCGGCGGCGATGCCGAGCTCGCCGGCATCAACAGCGCCATCCAGCGCTTCAACAAGGCCTATCCGAACGTGACCGTCGAGGTCTCGATCGACCCGATCTCCACCGGTTGGGGCGACTACGTCACCAAGGTGCTGGGCCAGTTCACTTCGGGCTCGGCCGCCGATGTCTACGGCACCGCCATCGAGACCTTCCAGGCCTTCTCGGCGCGCGGCCTGTTCCTGCCGCTCAACGACTTCGTCGCTGCCAATTCCGGCTTCTCGGACTTCGCACCCAGCCTGTTCGAACAGGGCTCGTACAAGGGGAACATCAACTACATCCCCATCGGCTGGAACAACATCATGATCAACTACAACCGCGACCTGTTCGATAAGGCAGGCGTGGCCTACCCGGCGCGCGGTTGGACCTGGGAGCAGTTCCGCGAGACCGCCAAGGCGCTCACCGTCAAGGACGGCTCGGGCAACGTGAGCCAATTCGGCTACGAAGTGCCGAACCAGAACTTCTTCGTGTTGCCCTGGTTCTTCTCCAACGGCACCAACATCCTCAGCGCCGACTGGACCGCATCAAACATGCTGGATCCCAAGGTCGCCGAGACGCTGCAGTTCCTCTACGACCTGATCCATGTCGACGGCGTCTCGCCCATCCCGGGCGCCGAGGCGATGGACAACCAGTTCTTTGCCGGCCAGGTGGCGATGATCAACCGCGGCCAGTGGATCGTCCAGAACGCCAAAAAGAACAACCTCAACATGGACATTGCGGTGCCGCCGCAGAAGGAAAAGGAAGCCACGATCATCGGCTTCGGCGCCTATGCGATCGCCAAGTCCGCTGCGAATGCCGATCTCGCCAAGGCGCTGGTGCTCGAGCTTACCAGCGAAGAGACACAACGCGAGCAAGGCGAACGTGGTGGTGGCGTGCCGGGCCGCAAGTCGGCCGCGTCCTCCGAGGCCTTCCTCGCCTTCCCGCCCAGCGCCTTCCTCTACTACGAGACGCTGCCGTTCACGACGCCTGTCCCCTCGCCTGCCAACTTCCAGGAAGTCGAGAAGATCTTCATCCGGCACTACACCGCGATGATGTCGGGCCAGGAAAGCATCGCCGACGGCACCAAGGCCGCCGACGCCGAACTCAGCGAGTCCTTCACCCGCCTGAAGCAGCAACTGGGCGGCTGAGTTCCTCACGTGGGAGGGGGCCCACTGAGACAGACGGCCCCCTCCCATCCTCCCCCATGAAGGGGGAGGTGCCCCGCCAGTGAGCGTGGCACAATCGAAGACAGAGCCCGCCTCTTCACCTCCTCCCGTGGGGAGGCCGAGAGGGGCTGTCCCTATCAGCATGACCCGGACCAGCACTGTGACGACCCAAGCCATCACACCAGCGATACGGAAGCACCCGTCATCCGATCTCCGCCGCACGCAGGCGCGGACCGGGTACCTTTTCGTGCTGCCTACCTCGGTGCTCTACCTGACCTTCGTGCTGGCGCCGGTGATCCTCACCGTGATCCTCAGTTTCGCCTATTACGATCCGATGCTCGGCTCGCGCTGGGTCGGGCTCGAGAACTTCCAGCGCTTCTTCACCGATCGGCGCTCGCTCGAGATCCTGTGGAACACGCTGCGCTTCACCTTCTTCGCGGTGACCTTCAACGTCTCGATCGGGCTGATCCTTGCTTTGGCGCTCAACCGCGCCATGCCGGGCTGGCTGCTCTACTTCTTCCGGCTCGCCTTCTTCCTGCCGGTGATCATCGCCGCGGCGTTCGTCTCGATCGTCTGGAGCTATTTCTTCGGCGACGACCTCGGCGTCATCAACTACTTCCTGCGCGTGCTCGGCCTGCCGGCCGTGCGCTGGCTGACCGATGCCTCGACCGCCATGACCTCGATCGTCATCATGGATGTGTGGAAGAACACCGGCTTCTTCATGATCATCTTCATCGCCGCGCTGCAGGGCGTGCCCAGGAGCATCATGGAAGCGGCGGTGATGGACGGCACCCCGGCCTGGCGGCAGTTCTTCCGCATCACCCTGCCCTACATCTCGCCGGTAGTGTTCTTCTGCATCGTCTACGCTTCGATCGGCGCGCTACAGGTCTATGAATCGATTGTCATCCTGACCCAGGGCGGCCCTGGCGACGCCACGCGCTCGCTCTCGATCCTCATCGTCGAGCAGGGGTTTGGCAGCTTCCAGATCGACTATGCCGCCGCCATTTCGGTGGTGATGACAGTGATCATCCTCGTCATCACCGCCATCCAGCAAGCACTGTCGCGCAAGTGGGTGCAGCGATGAACACCGCCATGCAGACCCAGGCCGCCAAGCGCTGGCTGGACTACACCATCATCGCCATCATCGCGGTGCTCGCCATCGGCATGCTGCTGCCGTTCCTGTGGCTGTTCTCGGTGTCGTTCAAGCCGGTATCGGAAGCCTACAAGCTGCCGCCGACCTTCTGGCCGACCAGCCTCGACCTCTCCAACTACGCCGCCGTGCTCGCCTCGCGCGTGCCGTTCCTGCAGATCTACGGCAACTCGCTGCTGATCGCGGTGGTGGTGACGGTAGGCCAGCTGGTCACCTGCACGCTCGCCGCCTTCGCCTTCGCCCGGCTCGAGTTCCGCGGCCGCGACACGCTGTTCGTCATCCTGCTGATCGGGCTGATGTTCCCGGCACAGGTCACGATCCTGCCGATCTATCTCGGCTATGCCCAGGTCGGGCTGATCAACCAGCCGATCGGGCTCGGGCTCATGTACCTCACCTCGAGCTTCGGGGTGTTCCTGATGCGCCAGTTCATGCTGAGCCAGCCCAAGGCACTGGAGGAAGCCGCGCTGATGGATGGCGCGGGCTATTTCAAGATCTTCTGGCGCATCTCGCTGCCGCAGCTCAGGCCGGCGCTCTCGGCGCTCGGCATCATCACCTTCACCCAGACCTGGAACTACTATTTCCAGGCCCGCGTGCTGCTCGGACGCGAGACCTCGATGACCCTGCCGGTCGCGATGGACGTGCTGCGCGGCTATCTCGGCTCGG
>Ga0209902_100979_pt1 | contig 18847 bp, 18 predicted proteins | sample FECB27metaG_FD_188304 | JGI IMG/M metagenome (GOLD analysis project Ga0209902, IMG submission 188304) | Cyanobacterial communities from the Joint Genome Institute, California, USA - FECB-27 (SPAdes) (version 2) | ecosystem: Environmental > Aquatic > Thermal springs > Hot (42-90C) > Microbial mats...
GGGGGTGGGCCCGTGCGGCCAGGGGATCGGAAAACGTTATGACCGACTATATTCCGGGTTTCGGCAATCACGTCTCGACCGAGGCCGTGCCGGGCGCATTGCCGGACGGGCGCAATTCGCCGCAGCGCCCGGCCTTCGGCCTTTATGCCGAGCAATTGTCGGGAACCGCGTTCACCGCGCCGCGTCACGAGAACCGGCGGAGCTGGCTCTATCGCCTGCGTCCGTCGGCCGAACATCCGCCCTATCGCCGCTATGAAGGCGCGGCGCGCTTCGTGCCCGATGCGCACGGCGCGCCGCTGCCGCCCAACCGGCTGCGCTGGAATCCGCAGCCGCTGCCCGAGGGGGCAACCGACCTGATCGACGGCATGACCACGATGATGGTCAATCGCGACGCCGCCTCGCTGGAGGGCGTCGCGGTGCACGTCTATGCAGCGAACGCCGATATGAAGACGCGCGCCTTCGTCGATGCCGACGGCGAATTGCTCTTCATCCCCGAACAGGGGCGGCTGACGCTGCTGACCGAGCTTGGCCGGATCGATATTGGTCCGGGGCAGATCGCATTGATCCCGCGTGGCGTGCGCTTTCGCGCGCTGCTGCCCGACGGCACGGCGCGCGGCTATGTCGCCGAGAATCACGGCAGCCTGTTCCGCCTGCCCGATCTCGGCCCGATCGGCGCCAACGGGCTTGCCAATCCGCGCGATTTCGAGACGCCGGTCGCCTGGTTCGAGGATCGCGACGAACCGTTCGAGCTGGTCCAGAAATATCTGGGATCCCTGTGGACGACGACGCTGGACCATTCGCCGCTCGACGTGGTGGCCTGGCACGGCAATCTCGCCCCCTGCCGCTACGATCTGGCGAAGTTCAACACGATCGGCACGGTCAGCTACGACCATCCCGATCCGTCGATCTTCACCGTGCTCACCTCGCCCAGCGACGTGCCTGGCCGCGCCAATGCGGATTTCGTGATCTTCCCGCCGCGCTGGATGGTGGGCGAAGATACGTTCCGGCCGCCCTGGTTCCACCGCAACGTGATGAGCGAGTGCATGGGCCTGATCCACGGCGCCTATGATGCGAAGGCCGACGGCTTCGCGCCCGGCGCGATCAGCCTGCACAATCTGATGGCCGGGCACGGCCCCGACGTCGCATCCTGGGAAGCGGCAAGCAACGCCGAGCTCAAGCCGCACAAGATCGACGGAACCATGGCGTTCATGGTCGAAAGCTGCTGGCCCTATCTGCCGACCCGCCATGCGCTCGAATGCGCCGAACTCCAGGCGGATTACGACGCGGTCTGGGGCGGCTTTCCGAAGGCGAAGCTGCCCTAGGATCAGGCATCGCAGCGAATGCCGATGCGATGTCGGCATCGCAGCGCGCAATCCACCCTTTCGTCACGCCAACTAATCCTGTCTTTTGCTCGCGCGCGCCGCCGCCTAACCGGCGGCCATGCGTGACATGACAGGCTATTATTCGTGACGTCCCTGACCCATCTCGAACGGCTGGAAGCCGAGAGCATCCACATCATGCGAGAAGTGGTGTCGGAGGCGGAGCGTCCGGTGATGCTCTATTCGGTGGGCAAGGACAGCGCGGTGATGCTGCACCTGGCGCGCAAGGCTTTCTATCCGAGCCCCCCGCCCTTCCCGCTGCTGCATGTCGACACGACCTGGAAGTTCCAGGACATGTACCGGCTGCGCGACCGGATGGCGGCGGAAAGCGGCATGGAGCTGCTGGTCTATCGCAATCCCGAGGCAGAGGCGCGCGGGATCAATCCGTTCGATCATGGTTCGCTGCACACCGACATGTGGAAGACCGAGGGGCTGAAGCAGGCGCTGGATCTCCACGGCTTCGACGCGGCATTCGGCGGCGCGCGCCGCGACGAGGAGAAGAGCCGCGCCAAGGAGCGCGTGTTCAGCTTCCGATCGGCCAATCACCGCTGGGATCCGAAGAACCAGCGGCCGGAACTGTGGCGGCTCTACAATGCCCGCAAGGCCAGGGGCGAGAGCATCCGGGTGTTCCCGATCAGCAACTGGACCGAGCTGGATATCTGGCAGTACATCCACCTCAACGACATTCCGATCGTGCCGCTCTATTATGCCGCGAAGCGCCCGACCGTGGAGCGCGACGGCCTGCTCTTGATGGTCGACGACGATCGCTTTCCGCTGCGCGAGGGCGAAGTGCCCGTCGAGCGCTCGATCCGCTTCCGCACGCTCGGCTGCTATCCGCTGACCGGCGCGGTCGAGAGCGAGGCCGCGACCCTGCCCGAGATCATCCAGGAAATGCTGCTGACGACGACGTCGGAGCGCCAGGGCCGCGCGATCGATCACGATCAGTCCGCCAGCATGGAGAAGAAGAAGCAGGAGGGATATTTCTGATGACCCAGCCCTCCTCCTACCAGACCGAGGCGCTGATCGCCGAGGATATCGAGGCCTATCTGGAGGCGCATCAGCACAAGAGCCTGTTGCGCTTCATCACCTGCGGCTCGGTCGACGACGGCAAGTCCACGCTGATCGGGCGGCTGCTCTACGACAGCAAGATGATCTTCGAGGATCAGCTTGCCGCGCTGGAGGCCGACAGCAAGCGCGTCGGCACCCAGGGGCAGGAGATCGACTTCGCGCTGCTGGTCGACGGTCTTGCCGCCGAGCGCGAACAGGGCATCACCATCGACGTCGCCTATCGCTTCTTCTCCACCGAGAAGCGCAAGTTCATCGTCGCCGATACGCCCGGCCACGAACAATATACCCGCAACATGGTCACCGGCGCATCGACCGCGGATCTCGCCGTCATCCTGATCGACGCGCGCAAGGGCGTGCTGACGCAGACCCGCCGCCACTCCTATCTCGCCCATCTGATCGGCATCCGCCACATCGTGCTGGCCGTGAACAAGATGGATCTGGTCGATTACAGCCAGGCGGTGTTCGACACGATCGTCGCCGACTATCGCGCCTTCGCCGACAGCATCGGCATCGCCGGCTTCACCGCCATGCCGATCTCCGGCTTCAAGGGCGACAATATCACCGCCCCCTCGCCCAACACGCCCTGGTATGACGGCCCGACGCTGATCGGCCATCTGGAAAGCGTCGAGGTCGACGCCACCATCGATCAGGCCAAGCCATTCCGCATGGCCGTCCAATGGGTCAACCGACCCAATCTCGACTTCCGCGGCTTCTCCGGCCTCGTCACCTCCGGCACCGTCAAACCCGGTGATGCGATCCGTATCGTGCCGTCGGGCAAGACCTCGACGGTCTCGCGCATCGTCACGCTCGACGGCGATCTGGATCAGGCGGTCGCCGGCCAGTCGGTCACGCTGACGCTGGCCGACGAAGTCGATTGTTCGCGCGGCGACGTGATCGCCGCCGCCGAAGCGCCGCCCCAGGCCGCCGACCAGTTCGAGGCCACGATCGTCTGGATGGCCGACGACGAAATGCTGCCCGGCCGCCCCTATTGGCTGAAGATCGGCACGCAGACGGTTTCGGCAAGCATCCAGGCACCGAAATATCAGGTCAACGTCAATACGCTGGAGCAGCTCGCGGCGAAGACGCTGGAGCTCAACGCGATCGGCGTCGCCAATCTGTCGACCGACAAGGCGGTGGTGTTCGAAGCCTATGAGCAGAGCCGCGATCTTGGCGGCTTCATCCTGATCGACAAGCTGACCAACGCGACGGTTGCCGCGGGCATGATTCATTTCGCGCTTCGGCGCGGCGAGAATATCCATTGGCAGGCGATCGACGTCACCCGCGAAGCGCATGCCTCGCAGAAGGGGCAGCAACCGCGCCTGCTCTGGTTCACCGGCCTTTCCGGCTCGGGCAAATCGACCATCGCCAATCTGGTCGAAAAGAAGCTGCACGCGCTGGGCAAGCACAGCTTCCTGCTCGACGGCGACAATGTCCGCCACGGACTCAACCGCGATCTCGGCTTCACCGATGCCGACCGGGTCGAGAATATCCGCCGGGTGGGTGAGGTCGCGAAGCTGATGACCGATGCCGGGCTGATCGTGCTGACCGCCTTTATCAGCCCCTTCCGCGCGGAGCGCGAGATGGTGCGATCGATGCTGCCCGCCGGCGAGTTCATCGAGATCTTCGTCGATACGCCGCTGGCCGAGGCCGAGCGCCGCGATGTGAAGGGCCTGTACAAAAAGGCGCGCACGGGTCAGCTCAAGAACTTCACGGGCATCGATTCGCCCTATGAAGCGCCCGACATGCCCGAAATCCGTATCGACACGACCCGCACCACGCCCGAACAGGCCGCAGAGATCATCGTCGAGCGTATCGTCGGTATCTGGAGCCCCGAGCTTTGACCGACGCGGAGCTTGCGCACGACCTGGCCGAGCAGGCAGGGGCGCTGCTGCTTCGGCTCCGCGAAGGCCATGAGGGCGGCAAGGCGCTGGGCGACGAGGGTGATCGCGTCGCCAACCGCCTGATCCTCGACAGGCTGCGCACGGAACGTCCGCTGGACGCGATCCTGTCCGAAGAGGAAAAGGACAATGCCGCCCGCTGCAATTTCTCGCGGACCTGGGTGGTGGATCCGCTCGACGGCACGCGCGAATATTCGGAGGGACGCGACGACTGGGCGGTGCATGTCGCGCTGGCGGTGGACGGCCATCCCGTGGCGGGCGCCGTCGCGCTGCCGGGGCTCGGACTGACGCTCGCGTCGGACCGGCCACCCGCGCTCGTCGCCGAAGCCGCGCCGCTGCGCATGCTGGTCAGCCGTACCCGACCCGCGCCCGAAGCGGTGGCCGTCGCCGAGCGCCTCGGCGCGACGCTGGTGCCGATGGGATCGGCAGGCGCCAAGGCCATGGCCGTGCTGCGCGGCGAGGCGGACATCTACCTTCACACCGGGGGCCAATATGAGTGGGACAATTGCGCCCCGGCCGCGGTCGCGATGGCCGCAGGGCTGCACGTCTCTCGTGTCGACGGCAGTATGCTCGTCTATAATTGCGCCGATCCCTGGCTGCCCGACATACTGATCTGTCACCGCCATCGCGCGGCGCAGATCCTGGATTTCGTGGCGGAGATGAACGACCGCTAGGGACATTCCGTCCACTTGAGTTTCTTATCGCCCCAGCGCATGAATCCGGGGTGAGGACGCGCGGCTTCCTCCGCTCTCGGAGGCAAGTCCGATGTTCGACGATGCCGATGCGCTGCTTCTCGCCCGCATCCAGTTCGCCTTCACCGTCAGCTTCCACTTCATCTTTCCGTCCTTCTCGATCGGACTCGCCAGCTATCTGGCGGTGCTGGAAGGATTGTGGCTGAAGACCGGCAAGCCGCTCTATCTCGACCTGTTCAAATATTGGCTGAAGATCTTCGCCGTCGCCTTCGCGATGGGCGTCGTCTCGGGCATCGTCATGTCCTATCAGTTCGGCACCAACTGGTCGGTCTTTTCCGACAAGGCGGGGCCCGTGATCGGGCCGCTGATGGCCTATGAGGTGCTGACCGCCTTTTTCCTCGAGGCCGGTTTCCTGGGCGTGATGCTGTTCGGCATGAAGAAGGTCGGCAAAAAACTGCATTTCGCCGCAACGCTGATGGTGGCGATCGGCACCTTCATCTCCGCCTTCTGGATCCTGTCGGTCAACAGCTGGATGCAGACGCCGGTCGGCCATGTGATGGGCGCCAACGGCCAGTTCCTGCCGGGGGAAAGCTGGTGGGCAATCGTCTTCAATCCCAGCTTCCCCTATCGTCTGGTCCATACGGTGATCGCAGCCTATCTCACCACCGCGCTGGTCGTCGGCGCGGTCGGCGCATGGCACCTGCTGCGCGACCGCGCGAACCTGCACGCGCGCAAGATGTTCTCGATGGCGATGTGGATGGCCGCGCTCGTGGCGCCGGTGCAGATCTTCGCGGGCGACATGCACGGCCTCAACACGCTGGAGCATCAGCCTGCAAAGGTGATGGCGATGGAGGGGCATTTCGACAGCCATCCGGACGGCGCGCCGTTGATCCTGTTCGGTCTGCCCGATCAGGAGGCACGCCGCGTCGATTACGCCATCGAGATCCCCAAATTGTCGTCGCTGATCCTGAAGCACGATCCGAACGCGCCGCTGGCGGGGCTGGACACGATTCCCGATGCGGACGAGCCACCGGTCGCGATCGTCTTCTGGTCGTTCCGGATCATGGTCGGGATCGGCTTCCTGATGCTCACCCTCGGCCTGTTCAGCCTCGCCGCGCGCGCGGCGCGCAGGCTCTACGACTGGCGCCTGCTCCACCGTTTCGCGCTGATCATGGGGCCATCGGGCTTCGTCGCGGTGATCGCCGGCTGGGTGACGACCGAGGTCGGCCGCCAGCCCTTCACAGTCTACGGCCTGTTACGCACCGCCGACTCGGTAAGCCCGTTGGCGGCGCCTGCGGTCGGCGTATCGCTGCTGGCCTTCGTCATCGTCTATTTCGCGGTCTTCGGCTTCGGCACCTGGTACATATTGAAACTGATGCACACGCCGCCGCACAGCGGCGAGAGCGAACCGGATCGGGCGCCGATCCGCACCGCGGGCATCGCGCCGGGTCCGGCGACGGAGGGCGGACGATGATCAACCCCGACCTCACCGTCATCTGGGCGTTCATCATCGCCTTTGCGGTGTTCGCCTATGTCGTCATGGACGGCTTCGATCTCGGTATCGGCATCCTGTTTCCCGTCTTCGGCGTGGGCGAGGAGCGCGATACCGCGATGAACTCGATCGCGCCCGTCTGGGACGGCAACGAGACCTGGCTCGTGCTGGGCGGCGGCGGACTGATGGCGGCATTTCCGCTGGCCTATGCCATCGTCCTGCCCGCGCTCTATCCGCCCATCATCGCGATGCTGCTCGCGCTGGTCTTTCGCGGGGTCGCCTTCGAGTTTCGCTGGCGCGATCCGCGGCATCGCGCATTCTGGGATCTGGCCTTTACCGGTGGATCGCTGATGGCGGCGCTGGCGCAGGGCATCGCGCTCGGCGCGATCCTTCAGGGCATCGAAGTGGCCGATCGCCAATATGCGGGCGGCTGGCTCGACTGGCTGACCCCCTTCACCCTGCTGACCGGCGCGGGAACGATCGTCGCCTATGCGCTGCTCGGCGCGACCTGGCTGATCTGGCGGAGCGAGGGGGGCCTGCAGGATCATGCCTGGCGGCTGGCCTGGAGGCTTGGCCCGGCAACGCTGGCCGCGATCGTCGCGGTCAGCCTGGCGACACCGTTTCTGGAGAGCACCTATTGGCAGCGCTGGTTCGAGATGCCCAACGTCCTGTTCAGCGCGCAGGTGCCGCTGCTGGTGGGCATCGCCTGCGTCCTGTTCTTCCGCGCGCTCAAACGGCGGCACGAGACCGCGCCCTTCCTGCTGACGCTCTTCATCTTCCTGCTCTGCTTCGCCGGGCTGGGGATCAGCATGTTCCCCTATGTCGTGCCCGATTCGGTCACCATCTGGGACGCCGCCGCACCGGAGAAGAGCCAGGTCTTCATGCTGATCGGCGCGGGCATCATGATCCCGATCATCCTGCTCTACACCGGATTCTCATATTGGGTGTTCCGCGGGAAGGTGGGCCATGAGGGTTATCACTGATGGATGAGGCCCCCGCCCCGCTCTGGCAGCGGCTCGTCTGGATGGTGCTGATCTGGGCCGGCAGCGTCGCCGTGCTGGGCGCGGTGGCCTATGGCCTGCGCTGGTGGCTGAACGCCTGACATTTTTCGGGGTAGGAAGGGAAAATGGTGGGCGTGGCAAGGATTGAACTTGCGACCCCTGCGATGTCAACACAGTGCTCTACCACTGAGCTACACGCCCACACACCGGCACCGTTAGGTGTTCGGAGGCGCGTCTCTAGCGAGGGAGAGGCCCCCGCGCAAGCCGGGAAACGCAAAATCGACGGGCTGTTTTCAGGTGAGCCCGGTTGCGCTGCCGACCTCGAACATCCGATCGATCTCCAGCACCAGATCGCGGAGGTGGAACGGCTTGGACAGCACCTTGGCCGCAGGCACCGTCTTGCCGGCCTTCAGCGTGACGGCGGCGAATCCGGTGATGAACATCACGCGCATTTCGGGGGCCAGGACGCTCGCGCGCTGGGCGAGTTCGATCCCGTCCATTTCCGGCATGACGATATCGGTCAGCAGCAGATCGAAGCTTTCCGATTCGAGCAGCGGCACCGCGGCCGTACCCCGATCGACCGACGTGACGGCATAGCCGGACTTCTCCAGCGCGCGCGTCAGATATTGACGCATCACATCGTCGTCTTCGGCCAGCAAGATCCGGATCATCATGTTCCCCACGGCCCCACGACGCCTATCGCCGTTCCCGCACGCGCGTCTTATGCGCCCACCCCTTAAAATTTTCCAGCTTTTGCTTGGAACGCCGGATTGCGCGCCGCCTTCGCGACCAGTAGCCTTTCGATGATGAGCCCGCCGATCAGGCCCTTTCTGCAACATGGACCAGACTTGCCGGCAAGCCCGGTGATCCTCTCGGTGCCGCACGCCGGCCGCGACTATCCTGCCCCGCTGCTGGCCATGAGCCGGTTAAGCAAAGAGGCGCTTCGACCGCTGGAGGATCGCCACGCGGATCTGCTGATCGACGATGCGGTCGCCACCGGCTTCACTACACTGGTGTCGCTGCGCGCCCGGGCCTGGATCGATCTCAATCGCGATGTGCGAGAGGTCGACCCCGACATGATCGATCCCCCCGCCCCGCGTCACGCGGTCATCCGCTCGGCAAAGGTGAGCGGCGGGCTGGGGCTGATACCGCGCCGGTTGCGCGGCCATGGCGAGATACTGCGTTACCGGGTGCCGCGGAACGACCTGGATCGCCGCATCGCCGAGGATCACGTCCCCTATCATGCAAGGCTCGCCGCATTGCTGGCGGCAACGCGCCGGCGCTTCGGCGTGGCGGTTCTGCTCGACGTGCATTCGATGCCGCCGCTGCAGGGAGATACGGACCGGCCGCGGATCGTGGTGGGCGACCTGTTCGGCCGCAGCGCTGCAGCGCGTTTCACTTCGGCGTTGCGGGAAGTCGCGCGCACCGCGGGGCACGTCAGCGCTCAGAACATCCCCTATGCCGGCGGGCATATATTGAACACTCATGGCGCCCCGTCCGTCGGCATCCATGCGATCCAGCTCGAGATCGATCGCAGCCTGTATCTGGACGCGGCGCTGGACTCGCCGGGCGACGGGCTGGCCGGCAGCCGCGCGCTGGTACTCGCCATGGCGCGTGCGCTTGCCGACGAAGCGCTGGGATCAACCGCCGCCATCGCCGCCGAATAAAAAACCACCTCGTGCTGTTAGGCACGAGGTGGCCAAGGTTCAGGGAGGAGCACACCCGAGGGTGTGCTGATGTGGCGCCGCGAAAGGGGGGACACGGCACCGCACCAACAGCAAGATAGGCTTGCCGCGATCGGCTTTCAAGCCATTGATATCGATGAAACGCCCTTGAGCGTCGTTCAGCGGTTACGAAGGGCCGGAATCATGCGGCCGAGCAGGTTCGTTCCGTCAAGGAAATGATGTTTCAGGGCGCCCGCGACGTGCAGCAGGATCAGGCCGATCATCAGCAAACCGATGATTTCATGCGTTTCGCCGAGCGAATCGGCCAGTTCCTTGCTTTGCCCCACGGGCAGCATCGGCACGACGAACAGTCCGAAGAAAGAGATGGGCCGATGCGTCGTCGCGGCCGACATCCAGAGCCAGCCAGTCAGCGGAATCGCGATCAGCAGCAGATAGAAAGTGAAATGGACCAGGTTGGCAAGCAGCCGCTCCCACGCGCGCATCATGGGGAGCGGCGGCGGCCGATGCGTCAGCCGCCAGGCGATCCGCACCAGTGTAAGCACCAGGACGAGAATCCCGATCGCCTTGTGCCAGCCCATCATGGCGCGGGCCATGTCGTCGAAATTGTCGCGCACCAGGACGAGCGCGATATTGAGGATGACAAGCAGGCCGATGCTCCAGTGCAGCCAGATGGCGCCACGCGAATATCGCGTGGGCGCCATCGGAAAGTCGGCCTGCCCGTGCATCAGGCGGCGGGCACCTGCGGCGGAACCTTGTCCGCCTCCATCTGCAGCTGGAACAGTTCGCTCATCAGGCCGAGCGAATAGAGATGCGCATAGACCAGCGGCAGCAGGCCGCTCGAATTCATCTTGCGCAGGACGTCGCCGCGCAGCTCGCGCAGCTTGTTCTCGTCCACCATCTGGAAGCCGCGATAGATATAGGGCTGTTCGGCATCCTGCGGCTGGATCGCGACCTCGCCGTCGATCAGCAGCTTGTGGGTCTCCAGCTCCTTCACGAAGGCGCCGGTCTTCTGCCAGCTCTGTTCCCACTGCTCGGTGAAGCCGAGGATGTTCTTCACCACTTCGGTCGGCTGGCCGTCCTCGAACAGCGGCTGGCCTTCCTCGAAATCGCCGATCACGCCGGCATCGGGGTCGAAGCACAGCGACAGTTCGTCGCTATCGGGGCGAAGGCGCGCGAGCAGGAAGGGATAGCGGCGGATATAAGCCGGCACATAGACGCGGTTGATCAGCTTGCCCTCGGCGTCGACATACATGTTGACGCCTTCGTTGAGGCCCATCAGCGCCAGCGGCACCGGGTTCTCGCCGGCGGTGAAGATGATCGGGAAATAGCGCTGCACCATCGGGAATTCGTCGACGGTCACCGGAAAGGCATGCTGCCCGACCAGCCAGGGCGCCGAATCGACCGGGCGCGCCTTCCAATCCTTGTGCTCGTTGGAGGAAAGCGGCACGAGGTTCTGATAAAGGACCGGAAGCGGATTCGCGTTCGGCGCGCTGGCCATTCGAAATTCTCCTGAAAACGTCTTGAAACTGATGGACGATCGCGTCCAGCGGACGAAATACCGTGTCGGGCCGTTTATGGTGCGGCAGCGCCCGTTGCAAGCGGTACGAGTTTTTCCGGATTCATCAGCCCATGCGGATCGAGCGCCGCCTTGATCGCACGCAGCGTGGTCAACCGGGCGGGATCGGCCAGTCGCGCATTCTCGTCGCGCTTCATCTGGCCGATGCCGTGCTCCGCCGAAATCGAGCCGCCGGCCGCGACAACCAGGTCGTGAACATAGGATGTAACCGGCTTTCCCGCCCCCATCGCCCAGTCGGCCGGTGCGCCCGCCGGCGCACGAACGTGGAAATGGACGTTACCGTCGCCAAGGTGACCGAAGGCGGTGGCGCTCACGCCCGGAAAGCGCGCCTCCACCTCCGCTGCGGCGTCGATCATGAAATCGGGCATGCCCGCAACCGGCACCGAGATGTCGTGCTGCACCGCCGGCCCGTGCGCGCGCTCGGCCTGCGACAGCGAATCGCGCAGCTTCCAGAACGCCTCGGCCTGGGCCTCGCTCGTCGCGATGGCCGCATCGCGGCAGAGCCCGGCTTCTAGCGCACTGGCCAGCAGTCGCTCAAGCAATGCGGCGGAGGGCTCCTCATCGGCGTCCGAGCGGACGAGTTCGACCAGCACATGCCAGGGATGCGTACCCGCAAGCGGTGCCCGCGTGCCGGGGACATGGCCGAGCACCAGCGCCAGCGAATCGGCGCGGACGATCTCGAATCCTTCCAGCGCCTCTCCGGCGCGCGCCTCCAGATGGCGGAGCAGCGCCAGCGCCTGGTGCGGGCTGTCGACGCCGATCCAGCCGACCGCACGATCGACCACCGCGGGCACAAGGGTCAGGCTGGCCGCGGTGACCACACCCAGCGTCCCTTCGGCGCCGATCAGCAAGTGCCGCAGATCATAGCCGCGATTGTCCTTCTTCAGGGGGTTGAGCCCTTCGAAGATCGTTCCGTCCGGCAGAACCGCCTCGACCCCCAGGGTCAGCGCCCGCATCGTGCCGAAGCGCAGCACCTGCGTGCCGCCGGCATTGGTCGAAACCAGGCCGCCGACGGTGGCGGAGCCTTTCCCGCCCAGAGTCAGTGGAAAGCGCATGCCGACGCCGCCGGCCGCTTCGTGCAGCGTGGCAAGGATCACCCCCGCTTCCGCCACCGCGATCCCGTCTTCCGCGGAAAGGCTGCGGATGCGATTCATCCGCCGCATGGACAGCAGCAGGGCGGAACCATCGCCTGGCGGCGTCGCCCCGCCGACCATGCTGGTATTGCCCCCCTGCGGCACCAGCGGGATGCGATGCGAATCGGCGATGCGCAGGATCGCGACCACTTCGGCCGTGTCGGCGGGACTGAGCAGCGCAGCCGCTTCGCCGTGGAAGCGGCCGCGCCAGTCGGTCAGCCAGGGCTCGATCGCCGCACGATCGTCGATGAAGCCCTTGGGGCCGAGCCGTTCGCGGAACGCTTCGAGGGCGGAGGTCGGAAGTGTCATGGCAAACCCTGCAAATGTGTGCGAATTCATGGCGCGTTCAACCGCGATGGTGCAAGGGCGGCGTGAAAATGAGTGCGGTTGAATGACCATCTTGTCGCTCGCGGCAATGTTGCTCGCGGGAAGCGGGGCTGTTGCGCAGCCTGACGCTCCCGTTGCCGTACCAGAACGTTTCGCACAGATCACGATCCGCGAACGGGTGATTATCCGCGTGCCCACCCGCGCACCCGCGGCGCCGGAGAAGCCGGCGAAGCCGGTGAAGTGGAAAGAGAAGAAGGCGCCGCACTGCATCGCGCTCAATGCGCTGGCAGGGGCGGCAGTCACCAAGGAAGACAGTATCGACCTGATCATGCGCGGCGGAACCCGCCTGCGCGCCCGGCTCGACCGGAACTGTCCGGCCCTCGATTTCTATTCGGGTTTCTACATCAAGCCGACCCGGGACGGACGCATCTGCGCCGATCGCGACACCATCCATGCGCGCTCGGGCGGCCAATGCGAGATCAGCGCCTTCAGGACTCTTGTTCCCGACCGCTGAAAACTTGACAATCACGCGCGTTTCCGCCACCCGCACCGGCGCTTGGCGGCGCTTTTTCGCTGCCCCGAACCACCCGGAACGAAAATGAGCTTTGCCGATCTCGGCCTGTCCGACGAACTACTCCGTGCAGTGACCGAAGCGGGCTACGATCAGCCCACGCCGATCCAGAAGCAGGCGATCCCCTCCGTGCTGATGGGCAAGGACCTGATCGGCATCGCGCAGACGGGCACCGGCAAGACCGCTGCGTTCGTTCTGCCGATGATCGACATCCTGGGCGAAGGGCGCAGCCGCGCGCGCATGCCGCGCTCGCTGATCCTGGAGCCGACGCGCGAGCTTGCCGCCCAGGTGGCCGAGAATTTCGACAAATACGGCAAGTATCACAAGCTCTCCATGGCACTGCTGATCGGCGGCGTGCAGATGGGCGATCAGGTGAAGGCGCTGGAGAAGGGCGTCGACGTGCTGATCGCCACGCCAGGCCGCCTGATGGACCTGTTCCAGCGCGGCAAGATCCTGCTCACCGGCTGCGACCTGCTGGTGATCGACGAAGCGGATCGCATGCTCGACATGGGCTTCATCCCCGACATCGAGGAAATCTGCACGAAGCTGCCCAAGAACCGGCAGACGCTGCTGTTCTCGGCAACGATGCCGCCGCCGATCAAGAAGCTGGCGGACAAGTTCCTCAACAGCCCCAAGTCGATCGAGGTCGCGCGTCCCGCGACCGCCAACACCTCGATCAAGCAGCTGCTGGTCGAGACGGATTCGCGCAAGAAAAAGGAAACGCTGCGCGACCTGTTGCGCAGCGAGGACATCAACACCGCGATCATCTTCTGCAACCGCAAGACGACGGTGCGCGAGCTGGCACAGACGCTGAAGCGCGACGGCTTCGCCGCGGGCGAGATCCATGGCGACATGGAACAGCGCGACCGCATCGCCGAGCTCGACCGGTTCAAGGCAGGGACGATCAACGTCCTCGTCGCGTCGGACGTCGCAGCGCGCGGCATCGACATCAAGGGCGTCAGCCACGTCTTCAACTATGACGCGCCCTGGCATCCCGACGACTATGTCCACCGCATCGGCCGCACCGGTCGCGCCGGCGCGACGGGCACCGCCTTCACGCTGGTCACCTCCGCCGATGCCGAAGCGATCGAGAATATCGAGAAGCTGACCGGCCTGAAGATCGAGCGGATCGGCAAGCCCGCCCGCGCAGAGAAGCGCGAGGAATCGAACGGCGACGCGCCGAAGCGCGAGGAGCCCAAGCGCGCCAGGGCGGACAAGCCACGCCGCGAAAAGGCCGCCGCGCCGACCGAGGAGAGAGCGGAACGGCCGCGCCGCGAAGAGCGCGAAAGGCCACGCGCCGAAGCGAAGCCGCCACGCCCGCAGCGTCCGCCCGTCCGCGACGACGAGCCCGACGACGGCTGGAACGGCCCCATGCCGAGCTTCCTCAGCGTCAAGCTGGGCGACTGATCCCTTGCCCTTCGCGCACCGCTGGGCGCGTCCGGAGGATATCGACACACTGCGTGCGCTGATGAAGGCCGCGATCGACCGACTACAGTCCGACGTGCTCGATCCGCAGCAGGTGCGCGCAAGCCATGCCGTGATGGGGATCGACACCCAGCTGATCGCCGACGGCACCTACGTCATCGTCGAGCTGGATGGCCGGATCGCCGGATGCGGCGGCTGGAGCCGTCGCACGACGCTGTATGGCGGCGATCATTCGCCCGGCCGCGACGCCGCCCTGCTCGATCCCGAAACCGACGCGGCGCGCATCCGCGCCATGTACACCCATCCCGATTTCGCCCGCCGCGGCGTCGGGCGACTGGTGCTCGATCTATGCGAGGATGCTGCCGCGAAGCACGGCTTCTCGCGCGTGGAACTGATGGCGACACTCGCCGGCGAGCGGCTCTATAGCGCCTGCGGCTACACGCCGATCGAACATACCGAGAGCCCGCCGATCGACGGCATCCGCGTGCCGCTGATCCGTATGGGCAAGCGGCTGGGTTAGCCGTTGCCGCGCGCGCCGTAACGCGCCCGGAAATCGTCCGCGAACGCCGTGAGCCGCCCGTCGGCGATCGCGCCGCGGAGTCCCTCCATCAGCCGCTGATAGAACCAGAGATTATGCTCGGTCATCAGCATCGCCCCCAAGATTTCGCCCGAACGGACGAGGTGATGGAGATAGGCCTTCGACCATCCCGCGGTCGGCGATTCAGGATCGAGCGGGGTCAGATCCTCGGCGAATTTCGCGTTGCGGATGTTGATCGGCCCATCCCAGGTGAAGGCCTGCCCCGTCCGCCCGCTACGCGTCGGCAACACGCAATCGAACATGTCGATGCCGCGCTCGACCGCGCCGACGATATCGTCGGGTTTGCCCACGCCCATCAGGTAGCGCGGCTTGTCGACGGGCAACTGGTCCGGCGCGAAATCGAGGCATCCGAACATCGCCGCCTGCCCCTCACCCACCGCGAGCCCGCCGACCGCATAGCCATCGAAACCGATATCGATCAGCGCATCCGCCGACATCTTCCGCAACCGCTCGTCGAGTGCCCCCTGCTGGATGCCGAACAGCGCGGCCCCCTCCGCATGCGCGCCACCCGTATCGAAACCGGCGCGCGATCGGGCGGCCCAGCGCATCGAGCGCTCCATCGCCGCAAGCTGCTGTTCAGGCGTCGAGGTGGTGGGGACGAGCTGGTCGAACGCCATCACGATATCCGATCCCAGCAATCGCTGGATCTCCATCGAGCGTTCGGGACTCAGCATATGCCGCGACCCGTCGAGATGACTCTTGAAGCTTACGCCCTCTTCGGTGACCTTTGTGAGGTCCGACAGGCTCATCACCTGATAGCCGCCGCTGTCGGTCAGGATCGGCCGGTCCCAACCCATGAAGCCGTGGAGCCCGCCCAGCCGCGCCACGCGCTCGGCGCCGGGGCGGAGCATCAGATGATAGGTGTTGCCCAGGATGATGTCGGCACCAGTCGCACGGACATCCGCCGGTTTCATTGCCTTGACGGTGGCGGCTGTGCCGACCGGCATGAAGGCCGGCGTGCGGATCTCGCCGCGGCGCATGCGGATCGCGCCGGTGCGCGCCTTGCCGTCGGTTGCGGCAATCGTGAAGGAGAAACGGTCGCTCATGATCGCGCGTCCTTAGCCGCGCTCCGCGCCAAACGGAATGGCCCTCGGGCCCTTCGTTCAGATCGTCGCGTCGTCCGTGCCGAGCAAGGCCGCCACGGTGCGCAGGGCGTCGGTCAGTTCGGCGCGCTGCGCCGCATCGAGATGTGCGATGCTGCCGACCACCTGGTCGTGCACGTCCGCATCGATCGACGCGAGCAGATCGCGGCCAGCGGGGGTCAACACGATCGGGCGTTGCCGGGCGTCCCTGCCGCGCCCGCGCATGATCAGCCCGCGCGCCTCGAAACGCGCGACGATGCGGCTGAGATAGCCGTTGTCGACCCCGAGCGCCACGCGGACGCCGGACGCCAGCGCCGGTTCCTGCCGTGCCGCCTCGAACAGCACCCGCGCTTCGACGAGGGACAGGCCGCTGCCCATATAGGATGCGTCGAGCACGCCGAAAATTCGGGTGTGGAAGCGATTGAAGGCCCGGATCGTCCGGATCGTTTCGTGCATCGGTTCCGTCATGGGATTGACTGTCGCAAAATAGTTGCCAATGTCAACTAATGAGTCGCACCGAGCCTATTATCGCCCAGCACCCACTCGATCGGCCAGTCTGGTCGGCGCTCGCCACAGGCTGGGCGTCGGTGTCGGAAGGTGGCGGCCGTGCGCGCCGGCTCGATCCGCGCTACGGCCCCTTCGCGGCGGCGGCCGACGGGTTTCCCGACAGCCTCGACGCACTGGCCGCGCTGATCCCTGCAGATGGCGAACTGTGGCTGGTCGGCGCGGGATGCCTGGCCGCGCCGCGCGGGACGACGACTTTGCGCCTCGCCTCGCTGCATCAGATGGTGGCGGAGCGGATCACGCCCGCGAGCCGGCCGATCGATTTCGAACCGCTTGGTGAAGCCGATGCCGCCGAGATGCTGGCGCTGGCCGAACTGACAAGGCCGGGGCCGTTCGCACCGCTGACGCACAGGCTGGGCGATTTCGTCGGCGTGCATCGGAACGGGAAGCTCGTCGCCATGGCGGGCGAGCGGATGCGGCTGGACGGTTTCACCGAGGTCAGCGGCGTCTGCACGCACCCGGACCATCGCGGCAAGGGCTATGCCGGCGCCCTGATGCGCGTGGTCGCCGAAGCCATCCTCGCGCGCGGCGAGATCCCCTTCCTTCACACCTACGCCCATAACGCCGGAGCGATCGCGCTTTACGAAAGCCTGGGATTCCGGCTGCGCACGCCGCTCGACATGGCCGTGCTGGTAAGCGGCCCTGCCTAAACTCCGTTTTGCCCTGAGTTGAACCCGCCCATCCTGAGGGAAGACCGAGTAGCTGCGCAGCAGCGTAGCGAAGGCTTGTCGAAGTACGCGCCATGCATCCTGCGTCCTTCGAGACACCGTTTCGACTTCGCTCAACGGTTCTTCAGGATGGGCGGTTCAGGGAAGCAGGCGAGGCCCTAACGCCGACGCTCTTCCTGGGTGACCATAGGCTGCCCCTTGCGGGTGGCGCGCGGATCGACGCGCGGCATCGTCATCACGATCAGTTCCGACCGGACGAGCACGCCGTCCCGATCCTTGTCCATGGCATCGAAGCGCCGCGCGAACTCGGCGCGGAATTCCTCAGGCGAGATCCTGTCGTCGCCATCCGTGTCGAGATCATATTGGCCGGGCAGCGCATAGGCATTGCCCAGCCACGCTTCCGACCAGGGGCCGAGCTCGAGCAGGGAGATGAATCCATCGCCGTTGCGATCGCCCGACTTGAACGAACGCTCCACCCCCGCGTCGAACTCGGCGCGAGTCACCCGCGTGTCGCCATCCCGATCGAAGGCCGCGATCATCACCGCGACCGGCGTCGCGGACAAGGTCGGACGCGTCGGCTGCGTTGGCTCGGGCTCCTTCTTCTTCGCCTCCGCCGGGATCGCCAGCGCCATCAGCGGGATCAGCAGGACAAGCGCACGCATCGGACGTCCTTTCACGGCAGCAGCAGGCTGGCATCGCCATAGGAATAGAAGCGATAGCCATCCGCGATGGCATGCGCATAGGCCGCCTGCATCCGGTCCAGCCCCATCAGCGCGGAGACCAGCATGAACAGGGTCGAACGCGGCAGGTGGAAATTGGTCATCAGCCCGTCCACGCCACGAAAGCGATAGCCGGGGGTGATGAAGATCGCGGTATCGCCTTCGAACGGCCGTATGATCCCGTCTTCGCCCGCGGCGCTTTCGATCAGTCGCAACGACGTCGTCCCCACCGCGATCAGCCGCCCGCCGCCGGCGCGAACCGCGTTCAGCCGGTCGGCGGTCGCCGCGTCGATCCGCCCCCATTCGGCGTGCATGGCATGATCGTCGGTATCGTCGGCCTTGACCGGCAGGAACGTACCCGCACCGACATGCAGCGTCAGCGTCGCCGTCTCCACGCCGGCGGCGGCAAGCGCCCCGGCAAGTTCGGGCGTGAAGTGCAGCGCCGCGGTCGGCGCGGCGACGGCGCCCGGCTCGCGCGCGAACATGGTCTGATAATCCTCGGCATCGCGCGCGTCGGCGGCCCGGCGTGAGGCGATATAGGGCGGCAGCGGCATCCGCCCCGCCCGTTCCAGCAGCAGTTCGACCGGCTCGTCGCCGGCGAAATCGAGCGCGAAACTGCCATCCACGCCGCGATCGGACGCGATCGCCGAAACCCCGTTGCCGAAATCGATCGCGTCGCCGTCACGCAACCGCTTCGCATTGCGGATGAAGGCGCGCCAGCGCCGCGGCCCTTCGCGCTTGTGCAGCGTCGCGCCGATCGCGGCATCGCCGCGACGCCCCTCCAACTGGGCGGGGATGACGCGCGTATCATTGAACACCAGCATGTCGCCGGCCTTCAGCAGGCGCGGCAGATCGCTGACTTTCCAGTCCGCCATGCCGGCTTCGTCGACGACCAGCATCCGCGCACTGTGGCGCGGCTCGGCGGGGCGAAGCGCGATGCGTTCGGCGGGCAGCGCGAAATCGAACAGG
>Ga0209902_100980_pt1 | contig 18789 bp, 21 predicted proteins | sample FECB27metaG_FD_188304 | JGI IMG/M metagenome (GOLD analysis project Ga0209902, IMG submission 188304) | Cyanobacterial communities from the Joint Genome Institute, California, USA - FECB-27 (SPAdes) (version 2) | ecosystem: Environmental > Aquatic > Thermal springs > Hot (42-90C) > Microbial mats...
GCGGTCGGGCCGCGGCTGCCGCCAGCCACCCTCGCCGCCTTCCGCCGGCCGGCGCTCGAGCGCGGCAGCGACGCCGACCAGCGCCAGGCAGCAGAGGATCTGCACGCTGGCGAGCACCGCGGCACGGCCGAAATCGGCCTCCGACATGATCGCCTCGTAGATCGCCACCTCGAGCGTCGCCGCTCCCGGCCCGCCACCCAGCGCCAGCACGATCGGGAAGCTCGTGAAGCAGAGGAGGAAGACCAGGCCGCCGGCGCCGGGCGCCTCGCGCAGCAGCAGCGGCCGGTCGATCAGCCGGAAGATCGCGAAGGGCTTCATGCCGAGTTGCTCGGCGAGGCGGAAGTGCTCGCCGGGCACCGCCTCCAGCGCGGCGAGGAAGACGCGGGCGCAGAAGGGGGCATTGAAGGCGGCGTGGCCGATGAGGATGCCCGGCAGGCCGTAGAGCCAGCGGCCCGTCGAAAGCCCGAAGACGCCGGCGATCTCCCGCACGAAGCCAGCGTTGCCGTAGACGGCGACGACGCCGAAGATCACCACCACCGGCGGCAGCACGAAGGCGAGGTCGAGCAGCGCCAGCACGGCGCCGCGGCCGGGGAACGCCGGCCGGCGGGCGAGCGCCAAGGCAAGGCCGGCGCCGACGACGAGCGAGATCGCCGTCGACAGGGTCGCCTGCAGCGCCGTGAAGGCGAGGATGCCGCGCACATAGGCCCACGGCACCGCCGGCAGGCTGCCGGCGGCCGAGACGAGGCCGACCGCGGCGACGAGGACGACGCCGCCGATGAGGGCGAGCGCCGCGCCGCCGGCGAGCGCCGACGGCGCGAGCGGGAAGGCTCTCACAGCGACATCAGCCGCCGTAGGCTGCGAGCCACGCGTCGATCCAGGCGCGGCGGTTCTCCTGCACCACCTTGGGGTCGAGCAGGAAGCTCTTCGCCGGCTTCGGCAGTGCTGCAAACGCCGGCGGCAGCTCGCTCTCCGGCAGAGCGGCCGGGTACATCCAGTTGCCGGTCGGGATCGCCGACTGGAAGCCCTCGGAGATCATGAATTCCATGAACTTGCGGGCGAGTTCGGGCTCGTCGGACGCCTTGGTGATGCCGGCGACCTCGATCTGCACATAGTGGCCTTCGGGGAAGATCGCGGCGTGGAAGCCTTCCTGGTTCTCGGCGATGACGTGGTAGGCGGGCGAGCTCTGGTAGCTCAGCACCATGTCGGCCTCGCCCTCGATGAACATGCCGTAGGCTTCCGACCAGCCCTTCGTCACGGTGACGATCTTCGGCTTCAGCTTCGCCCACGCCTCGCCGGACTTGTCGCCATAGACCTCCTGCAGCCAGAGCAGCAGCCCGAGGCCGGGGGTGGAGGTGCGCGGGTCCTGGATGAGAAGCGTCGGCCCGCCCTCGCCGTCGACGAGCTCGGCGAGGCTCTTGGGCGGGTTCTTGAGCTTCTTGTCGTTGTAGACGAAGGCGAACCAGCCCCAGTCGAAGGGCAGGAAGGTCTCGCTCGTCCACTCGACGGGAATGGTGAGGCCGGTCGGCGTGATGCCGTGCGGGGCGAACATCCCGCTCGCCTCCGCCTCGCCCATCAGGTTGGTGTCGAGGCCGAGCACGACGTCGGCCTGGGTGGCGTCGCCCTCGAGCTTCAGGCGGGCGAGCAGCGTGCCGCCGTCGTCGGCCGTCACCCATTCGAGGGTGCAGTCGCATGTCCCCTCGAAGCGCTCCTTGATGGTGCCGCCGGGGCCGTATTTCGAGGGGAAGCCATCATAGGTGTAGACGGTGAGGACGGGCTTGTCCTGGGCCGCCGCCGGGCCGGCCGCGAAGGCGCCGAGGGCGAGGGCGGCGGTGAAGGCGGTCGCGACCGAGCGGCGAAGGCTGGGCGTGCGGGGAGTGTCAGGCTGGTTCATCGAGCGGCATCCGGTGCGCGGGGAGCGGGAAATCCGGACGCGGCCATCCGCCGGCGCCGCGAGGCGCCGTCGGACTGAGAACGAGCAAGGGGGTAGCATTCGATTGAAGGCGCTGACGCCGTCATCTCGATCCCTCCGCCGGCACGACCCGGATCAGGTTCGACGGGTTTACGGCTCGAAGCCGCCTCTCAGCCCGTGAGAACGGGCACCCCGTGAGACGAGCGGGACGTTAGACGACGAAGGGGGTGGGCCGCAAGGGCGGGCCCACGCGGGATGACCGACGCGGGCTCCGCGGTCGATGAAGGCTGACGAGCGAAGAAAGGGAGAGGGGCACCGGGAGCGTCGGGACGCCCCCGGCACCGCTGCCTCAGGGCTCTGCGTCCGGCTGGCGCGCCGGGACGGCGTCGGCGAAGGCGGGGATCTCGGCGCAGGCGGCAGCGACCGCCCGCAGCCGCGGCATGGCCGAGGTGTCGACGCCGAAGCGGTCGGCCGAGGCCATTTGCGGCACCAGGCAGACGTCGGCGAGGCCCGGCGTGTCGCCGAAGCAGAACCGGCCGTCGCCGCCACTGCGCAAGAGTGCCTCGCAGGCGGCGAGCCCGTCGCCGAGCCAGCGCGCGCACCAGGAATCGAGCCCGGCCTGGGTCTGGCCGAGCTCCTCGCGCAGGTACTTCAGCACCCGCAGGTTCTGCAGCGGATGGATGTCGCAGGCGATGACCTGCGCGAAGCCCCTGACCAGCGCCCGGCGCTCGGGATCGGCCGGCAGCAGCGGCGGCGCCGGGTGCGTCTCCTCCAGCCACTCGATGATCGCCAGCGACTGGATTAGCGTGGTGCCGTCGTCGAGCTCGAGCGCCGGCACCAGGCCTTGCGGGTTGAGCGCCAGATAGTCCGGCGCGCGCTGCTCGACCCGCCGCAGGTGGACGAAGCGATGGTCGTCGATCGCCACCCCCTTGAGGTTGAAGGCGATGCGGCACCGCCAGGCGGCGGACGACCGGAAATAGCCGTGGAAGATCATTCGGCCGGCCCTACCCTGAGCTCGATCGACGGCAGGCCGTCGATGCCCCCGTGGATGACGTCGCCCGCGACGACGGCGCCGACCCCTGCCGGCGTGCCGGTATAGATCAGGTCGCCCGGCGCCAGGTGGTAGAAGCGCGACGGGTGGGCGACGAGCTAGACCGTCGTGACGCCGGAGATGATGAGCTGGTCGCGATCCGGCGAACTGCTGTTCATGATCATCCTCGGCGGCGTCGGCACGCTCGCCGGCCCGCTCGTGGGGGCGACCGTCTTCCTCCTCATCGAGGAGGTGTTCGGCTCGCTGACCATCTACTGGCATTTCTGGTTCGGCCTGTTTCTGATCGCGGTGGTGCTGTGGGCGCGCGGCGGGCTCGTCGGCCTCGTCACCCGGGGGGGCCGATGACCGCCGCGCTCGAGGTCTCCCACCTCGAGAAGTCCTTCGGCGGCCTGCGCGCCACCGCGGACGTCTCGATGACCGTGGCCGAGAACGAGCTCCACGCCGTCATCGGACCGAACGGCGCCGGCAAGACGACGCTGATCTGCCAGCTGTTCGGCGAGCTCGCGCCAGACAAGGGCTCGATCCGCGTCGGCGGCGAGGACATCACCCACCTGCCGCCGCACGCCCGCGCCCGCGCCCGCCGCGGCCTCGCGCGTTCGTTCCAGATCACCGCCCTCGCCCGCGCCGGCCTCGAGCGCCGCGCCGACGAGCCCGTCGCCAACTTGAGCCACGGCGAGCAGCGCCAGCTCGAGCTCGCGATCGCCCTCCTCGGCACGCCGAAGCTCGTACTCCTCGACGAGCCGATGGCCGGCCTCGGCCCGGAGGAGAGCCGCGCCATGACGACGGCGCTGCGCGCCCTCAAGGGGCGCACGACGGTGGTTCTCGTCGAGCACGACATGGAGGCGGTGTTCGGCCTCGCCGACCGCATCACCGTGCTCGTCCGCGGCGCCGTCATCGCCGTCGGGACGCCCGACGAGATCCGCAGCCATCCCGCCGTGCGCGACGCCTATCTCGGGGAGGACGACTGATGCTGGAGGTCCGCGGTCTGTCGGGCGGCTACGGCAAGGCGCAGGTGCTGTTAGACCTCTCCTTCGAGATCGGTGCGGGCGAGGCGATCTGCCTGATGGGCCGCAACGGCATGGGCAAGACGACGACGATCCGAACGGTGATGGGCCTTTTGCCGGCGTGGGGCGGCGAGGTGCGCTTCAAGGGCCAGGCGCTGCCGCGCCGCTCGGCCGCCCGTGTCGCCCGCGCTGGGGTCGGGCTGGTGCCCGAGGGCCGGCAGATCTTCCCCAACCTGACGGCGGAGGAGAACCTCCTGGTGACCGCGGCGAACCGGGCCGGACGGTCGGACCCGTGGACGCTCGGGCGGGTCTACGATCTCTTTCCCGGCCTCGCCGAGCGGCGCCACGCCCACGGCAACCTGCTCTCGGGCGGCGAACAGCAGATGCTGGCGATCGGCCGGGCGCTGATGACGAACCCGGAACTGCTGATCCTCGACGAGGCGACCGAAGGGCTCGCGCCGGTGGTTCGCGACCAGATCTGGCTCTGCCTGAAGCGCCTGCGCGGCCTCGAGCAGTCGATCCTGATCGTCGACAAGCACGTCAAGCATCTCGCCGCGCTCGTCGACCGCTTCTATGTCATCGAACGCGGCCTGATCGGCTGGTCCGGCACGCTCGCCGACGTCGGCGGCGACCCGCAGCGGCTGACGCAGTACCTGACCGTCTAGCCGGCGCGACACGCGCGCCGCTCAGAAATCCCGCTCGACGATGAACATCATCACGAAGGCCTCGCCGTCGGGGCCCCTCGTGCGGTCGATGTATTTGTACTCGCCCTCGGCGGTGAACTTCAGGTCCTTCACCGGGGCGAAGGAGAGGTTGAGCTGGGCGTCGATGTTGCGGAAGTCGTAGGCCCGGCCGGCCTGGTCGACGTCGAGGAAGGAGCCGTTCAGCTCGCTCACCCACTGGTCGCTCCAGTTGTGGTCGAACTCGGCGCCGACCGCCCAGATGTCGGCGAGCACCAGGCGGTCGCCGCCGATGACGCGGGCGTCCGCCCCGCCGTAGCCCGGGCCGGGGCCGATCGGGTTGGTGGCGTTGTAGCTGAGCGCGCCCTGGCCGATCGACGCCTGCACCGTGAACTGGTCGCCCTTGCCGGTGAACGGCACGTTCAGCGTCGTGCCGGCGGCGAGCGCCCAGCCCATCAGAGACCCCGACGCCTGCGCCCGAACGGCACGCACCTCGTGCAGGGCCGCCATCACCTGCGCCTGGCCCCAGTCGCCCTCGGCCGACAGCACGCCGACGAGGTCGGGGAAGCGGGCGCCGCCATAGCCGTCGCCGGAGCCGCCGACCGTGCCGCCGCCGATGATGCCGTCGCGGCGGCCGGGATTGTCCTCGATCGACAGCGTCGCGGCAAAGCCGCTGCCAAAGCTTGCGGTGTAGGCGGCGACCATGTTCTGGGTGTCGGACCAGGCCGGCTCGAAATAATCCTCGTAGGTATTGCCGGTGAAGAAGTCGAACATCGACTGCTTGCGGCCGACGGTGAGGCCGCCGAACTCGAGGTAGGCCCACTTCAGAATGCCGTTGAAGCCATCCGGCGGCGTGTCGACGAGTTGCACCTTCACGTAGGTGCGCAGCAGCCCGAACTCGGTGTTGGTGGCGGAGTTGGAGAACAGGTCGTACCGGGCGTACCCGACACTGGCGTCCTGGTCGCCGTACCAGCCGGGCTGGCGGGAGGCCTTGTCGCTGCCGAAGATGTGCCACTCGGCGACGATGTAGCCGTTGAGCTCGAAGCAGGTGTCGGTGCCGGGGACGACGAGGAAGCCCTCGCCGAAGGCGGTGCAGGCGCGCACATAGTCGATCGGGACGGGCTCGGCGGGCAGGTCGGCGGCGCGAGCGGGCGCGGGAAGCAGCAGCGCGCCGGCGACGAGCGACGCCGCGCTCCACCCCGCCGGTTGCCCCTCCCAAGCACGCACACCACGCCGCATCCGAATCCCCTGCGAGCGTGCGAGAGTGGCGGGCCGGGCGCAGGGGGTCAACGCGCCAGCGTGGCGCCGGTGGCGGTTTCGGGACGCGTCAGAAGCCGCGCTCGACGACGAACATCATGACGAAGGCCTCGCCGTCCTTGCCCTTCGAACGGTCGATCACCTTGTACTCGGCCTCGCTGGTGAACTTCAGCCCGTCGACCGGTGCGAACGACAGGTTGAGCTGCGCGTCGATGTTGGTGAAGTCGTAGGCCCGGCCGGCCTGGTCGACGTCCAGGAAGGAGCCATTCAGCTCGCTCACCCACTCCTCCGTCCAGGAGTGGTCGAACACCGCACCGATCGCCCAAACGTCGGCCAGCACCAGCCGCCGGCCGACGTCGCGGGCGTCGGCACCAACGAAGTTGCGGCCGGGGCCGATCGGGTTGGTGGCGTTGTAGCTGAGCGCGCCCTGCCCGATCGAGGCCTGCAGCATCGCCTGGTCGCCCTTGCCGGTGAACGGCACGTCGAAGATCGCGCCGGCGGCCACCGTCCAGCCCAGCTCGGCCGCCGTGGTGCGGCGGTCGGCGCGGACCTCGTGCAGCACCGCCATCAGCTTCGCCTGGGTGGTGCCCTGCTCGAAGGCGAGCGCGCCGATCACGTCCGGCATCCGGGCGCCACGGGCGTAGCCCTTTTCGCCGCCGTGCACGCCGATGATGCCGACGCGGCGGGTGACGGCGTCCTCGATCGACAGCGTCGCCGTCAGCCCCTCACCGAGCGTCGCGGTGTAGGCGGCGACGGTGTTCTGGTTGTCGGACCAGGCGGGCTCGTAGAGGTCGGCGTAGGTGGTGCCGGTGATGAAGTCGAACATCGACTGCAGCCGGCCAAAGGTCAGGCCTCCGACCTCGATGTAAGCGGCCTTCAGGTTGTAGACGAGGCCGCCGAAGGTGGCGGTGTCGACGAGCTCGAGCTTGGCGTGCGAGCGGACGAGACCGATCTCGGTGTTCGTGGCGGCATTCCAGGCGAGGTTCGCCTTGATGTAGCCGACGTTGGCATCCTGGTCGCCGTAGAAGCCCGGCTGGCGGGACGCCTTGTCGCCGCCGAAGACGTGCCACTCGGCCACCGTGTAGCCGTTGATCTGGAAGCAGGTGTCGGTGCCGGGCACGACAAGGTAGCCGTCGCCGAAGGCGGTGCAGGCGCGCACATAGGTGATGGCGGACGGCTCGGCCGGCAGATCGTCGGCGGCGGCCGCGGTCGCCAGGAGCAGCGCGACCGGAGCCGCGACCCGCGCCATGATCCGAGCCAAGAGGCGAGCCGAGTGCCGAGCCGCCACCGGCATCGCCGTGCCGGCCGTCCGCGGTCGACCCCGCCGATCGTCTCCGCCGCCACCCATCGCAGGCCCCCAGCCGTGGCCACAGTGGCGGAGCGGTGGGGGGCGGTCAACGCCGAGGGTGGCGACGGCCGGGGAAGCGGCCCCCTTGGGGTTCTTTTCGACAGCGCAGAGAGCCGCCGCCTTCGGGTTCTTGATGACGGCGGAGAGAGCCGCCGCCTTGGCGTTCTCGACGACGGCCGCACAGGCGGCCGCCGGCTGGATCACGTGTTCGAGCCGGGCAGCATGCCGAGCGCGGCCATGTAGAGGTCGAGCAGCGTCTCCTGCTCGGAGCGCTCGTCGGCGTCCTGCTTCCTGAGGCGGATCACCTGCCGGAGGATCTTCACGTCGAAGCCGTTGGCCTTGGCCTCGCCGTAGACGTCCTTGATGTCGTCGGAGATCGTCTTCTTCTCCTCCTCGAGCCGCTCGATGCGCTCGACAAAGGACTTCAGCTGGCCGGCGGCGAAACCGCCGGGACCGGAATCGGTGGGCTCCATGCGTGGCTCCTCAGGGCAAATCGTCAGGGAAGATGGATCGGAAGGAGAACGGAAGCGGGCGGGAGGGATGGCGCGAAACGCCCTTCCGGGTCAAGCCGGCCGTGGCCGGTTCGCGGGTCATGCCGGCCAGAGGCGACTCACCGTCCCGCTGATCAGGAGACCGAGCAGGATATCGAGCACCACCACCCCGATCGCCATGCTGATCGGCACACCGAGTGCCTGCCGGGCGATCCGGTAGAGATAGTGCAGGGCGACGACGACGACGGGCAGGCTGAGGACCGCGGCGATCTCGGCGTTGATGATGCCGGCGGCGTAAATCAGCGCGGGAACGGCATAAAGTGCCGAAACCACCGGCGCGGCCCAGTTGCGGGCGATGATGAACGGCACGTAGCGCCCCGACAGCCCGAGCCGGCCGGCGATGAGCGCCAGCACAACCGGCAGCGCCACCCAGTCGAGCCCGAGGGCGACGAGCTTCTCGGCGACGAAGCTGACCCACGGGAGGTCGACCACGTCGGCTGGCAGTTGCTCCATCTGGCCGTGCCAGATCGCAAGGAGGGACACGGCGAAGCTCGGCAGCACCAGCAGGATCGCCGCGAACGACCGCCAGAAGCCGTCCAGCGACACGTCGAAACGGCCGAGCGCGCCCGGCTTGCCGAGCAGCACCGCCACCGCCGCCTCGATGCCGGCGCGGAAATCGGCCGCCGTCACCGCGCCGCCGCCCCGTCGCCGGCGAAGAAGCGCGCCAGCAGGCGGCCGTAGATGGCGGTGAGCGCCTCGAGCTCGGCGACCGGCACGCGCTCGTCGAGCTGGTGCATGGTGGTGCCGACGAGGCCGAACTCGACCACCGGGCAGAGGTCCTTGAGGAAGCGCGCGTCCGACGTGCCGCCGCCGGTGCCGAGCTCCGGCGCGAGGCCGGTGACATCGACGATGGCGGCGGCGAGGGCGTCGACGATCGGGCCGGGCTCGGTGAAGAAGACGTCGCCGTAGCCGGGCTCGATCGAGAGGCTGGCGGTGACGCCTGCCGGCAGCGGCACGCCCGCGACGCGGCGGGCGATCTCGCCGGGCAGCGTGTCGCGGCTGTAGGTGTCGTTGTAGCGGACGTTGAAGCGCAGCCGCGCCTCGCCTGGGATGACGTTCCAGGACGGGTTGCCGACGTCGACCGAGACGATCTCGAGGTTCGAGGGGGCGAAGTGGGCGGTGCCGGCGTCGAGCGGCGGCGTGCTCAGAGCAGCGGCGACCGCCAGGAGCGGCGGCACCGGATTGGCGGCGCGCTCAGGGTATGCGACGTGGCCCTGCACGCCGGCGACGATGACGGTGCCCGACAGCGAGCCGCGCCGGCCGATCTTCACGGTGTCGCCGAGACGGGCGACCGAGGTCGGCTCGCCGACGATCGCCGCGTCGAAGGCGGCACCCTCGGCGGCACACCAGTCGACGATCTTGCGGGTGCCGTTGACCGCCGGCCCCTCCTCGTCGCCGGTGAGCAGGATCGACAGGTGGCCGCCCCCGTGCGCGGCGACGTGGGCAAGCGCCGCGGCGAGGAAGGCGGCGACGCCGCCCTTCATGTCGACGGCGCCGCGGCCCCACAGTTCGCCGTCGGCGAGGTCGCCGGAGAATGGGCCGTGGCGCCAGCGCGCTTCGGGGCCCGGCGGGACGACGTCGAGGTGGCCATTGAAGGCAAGGTGGGGGGACCCCGCGCCGATCTCGGCCCAGAGATTGATGGCCTCGGCGGTGCCGGGCTCGGCGAAGGCCCTGCGGCGGACGGTGAAGCCGGCGGCCTTAAGCCAGCCCTCGACGAGGTCGAAGGCGGCGGGGCCGGCGGGTGTCAGGCTCGGGACGCGCAAAAGCGCCTGGGCGATCTCGACGACGCCGGGAACCTCGCCTGCCGCGCTCATCGCCGCCTCCTCACCCGAAGCGCCCGCGGCCGTCGGTGTGCGGCCCGAAGCGGTTGGGGCCCGGGTCGCCCGGCATCAGTCCGATAACTAGGCCAATACCAATGTTGATGATGGGTATGAGCAGAAGCAGTGCAAAGAGTCCGTGCAAACCGCGATCGTGCAGGCGCTTCGCGCCAATCGCAAACTGCGTCCACACCGCTACTAGGACTAGCGCCCAAAAATAGAGGCCTGGTTGCTCCTGCATCGTGCCGGCCGCCATAGAGGCTTTGTATGGGGTTATCGCGATGTACGAGAGTAGCATGATAAGCAGGAACGACAGCCAGTAGGCCTGCCGGCCGATGCGGCCGTCGAGGCCGAACAGAACCCACGGGACGGTGGCGGCACGGGGGGCAGTCGGGCTCGGCGGCGCCATCTGGGCTCGTTCCGGGTTCTTCGGGTTCGGGTCCCTCAGCTAGGCGCACAGGAGCGCCTTGCCAATGGGACGGGCGCATCAGTCGCGCAAGAGCTCGTTGATTGAGGTCTTGGCGCGCGTGCGCTCGTCGACGCGCTTGACGATGACGGCGCACGACAGCGACGGGCCGGGCGTGCCGTCCGGCAGCGGCTTGCCCGGCATCGCGCCCGGCACCACCACCGAATAGGGCGGCACCTTGCCCATGAACACCTCGCCGGTGTCGCGGTCGACGATCTTCGTCGAGGCGGAGATGAACACGCCCATCGACAGGACCGAGCCCTTGCCCACGACGACGCCCTCGACCACCTCCGAGCGGGCGCCGACGAAGCAGTCGTCCTCGATGATGACGGGGCCGGCCTGCAGCGGCTCGAGCACGCCGCCGAGGCCGACGCCGCCGGAGATGTGGCAGTTGCGGCCGACCTGCGCACACGACCCGACGGTCGACCAGGTGTCGATCATGGTGCCCTCGCCGACGCGGGCGCCGAGGTTGACGAAGCACGGCATCAGCACGACGCCCGGCGCGATGTAGGCGGAGCGGCGGACGATGGCACCGGGCACGGCGCGGAAGGCGGCCGCCTCGAACTCCGCCTGTCCCCAGCCGAGGAACTTCGAGGGCACCTTGTCCCACCACGGCGCGCCACCCGGCCCGCCTGAGATCGCCTCCATCGGGGCGAGGCGGAAGGACAGCAGCACCGCCTTCTTGGCCCACTGGTTGACCATCCAGCCGTCGCCGTCCGGCTCGGCGACGCGGATCTCGCCGGCGTCGAGCAGCGCGAGCGTCGTCTCGACGGCCTCGCGCACCAGGCCCGTCGTCTGCGGGCCGACATTGGCGCGGTCCTCGAAGGCGGCGTCGACGGCGGCGGCGAGCGTGGCGAGGTCGGTCATCGGCGGCGTTCCTGGTCGACGGTGGCGTGGCTCATCGGAGGCCGGCGGACCATATCGGCGGACGGGCCGGTGTCAACGCGGCTCGGTGCCGTGATTGCCGATCCAGCGGTCGAACTACGCCCTGCCGAAGCAGGGTTCCGTCAACTGGCTCCGCGTCGCAAATCTTGTCCGGCGTTCGGACCGCGTCCATGATTGCCGGATGGGAAGCGGGTTTGAAGTCGAAAAGCGGACGGGGGCGATACTGCTGCCCGGCGGACGGGCGTTGCCGGCCGGTGTTTCAAAAATGGAAATCGCCTCGCGGATCGCGAACTGGCAGAGCGACTCGAGGGATTTAGGGAACGGCTACGAGTGGCTCACCTTGCGTGAGCTGAGCTTCGGCGGTCATTCGGCAGCCTTGTCGCTTTGCCCAACCACGGTGTCTTCGAAGAAGCGCGTTGGGGCGTGCGATTGCCCGGCATGCCAACCGAAGGCGGCTGGCCGACGCGCGAAGCGATCGAGCAGGAGATCACGTTCGTGCGGAGTATCCTCGCGCGTCAGATCGGCCTTGATCCGTCTGCCGGCGAAAAGTCATTCCCGTGGGGCGTCGTGTGGAGTGATTTTGATCCAAAGGGCTTCTGCGCGAGCAACGGACTCCGCTACCGCCCTTCACCCGCCTGACGGTGGTCCGCCCGAGGGCTGCCGCGATGACGGGCAGGTCGGCTACGCCCCGATCTCCAGGAGCACGCGCTCGAGGAAGCCGGCGAGGTCGTCGGTGACGTGGTCGATGTGGGCGGCCGTGCGGCCCTCGCGCTCCCAGTCCGGGAGGTCCGGGTCCTCGCCGCCGTCCGCGGCCGGCGGCACGACGAGCACGGTGCGCATGCCGAAGGCGTGCGGCGTCTCGAGGTTGCGGGCGAGATCCTCGAACATCGCCGCCCGCTCCGGCCGGATGCCGGTCGAAGTCCAGAAGCGGTCGTAGGTCTCCGCCGCCGGCTTCGGGATGTAGTCGGCGGCGATGATGTCGAAGACGCCGTCGAAATGGTGCTCAATGGCGAGCCGGCTCGCCACCGCGCTCGCGTGCATGCGCGAGCCGCTCGTCATGATGTAGCGCTTGCCCGGCAGGCGGGCGAGCGCCTCGGCGAGACGGTGATCGGGCACGAGCGCGCTGTGGTCGATGTCGTGGACGAAGGCGAGGAAGTCCTCCGGCGCGACGCCGTGCTCGGTCATCAGCCCGCGCAGCGTCGTGCCGTAGCGGCGGTAGTACTGTTTCTGCAGCGCCCGCGCGTCCGCCTCGTGGAGATCGAGCAGGCGCCCGACGAAGGTGCGCATCTTCACCTCGATCTGCGGGAAGAGCGCCGTCGACGCCGGATAGAGCGTGTTGTCGAGGTCGAAGACCCACGCCTCGACCGAGGCGAAGCGGGCGAGGTCGCTGCCGCCGTCCGTGGCGGCAGCAGCGGCAGGGACGGGCGTGAGCACCGAGGTCACGGCGTGATCAGCGTGCCGGCGCCGCCCTCGGTGAAGAGCTCGAGCAGCACTGCGTGCGGCACCTTGCCGTCGAGGATGACGACACCCTCGACGCCGCGCTCGATCGCCTCGATGCAGGTCTCGACCTTCGGGATCATGCCGCCCGACACCGTGCCGTCGGCGATCAGCCGGCGTGCCTCGGCGACGGTGAGCTCCTTGATCAGGTTCTTGTCCTTGTCGAGCACGCCGGCGACGTCGGTGAGGAACAACAGCCGCTTGGCGTTGAGGGCGCCTGCGACCGCACCGGCGAAGGTGTCGGCGTTGACGTTGTAGGTCTCGCCGTCCTCGCCGGGGGCGACGGGGGCGAGCACCGGGATGATCTCGCTCTTCGCCAGAACGTCGAGCACCTCGCGGCGCACGGTGGCCGGCTCGCCGACGAAGCCGAGGTCGAGGATCTTCTCGATGTTGGAATCCGGGTCGATGGTGGTGCGCGTCAGCTTGCGCGCCGTCACCATCCGCCCGTCTTTGCCGCACAGCCCGACGGCGCGGCCGCCGACGGCGTTGATCGAGGCGACGATCTCCTTGTTGATCGAGCCGGCGAGGACCATCTCGACGATCTCCACCGTCGCCCTGTCGGTGACGCGCAGGCCGCCGCGGAACTCGCTCTTGATGCCGAGCCGCTCGAGCATGGCGCCGATCTGCGGACCGCCGCCGTGGACGACCACCGGGTTGATGCCGGCGAGCTTCAAGAGCGTCACGTCCTCGGCGAAGGCGCGGCCGAGCGCCGCGTCGCCCATGGCATGGCCGCCGTACTTCACGACGACGGTCTCCTCGTCGTAGCGCAGCATGTAGGGCAGCGACTCGGCGATGATGCGCGCCCGCGACACCGCGTCGTCGCCGTTCCCATCCGTCTCTGCCGCCATGACGATCTCCTTCGCCTCGCCCGTGTCGCGGCTCTCATAGCCGCTCCGTGCGACGGACAGAAGGACCTCGCGAGACAGAAGGCTCTCGGGGGAAAGAAGAGGCTCAACGCGTAGGCGCCTCGCGGTGCGACCGGGAGCCCGCCGGCGCTGCGCTTCAGCCCGCGGCGACGCGGAAGAGCCGCACCGGCGGTTTCGGCGCGCGGGCGATCACCCCCTTCGCCTCGAGATCGAGCTGCGCCGCCTTCATCCACCACCCCGCCTTGGCGCCGCCGGGGAAGAGCTGTTCCGGCAGATGCGGCGCGAGCGCCCGCTGCGCCTCGGCCGGGGTCAGGCCGGGTGGCCCGTCCGGCAGCACGGCGAGAAGCGCCGCGCGCATCGCCTCGTACTTGCCGCGGTCGACCCGGTAGGTCCGGCCCGGCGAGACGACGTTCTCGATCGCGATCCTGTCGGCTTCAGGCATCGAGGCTTCCTCCGGGAACCGTGATCTTCGGGACACGGAAGCCCATCGCTACCCAGGCGGCCAGGAGCTTTGCGAAGAACCGGACGGACTGGTGGCGGCAGTTCGGCACGTCGTCCGGCAGCGCCGTGCCGGGCGGCAGGTCGCTCGTCATCGTCCGCAGCTCCGGCGTTGGCCGCGTCTCCGGCGGCCACAACGACGAGAACAGGCTGAGCCAATGACCGCGCTCGAACTCCGTGAACAGGGGCGTCCCACAGCAGCCGGCGACGACGCGGCGGGTCTTCGAGACGGGCGTCAGGCGGAACTCCTGCAGCCGCTCGGCGCCGGCGAGGAAGCGCACGCGGTCCTTGCGCCAGAGCACATAAGGGACGCCGCCGGTCGCCGTGCGCACGTCCGGCGCGCCGGGCAGCGCGGCGAGCCGCCCCACCGCCGCCCGGCAGCTCGTGCAGTGGCATTCGGCAGCGATAATCGGCGATCCGCGCATGGCGAGACGGACGGTCCCGCAGCGGCAGGCGAGCGGCGTCGAACCCTCGTCCGGGGCGACGGCGCTCATGCCGGCATTCCCGTGGCGAGGGCGTCGGGGCGGCCGCCCTCCCCCGCCCCGGAGGGCACGGGCGCCGCCACGCCGAACAGCAGGCGGATGTAGCGGTCGAGGTGATCGAGGCTGTCGCGGGCGAGCGCCGGGTCGTCGCCGGCCTTGGCGAGCACCAGCGCGCCCTGGATCACCGCCTGCGTCTGGCGGGCGAGGCTCTCGGCCGTCCAGTCGACGACGAGGCCACGCTCGGCCATCGCCTGGCGGATGTCGGCTTCCAGCGTCGCCGCGTGACCGAAGATGCTGGCGGCGCAGGCGTCGCGGATCGCCGGGGCGGAGGCGTGCACCTCCTGCACCATCGTGCCGACGAGGCAGCTCGAGTCCGTAATGTCCTCGGAGACGATCGCCCTTCGAAAGGCGACGTAGGCGAGCACGCGGTCGAGCGGGTCGGCCGGTGCGTGATAGGGCGCCGCCGCGAAGAACGCCGTCGTCGTCTCCGCCCAGTGCCCGGCCGCCGCGACACCGAGCGCCTCCTTGCTCGCGAAGTGGTGGAAGAAGGCGCCCTTGGTGACGCCGGCGGCGCGGCAGAGATCGTCCACCGAGGTGGCGGCGAACCCCTTGGCGCGGATGATGTCGACGGCCGCCGTCAGCAGCCGGGTGCGGGCATCGCCACGATCGGGGTGGAGCTTGGTGGGTCGGGACATCCGAGATGCATACCGGATGGTTGGTATGATGGGAAGGCGGTTTCTCGGCGCGCTCCCTGTCGCGCCCGCCAGCGGCTTCTGCTTGATTTCCCCAGCCTCCCTCCCCTTCCGCAGTCATTCCCGGGCTTGTCCCGGGAACCCATCCCTCTCGGCGAGCGCGGCGCCGCATGGATTCCCGGCACAAGGCCGGGAATGACTCCGAGAGGGTGGATAAGGCCGGGGACGAACGGTTGCGGCAACAGGAACGAGGGACAGCGGGGCAGCGCGAGACGCCCGGCCCCCGCCCCTCCGCCCCCCTACTCCGTCGCCGTCGTGGCGATGGCCGCGCGCAGGAGGTCGAGGCCGAGGCCGGTCTCGCTGGAGGTGGCGATGATGCCGGGATAGGCGGCCGGCCGGCGCGCCACGGCGGCGGCGGTGGCGGCGACGACGGCCTCGAGGCCGCCCTTCTTGGGCTTGTCGGCCTTGGTCAGCACGATCTGGTAGGAGACCGCCGCGCGGTCGAGCATCGACAGCACCTCGCCATCGTTCTCCTTCAGGCCGTGGCGGGAATCGATGAGGAGATAGACGCGCTTCAGGGTCTGGCGGCCGCGCAGGTAGCCGAAGACGAACCGCGTCCAGGCGTCGACCCGGTCCTTCGGCGCCGCGGCGTAGCCGTAGCCCGGCATGTCGACGAGGGTCAGGTCGGCCTCGGTATCCTCCGGACGGAAGAAGTTGAGCTCCTGGGTCCGCCCCGGCGTGTTGGAGGTGCGCGCGAGGTCCTTCTGGCCGACGAGGCCGTTGATCAGGCTCGACTTGCCGACGTTGGAGCGGCCGGCGAACGCGATCTCCGGCCCCTCCAGCGGCGGCAGGAACTTCAGCGACGGCGCGCCCATCACGAAACGCCACGGCCGGGCGAACAGCAGCCGACCCGCCTCGAGCGCCTCGGCGCTCGGCGGCGCGGCGTCGGGCGGCAGGTTCACCTCGTCCGGCGGACGGCTCATGCCACCCGCCTCACTTGCCGGGTGTCGTGGGGGTCGAGGTGGGCTTCGGCTTGCGCTTGAACAGCGCCTTGATGTTGTCCCACAGCTCGATCTTCACACCCTGCCGCTTCATGATGAACGACTGCTGCAGCACCGACAGCGTGTTGTTCCAGGCCCAGTAGATCACCAGGCCGGCCGGGAATGACGCCAGCATGAAGGTGAAGATCACCGGCATCCAGTTGAAGATCATCGCCTGCGCCGGGTCCGGCGGCGTCGGATTGAGCTTCATCTGCATGAACATGGTGATGCCCATGATGATCGGCCAGACGCCGAGCATCAGGAGATGCGGCGGTTCCCACGGGATCAGCCCGAACAGGTTGAAGATCGTCGTCGGATCAGGCGCCGCAAGGTCGTGAATCCAGCCGAAGAACGGCGCGTGTCGCATCTCGATGGTGACGAACAGCACCTTGTAGAGCGAGAAGAACACCGGGATCTGGATGACGATCGGCAGGCAGCCCGACAGCGGGTTGATCTTCTGGTCCTTGTAGAGCTGCATCAAGGCCTGCTGCTGCTTGACCTTGTCGTCCTTGTAGCGCTCGCGGATCTCGACCATCTGCGGCTGCACGAGCTTCATGCGGCTCATCGAGACGTAGGACTTGTTGGCGAGCGGGAAGAAGAACAGCTTGACCAGCACGGTGACGAGCAGGATCGCCACGCCGAAATTGCCGACGAGCTTGTAGAAGAAGTCGATCATGAAGAACATCGGCCGGGTCAGGTAGGGGAACCAGCCCCAGTCGATGAGCTTCTCGAAATTGTGGATGCCGTAGGTTTCCTGATAGCCGTCGATGACGCCGACCTCCTTGGCGCCGGCGAAGAGGCGGGTGTCGAGGCTGGCGGTGGCACCGGCGGCGACGGCGAGGCCGTCGGTCAGGTAGTCGGCCTGGAAGCGGTCGCCACCGGCCGTCGGCACGTCGTGGCGGAAAGCGGCGTTGAAGGAGCGGTCACCCGCGGGAATGAGCGTCGACGCCCAGTACTTGTCGGTGAAGCCGAGCCAGCCGGTGGACACCGTCGGCTGCTTGAGGACGCCGTCGTCCTGCACGGCGGAGTACTTCAGCTCCGTGACGCCGGCCTCGCCGAAGACGCCGATCGGGCCCTCGTGCAGCACGAAGAAGCCGGAGGTGTGGGGAACGCCGTCGCGGACAATGCGGCCGTAGCCGTAGAGCGTCACCGGTGCTTCGCCGCGGTTCTCGACCGACTGCGAGACCGTGAACATGTAGTCCTTGTCGATCGCGAAGGTGCGGCGGAAGACGAGGCCGGCGCCGTTGTCCCAGGCGAGCGTCACCGGTGCGTCGGCGGTGAGCGTCGAGCCGCTCTCGACCGTCCACTCGGTGTCGGCGGCCGGCAGGGGGATGTTCGCGCCGGCATCGGCGACGACGCCGAAGTCGGCATAGTAGGCGTCCGGCGAGCCGGCCGGCGAGAACAGCACGATGGTCGGGCTCGTCGGGTCGACGGTCTCGCGGTATTTCTTCAGCCGCACGTCGTCGAGGCGGGCGCCGCGCAGGTTGATCGAGCCGGAGATCGACGGCGTGTCGATCGCCACCCGCTGGGTCGCGGCGAGGACGGCGGCGCGGTTGGCGGGGGCACCGGGGAGTGCACCGGCCGCCGGTGCGGCGCCGGGCACGGCGGGCGCGCCGCCGGCACCGGGCACCGGTACGCCGTCGGCTGCCGGCACGCCCTCGGCTGCCGACGTCGCCGCCTGCGGGGCCTGGGCCTGCTGCTCGGCGAGTTGCGCCCGCTGCCGCTCCACCTGGGGCGCCACGTAGAAATACTGCCAGCCCAGCAGCACCGCGATCGACAGCGCGATCGCGATGAGCATGTTCTTGTTTTCCATCATGACGTCGTCTCGCGGGTCGGATCGGGGGTCGCTCGCCCGCCACCGGAGCGTCGGCGCGGAGACGGCACTTCGCCCCGTGGCCGGGCGAGCCGGTCGAAGCCGGCCGCGAGTTCGGCAACGAGGGCCTCGAAAGACATAGTGATCGCCGGGCGCCGCGCCACGAGCACGTAGTCGCAGCCCGGCGCGGCGGCCCCGGCGCACCGGTCGACGGCGGCGCGCAGGCGGCGGCGGGTGCGGTTGCGCTCGACCGCGTTGCCGACCTTCTTCGTCACCGTGAAGCCGACGCGGGCCGGCGCATCGTCGCCGCGCGGGCGGCCCTGCAGCATCACCGAGCGGCCGCCGGTGCGGGCGCCGCCGGCGGCAGCGAGGAACTCGGCGCGCTTCTTCAGCCGCGCCAGGCGCCCGGCGGAGCCACCAACCGGCAAGCCACCGACCGGGGAGCCACCAACCGGTGAGCCAGCCACCGGCGCCGCGCCCACCCCGCCCGCCGTCGCCTCGCCCGTCATCGGGCTACGACCGTCGGCCGGGGACGGCGCGCTCAGGCGGACAGACGCGCGCGCCCCTTGGCGCGGCGGCGGTTCAGCACCAGCCGGCCGTTCTTGGTGGCCATCCGGGACCGGAAGCCGTGGCGGCGCTTGCGGACGAGCTTGCTCGGCTGATAGGTGCGCTTTGTCATCGATCTCTTCCGCTCCCGGGCGGCGTGCCGTGAGGCCCGCTCGGAGCCCGATTGAAACGATAAGAGGCGCCGCCGGGAGCCGTGTAGCCGCCGCGGAGCGCCGAACCTCTCCGTCCCGCATGCCAGAGGCGGCAGGACCGACGGCCGGACGTTTAGGGGATGGGGGGGTGCAAGTCAACGCGGCTGGGAGTCAACGCGGCTGCAAGTCGACGGGCCGGCCGACGGCGGCCGCCGGCCCGCCTCGGCGGCAGCCG
>Ga0209902_100981_pt1 | contig 18742 bp, 16 predicted proteins | sample FECB27metaG_FD_188304 | JGI IMG/M metagenome (GOLD analysis project Ga0209902, IMG submission 188304) | Cyanobacterial communities from the Joint Genome Institute, California, USA - FECB-27 (SPAdes) (version 2) | ecosystem: Environmental > Aquatic > Thermal springs > Hot (42-90C) > Microbial mats...
ACCGGCGCACCCTCCCCGGCCGACCGCACGTTCCAGCGCCGGGTCGACGGCCGGGCGATGTCGGCGACGGTCCTCTGCGACGCCGACGGCGCCCGCCTGATCGGCTTCTGCACCGCCGCCTTCGCACCGACGCCAGCCGCCCCCTACCGCTTCGGCGGCCTCGCCGGCCCCGTCGCCGTCGCGCCAGGCCTGTCGTCGGAGATCACCGCAGCCGCGGATCGCCTGGTGCGCGCGACCGGCTTGCGCGGCCTCGTCGGCCTCGACCTCGTCGTCGACGGTCCGCAGTGGTGGCTGATCGAGGTGAACCCGCGCCCGACCGCCGCCCTCGACGTGCTCGACCGCGGCGCGCCGCCGCTGCTGTCGCTGCACATCGCGGCGTGCGACCGGACAGCAGTGCCGAACGGTGGATCGACCACCGCTGCGGCGTTCCCGTGGACGGCCCCCGCGACGGTCGCCGCCACCGCGCTCGTCTACGCCCAGTGCGACGGTGTCACCGTCGCCGCCGACTGGCCCGGGTGGATCGCCGACCGGCCGCAACCCGGCACGGCCGTGCGGGCGGGTGCGCCGGTCTGCACCGTGCGGGCGGACGGCGAAGACGCCGTCGCCCGCGCCGCCCTTCTCGCGCACCGCAGCCGCCGCGCCGTGGCCCTCGCATTCGGCGCGCCGGTCCATCACTAGAACCACCAACAATCAGAACGACGACGAATCAGGGAGACGACCGTGGCAGAGCCAGCGAACCAAGGGACGGAGAGCCGCCCGCGCCCAACCGGACGGGGCGGCCGGCCGAGCGTCGGCGCGTGCGTCGCACCGCTGGTCGACGCGCTCCTCGCCGACGCCGCGCGTCTGCGCGTCGCCGTCTCCACCGGCCCGCTCGGCGAAACGCTGGTCGACGCCGGCGCCAAGGCACCGGGCGGCATCGAGGCCGGCGTGCGCCTCGCCGAGATCTGCCTCGGGGGGCTCGGCCGCGTCACCGTCGAGGGCTCCTCGGCGACGCCGCGCTGGCCGTTCACGCTGACGGTGCGCACCGTCGACCCGGTGCTCGCCTGCCTCGGCAGCCAGTATGCCGGCTGGAGCCTGTCGCACGAGAACTACTTCGTGCTCGGTTCCGGCCCCGGCCGCGCCCGCGCCGGCGTCGAGGCGCTGTTTTCCGAGCTCGGCTACCGCGACGACGCCGACCGCGCCGTGCTGGTGCTGGAGGCCGACGCACCGCCGCCGCCGCCCCTGGTCGAGCACATCGCCGCCGAGACCGGCCTGTCGCCCGACCGGCTGACCTTCCTCTACGCCCCCACCCAGAGCCTCGCGGGCTCCGTGCAGGTGGTGGCGCGGGTGCTCGAGGTGGCGCTCCACAAGGCGCACACCCTGCACTTCCCGCTCGAGCGCATCGTCGACGGCATCGCCTCGGCGCCGATGGCGCCGCCGGTGCCGGACTTCGTCGCCGCGATGGGGCGCACCAACGACGCCATCATCTATGGCGGGCGGGTGCAGTTGTTCGTCACCGGCGACGACACGGCCGCCGCCGACCTCGCCACCCGCCTGCCGAGCCGGACCGCGGCCGACTACGGCGCGCCGTTCGCCGAGATCTTCAAGCGCTTCGGCGGCGATTTCTATAAGATCGACCCGATGCTGTTCAGCCCGGCGTCCGTGATCGTGACCAACCTCGACAGCGGCGTCAGCCACCACGCCGGCGCGCTCGATCTCGCCCTCCTCGACGCCTCCTTCGGCTGACGATGGGCACCGGGCCGGACGTCGCGCTCTTCATCTCCGGCGCCGACTGGCACGCCCGCCGTCTGGTGCGGGCGCTGCGCAGCGCCGGCGCCGCGGTGACGCGCACGTCGCTGACGCGCTGCCGCTTTTCGACCGCCCACCCCGCCGGCCTCGACATCCCCGGCTTCCCCGACCGGCTGCCGGACGCCGTGTTCGTCCGCACCATCGACGCCGGCAGCTTCGAGGCGGTGACGCTGCGGCTCGGGCTGCTGCATGCGCTCGCCGAGGCGGGCGTGCCGGTGTGGAACGCGCCGCGGGCGATCGAGGCGTGCGTCGACAAGGCCCAGACCACCTGGCGCCTGCAGCGCGCCGGCCTGCCGACGCCCGACACCTGGGCGCTCGAGTCCCACGAAGCGGCGCTGGCGCTGGTTGCGGCGGAGGCGACGCCTGAGTGCCCCCTGGTGCTGAAGCCGCTGTTCGGCTCGCAGGGCAAGGCGCTGCGCCTCGTCGGCGGGCCCGACGACCTGCCGCCGCCGGAGACTGTTTCCGGCGTCTACTATCTGCAGCGCTTCATCGGCCCGCGCTCCCCTGACAGTGCCGCCGCCACCGCCGGCTTCCATGACCACCGCGTCCTCGTCGCCGGCGGCCGGGCGCTCGCCGGCATGATCCGCCGCGGCACCGGCTGGATCACCAACATCAAGCAGGGCGCCAAGGCCGAGGCGTGGGTGCCCGACGCCGAGGCCGAGCGCCTGGCGGTGGCCGCCGCCGCCGCCGTCGGCGCCGACTATGCCGGCGTCGACCTCATTGCCGACAGCGACGGCGGTTACCTGGTGCTCGAAGTCAATTCCATGCCGGCCTGGTCGGGCCTGCAGACCGTCACCGGCTTCGACCTGACGGAGGCGATCTCCGACGCCTTCCTCGCCGACGTCGCCGCCCGCACCGGCCGCGGCCGGGCGCCGCTGCGCGCTGTCGGCCCGTGAGCGCCCGCCATGCGCCGTCCCGCCCTCGCCCCCGAGATCGTCGCCGCCGCCTTCGTGGCGGCCTGCGAGGACGAGCTCGCGGCGCTGAAGCCCGGCAACGTCCACCGCTTCGCCGACGGCCACCGCATGACGGTCGCCGACTTCGAAGCCTCGGCACAGGCGGCGGCGCCGGCGCTGGCGGCCGCGGGCACTCCCGTGGGCGCGCGCATCCTCGCCGCCGTCGAGGCGACGCGCGCCGCCGTCGGCACCAACACCAACCTCGGCATCGTGCTGCTCTGCGCTCCGCTCGCCACCGCCGCGGAAGGCTCCGGCCCGCTGCGCGAGCGGCTCAAGGCTGTTCTCGCCGCGCTGACGGTCGACGATGCCGACGCCGCCTTCCGGGCGATCCGGCTCGCCGCCCCGGCCGGCCTCGGCGCGGTGCCGGGCTACGACGTGGCGGATGCCGCGACCATCGACCTGCGCGCCGCGATGACGGTGGCGGCGCCGCGCGACCGCATCGCACACGCCTACGTCACCGGCTTCGCCGACGTCTTTTCCACCGCCCTGCCGCTGTTCCGCACCGCCGTCACCGTCCTGCGCGACCGGGCGGCGGCGACGACGCTTCTGCATCTCGGCCTGCTCGCCGCGATCCCCGACACGCACGTCGCCCGCAAGCACGGCACGGCGGCAGCCGAGGCGCTGCGGGCGGAGGCAGCGGACGTGCTGCGGGTGATCGGGCGCGATCCGCGGCCGCACGAGGTCAACCTGCTCGCCTTCGATGCCGACCTGAAGCGGCGCGGCATCAACCCCGGCACGACGGCTGATTTCGTCGTGGCGACGCTGTTCGCCGAGCGCCTCGGCGGCTGAGCGGCGGCAGCTGCGAGGCGCTCAGGTCGCGCCGAACGCCGCCTCGGCGGCGGCGAGGTCCTCGATCGCCGCGCCGACCGACTTGAACAGCGTCACCTCGTCGGCGTGCCGCCGGCCCGGGTGGCCGCCACCACACAGCTCCGACAGCTCCGCGGCGATGGCCTCGCGGCGGAAGACGCCGCGGGCGATCGGCTGCAGCAGGTCGCCGGCCTCGGCGAGCGCGCCGGCGCGGGTGTCGACGAACACCGTCGCCCGCGCCACCGCCGCATCGTCAGCCTCGCGCATGTCGGGGCGGAAGCCGCCGACGAGGTCGAGGTGGGCGCCGGGCTTCAGCCAGTCGCCGCGCACCAGCGGCTCGGTCGACAAGGTCGCGCAGGAGACGAGGTCGGCCTCGCGCACCGCCGCCTCGAGATCGGCAACGGCGCTGACCGCCACGCCCTCACGGTCGAGGCGGTCCGCGAGGCGCTCGGCCGCATCCGGCGAGCGGTTCCAGATCGCCACCTCGGCGATCGGCCGGACGCTCGCGTGGGCGGCGATCAGGAAAGGGGCCAACGCGCCGGCACCGACCATCACCATCCGGCTTGCGTCGGCACGGGCGAGATGGCTGGCGGCGAGCGCCGAGGCGGCGGCCGTGCGCCGCACCGTCAGGGCCAAGCCGTCGAACTGCGCGATCGGCTCGCCGGTCGCGCCTGACAGCAGCATGTAGAGCCCGGCGACGGCGGGGCGGCCGCGGCTCGCATTGTCGGGAACGACGGTGACGACCTTGACGCCGATGACGCCGTCCTCGGCGCTGTCGCCGAAGCGCCAGGCCGGCATCAGGAGCAGCGTCGCGGTGGCGGCGCCGGGTCGCTCGACGGCGTGGTGGTGGCGTTCCGGCGAGACCGCGCCGGAGCGGAAGGCGTCCGACAGCGCCTCGACCAGCACCGCGGGCGGGATCAGGCGGTCGAGGTCGGCTGCGTTGAAGACGCGCACGGGCGGGGCGTCAGGCGGCGTGGCGACCGATGGCGGGCAGCCCGGCGGGAGCCGGCAGAGCCGGGCCCGCCGAGGTGGACGCCGGCGCCGTCGGTTCGCCGCGCCCCTCGGCGCGCTCGGCCTGTCGCTGCCAGCGCACGGCGGCGTTGTGCTCGCGCCGCGCCGAGCGCCGATAGCGGCCCTGGTTCAGCCAGACCGCCAGACCGCCGATGACGACGCCGACGGCGAGCGCGCCGAAGGCGACGAAGAACAGCGGCAGGTTGATCGACAGCGCGTCGGAGCCGGGGTTGAACGGGTCGATGGACAGGCGGACCGGCGCACGATTGGCGACGGCGAGCACCACCAGCAGAATCGCCAGCGGGCCGAAGATGAGGACGGCGAGGAGCCGTTTCATGCCGATCGTCTCTCCCAACGTTCCGCCGTCGGCGGCACGCGCGGCCGCCGGCAGGGGGTCAATCGTCGCTGCCGCCGTTGAGGCGCTCGCGCATCTCTTTGCCGGTCTTGAAGAACGGCACGTACTTTTCGGCAACAGAAACCTGCGTGCCGGTGCGGGGGTTCCGTCCCGTCCGCGCCGGCCGGTTCTTCACCGAAAACGCTCCGAAGCCGCGCAACTCCACCCGGTCGCCGCGGGCGAGCGCGTTCACCACCTCGTCGAGGATGGCGTTGACGATGTTCTCGACGTCGCGCTGGTACAGGTGTGGGTTGCGCTCGGCGATCTTCTGGACGAGCTCGGACTTGATCATCGTGTCGCCCCTTCGAAGCGATCGCCTCGCTCCAGGGCCGGAGCCTGCCAAACCGACCTCAGACCGTCAAGGCGGCCGGCACCGTCGACGACCGGAATTCCAGCCGATTCGAACAGGCTACGGACGATCGAGCGGCCGAAGCCCTCGCCGATGGCGGACAGGAAGGGAACACCCGAGCTTTCCGACGGCAGCTTCCACTCGCGCACCGGCAGGTCGGCGGCGACGCCGCGCTCGCGCTCCATCCAGTCGACCGCCTCGTCCTCGCCGCCGAGGGCGTCGACGAGGCCCACCTCGACCGCCTGGTTGCCGGTGAAGATGCGGCCGTCAGAGAACAGCGCGACGGTTTCGGGCGGGAGACCGCGGCGCTCGACGACGAGATCGCGGAACCAGACGAACGAATCCTCGACGACGCCCTGCAGAATCGCTTTCGCCTCCTCGCTCGCCGGTGCCCACGGCGCCGGCTCGGCCTTCAGGCTGCCGCTCTTGGCAGCGTCGAGGTGGACACCGAGGGTGTCGAGCAGTCCGGCCGCATCGCCGTACTGGAACAGCACGCCGATCGAGCCGGTGATGGCGTTTCGACGGGCGACGATGTGGTCGGCGGCGATCGCCGTCAGGTAGCCGGCGGAGGCGCCGAGGGTGGCGATGTGGGCGGCGACGGGCTTCTTCTCGGCGAGCGCGCGCAGCGCCTCGTAGAGCACCTCGCCGCCGACCGTGGTGCCGCCGGGGCTGTTGATGGCGACGATGACACCCGCCACCGACGGGTTGTCGGCCATCTGCTTGATCAGCCGGACCTGGCGGCGGTCGTCGGTGATGACACCGGAAATGGCGAGGCGGGCGATGTGCGGCTCGTGCCGCGCCAGCCAGTCGCTGCCGCCGAAGGCGAAGGCGGCGGCGCCGATCGCGGCGGCGACGAGCAGGATGGCGAGGGTCCGCCAGAGGGTCAGCGAGCGCCGCAGGCGCCGCCGGTCGACGATCGCATCGGCGTCGAGGGCCATCGGGCGCTAGCTCCGGGTCAACAGGGGAAGGCAGTCGCGGCCGGGGGACCGGTGGCGGGTCCCGGCCGGTGGTCGTCACGGTGGAAGGGGCGGCGGCCGGAAACCCCGGCCGCCGCCTGATCGTCAGGCTTACTTGTCGCCGTCCTGGCGGGCCTTCAAGGCCGCACCGAGAATGTCGCCGAGCGAGGCGCCCGAGTCGGACGAACCGAACTGCGCGACGGCCTCCTTCTCCTCGGCGATCTCCAGCGCCTTGATCGACACCTGCACCTTGCGGGCGCGGCGGTCGAACTGGACGACGCGGGCATCGACCTTCTCGCCGGCGGCGAAGCGCTCGGGGCGCTGGTCGCCGCGGTCACGGGCGAGGTCGGAGCGGCGGATGAAGGAAGTCAGATCGGTGCCGATCAGCTTCACCTCGATGCCGCCTTCCTTCACGTCCGTGATCTCGCAGGTGACGATCTGGCCCTTCTTGATCTCGCCGGCGTCGGCGAAGGGGTCACCGCCGAGCTGCTTGATGCCGAGCGAGATGCGCTCCTTCTCGACGTCGACGTCGAGAACCTGCGCCTTGACCATCTCGCCCTTGCGGAACTCCTCGATGACCTGCTCGCCCGGACGATTCCAGTCGAGGTCGGAGAGGTGGACCATGCCGTCGACGTCGCCGTCGAGGCCCAGGAACAGGCCGAACTCGGTCTTGTTCTTGACCTCGCCCTCGACCACCGTGCCGGGCGGGTACTTCTCGATGAAGACTTCCCAGGGGTTGTGCAGGGTCTGCTTCAGGCCGAGCGAGATGCGGCGCTTCACCGGATCCACCTCGAGGATCATCACCTCGACCTCCTGGGAGGTGGAGACGATCTTGCCGGGGTGGACGTTCTTCTTCGTCCAGCTCATCTCGGAGACGTGGATGAGGCCCTCGATCCCCGGCTCCAGCTCGACGAACGCGCCGTAGTCGGTGATGTTGGTGACGCGGCCCTTGAAGCGCGCATCCACCGGATACTTCGCCTCGATGCCGTCCCACGGATCGGCCATCAGCTGCTTCATGCCGAGCGAGATGCGGTGCGTCTCGTGGTTGACGCGGATGATCTGCACCCGGACCGTCTGGCCGATCGTCAGGATCTCGGACGGATGGTTGACGCGGCGCCAGGCCATGTCGGTGACATGCAGCAGGCCGTCGATGCCGCCGAGGTCGACGAACGCACCGTAGTCGGTGATGTTCTTGACGACGCCCTCGATGATCTGGCCTTCCTCGAGGCTCTGCACGAGCTCCGAGCGCTGCTCGGCGCGGGTCTCTTCCAGCACGACGCGGCGGGAGACGACGATGTTGCCGCGCCGCTTGTCCATCTTGAGGATCTGGAAGGGCTGCGGCGTGTTCATCAGCGGGCCGACGTCGCGCACCGGGCGGATGTCCACCTGGGAGCGCGGCAGGAAGGCCACGGCGCCGTCGAGGTCGACCGTGAAGCCGCCCTTGACCTGGTTGAAGATCTGGCCGGTGACCTTGTCGCCGGCATTGAACGACACCTCGAGCCGAACCCAGCTCTCCTCGCGCCGCGCCTTCTCGCGCGACAGCACCGCCTCGCCGAGCGCGTTCTCGACGCGCTCCAGGTAGACCTCGACCTCGTCGCCGACGTTGAGCAGGCCGTCGCGGGCCTTGGTGCCGAATTCCTTGAGGGCGACGCGGCCTTCGACCTTCAGGCCGACGTCGATGACGGCGAGGTCCTTTTCGATGGCGACGACGATGCCCTTGACCACCGAACCTTCGTGAAGGTCGTTGCGGGTGAAGGACTCGTTCAGAAGGGCGGCGAAATCGTCGCGGGAGGGGTTCATCGTGGAAAGAGCGGGCATTCGGTCTCCGTAGGCCACTGTCGGCCAGGCGCCGGCTGGGTTCGCGTTGATGGGGCCGTCCCGTCGAACCGGCCCGGCGCCGCAGCCCCTCCGACGGGGCTTTGCGGCTGCGGGGCAACCACCGGTTCTCCCGGTGGCCCGGCGCGTGCGATCTGACGAGGCGGCGCTCAGTCTCGTCACGACCGGCGGAACCGGACGGCCCGGCCGTCCGCCACCAGCGCGACACCGCGGCCCACCTCGCCTTCGCGAAAGCTGCCGCAACGCCGCAGCCGCCGCCGATCTCTCGGCAGCGGGTCGTGACGCGGCTCTCTTAACTTCTTCCCCGCCCGGGGGCAAGCGAAAGGCCGGAACCGCAGCGCGCCGACCGCGTTAACGGGGCTCTGACGGCGCAGGTGCGCCGCGACGGTGCATGGAGTTCATCATGGGGATCGAAGTCGGCGGCCTTCTCGGCCTGATCATTCTCGTTTTCGACATCTACGCCATCATCAAGATCATCAATTCCGGCGCGTCGACCGTCGCGAAAGTCATCTGGGTGCTCGTCATCCTCGTGCTGCCGGTGGTCGGACTTCTCCTCTGGCTGCTGTTCGGTCCGAAGTGACCCCATATAGGCGGTGAGCCGCTGGCCACCGCCGGTCGCAACGAAAGTCTCTGCCCATGGCCAAGCGCCTGACCGTCCGCCACAGGACCACCTACTCCTATGCGGTGCCCGTCGAGTTCGGCGAGCACCGCATGATGCTGCGCCCGCGCGACAGCCACGACCTGCGCCTCGTCGACGCCCGCATGACGCTGTCGCCCGGCGCGCACGTGCGCTGGGCCCACGACGTGTTCGGCAACTCGGTCGCCTTCATGACCTTCGACGAGCCGGCGACGGAGCTCTATGTCGAGAGCGTGCTGGTGCTCGACCGCTATGCGCTGGAGGGCCCGCGGCCGCCGATCGACCCGGCCGCCGAGCGGTACCCCTTCATCTACAGTGCCGACGACCGCGCCGACCTCGGCCGGCTGCTCGAGCTGCAGCATTCCGACCCGAAGGGCGAAGTCGCGACGTGGGCGAAGGGGTTCGTGGCGAGTGACGTCACCGACACGCTCGCCCTGCTCGCCGACATCAACTCCGGCATCCACACCGGCTTCACCTACCAGGCACGCGCCGACGAGGGCACGCAGGCGCCGCTCGAGACGCTGCACCTCGGCAGCGGCACCTGCCGCGACTACGCGCTCCTGATGATGGAGGCGCTGCGCTCGCTCGGCTTCGCGACGCGCTTCGTGTCGGGCTACCTCTACGATCCGGCGCTCGATTCAGCCGCCAACAGCGGCATCCAGGGCTCCGGCGCCACGCACGCCTGGCTCGAGGTCTACCTGCCGGGCGCGGGTTGGGTGGAATATGACCCGACCAACGGCCTGATCGGCTCGAACAGCCTGATCCGCGTCGCCGTCACCCGCGACCCGTCGCAGGCGATCCCGATCGCCGGCAGCTACAGCGGCCCCTCCGGCGCCTTCACCGGCATGGAGGTGGTCGTCGAGGTGATGGCGGGTGATTCCGAGGACGAAACGAGCCCGGTGTCCGAGGCGGCCTGATCCACCACGACGGCTTTCGATCGGCCAGACCGGCCGCCGGTGACACCGGCGCGCCGGTCTTTCTGCGTCCGACGCGCGCCGCTCCGCCCTCACTCCGCCGGGGCCAGATGCGCCGCGGCCGGCGTCTCGGCTGTCGCGTGCTTGCGCTTGCGGCCGACGATCGCCAGCACCGCCGGCACGACGAACAGCGTCAGCACCGTGCCGAACGACATGCCGCCGACGATCACCCAGCCGATCTGCTGGCGGCTCTCGGCGCCCGCCCCTTCGGCGAGCGCCAGCGGCACGGCGCCGAGCACCATGGCGCCCGTCGTCATCAGGATCGGCCGCAGCCTCAGCGTCGCCGCCTCGATGATCGCCTCGCGGCGCGCCTTGCCCTGTTCCTGCAACTGGTTGGTGAACTCGACGATCAGGATGCCGTGCTTGGTGATCAGGCCGACGAGTGTGATCAATCCGATCTGCGAGAACACGTTGAGCGTCCCGCCCGTCCAGTAGAGCGCGGCGAGCGCCCCCGTCATCGACAACGGCACCGTCAACAGGATGATGAACGGGTCGACGAAGCTCTCGAACTGGGCCGCCAGCACGAGATAGATGAACACCAGCGCCAGCACGAAGACGAAGGCGAGGCTCTGGCCAGTGGAGACGAACTCGCGGCTCTGGCCGGAATAGTCGAGCTGCACGGTCTGCGGCAGCTCCTCGCGGGCGACGGTGGTGAGGAACTCCAGCGCCTCGCCCATGGTGTAGCCGGGGGCGAGGTTCGCCTGGATCTCGGCCGACCGCAGCTGGTTGAAGCGCTTCAGCTCCCGCGGCGACACCGTCTCCTCGATGGTGACGACGTTCGACAGCTGCACCATCTCGCCGGTCGGCGCCCGCACGTAGATCGTCTCGAGCGTCTGCGGCGTCGTGCGGGCATCGGCGTCGAGCTGTACCATCACGTCGTACTGCTCGCCGTCGCGCTCGAAGCGCGTCACCTGGCGGCCGCCGAGCAGCGTCTCCAGCGTCCGCCCGATCACCGAGACGTCGAGGCCGAGATCGGCGACCTTCTGGCGGTCGATGCCGATGGTGATCTCTGGGGTGTTGAGCTTGAGGTCGGTGTCGAGGCCGGTCAGGCCGGGGTTCTCGGCGGCGCGGGTGAAGACGCGGTCGACATACTGGTCGAGCTCCTCGTAGGTGCCGGAGGTCTGGATGACGAGCTGCACCGGCTTGCCGAAGCCGCGCTGGCCGAGCGAGGGCGGGTTCGACACGAACACCTGCATGCCGGGAATGCGCGACACCTTCGGGAACAGTTCGGCGACGATGTCCTGCTGCTTGCGGTCGCGATCCTCCCAGTCCTCGAGGTTGGCGTAGGCGATCATGTTGGTGGATTGCGGAAAGCCGATCACCGTCAGGTAGCCGCGCACCTCCGGCACCTCGGCCAGGATCGCCTCGAGGTCGCGGGCGTAGCGCTCGGTGTACTGGATGGTCGAGCCTTCCGGCGCCGTGCCGAAGCCAGAAATGGTGCCGCGATCCTCGATCGGCGCGAGCTCCGAGCGCAGGTTCGTGTAGAAGAAGCCCGCCGCGCCGGCGACGCCGATGGCGAGCAGCACCACCAGGAAGCGGCCCGCGATAGCGAACTTCACCGCGGCGCGGTAGCCGTTCTCCAGCCCGCGGAAGGCCCCTTCCAGCACCCGGAAGAACAGGCTCGGCTTCGGATTGTGCTTGAGGAGCTTCGAGCACATCATCGGCGTCAGCGTCAGCGCGACGAAGCCCGAGACGAGCACCGCGCCGGCGAGCGTCAGGGCGAACTCCAGGAACAGGCGGCCGGTGCGGCCGGGCGCGAAGGCCACCGGCGCATAGACGGCGGCGAGCGTCAGCGTCATCGCCACGACGGCGAAGCCGATCTCCGAGGCGCCCTTCATCGCCGCCTTCTTCGGCGGCATGCCCTCCTCGACGTGGCGGTAGATGTTCTCGAGCACGACGATGGCGTCGTCGACGACGAGGCCGATGGCGAGCACCATGGCGAGCAGCGTCAGCGTGTTGATCGAGAAGCCGAGCGCGAACATCAGCGTGAAGGTGGCGATCAGCGACACCGGGATGGTGATGATCGGGATCACCGAGGCGCGCACGGTGCGCAGGAAGAAGAAGATCACCAGCACGACGAGCACGGTCGCCTCGGCGATGGTGACGAAGACGGCGTGGATGGAGCGGTCGATGAAGACGGCCTGGTCGTTGCCGATCGTCACGCTGACGCCCTCGGGGAGCATCTGCTCGATCGCCGGCAACTCGGCGCGCACCGCCGTCGACACGTCGAGCGGGTTCGCCGTCGCCTGCTTGATGATGCCGACGGCCACCGCCGGGTTGCCCGACCAGCGGCTGGCGCGGCGCTCGTCATAGGCGCCGAGCGCCACCCGGGCGACGTCCTGCAGGCGCACCTGGTGGCCGCCCTCGGCGAGCTTGACGACGATCGCGCCGAACTCCTCCGGCGTCGTCAGCCCGGTCTTCGACAAGACCGAGAACTCGCGGTCGACGCTCTCGATGCGGCCCGACGGCAGCTCGACGTTCTGCGCCCGGATGGCGCTTTCGACCTCTTGGACGGTCATATTGTAGGCGGCGAGCCGCTCGCGATCGACCCAGATGCGCATGGCGTAGCGGCGCTCGCCGAAGATCTGCACGTCGGCGACGCCGAGCAGCGTCTTCAGCCGGTCGAGGACGAAGCGGTCGACGAAGTCGGTGAGCTCGAGCTGGTTCAGCGTCTCGCTGTTGAAGGCGATGAACATCACCGGCTGGGCGTCGGCCTCGACCTTGGAGATCACCGGCTCGTCGATCTCGTCGGGCAGGCGGCCGCGGACGCGGCTGACGCGGTCGCGCACGTCGGAGGCGGCGACGTCCGGGTCGACGCCGAGCTTGAAGCGCACCGTGATGCGGCTCGTCTCCGAGCGGCTCGTCGATTCGAGGACGTCGATGCCCTCGATGCCGGCGATCGAGCCCTCCAGCACCTGCGTCACCTGGGTCTCGATGATGCGGGCCGAGGCGCCGGGGTAGCGCGACACCACCGACACCGTCGGCTCCTCGATCGCCGGGTACTCGCGCACGTTCAGCCGGTCGTAGGAGACGATGCCGACGAGCACAAGGATGAGGCTCATCACCGTCGCGAAGACGGGGCGCTCGATGCAGATCTGCGAGATGCGCATGGGCCGGCTCCGTTTTCGCTCGTCGGGGCTCAGCCGCCGCTCGCCGTGTTCGTCTGGCGGACGACGATCTCCACCGGCGCGCCGTTCTTCAGCCGTGCATGGCCGGCGACGACGACGGTGTCGCCGGCGGCGATGCCGGTCGTCAGCTCCACCACGCCCTCGCGACGCCGGCCGAGCCCGACCTTCGCCTCCTCGACCTTGCCATCGCTGACGCGGTAGACGAAGTTCTCACCGCCGCGCGGCACGATCGCGCCCTCCGGCACCAGCACCACCTCGCCGCGCGACGCCCCCTGCACGACGACGCGGGCGAACAGCCCGGGCCGCAGCGACAGATCGGGGTTGGCCAGCCGGGCGCGCACCTTCAGCGACCGGCCGTTGACGTCGACCTGCGGGTCGATCGCATAGATCTCGCCGCGGAAGACGCGTTCGGGGTAGGCGTCGACGCGGACGTCGACGGGATAGCCGACGCGCACGTCGGTGAGGTTGCGCTCGGGGATGGTGAACTCGACCTTGACGATGTCGATCTTGTCGAGGGTGGCGATCTCGCGGCCGGGCTCGACATAGGCGCCGACGGATACCGACCGCAGCCCCATGATGCCGGGGAACGGCGCCTTCACCGAGGTCTTCTCGAGCCGGGATTCGATCAGGAGAAGCAGCGCGTTGGAGGTGAGGCGATCGGCCAGGGCCTCGTCGAGGGTGCGCTGCGTGCCCGAGCCGGTGCGCGACAGCGAGCTCGCGCGGTCGTAATTCGCCTGGGCGAGCTCGGCTCGCGCCTTCACCTCCTGCGCCTCGGCGGCCAGAAGCGTGTCGTCCAGCTTGACGAGTTCCTCGCCTTCCGAGACGGCCTGGCCCTCCTCGAAGCGGATGGCGGCGACGCGCCCGGCCTGTTCCGGCGCGATCTGCACGGATTCGTCGGCGAGCAGGTTGCCGACGGAGCGGATCTGCTCCAGCGGCTCGGCCGCCTCGGCCCGGGCGACCTCGACCGGCGTCGGCCCGCGGCCACCCGGGCGCGCTCCGCCAGCCGGCGCGGCCTGACCGCCGGCTGCCTGTCCAGCAGGAGCCTGCCCAGCAGGAGCTTGACCAGAGGGAGCCGGGCCGCCGGGGGCCGGGGCCGCGCCGGGCGCCTGCGCGGGAGTCCCGCCGTCGCCGCCGCGCAGCACCGCCACCTGGGCGAGCGCCTCGTCGATGGGCTCGCTGACCACCGCTGGCAGGTGGTCGTTCATGTAGGCATAGGCACCGGCGCCGCACGCGACGAGGATGGCAATCGCGATGACCGACGGACGCATGCCGTACTCCGGTTCGGTCGGCGGCCGACGGCGCCGAGGGGAACGTGCCGGCGAAACTAGGGGCGAAGGCCCGCCGGGAAAGGCGGTCCAGCCACTCTATCGCACCGCACACATGTTCCCTACGCGAAAACCCGACGGCGGATCAGCCCGCCCTCACGCGGCGCAGTGGTCGATCAGCCGGTCGACGAAGGCATCGCACCGGGCGAGCTCGCCCACCTCGATGTACTCGTCAGGCTTGTGCGCCTGCTCGATCGAGCCCGGGCCGACCACCACCGTGGGAACGGCGGCGGCGAAGAACAGCCCGGCTTCCGTCCCGTAGGCGACCTTGCCGTGGTCGTTGCGGCCGGCGAGGCGCTTGGCGAGGCCCACCACCTCCGCCTCCGGCGAGGTGTCGAGGCCGGGAAAGCCCGACAGCCACTCGAGCTGGATGCCGGTGGCCGGATCGACAGCGCGCATCTCCGGCTCCAGCACGTCGCGGGCGTAGGCCTCGACCTCGGCGACGAGCGCGTCGACATCGACGTCGGGCAGCGTGCGGAACTCGAACAGGAACTCGCAGTGCTCCGGCACGATGTTGAGCGCCGTGCCGCCGGCGATGACGCCGGTGTGGGCGGTCGAGAAGGGCACGTCGAACAGCCCGTCGGACGGCCCGGCGGCGAGCCGCCGGCCGATCTCCTGCAGATGCACGACGAGGCGCGCCGCATAGTCGACGGCGTTGACGCCCTGCGGAGCGAGCGCCGAGTGCACCGACTTGCCGGTGACGACGGCGCGGTAGCTCACCTTCGTCTTGTGGGCCACCACCACCTGCATGCTGGTCGGCTCGCCGACGAAGCAGGCGGCCGGAGCCAGCCCCGCCTCGCCCATCTTTGCGATCAGCCGCGGCACGCCGAGGCAGCCGACCTCCTCGTCATAGGAGAAGGCGAGGTGGATCGGCCGGGCGAGCGGGCGTGCCAGCATGCGCGGCACGCCGGCGAGGCAGCTGGCGACGAAGCCCTTCATGTCGCAGGCGCCGCGCCCGTAGAGGCGGTCGCCGCGCCGCGTCAGCCGGAACGGGTCGCTCGTCCACGCCTGGCCGTCTACCGGCACCACGTCGGTGTGGCCGGAGAGCACGTAGCCGGGCTGCTCGGTCGGGCCGATGGTGGTGAACAGGTTCGCCTTGACGCCGGCGTCGTCGTAGCTGCGCACCGACGAGAGACCCTGCGCGGCGAGCTCGGCCTCCACCCAGTCGATCAGCTCGAGGTTCGAGTTGCGGCTGGTGGTGTCGAACGAGACGAGCTTCTCGAGGATCGCAATCGTCCGCTCCGTCATCGTCTGCCGCCCCGCTGGTGGAATCGCCCCGACCTTCCTCCACCCGCCGGGCCGAAGCAAGCCGGCGGATCGAAGGCTCCTGCTGGACTCCCCCGTCGCCCCGCCGTTTGGTGCAAGCGCTACATGTCCAGCTAGCTCGACAACCGGCCCTCGTATTAAGTAAAATACTACTCAAGACGTCTGGGGGCGGAGCCCATGCGCACCAGCCGGGAGATCATCACGAGGCTGGAAGCCGACGGTTGGCTACTCGTGCGAACGAAGGGCAGTCACTACCAGTTCAAGCATCCCGCGAAGCCACACCTGATCACCGTGCCCCATCTCAAGAAGGATCTGCCGCAGGGGCTGGTGCGGGCAATTTAGAGGCTGGCGGGGTGGCGATGAGGGCCGCCGTGCGAGAGGATTGTCGCCATGCGTTTCGTCGTGCTGCTCCACAAGGATAGCGGCTCCGTCTACGGGGTGACCGTGCCGGATCTGCCGGGCTGCGTCTCCGCCGGCGACACCGCGGACGAAGCACTGGCCGGTGCGGCCGAAGCGATCGCCTTGCATGTCGAGGGTCTGGAGGCGGAGGGCAAGGCCGTCCCGGCGCCCCGCACGATCGAGGCGGTCCTGGCCGATCCCGCCTTGGCGGACGAGCGGGCCGGCGCGACGCTCGCGAGCGTGGCGCTGGTGCGCGACCGCGGCCGCGCCGTTCGCGTCAACATCTCCATGGAGACGGGCCTGCTGGAAGCTGTCGACAGCGAGGCGCGTGCCCGTGGGATGACGCGCTCGGCCTTCATCGCCGGTGCGGTGCGCAACGAGATCGTCGGCACATAAAGGCCGCGGCCGCGGGCCGACGAAGGCCGCGGCGCCGCGCGTGAAGATCTCGCTCCGCAGTTGCTTCCCGCAGCTGCCGCTTGACCGGCCGCCATCCGGAGCGCCACCGTCACGGCGCGACAGGGGGAGCGGGGCGGGTGACACTCAGGCGGCGGCTCTACGAGATCCTCGAAGGCGACGACACGCGCGACACGCTGACCGTGGTGACGCGCTTCGTCATCATCGCCACCATCATCATCAATGTCGGCTTCGCCATCATCGAGACGCTGCCGCAGTTCCAGACCGGCGAACACGCCCTGGTCTTCCGCCTCGTCGAGGGCCTGTCGTTCGTCGTCTTCGCCACCGAATACGGCGTGCGGATCTGGGTCAGCGTCGAGGATCCGCGCTTTTCCGAGCTGCCGCCGGGGCACGCGCGCTGGCGCTTCCTGCGCTCGCCGAGCGCCCTCATCGACCTGATCGCGATCCTGCCGTTCATCGTGGCGCGGCTGTTCAACGTCGACCTGCGCACGCTGGCGCTGCTGCGGCTGCTGCGGATCTTCAAGCTGCTGCGCTATTCGACCGGCATCACCGCGCTGTTCGAGGCGATCTACGCCGAACGCCACACCTTGATGTCGTGCCTGTTCGTGCTGCTCGTTGCCGTCATCACCGCCGCGACGCTGCTCTATGTGACCGAGCGCACCGCCCAGCCGGACACCTTCGGCTCGATCCCGCTCGCGATGTGGTGGGCGATCGTCACCCTGACGACGGTCGGCTACGGCGACGTCGTCCCGCAGACGCCGGTCGGGCGGATGATCGGCGCCTTGACGATGGTGGCCGGCCTGATCGTGCTGGCGCTGCCGATCGCCATCGTCGCCACCTCGTTCGCCGAGGTGATCCGCCGCCGCGGCTTCGTCGTCAACTGGGCGACCCTCGCCCGCCTGCCGCTGTTCTCCGGGCTGTCGCCAGCCATCATCGGCGAGGTGCTGGCGGTGGTGCGGGCGCAGTCCTTCGACCCCGGCAACCTCATCCTGCGCCGCGGCGAGCCGGCGACGTCGCTCTACGTCACCGCCGCCGGCATGGTCGAAGTGGAGGGCCCGGGCGGACGCGACAACCGCCCAGCCGGCACCGCCTTCGGCGCGTTCCTGACGCCCGAGACGGAGCGCAGCCTGCTGCTCGTGCGGGCACTGACGCGGGTGCGCCTGCTGATGATCACCGAGCCCGATCTCGCCGTGCTGACCAGCCGGTGGCCGGCGCTCGCCGCCCGCCTCGCGGAAGCCGCCCGGCGACCGGAGGCGATGATGCTGCACGCCGGCGACGATCCGACGGAGACGACTTAAGCCCCCGCCCAGGCCCGGTTCAGGCCTGGGTGACGCGCCAGATGCAGTCGCCGACGTCGTCGACGACGAGCAGCCCGCCGCGGCGGTCGACGATGACGCCGACCGGCCGGCCGAGCGCCTTGCCGTCGACGCGGAAGCCGCCGAGGATCTCCTCGGGCGGCCCTGCCGGCACGCCGTTCTCGAAGGGAATGAAGATCGCCCGGTAGCCCGACGGCGGGTTGCGGTTCCACGAGCCGTGCTGGCCGATGAAGGCGCCGTACTTGAAGCGCGCGCCGAAGCGGTCGTCGTCGGCGAAGCAGAGGCCGAGCGAGGCGGTGTGGCAGCCGAGCGCGTAGTCGGGCTTCAGCGCCTTCGCCACGAGGTCCGGCCGCTGCGGCTTCACCCGCTCGTCGACCACCTGCCCCCAGTAGCTGTAGGGCCAGCCGTAGAAGGCGCCGTCCTTCACGGATGTCATGTAGTCGGGCACGAGGTCGTCGCCGATCTCGTCGCGCTCGTTGACGCTGGTCCAGAGTTCGCCCGTCACCGGGTTCCAGTCCATGCCGACGGGATTGCGCAGGCCGCCGGCGAAGACGCGCACGGCACCCGAGGCGATGTCGACCTCGAGGATGTTGGCGCGCATCTCCTCCTCCTCCATGCCGAACTCGGCGACGTTGGAGTTGGAGCCGACGCCGACATAGAGCTTCGTGCCCGCCTTGTTGGCGACGAGGCTCTTCGTCCAGTGGTGATTGCGGCCGGCCGGCAGGTCACAGACCTTCACCGGCGCCGCGGTGATGCGCGTCGCACCCGGCTCGTAGGGGAAGCGGACGACGGCATCGGCGTTGGCGACGTAGAGCCTGTCGCCGACCAGCGCCATGCCGAACGGCGAATGCAGGTTTTCCAGGAAGGGAAGCTTCACCTCGGCGATGCCGTCGCCGTCTGCGTCCCGCAGGAGCGTGATGCGATCGGCGCTCTTCACACCGGAGCCGGCCCGCGTCATCACGAAGCCCTGCGCCCACCAGCGCAGGCTGAAGCCGGACGCCTTCGACGGCGGCGACGCCGTCTCGGCGACCAGGATGTCGCCGTTCGGCAGCTCGTAGACCCAGCGCGGATGGTCGAGTTCGGCCGCGAAGGCCTCGACCTTCAGGCCCGGCGCGGGCTTCGGCTTGGCGCCGGCCGGCCAGCCGACCGCCGGAGCGATCTTCATGATCGGAATGAAGGTCGGCTTCGG
>Ga0209902_100982_pt1 | contig 18727 bp, 17 predicted proteins | sample FECB27metaG_FD_188304 | JGI IMG/M metagenome (GOLD analysis project Ga0209902, IMG submission 188304) | Cyanobacterial communities from the Joint Genome Institute, California, USA - FECB-27 (SPAdes) (version 2) | ecosystem: Environmental > Aquatic > Thermal springs > Hot (42-90C) > Microbial mats...
TGTCGATGGTGCGCCACATCTCCGACCGCATCGGGGTGATGTATCTGGGCAAGATCGTCGAGCTCGCCTCCAACGACACGCTCTATCGCGCCCCGGCCCACCCCTACACCCAGGCGCTGCTGGCCTCGATCCCGGTGGCCGGCACCGAGGCGCGCCGCGACGTGGAGCCGATGCGCGGCGAGATCCCAAGCCCGATCGATATCCCATCCGGTTGCCGCTTCCGCACCCGCTGCCCCTTCGCCACCGAACTCTGTGCTCGCGTCGAGCCGCCGCTCAACGATGTCGGCGGCGGTCACCTCGCCGCCTGCCACTATGCGGCCGAGGTGATGGCCGGCCAGGCGGTCGCCGCCTGAACCGTTTTTTGACTTTCAACAGGGCCGGACAACGGCCCGCAAAACAGGAGAGAAACTTATGCTGAAGCGATTGCTGCCGCTGGTTGCCGCGGCTCTGCTGGCCTCGGTCGGTCCGGTCTGGGCCGCCGGCGAGCTGACCTACGTGGTCAACAACGAATCCGCCGCCTACGATCCGGGCACCACGGCCGAGACCTTCGCCACGCCGATCATCGGCAACGCTTTCGAGGGCCTGGTGAAATACGCCTCGGATGGCGCCGTGGTGCCGGCTTTGGCCGAGAGCTGGACCATCAGCGATGATGGCCTCACCTACACCTTCAAGCTGCGCGCCGACGCCAAGTGGTCGGATGGGAAGCCCGTCACCGCGGGTGATTTCGTCTATGCCTGGAAGCGCGTCCTGACCCCGGCCTCGGGCGCCAAGAACAGCCAGATGCTCTACGGCATCGCCGGCGCCGAAGAGTTCTACGCCGACCAAAGCAAGGACAACGTGGCGATCTCGGCCACCGACGACCACACGCTCACCTTCACCCTGAAGCAGCGCGTGCCCTACATGCTGCAGCTGCTCGGCTTTTCCACCTTCTATCCGGTGCGCGAGGATATCGTTGCCGCCGATCCCGAAGGCTGGACCCGCAAGCCAGCCAGCTATATCGGCACCGGCCCGTTCCGCGTCACCGCGATGAACTTTGGTGAATCCATCGTCCTCGAGAAGAACCCGGAATATTACAACGCCGCCAATGTCAGCCTCGACAAGCTGACCTTCCGCCTGATCCCCGATCCCGCGACCGCGCTCGCCGCCTATGAAGCCGGCGACGTCGATGGCGTCGAAGCGGTGCCGGCACCGGAAATCCCGCGTCTCGCCTCGGAAGACAATAATGGCTTCCTCGTCGTGCCGGCGCTCGGCACCACCTACGCCTTCTTCAACCCGCACCAGAAGCCGCTCGACGACGTGCGCGTCCGCAAGGCGCTGTCGATGGCGATCGACCGCGAGGAGATCGTCGAGTTCGTGCTGCAGTCGGCCGATATCCCGGCCATGGCGCTGGTTCCGCCCGGCATGAACGTTGCCGGTGAAGACTTCCGTGACGGCTCGGACAGCTTCGGCCTCGCCCCGACCGCCGAAGTCGATGCCGCCAAGGCTTTGCTTGCCGAGGCCGGTTATCCGGATGGCGCCGGCTTCCCCGACACGGTGTTCGTCACCTACTCGTCGCCACCGATCGAAAAGCTGCTCGAAGCCATCCAGCAGATGTGGAAGAAGAACCTCAACATCGACGTCAAGATCCAGGCGTCGGAGTGGCAGGTGTTCTATCCCGAAGTGCAGAAGGTCGAGTACCAGATCGCCCAGATGGGCTGGGGCGCCGACTACCCGCACCCGATGACCTTCCTCGACAACTTCGTCACCGGCAGCGCCAACAACCTCGCCAACTGGTCGAACGCCGATTACGACAAGCTGATCGCCGACGCCAAGGCGACCAATGACGAGAAGCAATCTCTCGCCGACATGCGCGCCGCCGAGGCGCTGATTATGAACGATGCGGTGATCCTGCCGCAGTATCACCGCAACCAGTACATGATGATGAAGCCCTACGTGAAAGGCTTCTGGCGCTCGCCGCTGAACGTGCCGTATTTCGACGCGGTCACCATCGAGAAGTAAGCGCACTGCCGCCTGCTACGAACCCCGGTCTCGCGAGAGGTCGGGGTTTTGCTTTCACGGAGTTCTCTTCGTTGCACCTCTGCGGTGGTTGAGCTGACCCACTGCGTCACCCCACCCACGATGTCATCCCAGCGAAAGCTGGGATCCATTCATCCGCTTGCGCCAGCTGCGAGTTGGTTCCCAGCTTTCGCTGGGATGACAGCCGGTGGGTAGCTGAGGGCAGAGCCAGCACCTCCACCGGTGCAGCCACCAGCAGATCCTGGAAGCTCGAGCCGGAATCAAACATGATTTGACAAATCATGTTTTCAGCCAGAGAACATGCCGCCAATCAGCCTGGGGTCATCCATGTTCAACAGAACCATCCTCGCCACGCTCGCGGGCGTCATCATGCTGGCCGTCGCGCCCCTGGCGCAGGCCGTCGAAATCAAGCACGACCTCGGCACCACCGAGGTGCCGGATGAACCCAAGCGCATCGTCGTGCTCGAATACAGCTTCGTCGACAGCCTTGCTGCCGTGGGCGTCGCGCCGGTCGGCATTGCCGATGATGACACGCGGGAGTCGATCGTTCCTGCCTATACCGCTGTTATCGGCGACGACTGGAAATCGGTCGGCACCCGCAAGTCGCCGAGCCTCGAGGTCATCGCCTCGCTGCAGCCCGACCTGATCATCGCCGATACCAGCCGGCACGAAGCGATCTACGGCGCCCTCAGCGAGATCGCCCCGACCATCGCCTTCGACAGCCTCACCGGCACCTACCAGGTGGCGCTCGACGCGGCCAAGACCATCGCCCACGCGGTCGGCAAGGATGCGGAAATGGAGGCACGGCTGGCCGAGCACACGACGAAGATGGAGGGCTTCAAGGCCGCCATCGGCGACGTCTCCGCCTGGTCGGCGCAGTTCATCGTCGACAATGGCGAAGGCATCTTCCTCCACTCTCCGGTGAGCTATAACGGCTCGCTGCTCAGCTGGTTCGGCTTCAAGAACAACATGCCGACGCCCGACGGGCACACCTACGAGGAAGCCATCGTCAAGACCTCGCTGGAGCAGCTGTCCGAGATCAACCCGCAGGTGATCATCCGCGGCAAATATGCCGATCCCGGCCTCACCGACAGCTGGGTCGGCCAGCCGCTCTACGACAATGTCGAAGCGGTCAAGACCGGCAACCTCTTCGACGTGAACGCCCACGAGTGGTCGCGCCTGCGCGGCGTCATCGCTTCGGAAGTCAGCGGCGCCAACCTCGTCGAGATCGTCAAGAACCTCAAGAAGTAGCTTGCCTGTCGCCATCCGTTTCGCCCTCCTCGCGGCAGCAGTGCTCATCGCGGCACTGCTGTCGTTGACCATTGGGCAGCGCAGCGATGTCGGTATCGGCAACGTGCTGCAACTGCTGTTCGTCGATGACGGCAGCCTCGCCCGTTCGGCGGTGGTCGACCTCAGGCTGCCGCGCACCCTGATCGCCGGGCTGATCGGCATCAACCTGGGGCTGGCCGGGCTGGCGCTGCAGGCGGTGACGCGCAACCCGCTGGCCTCGGAATCGGTGCTCGGCATCAACCAGGGCGCGGCCCTCGGGGTGGCGCTGGCGCTGGTGTTCCCGGCGCTGATGATCGGCAATCTCGACACCATGGCGATCATCGGCGCAGTGGTGGCCGGCGCCGTCACCTTCGGTATCGCCGGCGGCTTAGGCGGCCGGCTCGACTCGATGCGGCTGATCCTCGCCGGCGTCACCGTGGGCGCCTTCAGCTTCGCCTTCGTGCGCTTCACCTTCACCCTCGAGGACAACCTCTCCCGGCTGGTCCTCAGCTGGACTTCGGCCGATATCTCCGCCGCTCGTTTCGACCAGGCGCTGCCGCTGGTCTTCTGGGCCGCCGGCGGACTGACCATCAGCACCTTCATGGCGCACAGCTTCAACATCCTGGCGCTCGGCGATGGCGCCTCGCAGGGGTTGGGCGTCGATCCGCGCCGCATGCGCTTCATCGGCGCCATGCTCGCCGCAGTGCTCACCGGGGCGAGCGTCGCCGCGGCCGGGCCGGTGATGTTCGTCGGGCTGGTGATCCCGCATCTATGCCGTCTGTGGTTCGGCTCCAACCATCGGCTGCTGGTGCCGGCGGTGGCGCTGGGCGGGGCAGGGCTGGTGCTGGCAGCCGACGTGGTGTCGAAGCTGGTGCGTTTTCCCTACGAGACGCCGCTCGGCGTCATCTGCGCGCTGATCGGCGCGCCGTATTTCCTTTATGCGACGCTGCGGGCGAGGCACATGGCATGAGCGCCGTGGTGCACGCCCCGGCAAGGCCGCGCAGCAGGCTTCGCGGCCTCGTCCTGATCGCCGTGCTCGCCGTGCTGGTCATTGCCGCCGCGCTCTGGAGCCTCAGCGTCGGCGCGGTGCCGATCCCCACCCAGACCATCATCAACACGCTGTTCAACCTCGATGGCGAGCAGCAGACCTACATCATCATGAAGTCGCGCCTGCCGCGCATGGTGCTGGCGCTGCTGGCGGGCGCCGCGCTGGCGCTGTCGGGCGCCATCATCCAGGCGGTGATCCGTAACCCCTTAGCCAGCCCCAACATCATCGGCATCAACTCCGGCGCTGCGCTGTTCGCGCTGGTGCTGGTGCTGGTGTTCCCCGACATCCCGCAGGTCTGGATGCCGCTCGCCGCCTGTATCGGCGGCCTCGTGGCCGCCGCCTTCGTCATGGTGGTGGCGCATTATCGCAACCTCTCGGCCATCCACCTGGCGCTGATCGGCGTCGCCGTCGGCTTCGTCTTCGAGGCCGGCGTCGACTACCTGCTGATCGTCTCCAATGACAGCGAGAGCTCAGCCCCGATGATCTGGCTCACCGGCTCGCTCTGGGGTCGCACCTGGGCCCATGTCGCGGTCAGCTGGCTGCCGCTCGTCGTGCTGAGCGCGGTGGCGTTGCTGCTCTCCTACCGGCTCGACCTGATTGCACTCGGCGAGGCGACCGCCACCGGGCTCGGGCTCAACGTGCCGCGCCAGCGCCTGCTGCTGCTGCTGGTCGCGACGCTCCTCGCCAGCGTTTCTGTCGCGGTGGTCGGGGTCATGGGCTTTATCGGCTTGATGGCGCCGCATATCGCCCGCCGGCTGGTCGGCGGCTCGCACCGGCTGATGCTGCCGGTGGCGGCGCTGGTCGGCATGCTGCTGGTGGTGCTGGCCGATGGCGTCGGCCGCGCCATCGCCCCGCCGATCGAGGTCTCGGCCGGCATCCTCGCCGCGCTGATCGGCGCGCCGTTCTTCATCTACATCATGCTGACCACGACTTCGGAGCAGGACTCATGAGCATCCTGGTCAAGGGCGTCACCGCCGGTTATGGCCGCGACCGCGCCATCGTCGAGAACATCGACCTGACCATCGCCACCGGCGAGGTCACCATCCTGATCGGCCCCAACGGCTGCGGCAAATCCACCTTGCTCAAGACCATCGGCCGGCTGCTGAAGCCGCGCACCGGCACCATCCATGCCGATGAACTCGACGTGCTGCGCAATCATCCCAAGCGCGTCGCGCGCACCATTGCCTACCTGCCGCAGAGCCCGGTCGTGCCGACCGCGATCACCGTCGAGCAACTGGTGGGCTACGGCCGCGCGCCGCACCAGTCGCTGCTCGGCCTTCGCTCGCCCCGCGATATCGAACTGGTCGACCAGGCCATCGCCGCCACCGGGCTCGCCGAGCTGCGCTTCAAGCCGGTGGCCGAGCTCTCCGGCGGGCAGCGGCAGCGCGCCTTCATCGCCATGGCGCTGGCCCAGGATACGCCCTACGTCATGCTGGACGAGCCGACGACCTTCCTCGACATCAAGCACCAGGTCGAAACCCTCGACCTGGTGCGCCAGCTGCATGGGGCAGGGCGGACCAGCATCGTCGTCCTCCACGACATCGCCCAGGCCGCCCGCTATGGCGACCGCCTGGTGGTGATGCACGAGGGCCGCATCGTCGCCGAAGGCAAGCCGGCGGACGTCGTCACCCCGGAACTGATCCGCAACGTCTACGGGCTCGACTGCGAAGTCTACGCGGATCCCGTTTCGGGCACCCCGGTGGTTACGCCGCGTTAGGGCGGCTGCCTACGAGCAATGACGTCCGATCAGTGCGTGGGGCACCCCCCTCCCACCAGCCTTTCGGCTGGTCCCCCCTCCCCCGCAAGCGGGAGAGGGTGCGCCGACTGCACTTTCCGAGAACGCTGAACACTCAGTCGGGATACCCTCTCGCGCCTGCGGGGGAGGGGGGACCACGCGAAAGCGTGGTGGGAGGGGGCCCCACGCACTAAGCCACTAACCACCTCCACCAACACCTCATTTCCCATCCCTCACCCCCGCTTATCCCCACCCCAAAATCAAAAAGTTTGCATAGTCAAATTTGATTGGTTACGAATGTGCGTCCGTTGGAGGTAACGGGCGTGACTTTGGGAGGACTCTTTGTCTCGTAAAACCAATCGGGCAGGGCGGATGCACGCTCGCCTGTTGCTCAGCTGTGCAACCCTGGCGCTGACCATCGGCGGCTTTGCCACCGCCACGCAGGCTGCCGGTGAGCTGCCCGCAAACGTGCTGATCAGCGCCGACGAGTGCGCGCGCAACCAGGCTGCCGGCACCATCACCTACATCTCGGGCTACGGTTATTCGGCCAGCGCCGGCCAGGTCGACGTGTTCCTCGCCAAGGAGCTCGGCTATTTCGATGCGCTCTGTCTCACCGTCGATATCAACGCGGCGGGCGGCAACGGGCAGCTGCTGGTGTCCTCGGGTCAGGCGCAGTTCACCGCGCTCGGCTCGGCGTCCGACGTGATGCTGGCGGCCGCCAACAGCCGCAACCTCACCGCCGTCGCCACCTATGGCAGCACCTCGCCGTTCTCGATCTTCACCAACGAAGCGGTGAAAAGCCTGAAGGATCTCGAAGGCAAGCGCCTCGGCTATTTCATCAACATCACCCCGATCGCCGCGGCGATGCTCGATGCCGCCGGCGTCGACATGTCGAAGGTCGAGCTGATCAAGATGACCAATTACGACCCGACCGTGGTCACTCGCGGCCAGGTCGATGCCATCGTCGGCTATGCTTCGAACCAGCCGCAGACGCTGAAGGCCATGGGCCTGCCGTTCAACCAGTTCCTGCCCGCCGATCTCGGCCTCCAGGGCACCTACAACGTCATGGAAGTGAACTCGAAGTTCCTCGCCGAGCACCGCGAGGTGGTGGCCGATTTCATGCGGGCGAGCCTCAAGGCGCTCGAGTTCTGCCTCACCGAGGAGGACAAGTGCGTCGACATGATCAGCCAGCTCGCGGCTGACAACAACCAGGGCTCGGCCTTCCCAAGGGATCAGCAGGCCCGCACCTGGGGCGTCGAGTCCGAGTGGGTGCGCACCAGCCAGTATGGCGCGCCGGGCGTCCAGACCATCGCCGAGTGGGAGAGCGAGTACCAGATGGTGCAGAGCTTCGGTGGCCTGAAGAACCCGCCGCCGCTCGCCGACATGATGGATCCGGACCTCGTCGCCGCGCTCTATGCCGACGGCAAGCTGATCTGGCCGGAAAAGAAGTGATCGCGACGATGCCTGCAGTCTCTCATCTCCAGAGCGCGCCGGCCGCCTACCCCGATGATATCGGGGTAGAGGTCTCCAACGTGACCAAGAGCTTTGGTGGCGACGAGTCCCGGGTGACGGTGCTCAACGGCGTGTCGCTATCGATCAAAAAAGGCGAGTTCGTCTCGCTGATCGGGCCGAGCGGCTGCGGCAAGTCCACCCTGCTCAAGCTGGTCGCCGGGCTCTCCGAAGCCAATGGCGGCAGTGTCTCGATCAATGGCAAATCGGTGCGCGAGGCGGCGAAGGACAAGGCGATCGGCCTCGTTCCGCAGTCTCCCGCACTGCTGCCCTGGCGCACCATTCTCGACAATGTCAGCCTGCCGATCAGCATCAACCCCGGCGCCAATGCCGGGCGGAAGCTGCGCGATCCCAGGGAAATCCTGCAAAGCTTCGGGCTCGGCCATGCGCTCGACCGCTACCCGGCCCAGCTCTCGGGCGGCATGCAGCAGCGCGCCGCCATCGCGCGCGCCTTCGTCTTCGATCCCGAGATCCTGTTGATGGACGAGCCGTTCTCGGCCCTCGACGAGATGAACCGCGACCAGCAGCGCATGGGCCTCTTGGATTTCTGGCAGTCCAACCGCAAGTCGGTGCTGTTCGTCACCCACTCGGTGCCCGAGGCGATCATCCTGTCCGATCGCATCGTGCTGATGGCCTCGCATCCCGGCCGCATCGCCGAGATCATCGATGTCGACCTGCCGCGGCCGCGCAACGAGGCGCTCTACGCCACCGACGCCTTCCGCGACCTCGAAGGCTATGTCCGCTCTGCCCTGCGCAAGGTGATGGAGGCTGCCCGTGTCTGACGCTGTCGCAACCGCGCCGCGGCGCAATTCATCCGGTTTCACCGTGGCCCGTATCGTTTTCGACTGGGGCCCGCCGGCGCTGACTTTCGTCATCGTCGCCGTGCTCTGGCAGTTGGTGGCGATCAACAATCCCTATGTGCTGCCGACGCTTGATGCCATCGGCAACAGCCTCGCCAGCGACCCCGGGATGTACTGGGCCAACCTCCTCGTCACCTGCCAGGAGGTCGTCATCGGCGCCGGCGCCGGTATCGTCTGCGGCTTCCTCCTCGCCGTGGCGATGAGCGAGTTGCCGATCGTCGAGAAGGCGGTGATGCCGCTGATCGTGGTGGTCATGGTGACGCCGGTCGTCGCCATCGCCCCGGCGCTGGTCGTCGCCTTCGGCTTTGGCATGCTGCCCAAGTACATCGTCACCGGCCTCGTGGTGTTCTTCCCCATGCTGGTCAACTCGCTGGCCGGCCTCAGGGATGTCGACCAGAAGGCGCTCGACGTGTTCAAGACCCTGCATGCCAGCCGCTGGGAGATCTTCCGCGATCTCCGGCTCCCCGGCTGCATGCCCTTCGTCTTCGCCGGCCTTCGCATCGCCATGCCACTGGCGGTGGTCGGCGCAGCGGTGGCGGAATTCGTGGCCGCCGGCCAGCAGGCAGGGCTGGGTTCGCTGGTGACCATCGCCGCCGCCCAGGCCAACCTGCCCGTGACCTGGGCGAGTATCGCCCTGCTCTGCCTGCTCGGCGTGCTGCTGGTTTCGCTCTTGGCCCTGCTCCGCAAACGTCTCCTGTGGTGGAGCGACGAGGACGTCATCGGGCGCTGAGGCGCCCGATCCCGACCCAACTCTGACGAAAGACATTGCTATGAAGAAGCTACGCTTTGGGCTGTTTGAAAACGCCCAGACCAACGACTCCGGCACGTCTACCTGGCGGCATCCCGACAGCGAGCGGCACAATTTCGACCGGCTCGATTACTGGGTGAAGATCGCCCGCATCTGTGAAGATGCGAAGCTCGATTTCCTGTTCCTCGCCGATGCCTGGGGCTGGGCCGACGTCAAGGGCACGCGCCCCGACATCAGCACCACTGAGGGCCTCGACCTGCCGCGGCTCGACCCCGCCATTGTCGGCGCGGCGCTGATCGGCGCCACCGAGAGGCTGGGCATCGTCATGACCGGCTCGACCTTGCTCGAGCAGCCCTATGCCTTCGCCCGCCGCATGCAGACCCTCGACCACCTGTCGAACGGCCGCATTGGCTGGAACGTCGTCACCACCGGCACCGCCGAGACCGCCGTCGCCGCCTTCGGCGTGCCGATGGTGGCGCATGACGAGCGCTACAACATGGCCGACGACTTCATGAGCCTCGTCTACAAGCTGTTCGAAGGCGCCTGGGAACGCGATGCGCTCGAGCGCAACAAGCAGGGTCGTTATGCCGACCCGGCCAAGGTGCACCGCATCGCCCATGACGGCCCGTATTTCCGCTCGCATGGTTTCGGCAACACCGCCTACTCGCCGCAGGGCACCCCGGTGCTGTTCCAGGCCGGCTCGTCCGACCGCGGCAAGCAGTTCGGCGGCAAGCATGGCGAGTGCATCTTCCTCGGCGGCGGTTCGATCGAAAAGCTCGCCGGGCAGGTGAAGGCCATTCGTGACGAGGCGGAGGCCAATGGCCGCGACCCCAACTCGATCAAGCTGATGAGCGCCTTCTCCTGCGTCGTCGCGCCGACCGAAGCCGAGGCGCGCGCAAAGCACCAGGCCATCCTCGACGCCCAGACCCCGGATGTCGCCGTCGCCTCCTATGCCTGGTTCACCGGCCTCGACCTGTCGTCTTACGATCCCGCAACCAAGATGAGCGCGCTCCATACCGAGCTGTCGCAGACCCAGGTCGCCCGCTTCGGCGACAAGACCGTCGGCGACGTGCTGAAGGATTGGCATGCCCATGGCGTACGCACCAACCCCTTCGTCGGGACACCCGAGCAGATCGCCGACATCATGTGCGAGATGGCCGACGGCGCCGACCTCGACGGCTTCCTCTTCACCCCGCTGATCCAGCCGACGTCCACCCTCGATTTCGTTGAACAGGTCATGCCGGTGCTCCGCGCCCGGGGCGTGGCGGCGTCGGACTACGAGGGCGAAAGCCTGCGCGAACGGCTGGTGGGCACCGAAAGCCCGATCCTCAGCCCCGATCATCCCGGCGCCAGCCACCGCCAGCTGCAGTGATGGCGGCTGCGGCGGGTCGTGACTTAGCTGTCCCGGCCTGCCGTCGGCTGCGTGCCGGCCGGGATCTCGTCGGCAAACGTATAGGCACCGCTGAGGATGCGGTCGTAGAGGCCGCGGGCCCATTCCTGCTCGGCCCTCAGTCGCAACGAGGAGAGTTCGAAGATCTCGCGCACATAGGCCGGCGTGGTGCTCGACTTGGCCACGTCGCTGATATCAAAGCCGTTGCTCGCCACCTTGGCGTCGATCTCGGCGATCCTGACCTTCAGCGCCGCCACCACTTCGGCGCGGCTGAGCAGGAACATGAACGAGGTCAGCGCCATCACCGGCTTGGTGTCGAAGGTCTCGACCGTCCACAGCGTCTGGCGCAGCAGCCGCATCAGCTCGACCACGCCATTCGGAGTGGTCTGGTAGATCGTCCGCTCCGGCCGCTTGCCGGCGGCTTCGGTGCCGTTCTCCTGGATGTAGCCGTCCTGCTTCAGCGATTTGAGTGCGTTGTAGATCGAGCCGGGCTGGATATTGGCCCACTCGTCGACATGCCAGGTCATCAGCTCGCGGCGCAGGAAATAGCCATGCACCGGCTCGAACTGGCGCACGGCGCCCAGCACCACCAGGCGGGTAATGTTCGACATGCTGGCTCCTGAAACCGGGGAAGGCGCTTGTCTCCCTCTAACAAATTGACTAGCTTCAGTCCAATTATTCAAACTTGACTATATGGGAGGAAATCGCGGTGCAGGCAGGTGAGGCGACGCTGGCCCTGAGAAGGGCCTTCTCGATGTTCCCGACCGGTGTCGTCGCCATGTGCGGCATGGATGGCGCGGCGCCCGTCGGCATGGCGGTGAACTCGTTCAGTTCGGTGTCGCTCGACCCGCCCTTGGTCTCGGTCTGCGTGGCGCGCCAGTCCGCCACCTGGCCGCGGCTCAACCGCCTGCCGCGCATCGGCCTCAGTGTGCTGGGCGTGAGCCAGGAGCGGCTCTCGCGCCAGCTGTCGTCGCGCAACGGCGATCGCTTCCAGGGCGTCGAGTTCGAGGCGACCCCCGATGGCGCGCTGTTCGTCAGGGGCGCGGCGCTCTGGCTCGATTGCGCCATCAGCGATCGGCTCGAGGGCGGCGACCACGAGATCATCCTGCTCGAAGTGCGCGAGACCAGCCTCTTCCCCCATATCCCGCCGCTGGTCTTCCACCAGAGCCAGTATCTTGCCCTTTCCAACGCTTCCTGATCCGGGCGCCGAGTTGGTCATCAGCGGCAGCGTCGTTCACGGCGAGAAGCGCGGTCGCGCCCTCGGCTTCCCCACCGCCAACATTGCGCTGGCCCCGGGCAGCCGGTTCCCGCCCGAGGGCGTCTATTGCAGCGTCGCACGGTTCTCGCATCGCGACACGCTCTATGGCGCCACCGTCAGCGTCGGCACCAACCCGACATTTCCAGACATCGCCTCGATCCGCGTCGAAGCCCATATCCACGATCTCGACGAGCTGCTCTACGGCCTCGGCGCCGAGCTTCGCCTGCTGCGCCGCCTGCGCGACATGCGCCGCTTTACCAGTGTCGAGGCGCTGATCGCCCAGATGGAAAGCGATGTCCGGCAGTCGCGGCAACTGCTGGTGGACCGGGTGCCTGGCCGGCTCCCGCCAGGGCAGGGATAGGGGCTGACGACGTGCGGCGGCACTTGCGCCGCGACGGGCCCAAGGACGGCCGCCTCCGCGCCTTGGTGGCGGTCTGATGGAATAAACCACCACGGCAAGTGTTGACCCTGAGTGCCCAGGGAACAGTGCTCTCCGCTCCCTTGGGTCTCAACCGAGGAGCCATCATGTCTGCCAAGGCCTATGTGAACAAGATCGCTGTCGCGGTGCCGGATTACGATGTGCACCGTTTCTCCATCGGCTTCGCCGCCTCTCAGCTTGCCGACGACCCCAGGCGCCAGGCGGTGTTCACCCGGATGGCAGAGAGAAGCGGCATTGAGCACCGCTACTGCTGCTTCCCCTCCGCTGACGACCCCAACGGCCCGGCGGTCGATGGCGCCGGCCGGTTCACCCGCGGCAACTTTCCCTCGACCGCCACCCGGATGGATCTCTTCGCCGAGGCCGCTCCGGTGCTGGCGCAGAAAGCGGTGGACCGGCTGGAGCTCGGACCTGATGCCGCCCGGATCACCCACCTCATCGTCACCACCTGCACCGGCCTCGCCTCGCCCGGGATCGACCTCGAGATCATCGAGCGCTGCGGCCTGTCGCCCTCGGTGGAGCGAACCATCGTCGGATTCATGGGATGCTATGCGGCAGTCAATGCCCTGAAGCTCGCCCATCACATCGTCCGTTCGGATCCGGAGGCGCGGGTGCTGGCCGTCAATGTCGAGCTCTGCACCCTGCACCTGAAAGAAACCACCGATATCGAACGGCTGCTGACCTTCATCCTCTGGGGCGACGGGGCCGCTGCGGCGCTGGTCACGGCCGAGCCCACCGGCATCGCGCTCGACAGTTTCCGCGCCGTCGTTGCCCCCGATAGCCGCGAGTTGATGACCTGGACGGTGCGCAATGACGGCTTCGATATGGTGTTGTCCGGCCAGGTGCCTGCCGCCATCCACGACACGTTGAGCACCCGCATCACCGACATTCTGGGCAATCGGGGGCTCAACAATGTCGACCTCTGGGCCGTCCACCCGGGCGGCAAGTCCGTGCTGGATGCGGTCGAGCGGTCGCTGGGCCTCGACGGCGAGGCCTTGCGCCCATCGCGCGAGGTGCTGCGCTTGAACGGCAATATGTCCTCTGCGACGGTGATGTTCGTGCTTGCCGATATGCTGGCCCATCGACAGGCCGACCAGATCGGCTGTGGCATGGCCTTCGGTCCCGGCCTCACCGCCGAGACCTTCATGTTCCATACCGCCGACGCCGCCTGAAATGGCCGGGATGCCGGTGCGCCACTTGTCGCCGGAACTGCTCGATCAGCTGCCGGCGAGCGATCCCGAGGCGATCGGCTCCCGCCGCGACCTGGCCCGGATCAACGCCATCATGTTTCAGGCGGCGATCATGTGCCGGCGCCTGCGGCGTGACCTGCAGCGGCCGCCGCGGCGCATTCTCGAGATCGGCTGCGGCGATGGCGGCTTCATGCTCGCGGTGCTGAAACGCATGCGGCGGCACTGGCCGGGCGGCGAGATCGTGCTGCTCGACCAGCAGGACCTGGTGCCGCCCCCGCGGCTGGGCGCATACGCCGCGCTCGGCTGGCAGGTTGAGACGGTGACCGCCGATGCGCTCGTGTGGATGGAACAGTCCCCGAGCACCGGGTTCGATCTCGTCACCGCCAATCTGTTCCTGCATCACTTTGCCGAGGCCGGGCTGACGCGGTTGCTGGCGGCCGCAGCCCGGCTCGCGCCGGTGTTCGTTGCAACCGAGCCGAGCCGGAACGCTGCCGCACTCGCCGCGACCGGGCTGCTGCGCGCCATCGGCGCCAACGCCGTGACGCTGCACGATGCGGCCGCCAGTGTCCGCGCCGGTTTTGCCGGGCAGGAACTCTCTCGATTGTGGCCCGGCGGCCAGGCGATGACGGCTCGGGAGGGGATGGTCGGGTTGTTCACCCATGTCTTCTCCGCGCGCTCCACACCTCCGGTGCTGCACAATGAGATATGACGCGGTCATCATCGGAGGCGGGCCGTCCGGGGCCTCGGCCGCTATCGCCCTGGCATCCCAGGGGCGCGCCGTCGCTCTTGTCGAAAGGAGCGCATTTCCGCGCAACAAGGTGTGCGGCGAGTTCATCTCCCCGGTGAACCTGGCATTGCTCGACCGGCTGGGTGTCGGCGAACGGGTACGCGCTCTCGCCGGCCCCGAGATCCGCCGCCTTGCCCTGTTCGCCGCCGGACCCAGCATCGAAGCCCGGATGCCGCGCGGCCAGGCCGACGCCTTTGGCCGCGCGCTCGGTCGCGACGTGCTCGACCTGCTGCTGCTCGATGCGGCCGCGGCGGCCGGGGCTACGCTGCTGCAGCCCTGGCAGGCCACGGCCGCGGTTCGCGACGGCGGCGATATGGCCGTCAGCATCGAGCGCTCCGGGGAACGGCGCATCCTGCTGGCGCCGGTGCTTATCGTTGCCCATGGCTCGTGGGAGGCAGGCGGGCTCCCGAGCCAGCCGAAGCGGCCGCACCTCCCGTCGAATTTCCTCGGCTTCAAGGCGCATTTTCGCGGCTCCGCGCTGCCGCCCGACCTGATGCCGTTGCTGGCCTTCCCCGGCGGCTATGGCGGCATGGTCTGGGCCGACCAGGGCCGCATGTCGCTCTCGTGCTGCATTCGCCGCGACCGGCTCGATGCTATCCGGGCGGCACAGCGTGGCTTGCCGGCAGGCGAAGCAGTGTTCCGGCACATCACAGCAGCCTGCCCGAGCGTCGCCGAGGTCCTGCAGGACGCCACGCTCGATGGGGGATGGCTGGCCGCCGGTCCGATCCGGCCCGGTATTCGCGACTGCTACGCGCATGACATTTTCAGCGTCGGTAACGTCGCCGGCGAATCCCACCCGATCATTGCCGAAGGCATTTCCATGGCGCTGCAATCGGGCTGGTTGCTGGCATCGGAACTGGCGCGCGTCGCCGAGTGGAGCAGGGCCGGGCGGGAACTCGCCGGGCAGCGCTACGCGGCCGCCTGGCACAAACAGTTCCCGCTGCGCATCCTCACTGCGTCGGTGCTGGCCGGCCTCGCCACCCGCCCGCTCACCGCCGGCCTGATGCACCGCTTCGTCAGCGCCTTCCCGGCGAGCCTGTTCGTCGGCGCGCGGCTGAGCGGCAAGGTTACGCCGGTGCCCGGCATCGGCTGACCAGGTAACCGGCTCAGCCGGGCGCTCGCGCCGTGCTGGCGCGCACCACCAGCACCGGCAGCAACGGGTCTGCCTCGAGCGGCGGCTCGCCGTTGATGCGGACCAGCACCGCCTCGATGCAGCGCCGGCCCAGCGCGGCGAAATCCTGCCGCATGGTGGTGAGCGGCGGGATGAAATAGGCGGCCTCCGGCACGTCGTCGAAGCCGACCACGCTGAACTCCTCGGGGACCCGCCGGCCGCTCTCGTGCAGTGCCAGCAGCACCCCCTGCGCCATCCGGTCATTGGCGACGTAGGCCGCGGTGAACTCGCGATTGGCAGCGATCTCGAGGCCCGCGCGATAGCCGCTCGCTGCCGACCAGTCACCCACCACCGGCTCCACTGCCACGAGGCCTGCCTCGCCCAGCGCCTTGCGCCAGCCATGAATGCGCGAGTCCGAGACGGTGAACCCGGCGGGGCCGGCGACATGCGCGATCGCGGTGTGGCCGAGCTCGATCAGGTGCCGGGTGGCGAGGCGCGAGCCTTCCACCGAGTCGGTCATGATCGAGGTGTGTTCGCCGGTATCGACCGAGCTCAGCGTCACCACCGGCACATTGTCGAACGACATGAACGCCGCGCTGGCCGAGACGTCCTGCGGCGCGATCATCACGATGCCCTCGACGGCCTGGCTGGCGAGCCGCTGCAGCGCGTCCGAAATGGTGCGGTAGTTGGACTCGGGCAGGCTGACGATCGACACCGCGTAGCCGGCCTCGCGCGCCGCCTGCTCGACTGCCCACAGCGCGCTCGCCGGTCCGAAGCTCAGGTAATCGGTGGCCACCACGCCGATGGTGCGCGACCGGCTGGTGGCGAGGGTCCGCGCCGCGATATTGGGCCGGTAGTCGAGGCTGTCGATCGCCTGCAGCACCCGCTGCCGCGTGTCGGCCTTGATGAAGGCATAGTCGTTCAGCACCCGCGACACCGTCTGCGGCGAGACTCGCGCCAGCCGCGCCACATCCATCATTGTCGGCGCGCGCGCCTTGCTGTCCGGTCGTGCCATCGGCTACCTTTCGTTATCGCAAACAATATGCACGCCGCCATGCTGACGCAAGCCGGACATCCGGTGTTGCCGGTGGAAGTGGCACGATGACTGTCCTTATCCGGATCGTCCGCGAGTCGTATTGACATCAGAATTGTTTGCGCAAACAATTTGTCCCAATGGCGCGACCAACCGCGTCTCCACGAGGGAGTGAGGCGTGGAATCGAAGTCAGGGCTCCGGATCGGGGACCGCATCCTGTTTGGCGCCGCCTATTACCCGGAGTACCAGCCGGTCGAGCGCCTGGCCGAGGATTTCCGCCTGATGCGGGAAGCCGGCTTCAACCTGATCCGCGTCGGCGAGTCGGTGTGGAGCACCTGGGAGCCGCGCGAAAGCGAGTTCGAGCTCGAGTGGCTGCAGCCGGTGCTCGATGGCGCCCACGCGCATGGCATCTCGGTGGTGCTCGGCACCCCGACCTACGCCGTGCCGCCCTGGCTGATGCTCAAGCACCCGGAGATCGCGGCGGAACAGAAGACTGGCGTGCGCGTGCCATGGGGCGCCCGGCAGGAGACCGATTGCTCGCATCCGGTATTCCGCCACTATGCCGAGCGCATCATCCGCGCCGTGGTCGGCCGCTATGCTGCCCACCCGGCCGTAGTCGGCTTCCAGGTCGACAACGAGCCCGGCCAGCAGGTGCCGCACAACCCCCATGTCTTCTCCGGCTTCAAACGCTGGCTGCTCGAAAAGTACAATGGCGTCGAGGCCATCAACCAGGCCTGGAACCTCACCCATTGGGCACACCGGCTGAACGATATCGACGAGCTGTGGGTGCCCGACGGCAACCACGTGCCGCAATACGATCTGGCCTGGCGGCGCTATCAGGCTGAACTGACCACCGAGTACATCGCCTGGCAGACGGCGATCGTCCGCGAATACGCCACGCCCGACCAGTTCATCACCACCTGCATCGACCCGATGCGGCCTGCGGTCGATGACCGCGCCATCGGCGCCACCGGTGACGTCATCGCCTCCAACCAGTACCTCGCCACCCAGGACCAGCTCGGTCCCGACATCGTCGGCGACTACGCCTTCCCGCCGTCCGGCAGCTGGGCGCCGTTCTTCATTTCCGATCGCACCTGGGCCATCGGCCAGCAGCGCTTCATGGTCACCGAGACCAATGCCACCAGCGTCGGTTTTCCCTGGTTCAACTATCCTGCCTTCGATGGCCAGTGGCGGCAGGTCGCCTGGGCGATGATCGCCCGCGGCGCCCGCGCCGTCGAATATTGGCACTGGCATACCATGCACGGCTCCTGGGAGACATTCTGGGGCGGCGTGCTGCCGCATAGCTTCGTGCCCGGCCGGGTTTACGAGCAGATTGCAGCGCTTGGCCGCGAGATCCAGCGGGCAGGGCAGGCGGTCGAAGGCCTCGTGCCCGACGCGACGACCGGGCTGTTGTTCTCGATGCCCACCCGCTGGGCCTTCGAATACCACCCGCCGATGCAGGACCCGGGCGTCAAACCCGAGAAACAGGGGCCGCCGGATCGCGCCGCCTATGAGCGCATCGTCTATCGCTTCTATGGCGGGCTGAACCGCGCCGGCCATCAGGTCCGGGTGATGCACGCTGCCGATTTCGAGATCACTGATCCCAAGATACTCGCGGCCGAACTGCCGGTGCTCGTGGTGCCGGCGCTCTATCTCGCCTCCGACGCGCTGATCGCCAACTTAACCGCCTATGCGGAGGCGGGCGGTCATCTCGTCCTCGGAATCCGCACCGGCTATGCCGACGAGATCGGGCGGCCGAAACTCGACCGGCAGCCGGCCGGCCTCGCTGCCGCCGCCGGCGCCTGGTACGACGAGTTCAGCAACCTGGTGCAGCCGCTCGCGGTCAGCGGCGACATCGCGGGCGCCGCCGAGGGCCTTGTCGAAGGCCTCATCGCGGATGGTGCAACGGTGCTCGCCAGCTATCAGCATCCGCATTTCGGCCGCTGGCCCGCCGCCACTACGCACCGGCACGGCGCCGGCCGCGTCACTTATCTCGGCAGCTTCCCCGACCTCGACCTCGCCGAGTCGCTGGCGCGATGGCTGGCGCCGGATCACCCCTGGGCCGACCAGCTCGTCCCCGGCGCGCTGACCGTCCACGGCGCCACCAATGCCGCGGGCGAGCGGCTGTGGTTCGTGCACAATTTCGGCTGGGAGGCTCGGAGCGTCGCACCCCCGATGCCGGTGGAGGACGTACTGAGCGGCGCGCCGGTCGAGCTGTTGGACCTCGGGCCCTGGGACGTGCGCGTGCTGCGCGAGCGCGGGGCAGGGCGATGAGGGCGGTGTTCCTCCCTGCCAAGGGTTCGGAGTGCTTGGCACCCCCCTCCCCAACCCTCCCC
>Ga0209902_100984_pt1 | contig 18694 bp, 15 predicted proteins | sample FECB27metaG_FD_188304 | JGI IMG/M metagenome (GOLD analysis project Ga0209902, IMG submission 188304) | Cyanobacterial communities from the Joint Genome Institute, California, USA - FECB-27 (SPAdes) (version 2) | ecosystem: Environmental > Aquatic > Thermal springs > Hot (42-90C) > Microbial mats...
CGCCGCGCGCAGGCTGTCGAGCACGGTCATGCCGCGGCCTCCGCCGGCGGCGGCAGGGCGGCGAGCTCGGTCCGTGCGTCGAGCGGCGCATCGGTGCGCTCGTCGGCGACGAGGCGGCCGTCGTGGAAACGCAGCACCCGGCCGGCGTGGCGGGCGATGCCGGGATCGTGGGTGACGAGCACCACGGTCCGCCCGTCCTCGCGGTTGAGCTTCTGCAAGAGCGCCAGGATCTCGAGGCCGGTGCGGCTGTCGAGGGCGCCGGTCGGCTCGTCGGCGAGGATGAGCTTCGGATCGTTGACCAGCGCCCGGGCGATCGCCACACGCTGCTTCTGGCCGCCGGAAAGCTCCGTCGGGCGGTGGTGGCCGCGGTCGGCGAGGCCGACGGCGGAAAGCAGCGCCTCGGCGCGGCGCTTGCGCTCGCGCACCGGCAGTCCGGCATAGACGGTGGGCATGGCGACGTTGTCGCGCGCCGACAGCCGCGGCATCAGGTTGAACGACTGGAAGACGAAGCCGACGGTCCGGCGCCGGAGCTCCGCCAGCGCGTCGGCGTCGAGCGACGCCACGTCGGCGCCGCCGATGAGCAGCCGGCCGCTCGTCGGCCGGTCGAGGCAGCCGAGCACGTTCATCAGCGTCGACTTGCCGGAGCCGGACGGGCCCATCACGGCGACGAACTCGCCCGGCGCGACCGTGAACGAGACGTCGACCAGCGCCGCCACCTCCACCGCACCGGTGCGGTAGCGCTTGCTGATCTGCTCGGCGGCGACGATGGCGGGGGCCGCGGAACCCTGGCGGGACATGGCGGCGCTCAGAAGCCGAACATCGAGCGCGGGCGGCGCGGCTTGCCGTCGGCGCCGTCGGCCCCGACGATCACCGCCTCGCCCGCCTCGACGCCGCTGGTGATCTCGGCAAAGCCGTCGCTGACGAGGCCGGTCTCGACCGGCCGGCGCACCGCCTCGCCGCCGGCACCGAGCACGTAGACGGCCGACGAGGGCGACTTGCGGGCTTCAGCGTTGCCGGCATCGGCGTTGCCGGCGCCTGCGCTGTCCGCCGGCGTCCGGCGCGCGCCCTCGGGGCGGAAGCGCAGCGCCGCCGCGGGCACCTTGACGACGTCGTCGCGGCGCGACTCGACGATGCGGACGCTCGCCGTCATGCCCGGCAACAGGTCCATGTCGGGGTTCGCGGTCGCCACCACCACCGTGTAGGTGGTGACGTTGGAGACCACCGTCGGCGCCTTGCGGATCTGCTCGACAACGCCGGAGAAGGTCCGGTCCGGGAAGGCGTCGACGGTGAACGACACCGCCTGACCCGGCGCGACGCGGCCGATGTCGGCCTCGTCGACGCTCGCCTCCAGCCGCATCTCGCGCAAGTCCCGGGCGATTTCGAACAGGATCGGCGCCTGCAGGCTCGCCGCCACCGTCTGGCCGATGTCGATCTGCCGGTTGACGACGACGCCGGTCTCCGGCGAGCGGATGATGGTGCGGTCGAGGTCGGTGCGGGCGATGGCGACGGCGGCGCGCTTCTGCTCCACCTGGGCGCGGGCGACCGCGAGGTCGGCCTCGGCCATGCGGATCTGCGCCTCGACCTTGCCGATCGCCTCTTGCGCCTGGGCGCGGGAGAAGGTGTCGAGCTGCAGCTGGCGCTCGGTGGCGTGGCCCGCGGTCGACAGGCGGCGGGTGCGCTCGTGGGTCTGCTCGGCATCGGCGAGCGCGTTGTGGGCGGTGCGCAGGTCGACCTCGGTTGCCGCCAGCGCCGCCTGCTTGGCGGTGATCGTCGCCTCCGCGACGGCGAGGTCGGCCTCCGCCTGGTCGAGCTTGCCGCGGTAGCTCGCCGGGTCGAGGCGGGCGATCACCTGGTCCTTGGTCACGGCGGAGTTGAAGTCGGCCTCGAGCGCGATGATCTGGCCGGAGATCTGGCTGCCCACCTGCACGGTGACGACGGGAGCGAGCGTGCCGGTCGCCAGCACCGCGGCCTCGATGGACCCCGTCGTGGCGGCTTCCGTGCGATAGCGCGCCGTCGTCTGCTCGGGGCCGCCCACGGCCTTGACGACGGCGAAGCCGGCGCCGGCGAGCGCCGCGATCACCACGGCGAAACGGAGGAACGTGCGGGTCGACGTCATCGGGGCGCTCCGTCGAGCGGCCCGGCCGGGAATGCCGGCCGCCGACACATCCTATACGCACCCGCGACGGAATCCCTACGGCAGCGCCGGACGGCTCTAGTCGGCCACCTCTTCCGCCGCGAAGTGGTAGCGCGTCGAGCAGAACTCGCAGGTGACCTCGATCGCCCCGTCGACCACCATGTCGGCGCGCTCCTCGGGCGAAAAGCCCTTCAGCACGCCGAAGACGCGCTCGCGCGAGCAGCGGCAGCGGTCGGCCATCGGCTGCGGGTCGAAGACGCGCACGCCGCGCTCGTGGAAGAGCCGGTAGAGCAGCCGCTCCGGCGTCACCTCGGGATCGGTGAGCTCGATGTCCTCGACGGTCTCGACGAGGGCGCGCGCCTCAACCCAGGCGTCGTCTTCGGTGGCGTCGTCGTGGGCGACGTCGTCTGCCGCCACGTCCTCGGCACTGCCCTCCGGCCGGTCGCCGGGGTCGAGGTCGCGGTGCGCCAGGCGATCCGTCGCCTCCGGCAGGAACTGCACGAGGATGCCACCGGCGCGCCAGGCGTGCGCCGGGGCCTCGCCGGGCCGCCGGCTCATCACCTCGGCGACGGCGAGGCGCACCCGCGTCGGGATCTGCTCGGACTGCTCAAAATAGCGGTGCGCCGCCGCCTCAAGCCCGTCGCCGTCGAGCGGCACGATGCCCTGGTAGCGGCTCGCCGCCGTGCCCTGGTCGACGGTCATGGCAAGATGGCCCTTGCCGATCAGCAGGCCGGCGTCGGGCTTGCTGCCGGCGCTGGTGGCGGCCGCCACCTCGGCGACCCGCTCGGCGTCGTAGCGCGCATAGGCGCGCAGCGAATCCGGCGTGGCGAAGTCGACGACGATGAGGTCGACCGGCCCGTCCGTCGAGGTCTGCAAGGTGAAGCGGCCGTCGAACTTCAGCGACGAGCCGAGGAGCGCCGTCAGCGCGATCGCCTCGCCGAGCAGGCGCGACACCGCCGGCGGATAGGCGTGGCGGGCGAGCATGGCGTCGACCGCCGGCCCGAGCCGCACCACACGGCCGCGCACGTCGAGCGGCGCCACCGAAAACGGCAGCACGAGGTCTCCAGGGGCCGGTTCGGCGCCCGTCGTGTCCACGTCCGTCAAAAGAGTACTCCGCTCTCCGCCCCGCTCACCGGCCCAACTGGTCGGCGAGGCACCAGGCGAGAATGCCCTTCTGGGCGTGCAGGCGGTTCTCCGCCTCGTCGAACACCACCGACTGCGGGCCGTCCATGACGGCCGCCGTCACCTCCTCGCCGCGGTGTGCGGGCAGGCAGTGCATGAAGATCGCGTCCTTGTCCGCGGCCGCCATCAGGCGCTCGTCGACCTGGTAGCGCTTCAGCAGGTTGTGGCGGCGCTCGCGCTCCTTGTCGCCCATCGACACCCAGGTGTCGGTGATGACGCAGTCGACGCCGTCGACCGCCTCGAACGGGTCGGTGGTGACGACGATGCGGCCGCCGGCGGCGCGCGCCGCGGCGACGAGATCGGCGGGCGGGGCGAGCTCCGGCGGCGTGGCGATGCGCAGCTCGAAATCGAGCGGCGCGGAGGCGTGCATCCACGACTGCAGGACGTTGTTGTAGTCGCCCGCCCAGGCCACCGTGCGCCCGGCGATCGGGCCGCGGTGCTCCTCGAAGGTGAGCACGTCGGCCATGATCTGGCAGGGATGCGAGACCTTGGTCAGCCCGTTGATGACGGGCACGGTGGCGTTCTCGGCCAGCTCGACGAGGTCGGCATGGTCGAGGATGCGGATCATGATGGCGTCGACGAAGCGCGACAGCACGCGCGCCGTATCGGCGATCGTCTCGCCGCGGCCGAGCTGCATCTCGGCGCCCGTCAGCATCAGCGTCTCGCCGCCGAGCTCGCGCATGCCGACGTCGAAGGAGACGCGCGTGCGCGTCGACGGCCGCTCGAACACCATCGCCAGCACCAGGCCGGCGAGCGGCCCCTCGCCCGAGGGCGGGATGCGCCGCTTGCCGGCGCGCTCCGCCTTCATCCGCCGGCTGTCGTCGAGGATGCGCCGGAGCTCGATCGCCGGGATGGCGTCGATGTCGAGGAAGTGCCGCGCGGCAGGGGCCGGCGCGGTCATGATCCGCTCTCCGGCCTCGCCGCCGCGTCCAGCGCCGCCTCGATGTGCAGCGCCGCCGCCTCCATCCGCTCGATCGCCTCGGCCACCTCGCCGCCGCGCACGGTGAGCGGCGGCAGCAGGCGGACGACGTTGTCGCCGGCGGCGACAGTAAGCAGCCCCTCGGTGCGCAGCGCCGCCATCACCTCGCCGGCGGGCGGCTTGCACTTCAGTCCCAGCATCAGCCCTTCGCCGCGCACCAGCTCGAAGACGCGCGGATGGGAATCGACCACCGACGCCAGCCGCTGCTTCAGCAAGAGGCCGGTGTCGACGACCTCGTCGAGGAAGCCCGGCGCCAGCACGACGTCGAGCACGGCGTTGCCGACCGCCATCGCCAGCGGGTTGCCGCCGAAGGTGGTGCCGTGGGTACCCGGCGTCATCGAGGCCGCAGCCGCGTCGGTGGCGAGGCAGGCGCCGAGCGGGAAGCCGCCGCCGATACCCTTGGCGGTGGCGAGCACGTCGGGGGCGACGCCGGACCACTCGTAGCCGAACAGCTTGCCGGTGCGCCCCATGCCGCACTGCACCTCGTCATAGACGAGCAGCAACCCGTGCTTCTCGCACAGCGCCCGCAAGCCCTTGAGGAATCCGGCCGGCGCCGGGCGGATGCCGCCCTCGCCCTGGATCGGCTCGACGAGGATCGCCGCCGTCTCCGGGCCGATCGCCTTTTCCGCCGCCGCGAGGTCGCCATAGGGCACCTGGTCGAAGCCCTCGACCTTGGGGCCGAAGCCCTCGAGGTACTTCTCCTGGCCGCCGGCGGCGATGGTGGCGAGCGTGCGGCCGTGGAAGGCGCCCTCGAAGGTGATGATGCGGAAGCGCTCGGGACGGCCCTCGGCGAACTGATAGTGGCGTGCCGTCTTGATCGCCGCCTCCAGCGCCTCGGCGCCGGAATTGGTGAAGAAGACGCGGTCGGCGAAGCTCGCCGCCGTCAGCCGGTCGGCGAGGCGCTCGCCGTCGGGGATGCGGTAGAGATTGGAGACGTGCCAGACCTTCGCCGCCTGCTCCTGCAGCGCCGCGACGAGGTGGGGATGGGCGTGGCCGAGCGCGTTCACCGCGATGCCGGCGCCGAAGTCGAGATAGCGTCGCCCGTCGGAGCCTTCCAGCCACGCGCCCTCGCCTCGCTCGAAGGCGAGGTCGACGCGCGCGAAGGTGCGGAACAGATGCGCCGAGGGCGCGCCGAGCGGCGCACCGGTGGCGGGGGCGGTCTCGATCTTGGCAGTGCTGGTGTTGCCGCTGGACATGGCCGCGGGCCTCTCGCTCGGGCTCGTGAGAACTCCGGGGATCAGCCGCGTCGGTCGAGGCGCCGGCGGCGACGGGCCCCCGAAAACAAATCGTGCCGCCCCGGGAGGCGGCACGTCCACGCGACCTTTAAGCCGCAGGGGGGCTGCGCTGTCAATGGTGGGGTCGGGCGTGGCCGCGATGGGAAAGAGGCGGGGCGCGGCGCAGCGTCCACTTTATGGACCCGATCCGAGGCGTCTGGCGCCCTCTGGCGTGGGTGGCCTGGCTCCCACCTCACCGCAGTCATTCCTGGCCTTGTGCCGGGAACCCATGCGACGCCGCCGCGGGTGCGGGGACAAAGCCGATCGCGGTGGGTTCGTCGAGAGGGATGGGTTCCCGGGACAAGCCCGGGAATGACCCCGGAGGGGTAAGCGGGAGCGACGGGGAGAGGCGAAAGGGGGCATGGGAATTGGGAAGGGGCAGCGGCGGCGAACGTCGCGCTGGCGCCCCCGACCCCTCGAATCGATTGACGGCCCGCCGCGCGGTTGCTTGATGGCGGCAGTGTTTCACCTTCCATTCCCGGGAACCCGACCATGCCGATGAAGCCCGCCCGCCGCCGCACCGCCTTCGCCCTCGCCGCCGCCCTCCTCGTCGGCGGTGCCTCCGCGGCGCTCGCCGCCGTCACCTCGCTGACCTTCCCGGGCATCGGCACGGTGCAGGTGCAGTCGTTCATCGTCACGGTTGTGAAGGTCGACCCCGCCACTCGCGAGGTCATCGTCAAGTCGCAGAACGGCAACCAGTTCGCCTATGCGGTGTCGCCGATGGTCGTCGGCCTCGACCAGGTGCGCCCCAACGACCACGTCGACGTGTCGGTCGTGCCGGGGACGATCATCGACCTCGAGAAGGCGCAGACCGGCACCATCGGCCGCCTCGACAGCGACGTCGTCGACGCCTCGGTGCTCGGCATCCAGCTGCCGGAGAACTTCTTCGCCACCAAGGTGGTGGAGAATGCCATGCTGGTGGATGTCGACCCCGTCGCCCGCACCGTGATGTTCAAGAGCGCCGACGGCCTCGTGCGCACCATGCCCGCCGCCAACGACGAGGTGGCCGGCGACATGGCCGGCGTGCAGCCGGGCGATCTCTTCCAGCTCACCTATGTCGACGCCATGGCGCTGAAGCTGCACCAGTGACGCCGGCGCCCGTCGCCGCGGGCTGAAACGAACAGGGCCCCGCAGCGGGGGCCCTGACCGAGTCGGAAACCGGCACGCGAGGGTCGCGTGCCGGACGTCCGATGCTCAGTACACCACGCCCTTGCAGACAGGCTGGTTGTAGTAGGGGCTGTAGGCGCAGTTGACCGGCGGCGGCGCATAGACCACCGGAGGGGCTGCGGCCGCCGCACCGATCGCCACGCCCGCCGCGGCACCCACGGCCACACCGGCGGCGACGCCACCCCAGCCCGGGCCGTGATAGCCCCAGCCGCCGCCGTGCCAGCCGCCACCCCAGCCGCCGCCGTGGGCGACCCACGGGTCGATGAACAGCGCCACCGCGCCGCCCGTCGCCGGCAGCGTGCCCTCGAGCACGTTGATCGTGTAGGTCAGCGAGTCGGCCGAAGCGGACGCGACGTCCTCGATCTCGATGACGATCGGCTGGCCGTTGTCGTTAACGAGGGAGATCGCGGCGTTCGGCGGATCGGCCTTGAAGCCGTCCTTCTCGGCGCCCCAAAGCTTGACGAAGTGGTCCTGGTTGATGTGGCCGACGAGGCGCTGCGGCCGGTCGGAGAAGAAGGTCGTGGCCGGCGCGACGCCGGTCAGCGTCAGTGTGCGGTCGCCGTCGAAGCTCATACCGGCGGCCTGCTGGACGAACATCAGCTCGATCGGCGGGCCACCCTGCGGCGCCGCATCCGCGGCCGGAGCGGCGGCGGCCGGAGCGGCGGCCGGAGCTGCGTCCTGGGCGAGCGCCTGCGTGCCGGCGAAGGCGAGCCCGAGCGAGGCCGCCAGAATTGCGATCTTCATGGAGGAAAACTCCTGGAATGGTCGTGCCGCCCCCGGCGGCAAGAGACGGAAACACCCATGCCGCCCCCGGCGGCACGGGATGGGACGCCCAAGCCACCCCGGGCGGCAAAGGCGGGAACCGGTTCGTCGACCGCCCCCGATCGCACGCACCGCGGCCGGAGATTAGGCCGGGGCACGGAAAACGCAACGTGCCGTGCCCGGCCGATCACCGCCGGCTTGACGATGAGCGCCACACCACGTCGCTATTGTGGCGAAGGATGCTGAAAGGGCAGGGCGGGATGCGGACGCACAAAGTGATCGGAGGCGGCGGCTGCGGCCTGCACGTCGAGGAAGCGGGGGATCCGGCGGGGCCGCCGATCCTGTTCCTGCACGGCTTCAGCCAGAGCCGGCTCTCGTGGCGCCGCCAGTTCGACGACGGCCGCCTCGCCGGCCACCGCCTCGTCCGCCTCGATCTTCGCGGCCACGGCCTCTCCGACAAGCCGGAGACCGGCTACGACGACGGGGCGCTGTGGGCGGCCGACGTCGCCGCCGTCATCGACGCGCTCGCCCTCGACCGCCCGGTGGTGGTCGGCTGGTCCTACGGCACCATCGTCACGCTCGATTATCTGCGCGTCGCCGGCGGAGCCGCGCTCGGCGGCTTCGTCATGGTCGCCGGCTCGTCGAAGATCGGGTCGGAGATGCTGAAGTTCCGCGGCGACGCGTTCCTGCCGCTGCTCGGCGGCTTCTACTCCGACGATGCCGCCGAGAGCGTCGCGGCGCTGTCGGGCTTCATCCGCGCCTGCATGGCGGACGAGCCGAGCGCGGAGGAGTTCTGCCTGATGCTCGGCTACAACGCGATGGTGCCGCCGTTCGTGCGCCGCGGCCTGTTCAAACGGCCGCCGCTCGACAACGACGACCTCCTCGCCCGCCTCGAGCTGCCGGGCCTCGTCGTCCATGGCGGCCGCGACCGCGTCACGCTGACGACGATGGCCGAGCACCACGCCCGCCTGTGGCGCGGCGCGCGGCTGTCGGTGTTCGAGAGTGCCGGCCACTCGCCCTTCCTCGAGGATCCCGAGCGGTTCGACCGCGAGCTCGCCGACTTCGTCGCGGCGGCGCGGGGGTGAAGGGGCGGGCCTCCGACGAAGGAATGAGGCGCGAGGCCGCCCCCCTTGATCCGCCGCAAGGACGCCGCCGCAGCCTTCCGTCATGGTTGCGGCCAACGCGCACGGGCGACCAAAGTCGAGCGTCGCGGCGGTGGACGGCCGTGTGCGCGCCGCGCATATAATTCGCCCAAACGACACTGAACGGGCGCCGACAACGGTGCCGTGGGGAGGAGCCCTCGATGACCGACACCGTGATCGCCGTGCCGGCGGACGTCGCCGCCTCCGCTCTCGTCGACGAGGCCGGCTACCGGGCGATGTACGAGCGCTCGATCCGCGATCCCGACGGCTTCTGGGGCGAGCACGGCAAGCGCATCGACTGGATCCGCCCCTACACGAAGGTGAAAAACACCTCCTTCGACCCGCACCGCGTCGCGATCCGCTGGTACGAGGACGGCACGCTGAACGTCTCGGCCAACTGCGTCGACCGCCACGCCGCGACGAAGGGCGACCAGCCGGCGATCATCTGGGAGGGTGACGACCCGAAGGACCACAAGGTCATCACCTACCGCGAGCTGAAGGAACACGTTTGCCGCTTCGCCAACGTCTTGAAGGCGCACGGCGTCGCCAAGGGCGACCGGGTGACGATCTACCTGCCGATGATCCCGGAGGCGGCGTACGCGATGCTCGCCTGCGCGCGCATCGGCGCCATCCATTCCGTGGTGTTCGGCGGCTTCTCCCCCGACAGCCTCGCCGGCCGCATCGCCGACTGCCGCTCGAAGCTCCTGATCACCGCCGACGAGGGCCTGCGCGGCGGCCGCCCCGTGCCGCTGAAGGCGAATGCCGACGCGGCGCTGGCGAAGGTCTCCGGCTGCAAGACCGTCATCGTCGTCCGCCGCACCGGCGGTGCCGTCGCGATGACCCCCGGCCGCGACGTCTGGTACGACGAGGCGGCCGAGAACGTCGCCGCCGAGTGCCCGCCGACGGAGATGAACGCCGAGGACCCGCTGTTCATCCTCTACACGTCCGGCTCGACCGGGCAGCCGAAGGGCGTGCTGCACACCTCCGGCGGCTATCTCGTCTACGCCTCGATGACGCACCAGTACGTCTTCGACTATCGGCCCGGCGAGATCTACTGGTGCACGGCCGACGTCGGCTGGGTCACCGGCCACTCCTACATCGTCTACGGGCCGCTCGCGAACGGCGCGACGACGCTGATGTTCGAGGGCATCCCGACCTCGCCGACGAACAGCCGGTTCTGGGAAGTCATCGACAAGCACAAGGTCAACATCTTCTACACCGCGCCGACGGCGATCCGCGCTCTGATGGGCGCCGGCGACGCGCCGGTGAAGAAGACCTCGCGCGCGAGCCTCCGTATCCTCGGTTCGGTCGGCGAGCCGATCAATCCGGAAGCTTGGCTCTGGTACTATAATGTCGTCGGCGACGCCCGCTGCCCGGTGGTCGACACCTGGTGGCAGACCGAGACCGGCGGCATCCTGATCACGCCGCTGCCGGGCGCCACGGCGCTGAAGCCCGGCTCGGCGACGCTGCCGTTCTTCGGCGTGCAGCCGGCGGTGGTCGACGCCGAGGGCAAGGAGCTCCAGGGCGCCTGCGAGGGCAACCTCATCCTCACCGATAGCTGGCCGGGGCAGATGCGCACCGTCTACGGCGACCACGAGCGCTTCGTCACCACCTACTTCTCCACCTACAAGGGCGCCTACTTCACCGGCGACGGCTGCCGGCGCGACGCCGACGGCTACTACTGGATCACCGGCCGCGTCGACGACGTCATCAACGTCTCCGGCCACCGCATGGGCACCGCGGAGATCGAGTCGGCGCTGGTCGCCCACCCGAAGGTGTCGGAGGCCGCCGTCGTCGGCTACCCGCACGACCTCAAGGGCCAGGGCATCTACGCCTATGTGACGCTGATGACGGGCGTGCAGCCGAGCGAGGAGCTGCGCAAGGAGCTCGTCGTCTGGGTGCGCAAGGAGATCGGCCCGATCGCCTCGCCCGACCTCATCCAGTTCGCCCCCGGCCTGCCGAAGACCCGCTCCGGCAAGATCATGCGCCGCATCCTCCGCAAGATCGCCGAGGACCAGTTCGACGCGCTGGGCGATACCTCGACCCTGGCCGACCCGGGCGTGGTGGACGACCTGATCGGGAATAGGCAGAACAAGAAGGCGGGGTAGGGCGGCGCGGCCGTGCCGGAGCGGCACGGCCCGGCGGAGCGGCGGCCGGCAAGGCTCCGCCGTCCCGAGCGTCGTTCGTCCCTCCGGGATTGCCGGAAGCACCGCTGATGTCCGCGATCGAGCCTCCGACGCTGCGCTGCCTGCCGGACGACTTTGCCCCCACCGTCGTGCGCGGCATCGACGACCGCCTCGCCGGCTGCGAGGCGGAACACGGCGTGCGCATCCTGCTGGCGGTCGAGAGTGGCAGCCGCGCCTGGGGCTTTCCCTCGCCGGACAGCGACTATGACTGCCGCTTCCTCTACGTCCGCCCGCTCGCCGACTATGTGACGCCGTGGCCGCGCCGCGACGTCATCGAGACGCCGCTCGATGCCGTCTACGACGTCAACGGCTGGGACCTGATCAAGGCCCTCAAGCTGATGTTCAACGGCAACGCCGTGGTGGCGGAGTGGCTGACCTCGCCGATCGTCTATCGCGGCGACGCCGCCTTCCGTGACCGGTTGCTGGCGCTCGCCCGGCGGGCCGGACGCCGCGACGTCGCCGTGCACCATTATCTTCAGCTCGGCGAACGGCAGTTCGACCGCTTCTTCGCGGACGGTCACGGTCCTCTGAAGCGGCTGTTCTACTCCGTGCGCCCGGCGATGGCGCTGCGCTGGCTCCGGCTGCGCCCGGACGGATCTGTGCCCCCGATGCACCTGTCGACGCTGGTCGCGGAGGCCGCGCCGGACGCGGCGGTGGCGGAGGAGATCGTCCGCCTAACGGCGCTGAAGGCGACGACCGGGGAGCTCGGTGAAGGCCCGCTACCGGCCGTCATCGCCGACTTCCTGCACGCCGAATTCGCGGCGGCCCGGGCGGCGGTGCCGCGGAAACCGGAGGCCGACCCGGCGCTGGTGCGGGAGGCGGAGCGGTTGCTGTACGAGACGGCGGCGAGGGAGTGAGGGGAGGAGATGGGAGGCCCGTGATATGAGGCTCTCTCTACTGGGCCTGCGCCCGGGAGTTGCGTCAGGTTGCATGTTCCTTTTGATTGTTATTTCAGGTTGAGTACACTATCTTGCTGGCACACAGACATCGCGTGCGCACGAGCCCGCGATGTACCGATTGAACACGGAGACTGAGATGTCGGCCCGTCTTTGGATGCTCTGGATCATGCTGGCTATCGCGCTCACCACGTGGGCGCCCGTCGCCGCGCTCGCCCGACCCGTGGCGCCGGGCGGCATGGTTTGAGTTTTCGCGCCTGACGACGTCCGTGCCGCGGCGCCTCGCGGGGCTCAGCCCTGTCGATTCAAGCGCGTAAGACGAACAAGCGCAACGGAGTCGAGTGGCGCCCCTTCGTCTCCGAGAGCGTGCCCGGCATTCCCAACCTTCATTTGTCGAGTGGCGGCTCGCGACCCTTCGCGGGTGACGGGCAGTGCAGGTCGCAGCGATTCAAAGCCGGGCATTTCCTCGGCTTTGCTCAGAGGACTAAGACGCCCGGGACAGCGCTCATCAGCCACAGTGCTGCTCCACCAGCACCAGTGTCCGCTCGGCGCGCATCCGATTGATGCGGTGTTCCGGTTCGTCCTCCTGCAGGATCCTGTAACCTTCCACTGCACTGCGAAGACGAGCGGTGGTTGCATTGCAGTGAAAGCGCGGATCTGCGCCGAGCGTTTCCGGAGCCTCCGCCAGCTGAACATAGCGGATCGTCGCGATCCCCTCGTCGAGCATCGCGGCTGCCCACAATTCCCTGCTGGAGCTGGCCTCGGTGTTCTGGATGTCGTCCCGTGAGCGGATGGCCGAGGCAAGCAACTTCTTCAAGGCCACCATGTCCGACTCGTGCAGGCGGTTCAGTGGCATCCGGCGCAGCATCGAAGTCCCGAGCGTGATGACGGCGTCGGCATCCACGTACCACTCGGCGAGATTCCGGTAGATTTCGTATTCTTCCCGAATGCTCGCCTTCGCGCGTCTGCCTGTCGGACAGAAGTCGCACGGTTCGCTCAGCGGCCCGAGCATTCTCGCCGAGATGGCCTTGAGGTATAGATATTCCTCGATGAGTTCGCTCGGCATTACCTGAGCGTCGGCAAGATATGCTGTCTTCAGGATCTGCAAGTTGAAATTGTCGAACTCGGTTGGATTGAAGTCGGCATAGTTTCTATCGTCGAGCATATCCGTGTCCAATAGTTCGAACAGGGCAACCGAGCCCTGATCCCTGCTGGACAATTTCACGAACTCGAGAATGAACCGGACAGTATAACCGTTCCGTATGACATTGCGGCAATCCTTTGACTGCCAGTTTGACAGACAGTGGCTCCAGTCAGGATTTCGCCATGCGGAAGATTCCTTCGCAAATAGCGCGTCCGACACTCTTGTCATAAACTTCCTGGTTTGTGGCTTATCAAACAATCTATTGTAGCATTCGGATCCAATATGCCTGAAGTTGCCCTCGTAATACCGATCGATCAGGGAAAGGGACGCCACTGCCTGATGCAGATCGTTCGGAGCACCGCGGGTCTTGGCCTCCTGGAGCGCCGTCAGCAGCGCGGAGGCTGATTCCCTGGCACCCGGCACGTCCTGGATGCCAACCCCCGCCACCTCCGACATGCACAGCATCCGCACGACACGCGGAACGATCTCCTCGTCGAAGAAGAACTGGGCCAGTTCATAGCTCTGCCGGAGGTCTGCGGCGCTCGCCTTGTCCCGAGAGTCGCCGGCCACTTCCGGTGCGGCTGCCAGCACCTTGAGGACGCGGTCGATGCTGTCCGAGATGTGAAGGTAGTTCGACATGTTTCTCGACGTCGCAAGCGACGGCGTGTCGGGCGTCGAGGTCCGGCGTGTGTTCTCCGCCAACGGTGCGAGGCGGGCTTCGAAGCTGCCGAGCTTGACGACGTCCAGCCTGCGTTCGACCCAGGGCAATAGGGCCGGCATCGTTACCAGGGTCAGGGCGAAGACGAGCAGTAGATTGAGCGCCGTGATGCGTTTCAACTGCCGCAGACTGGCGGCGACGACGCCGTCGTCGTCCTCCGAAGGCGGGTCCGACGTCGCGGTCGGTGGAATGGGCGTGCCAATCGCAGGGATCGGTCGGAGCTTGCTGCCGGAGCCAGCCGCCCTGTCCATCGCGAGTATCAGCAGTCCGCCCGCGATGAACGCCAGCAGCGTCACGATGAAGTCCCAGTGCTCCATCTGAATGAGGAAGCTGCGGAAGATCAAAGAGAGGTGCGCGCCCGGATAGTCCTCCAGCACTTGGCTGAGAACGCTCGCGAAGAAATACATCCACATGATCGCGAAGAGAGCGAGGTAGGCGGCGAGCAGCAGGTAGGCAGCCGGCGGCAGAGTTTTGAGGTCGAAGCGTCGCCCCGGGGCGACCCGGCGGCGGTTGGCCACCACGATGAGCACGAGCGTCGCAAGCGTGATGCCGCCGAGGAAACCGAAAAACGGCATGACGTGCCCCCACGTGCGTTGTAATCACAGCGTGCATCATCTCGCATGATACAGTCAATAGTTGCATATGCTTGGGCCGGCAACCGGATCGGAGGGCTGGACAAATCCGGCGGTCGGCGGCGAAGTCTCCGCGCCACGGAGCTTCCCCATGACCGCCCTCCTCGCCCTCGTCGATCTCGCCGGCTATGTCGCGCTTCTGCTGTGGGGCGTGCACATGGTGCAGTCCGGCGTCGAGCGGGCGCTGGGGACGGATCTGAGGCGCGTGCTGGCGGTCGGGCTCGGGACGCGGCCGAAGGCGTTCGTCTCCGGGCTCGGCGTCACCGCCATCCTGCAGTCGAGCACCGCCACCGGGCTGATCGTCTCCGGCTTCGCCGCCGCCGGCATGATCGACCTCGTGCCGGCGCTCGCCGCCATGCTCGGCGCCAATGTCGGCACGACGCTGATCGTGCAGGTGCTGACCTTCAACATCATGGCGGTGGTGCCGATTTTATTCCTCGTCGGCATCGTGCTGTTCCGTCGCGCGCCGACGAAGCGAATCCACGATTTCGGACGGGTGGCGATCGGCCTCGGGCTCGTGCTGGTGGCGCTCGACCGCATGGTGGCGGCGGTGCTGCCGCTCGAAAGCCTGCCGGCGGTGCGCGATGCGATCATCGTGGTCGCCGGCCATCCGCTGCCGGCGCTGGTCGCCGCCGCGCTGTTCACCTGGGCGGCGCACTCGAGCGTCGCCACCGTGCTGCTCGTCGGCTCGCTCGCCACCGCCGGCATCGTGCCGATCGACGGCGCCCTCGCCATGGTGCTCGGCGCCAACCTCGGCACCGCCATCAACCCGATGCTGGAGAGCCAGGGCGGCCGCGACCCGTCGGCGCGGCGGGTGCCGGTCGGCAACTTCCTCAACCGCCTCGTCGCCTGCCTGCTGGTGCTGCCGCTGCTGCCGTGGCTGACGACGATGATCGAGGGCATGGACACGGACGCCGACCGCCGCGTCGCCAACTTCCACACCGTCTTCAACCTCGCCGCCGCCGCCGTGTTCTTCCCGCTGCTCGGGCCGTTCGCCCGCCTGCTGGAGCGGCTGTTCCCGGCTGCGCCGCTGCCGCCCGATCCGGCGCGGCCGCAGTTCCTCGACGAGGCGATGCTCGGCGTGCCGAGTGCCGCGATCGAGGCGGCCGGGCGCGAGGCCGGGCGGGTCGCCGAGGCCGTCGCGGCGATGCTGCAGGCGCTGCCCGCCGCCGTCGGCGGGGACAAGGCGGCCGAGAAGGCGCTGGCGGCCCAGGGCGCCGTCGCCACGAAGCTCGCGAGCGCGGTGCGCGACTATCTCGACCGGCTCGACAATGTCGACCTCGCGCCGCGCGACCGCGGCCGGCTGATCGCCACGCTGCTGTTCGTCGGCAACATCGACCACGCCGGCGAGACCGTCGCCGATGCCTTCGGCCACGTGCAGCGCAGGGCGCCCGCCCGTGCCGCGGTGGCCGCCGAACCCGCGGTGGCCGAGGTGGCGGTCCGCCTCGCCGCGGGCACGCTGAGCGCGGCCGCCGCCTTCGCCGAGGGCGCCGGGGCGCCGCCGTCGGACGTGGCGGCGCTGGAGGCGGAGGTCGGCGGCGCCGTCGAGCGAGCGAGCGAGGGGCAGTATGCGGCGCTGCAATCCGGCCAAGTGCTCACCGCCCAGGTGGGCGCCGTCGTCGTCGACGTGCTGCGCGATCTCGACCGCGTCGCCGGCTTCCTCGTCACCGCGGTGGAAGACCCGATGGCCGAGCGCGACGACGGCGACGACGAGGACGCGCCGATCGGCGCGTGACGGTGCCCCCGCGCGGCCGCTATCCGCACCAGCCGCCGCGGCGGCCGCCGTCGTAGGGGCGGGCGAGACCGGCATCGACCAGGGTCGCGGCGAGCGGCCGGCCGGCGGCGTCGGCGACGTCGGCGACGACGCGGCCGCCATATTTGTCGGTCTCGACGGCCGCCAGCGACACGTCGCCCTCGGCGACGAGGGCGGCGAGTGCTGCGCGGGCGGCGACGGCGCGGCGGCGCTCATCCGGGCAGCGGGCCGACAACTCCGGCGCGTCGATGCCGCGCAGGCGGACGATCGTCGAGACATCGAGCCCCAGCCAGATCTTGACGCGGACGGCGAGCGAATCGCCGTCGATGACCCGCTCGACGGTGGCGGCGAAGGGCCCGGCCAGCCGCTCGCTGGCGTCGGCGGCCGGTGGCGCGGCGAGCGCCATCGCCGCCACCAGCAGGGCCGTCCGGGTCTTCGGCGACGACGACCTTCCCGGCGATGCCTTTCCCGACGGCACGTGCCGGGCCGACCGCCACCGCGGCGGCGAGGCTGCCCCCGATGCCGCTGTCAGACCGCGCAGGGAATAGGAACAAATACGGAACATGATGCTGAAATGACAGGAATGCGTTCCTGTTGTCAAGCGCGGCGAACCCGCTCGCCACGCTCCGCCGACCCGGGCCTCCCGGCCCCCGCGGCAGGGCCTTCCGCCGGCGCTCGGAAGCGTGGACACTGCGGACTGCGCCGTGACGCAGAGACAGGACGCTGCAGCGTCCGGACGGGGAGAGACGGATGACCGACCGCGAGATCGACGACTTCCGGGCGTTGCTGGCGTCGCGGCCGCGGCCGCCGGATCTCGCCGGCCGCCGCCAGCGCCTCGACTCGTTCGGCGCGCTCTACCCGCTGGAACCCGACGTGACGCTGACGCCGGTCGCGGCGAACGGCGTGCCGGCGGAATGGTCGACGACGCCGTCGGCGAACACCAGGCGGGCGATCCTCTACATGCACGGCGGCGCGTTCGTGGCGGGCTCGGTCGCCAGCCACCGCCTGCTCGTCAGCGCGCTCGGCCGCGCCGCCGGCGCCCGAACCCTCGCCATCGACTACCGGCGGGCGCCGGAGCACCCGTTTCCGGCGGCGCTGGACGACACGCTGGCGGCCTACCGGTTCCTGCTCGCCGAGGGCCTGGCGCCCCACGACATCGCCATTGCCGGCGACAGCGCCGGCGGTGGGCTGACGATGGGGGCATTGATCGCGCTCCGCGACGCCGGCGAGCCGCTGCCGGGCGCCGCCGTCGTCATCGCGCCGTGGGTGGACCTCGCCTGCCGCGGCGAGAGCTTCACCACCAAGGCGGCGATCGACCCGATCATCCAGAAGCCCTATCTCCTGGCGGTCGCCGCCGACTACATCGCCGGTGCCGACCCGATCCCGCGCCTCGCCTCGCCGCTCGGCGGCGACTTCCGCGGCCTGCCGCCGGTGCTGATCCAGGTCGGCTCGGCCGAGACGCTCTTGTCGGATTCGGTCGCGCTCGCCGGCCAGCTCGGCGAGGCCGACGTCGCCGTGACGCTCGAGGTGTGGCCGGAGATGGTGCACGTCTGGCACCTGTTCCGCGGCCACCTGTCGGCCGGCGGCCGGGCGCTCGACCGCGCCGGCGCCTTCCTGCGCGGCGTCTGGGACGCCGGCTGAGACACCCCTCGGGCGCGGTTGCCAGGGAAAGCCGCCGCCGTCAGGCGCGGTTGCCAGAAAGAGCCGCCGCCGTCAGGCGGCGGGGGTCATCGTGTACTGCTTCGTCTCGCGGAACTTCACGCCGGCGTGGCGCTCGCCGGTGAGGCGCAGGTTGATCTGCGAGGTGGCGAGGAACACCGGGTCGCCATCGACGTCCTCGGCGATCGCGCCGCGCTCGGCGTCGACGAGCTTGTCGAGGGCGGCCTTGTCATCGGCGACGATCCAGCGGGCGAGGTCGTAGCGGCTCTTCTCCAGCCGCACCGGCAGGCCGTACTCGGCCGACAGCCGCTCGACCAGCACGTCGAGCTGCAGCGGCCCGACGACGCCGACCAAAGGCTGCGAGCCGTCGATCGGCCGGAACACCTGGACGACGCCCTCCTCGGCGAGCTGCTGCAGCGCCTCGCGCAGCTTCTTCGCCTTCATCGCATCCGACAAGAGCACGCGGCGCAGGATTTCCGGGGCGAAGCTCGGCAGGCCGGTGAAGGCGAGCGGCTCGCCCTCGGTCAGCGTGTCGCCGATCCTGAGCGTGCCGTGGTTGGGGATGCCGACGACGTCGCCGGCGAACGCCTCCTCGGCGAGCGAGCGGTCCTGGGCGAAGAAGAACTGCGGCGTGTGCAGGCCGACCGTCTTGCCGGTGCGCACGTGCAGCGCCTTCATGCCGCGCCGGAGCCTTCCCGAGCAGACGCGCGCAAAGGCGATGCGGTCGCGGTGGTTCGGGTCCATGTTCGCCTGGATCTTGAAGACGAAGGCGCTCATGCCCGGATCGGTCGCCTCGACGACGCGCAGGTTGGCCGGCTGGCTGCGCGGCGGCGGCGCGTCGGCGGCGAGCCGCTCGATCAGGTCGCGGACGCCGAAGTTCTTGATGGCCGAGCCGAACATCACCGGCGTCATGTGCCCTTCGCGGAACGAGGCGAGGTCGAAGGGCTTGCAGGCGGCGTCGATCAGCTCGATGTCCTCGGCGAGCTGGGTGGCGCGCTCGTCGCCGACCTTGGCCGCGAGCTCCAGCGGCTCGAGCGGATCGAGCGTCGTCTCGCCCTCGCCCGCC
>Ga0209902_100985_pt1 | contig 18607 bp, 18 predicted proteins | sample FECB27metaG_FD_188304 | JGI IMG/M metagenome (GOLD analysis project Ga0209902, IMG submission 188304) | Cyanobacterial communities from the Joint Genome Institute, California, USA - FECB-27 (SPAdes) (version 2) | ecosystem: Environmental > Aquatic > Thermal springs > Hot (42-90C) > Microbial mats...
GCGACAGCCCCGTCAGTTCGAGCAGCCGCGCATGGAAGCGCTGCGGGCTCAGGAAGAACAGGGCGGCCATGCGCGCGGTGTTCCAGGGCTCGTGCAGCGCGCCGCCGAGGGCGGTGTCGAGCCGTGCCAGGTCGATGCTGCGGCGCGCGAGGATGGAGGGCGCCTCGAGCACGTGCGCCAGGTGCTGCGCGGCCCGGGCCGGGTCGACGTCGTTCCTGCAGGCGGCCGTGACCGCGAAGCGCCGGATGCGGTCGACGCCCGTGGCGGGGGGCGTGTCGATGACCACCATGCGCACGCCGCGCGGCGACATGAAGGTGTGGGCCACGCCGGCCGGAATGATCATTCCGCAGGAGGTGTCGGTGAAGGCGGCGCGGCCGCCGATCTCCAGCTCCATGCGGCCGTCCAGCGCGAACATGATCTGCGCGTGCGCATGGTCGTGGCCGGCGTATTCGCCCGCGTAGCTGCGCACGCTGTAGGCGATCCCGGAGACGAGCGGACTGTGCATGTCCGCGATTGTGCCCAGGCCCCGCGAACCCCGGCGCGCGGACGGCCGGGTCAGCGCTCCGGCCAGCGCTGCGGCACCCGGCGCAGCTTCGCCATGTCGTAGCCCAGGGCCTCGATCTTGCGCAGTGCCTGGGCGTAGGCCTCGGGCGACAGCTCGGGCGTGCGCGCCATCAGCCAGACGTAGTCGCGCTTGCTGCGCGCGACGATGGTGCTCCGGTAGTCGGGCGACACGTCGGCGATCACGTACTCGGCCTGGATCGGCCAGATGAACTGCATGCCCCAGACCGCGTTGCCGGTGCCGGGCCGCACGGTGGCCACGGGATGCAGGGTCTCGACCGGCGCGTCGAAGCTGCCGTCGCGGTAGCGGAAGTCGGTCTGGATGCGGCCGTCGGGACGCTGCGCGTAGGACTCGACGGCGTTGAAGGCGTTCTTCTCCGGCAAGGTCGGGATGTGCGCGATCACGTACCAGTCGCCCATGAAGCGCGCGATGTCGACCGCCGGCACCGGCGCGATCGTCGGTGCCGGCGTCGCGCAGGCCGTGAGCGCGGCGCAGGCGCACACGGCCAGCCAGCCGAGCGGGTGCCTGGGGCGCGCCGCGGGGGCGCGTTCGGAAGGGGTGTGTGGAAGGCGGGTCATCCGGTCAGTACGCAGCCGCGCGCCGACTGGATCCCCCGCCGTGGCCGCGGCCTATTCGGAGAGGCCGGCGCGCGCGAGCTCCACGTCCAGCCGCTCCTTCGCGTCGGCCGGCTTGAGCGCCGCGGCCTTCTCGTAGAGCCGCGTGGCCTCGGCCATGCGCGCGTCGCCATGCAGCATCAGCAGCGCGCGCGCGTATTCCATCAGCGCGCTGGCCGAATGCGGATGCAGCGCGATGCCGTGCTCGAACAGCTCGACGGCGGTCTCGGCGCGCACGCCGTAGGTCATGCGGCCGACCAGCGCGCCGACCTTGTCGATCACCTCGGCATGGAAGGCGGCGAGCGCGACGTGGGCGTCGGCATGGCGCGGCTTGAGCGCGATCACGCGTTCGAGCGCCTCCTTGAGCCGCGTGCCCAGGCCCTGCGCGAGCGCGCGCGCCACGCTGATGCCCTGGCTGTAGCGGCCCATCGCATAGGCCTGCCAGTACAGCGCCTGGCAATCGTCGGGCTCGGCCGCGACCTGCGCGCCGGCGCGTTCCACCACCTGGCGGAACATCGCGAGCCGCACGGCCTCGCGCGGCTCGAGGTAGTTGGCATAGATCGCGGTCGCCTGGTTGGCCAGCGCGAGTCCCTCGGCGCCGTGCAGCAGGCCGATGGCCGCGGCGCGTTCGAACTCGCCGCTGTGATAGAGCGCCCAGCCCTCGGCCAGCGCCTCGTTGTGCTCGGGCGCGGGCATCTCATGGCCGGCATGCAAGCGCGCCCAGTGCGCGATCAGGCTGCGCGCATCGAAGCGCGGCACGTCGGCGTAGGGCAGCGGCGCCCAGGGGCTGGAACCGGCGGTGCCGGGCGTACCGCCGGCCGTCGCGGTCGACATCAGCGGGAGCGGTTTGAAATCGTGGGGGGACATGGTTCAGGCGGCCATATCGGCAGAGGACGAGGCGGAAGGACTGCTGGCGGCATCTTCGCCGCCGTAGGCCTGGCCCAGTGTCAGCAAATGGCGCCGTTGCTCGGCGCCGAGATAGGGCGCGAGCTGGTGCAGGGTGTGGCGGGCACCGCGCAGCAGCGCGGCCTGCGCATGGGCCGGCTCGAGCGCCTGGCGCGGGTTGCGCACGTACTCGTAGCTGAGCCAGTAGGTCAGCACCACCACCATGCTCTGCGCCAGCGTGTCGACCTCCTGCGCATCGATCTCGAGGTGGCCGGCGCGGCCCAGGCCCGCGATCAGCTGGCGCATCGCGCGCACCTTGTGCTTGAGCACGAGCTGGAACTGGGTCTCGAGGTGCCGGTTCTTGCTCAGCAGGTCGTTGAGGTCGCGGTAGAGGAAGCGGTGGCGCCAGATCAGCTCGAACAGGCTGTGCATGAAGAACCAGGCGTCCTCCACGTCGTGGATGCCCTCGCTCGCATGGAGCAGCTCGCCGAGCTCGGTCTCGTAGCCCTCGTAGAGCTTGTTGATCAGCTCTTCCTTGGCCGGGTAGTGGTAGTAGAGGTTGCCGGGGCTGATGTTGAGCTCGCCGGCCACGAGCGTGGTGGAGACGTTCGGCTCCCCGAAGCGGTTGAACAGGTCCAGCGCGGCTTCGAGAATGCGTTGTGCAGTGCGGCGTGGCGCTTTCCTGGCCATGTCGGTGCTCCCGGGTTGTCTCTTGGAAACACTCTAGCGCAGGAACGCCGCGCGAAGCGCGCAGGGGGACATTGATTTGCGGGGCACTGCGTTTGTGCAGTGCCGCATGCGCGTGGCGCCGTGCAATGCCTCATTGCGCATTCGGCGCCGGAATCGGCCGCTTCGAGGCCGGAAAGCCGCTTTATTCGGCGCCGCTCGATTTGTTGCGCCGCACCGTGGCCTTGCGTGCCGGGGTCTCGACCGACTTGGCGTGGCGCGCGGCGCGCGCACCGCGCGCCGGACTGGCGGCGGGTTTCGCGCTGCCGGCCGCGCCGCGCAGGGCGGCCAGCTCGGCCTCGAGCGCCGTCACGCGCGCCTGCAGCGCGGCCACCTCGGCCGGCGGCGGCATGCCGAGCTTGTCGAGCGCGCGCGCCACGCGCTCCTCGAAGATGTTCTCGAGCTTGCCCCACTGGCCCGCGGCCTTGGTGCCGAACTCGTTCGCGAAGCCGGCCATGCGGGCCTGGGCCTGCGACAGGGTTTCCTCGGCCGCCTGCTGGGTGCGCTTCTGCATGCCGGCGCCGTCCTTGACCAGCGACTCGAAGGCCTTGCTGCCCTCCTGCTGCATCTTGGCGAAGGCGCCGAGGCCGGCCAGCCAGATCTGCTGCGCGGAATCCTTGATGCGGTCGGAGGTCTTGTCGAAGCGGTCGTCGTCCTGGGTGGCCATGTGCGGTCCGAATGGGTGGGAAAGCGGGAAAGAGGCGGTCTGCCGGAAACCGCCGAACTCTAGCCGCGCGGGCCGCGTGCGGTTAGAGCCTTTTGCCTATTCGGGTCTTTGGCGGGTCTTCGCGGGTCCTTGGCGGACCGCTCAGGGGTTGCCCGAGGCCGCGCGGCTCGCGTCGAGGTGCGCCCGCGCGCGCTCGGCCAGCGCCATCTCGCCCGGCGTGCCCGGCACGTAGGCCTCGACCGGCAGCGGCCGGCCGTGCGAGTCGACCGAGACGAAGACGATCAGGCACTCGGTGGTCTTCTCCATCGCGCCGCCCTTCATGTCGCCGCTGCGCACCTCGACCGAGATGTTCATGCTGGTCTTGCCGGTGTAGGCCATGCGCGCCTCGACCTCGACCAGGTCGCCGATCATGATCGGGCGGTGGAAGCGGATGCTGCCGATGAAGGCGGTGACGCAGTAGCGCTTGGCCCAGCTCGTGGCGCAGGCGTAGCCGGCCTCGTCGATCCACTTCATGACCGTGCCGCCGTGGACCTTGCCGCCGAAGTTGACGGTGTTGGGCTCGGCGAGGAATCGCAGGGTGATGGAAGACATGCTGTGCCTTTGTGCTTTCGGGAAGGGGCCGTGGGGGGCCGGGACGTGGGGGAGGCGATTATGCGAGGGCGCGCATGACGGTTCGGCCGCCGCCCGTCGTCCAGGCATGCCCGCCGGGCCGCAAGCGCCATGCCACCGGCTCAGGCCGGGCCCGCCGCCTCGCCTTCGTTGAACAGCTGGGCCAGCGTGCGCCGCAGCCAGGCATTGCCGGCGTCGGCATGGAAGCGCTCGTGCCAGTGCTGCTTGACCGCGTACGAGGGCAGTTCGAACGGCGGCTCGAGTAGCTGCACCGGCTCCTGCGTGGCCAGCACCTGGCCGAGGATGCGCGGCACCACCACCAGCAGCTCGGTGTGGGCCACGATCCGCGCCACGCTGAGGAAGCTCGACAGCCGCGTCACCACGTGGCGCCGCAGCCCGAGCCGCGCGATGGTCTTGTCGACGATCGCATGGCCGGTGCCCGAGGAGGCCACCACCGCGTGCGCCTCGGCCTCGAAGCGCTTGCGCGTCAGCCGGGCGCCCACGCGCGGATGGTTGCGCGCCGCCAGGCAGACGAAGTTCTGCATGAACAGCGTCTGCTGGTAGAAGCCGGCCTCGAGCTGCGGCATGAAGCCCACCGCGAGATCGACCGCGCCGTCCTCGAGCCGGCGGCCGCTCTCGGTCGAGATGATCTCGGTCTCGATGCGCACGCCCGGCGCCACGTGCCGCAGGTGGTCGAGCAGGCCCGGCAGCAGCACCACCTCGCTGATGTCGGTCATGCAGATGCGGAAGCTGCGCTCGGCCGTGGCGGGGTCGAACACCGCGCGGCCGCCCTTGGCGCGGTTGAGCCGGTCGAGGATGTCGAGCACCAGCGGCTGGGTCTGGCGCGCATAGGGCGTGGGCTCCATGCCGCGCGAGGTGCGCACGAACAGCTTGTCGCCGAAGTGGGTGCGCAGCCTGGCGAGCGCGGTGCTCGCGGCCGACTGCGAGATGCCCAGCCGTTCGGCGGCGCTCGAGACGTTGGCGGTCTTGTAGACCTCGTCGAACACCAGCAGCCATTCCAGATCGAGTTGTGCCATGGGCGCGGCCCTCGTGGTCTGCGGCCCGCGGGCCACCATTATCGAAAAACAGGATCGGAGCTATCGCCGGTCCCCCATTGCGCCAATAGTAGTGCGGGCGGATGATTCCGTTGATTCGGAAGTTCTAACCAGGCCGGCGCCCGAAGTCGCCGCCGCGCCATGCACCGCGAGAGACACGCCATGAACCCCTCCACCGCCCGCGCCGCGCCCTCCAATGCGGATGAGCGCCGCGACTACTACGACCGCATCCGCCCGCTGCACCTCACGCCGCTGTGGGAGTCGCTGCATGCGCTGGTGCCGCGCGAGCCGCAGACGCCCTGCGTGCCCGCGCTGTGGCGCTACGACGAGATCCGCCCGCTGCTGATGGAGTCGGCCGACCTCATCACCGCCGAGGAGGCCGTGCGCCGCGTGCTGGTGCTCGAGAACCCGGCGCTGCCCGGCAACTCGTCGATCACGCAGTCGATCTATGCCGGGCTGCAGCTGATCATGCCGGGCGAGGTCGCGCCCTCGCACCGCCACGTGCAGTCGGCGCTGCGCTTCATCGTCGACGGCCAGGGGGCCTACACCACGGTGGGCGGCGAGCGCACCACCATGTACCCGGGCGACTTCATCATCACGCCCTCGTGGGCCTGGCACGACCATGGCAACGAGGGCATCGAGGGCGTGGTGGAGCCGGTGGTCTGGCTCGACGGCCTCGACATCCCGATGCTGCGCTTCTTCGACGCCGGCTTCGCCGAGAACGACGACGCCAAGGTGCAGCATGTGGCGCGGCCCGAGGGCCACAGCCTCGCGCGCTTCGGCCACAACATGGTGCCGGTGCGGCACGACCACGCGTCGCAGACTTCGCCGATCTTCAACTACCCCTATGCGCGCAGCCGCGAGGCGCTGGCGCAACTGCAGAAGCAGGAAGCGCCCGATGCCTGGCTGGGCCACAAGCTGCGCTACATCAATCCGCTGACCGGCGGCTCGCCGATGCCGACCATCTCGACCAACCTGCAGCTGCTGCCGAAGGGCTTCGCGGGCAAGACGCACCGCGCGACCGACGGCAGCGTCTACAGCGTGGTCGAGGGCCATGGCAGCGCCGAGATCGCGGGCCAGCGCTTCGAGTTCGGGCCGCGCGACACCTTCGTCGTGCCCTCGTGGGCGCCGCTTCGGCTGCACGCGCCCCACGGCGACTGCGTGCTCTTCAGCTTCTCGGACCGGCCGGTGCAGCAGGCCATGGGGATCCTGCGCGAAGCCTTCCTCGAGAACGCCTGAGTCCCGGCCCTTTTCGTTTTTTTCTTTCCCTCGACCGTTGCCGCCCCATGCGGCAGGAGCCCTCATGTCCTTCGTCTTCACGCCCCCTTCCATCGTCGGCCTGCCCATCGTCGGCAGCGACAAGCAGTTCCCCGTGCGCCGCGTCTACTGCGTGGGCCGCAACTACGCGGCCCATGCGCGCGAGATGGGCTTCGATCCCGACCGCGAGCCGCCGTTCTTCTTCTGCAAGCCCAACGACGACGCCTCGGTGGTGCCGGTGGCCGAGGGCGCGACCGGCGCCATTCCCTATCCGGCGCTGACCGCCAACTATCACTACGAGGCCGAGCTGGTGGTGGCCATCGGCAAGGGCGGGCGCGACATCCCGGTCGAGCAGGCCGCGAGCCACATCCACGGCTATGCCGTCGGCCTCGACATGACGCGCCGCGACCTGCAGATGAAGATGCGCGAGCAGGGCCGGCCGTGGGAGATCGGCAAGGCCTTCGACTTCTCGGCGCCGATCGCGCCGCTGCGCACGCTGGCCGAGGTGGGCGAGATCGATGCCGGCGAGATCCGCCTCGAGGTCGACGGCGAGGTGCGCCAGAAGAGCGACGTCACGCACCTGATCTGGTCGGTCAACGAAGTGATCGCCAACCTGTCGACCCTGTTCGCGCTGCAGCCCGGCGACCTGATCTTCACCGGCACGCCCGAAGGCGTGGGCGCCGTGAAGCCCGGCCAGACGATCAAGGTCAGCATCGAGCGGCTGCCGTCGCTGAGCGTTCGCATCGACTGAGCGAGCCGCGCATGAGCCCGACCTCTTCCCCCACCGTGCTGCTGGTCGGCGGTGGCATCGGCGGCATGGCCGCCGCGCTGGCACTCGCGCGCCTGGGCGTGTCGATCGACCTGCTCGAGCAGAGCGCCGCCATCGGCGAGATCGGCGCCGGCCTGCAGCTCGGCCCCAATGCCTTCGCCGCGCTCGACGCGCTGGGCGTGGGCGAGGCGGTGCGCCGGGGCTCGGTGTTCACCGACCGGCTGGTGATGATGGACGCGGTCGACTGCTCGGAGGTGGCTTCGGTACCGGTCGGCGAGGCCTTCCGCGCGCGCTTTCGCAACCCCTATGCCGTGAGCCACCGCGCCGACCTGCACGGCGCGATCCACGAGGCCGTGAAGCAGCATCCGCTGATCCGCTTCCACACCTCGGCGCAGGTCGAGAGCCTCGACACCCGGGGGCAGGGCGTGGTCGCGGTCACGCGCGACGGTAGGCGCTTCCAGGCCGATGCCATCGTCGGCTGCGACGGCGTGAAGTCGGTGGTGCGCGCCGCGCTGATCGGCGACGCGCCGCGCGTCTCGGGCCACGTGGTCTACCGCGCGGTGGTGCCGGCGGCCGACATGCCGGCGGACCTGCGCTGGAACGCGCCCGTGGTCTGGGCCGGCCCGGACTGCCACCTGGTGCACTACCCGCTGCGCCATGGCGAGCAATACAACCTGGTCGTCACCTTCCACAGCCGCGAGCGCGAGGAATGGGGCGTGACCGACGGCAGCAAGGACGAGGTGCTGTCGTACTTCGAGGGCGTGCATGCGCGCCCGCGCCAGCTGCTCGACCGCCCGACCTCGTGGCGCCGCTGGAGCACCGCCGACCGCGATCCGGTCGAGCGCTGGAGCGAGGGCGCGGCCACGCTGCTGGGCGATGCCGCGCATCCGATGATGCAGTACCTGGCGCAGGGCGCCTGCATGGCGCTCGAGGACGCGGTGACGCTCGGCGCGGCCGTGAAGGCCTGCGACTTCGACCTGCCGGCGGCCTTCAGGCTCTACGAGGCGGCGCGCGTGGCGCGCACGGCCCGCGTGGTGCTGTCGGTGCGCGAGATGGGCCGGCTCTACCATGCCAAGGGCGTGGAGCGCCTGGTGCGCAACAGCCTCTGGCCGGGTCGCACGCCCGAGCGCTTCTACGATGCGGTCGAGTGGCTCTATGCCTGGCGCCCCGAGCGCTGCCTGGACGACGCGCCCGAGGCGCTGCGCCGATCGGCACGCACCGAGGCCACCGCGCTTTCGCCACACTGACACCCGACGCCTTCATCATCCACAACCATCGAGGCCCCAGGCCCACCGGAGACAAACGACCATGAACTTCCCGCGCGCACTGCTGACCGGCCTTCTCGCCCTGACCTCGCTGGCCATGGCCGGCGGCGCGGCGGCCCAGGCCGGCGACTATCCGAACAAGCCCGTGACGCTGGTCACGCCCTTCGCGGCCGGCAGCGGTCCCGACGCGGTGCTGCGGCTGGTCTCGGACAAGCTCTCGCGGCTGTGGAACCAGCGCGTACTGATCGACAACCGGCCCGGCGGCGGCGGCTTCATCGCGATCGACCAGGCCCGGCGCGCCGCGCCCGACGGCTACACGCTGCTGCAACTCGACAGCGAGCACGTGGCCGCGCTGCCGCACCTGTACAAGTCGCGCAACTTCGTGACCTTGCAGCACTTCGACCCGGTGGCCTCGCTGTTCCGCACGCCCTTCTTCGTGGCCGTGGGCAGCGACTCCAGGTGGAAGACCATGGCCGACCTGATCGCCGCCGCCAAGGCCGATCCCGACGCCATCGTCTACGGCTCCTGGGGCGTGGGCAGCCCGGGCCACCTGGGCGCGCAGCAGCTCGAGGCGCTGAGCGGCATCCGCATGCGCCACGCGCCCTACCGCGAGGTCTCGCAGCTGTATTCGAACGTGGGCACCGGCGAAGTGCCGTGGGCCTTCGCGAGCATTCCCTCGAGCCAGGGCATCTACAAGGCCGGCAAGCTGCGCTACATCGCGGTGGCCGCGCCCAAGCGCATTCCTCAGATGCCCGATGTGCCGACCATGGCCGAGGCCGGCGGCCCGGCCGGGCTGGAGGTCAATTCCTTCGTCTCGCTGCTCGCGCCCAAGGGCGTGCCGGCGGCCATCAAGGCGAAGATCAACGCCGACGTGGCGAAGGTCATCGCCGACCCCGAGATCCGCGCCCGTTTCGACACCTTCGCCTTCGAGCCGCTGGCCTGGTCGCCCGAGGAGATCGAGCGCCAGGCCGAGGCCAAGTCCAAGGTCTATGGCGAGCTGGTGCGCAGGGGCAACATCAGCCTCGAATAGCGGCCCGTGCCTTGCTTGGGGCAGTTAAGCTGCCCGCCTGTTTTGACACTTTTTGACATTTCTTCCTCCATGCAAGCCACCAAGAGAGCCCTCCTGATCGCCTGCGGCCTGGCCGCCGCCACGCTGCCGCTGGCCGCGAGCGCGCAGGCGCCCGCCTGGCCCACCAAGCCCATCCGCCTGCTCGTCGGCTTCCCGGGCGGCTCCACGCCCGACATCGCCGCGCGCACCATCGCCGAGCCGCTGTCGAAGGCGCTGGGCCAGCCGATCGTGGTCGACAACAAGCCCGGCGCCTCGGGCAACATCGCGGCCGACACGGTGGCCAAGGCCAGCGACGACCACACGCTGGGCGTCGTCATCAACGGCAACCTCACCTCGTCGAAGCTGCTCTATCCCAAGCTGCCCTACGACCCGGCCAAGGACTTCACCTACCTCTCGCTGCTCGCGACCGCGCCGCTGGTGCTGGTGGCGCAGAACAACCTGCCCTCGGGCGAAGCCTTCTTCGACGCCGGCCGCAAGGCGGGCAACAAGTGGAACTACGGCTCGGTGGGCATCGGCTCGGTCGGCCACCTGGGCATGGAACTGCTCAAGAGCCGCGTGCCGGGCTTCAACCCCGAGCACGTGCCCTACCAGGGCAATCCGCAGGTCATCACCGGCATGCTCGGCGACCAGATCCAGATGGGCCTGATCCCGCCCGGCGTGGCGATGCCGCAGATCAAGGCCGGCAAGCTCAAGGCCATCGGCCTGACCGCCGGCCGCAGCGCGCTGGTGCCCGAGGTGCCGCCGCTGGCCAATGCCGGTGTGCGCGACTTCAACCTCGAGGTGTGGGTGGCGCTGCTGGGCCCGGCCAACCTCTCGAAGGCCGCGCAGGCGCGCATCGGGCGCGAGCTCGAGGCGGTGATGAAGCAGCCCGAGGTGCGCCAGAAGCTGTTCGAGCAGGGCTGGCAGGCCGTGGGCACCTCGCCCGACGGCATGCGCGCGCGCGTCAACGACGAGGCCGCGATCATGACCAAGATCATCTCGACCAAGGGCATCACTCTCCAATGACGGCTGCAATGACGATGGCCGAGCCGTCGCGTTCGCTGCCGGTGTTCGGCAGCTACGACGTGGTGGTGGTCGGCGGCGGCCCGGCCGGCATCGCCGCCGCCGTGAGCGCCGCGCGCCACGGCGCGAGCACCCTGCTGGTGGAGCGCTACGGCTTCCTCGGCGGCATGGGCACGGCGGGCGGCGTCACCAACTTCGCGGGCCTGTACGGCAAGCGCCGCGGCCAGATGACGCAGCTGGTGCGCGGCGTGGTCGACGAGCTGGTCGAGCGCATCGTCGCGCTCAACGGCATGAACGATCCGCAGGACGGCATGGGCGGGCGCATCCGCGTGCGCTCGTACGACACCTCGGCCTACAAGCTCGCGGCCGACCAGTTGCTCGAGGCGGCCGGCGTGAAGCTGCTGTTCCATGCGCTCGCGGCCTCGGTGATCCATGACGGCGAACGCATCGCGGCGCTGGTGGTCGAGACCAAGTCGGGCCGGCAGGCGATCCGCGCCAATGCCTTCGTCGACGCCAGCGGCGATGCCGACGTGGCGGCCTTCGCGGGCGTGCCCTTCGAGGTCGGCGACGGCCACGGCAGCGGCCTGTTCCCGACCACCATGTTCCGCATCGGCCAGGTCGACGCGCCGGCCGCGCTCGAGGCGGTGGGCGAGTTCAAGGCCATCAACGACTTCATGGCGCGTGCCGAGGCGAGCAAGCCCGGCGCCTACCGCTTCCCGCGCGAGGGCGCGATCCTGCGGCCCAACAAGGACCCGCGCGAATGGCGCGCCAACGTCACGCAGATCCGCAACGCCCAGGGCCGCGCGATGAACGGCGTCGACGCGCGCGAACTCACCGAGGGCGAGCTCGAGGGCCGGCGCCAGATCGCCGAGTACTTCCGCTTTCTCAAGGCCGAGGTGCCGGGCTTCGCGCAGTCGGCCATCGTCGAGATCGCGCCGCAGGTCGGCATCCGCGAGACGCGGCGCATCCAGGGCCTGTACGCGCTCGAGCGCGAGGACATCCTGTCGTCGGCGAAGTTCGACGACGCCATCGGCCTCAATGCCTGGCCGATGGAGATGCATGCCGATGGCCGCATCGAGTGGGCCTTCCCGCGCGATGCCGACAACGCCTACAACCACCTGCCCTGGCGCATGCTGGTGCCGCGCACGGTCGCCAACCTGCTGGTGGCCGGCCGCTGCGCCTCGATGACGCACGAGGGCCAGTCGGCCGCGCGCGCCAGCGGCGGCTGCTTCGTGATGGGCCAGGCCGCGGGCACGGCGGCGGCCACGCTCGGCAGCGGCGCGTTCGCCGACGTGGACGTGGCGGCGCTGCAGGCGAAGCTGGCGGCGGACGGGGTCGACCTGGACCGCTGAGGGGTGGCAGGGGGCAGAAGGCGCCCGAAGCGCGCGCGACAGCCCCCTGGCCCCATGTTTGCTATCGTTTGCGGCTCTCTTTCGTCCAGCCGCTCCCGATGACCCCCGATACCGCCACCGCCGCCCGCCTCGTCGACGACCTCGTCGCCCTCATGCAGCTCGAACCCCTGGGCGGCGACCGCTTCCTGGCGCAGAGCGAGGACATCGGCACGCCGGCCGTGTTCGGCGGCCAGGTGCTGGGGCAGTCGCTGATGGCGGCCAACCTCACGGTCGGCGCCGATCGGCCCGTGCATTCGATGCACGCCTACTTCCTGCTGCCGGGCGAGCATGCGCCCATCGAGTACAGCGTGGACCGCGTGCGCGACGGCCGCAGCTTCACCACCCGCCACGTGGTGGCGCGCCAGCAGGAGCGCATCATCTTCGAGATGTCGGCCTCGTTCCAGACCGTGGACGACGGCGTCGAGCACCAGATCGACATGCCCGAGGTGGCCGGCCCCGAGGGCCTGGTCAGCGAGCTCGACCAGCGCATCGCGCTCGGCGACCGGCTGCCCGAGCCCTGGCGCAGCAAGGCGATCGAGCCGCACGGCATCGAGTACCGCCGGGTCCAGCCCGACGACCTGCTCGCGCCGGTGCCGCGGCCCGCGTCCGACAGCGCGATCTGGATGCGCGCGATCGCGCCGCTGCCCGACGACCCGATGGTGCATCGCGCGCTGCTGGCCTACGCCTCCGACCACGGCCTGCTGCGCGCCGCCATGCTGCCGCACGGCCTGAGCTTCATGACCGGCCAGGTGCGGCCCGCGAGCCTCGATCACGCGATGTGGTTCCACCGCGATTTCCGCTTCGACGACTGGCTGCTCTACGTGCTCGATTCGCCGAGCGCGAGCGGCGCGCGCGGCCTGTGCCGCGGCAGCATCTACACGCGCGACGGCCGGCTCGTGGCCTCGACGGCGCAGGAAGGCATGCTGCGCATCCGGGCGCTGAAGAAGGGCTAGACCCCGGCCTCAGAAGGTGTGGGCGATGCCGAGCTCGAAGCCCGTCGACCGGCCGCCCGCGAAATTGCCCGCGTTGACCGCGGGCCCGCCGGGCAGCGCCATGAACGACTGCCCGCGGTTCTCGATGCGTGCCGCCTGGGTGTAGAGCGTGGTGCGCTTCGACAGCGAATGCGCGTAGCCCACCACCCACATCGCACCGCCATTGCCGTCGACGGGACCGGCCACGGTGCCGGGCGCGAGCTGGGTCGTGACCGTGCCCGACAGCCGTGTGCGGCCGTGCGAGAGCTGGATCTTGCCGGTAGACACCGGCACCGTCGCGGCCAGCATCCAGTTCGCCTGCCGGCTGCCGGCCGCGCGGAACTGGCGCCAGGTGCCGGCCAGCCGCACGACGCCGAAGTCCCAGGCCAGGGTGGCGACCGAATCGTCGAGCCGGTTCGTCGGCGTTCCGGCGCGCAGCTGCACGTCCGAGACCGCATGCGCGACCGCCGCGCTGAAGGGCCCGCCGGCGTTGTAGCCGAGCCGGATCAGCCGCAGCCGGGCCGCGCCGGTGGCGACGGTCTCGTTCTCGCGCGGGGCCAGGGCCAGCGTGCCCGAGAAGCCATGGAGGCTGGGGCTGAAGTACTGCAGCATGTTGCGCGCGTAATGCAAGGTGGTGTCGTTCTTCGAGAGCGGGCCGAACACCGAGCGCAGCGGGCCGTTCTGCAACGTGTCGTAGAGATTGCCCGAGCTGCCCATGCCGATGTTGAGCCAGGGATCGTTCTCCATCCAGGTGACGTAGACCGGATGCAGGTCGTAGCCCAGGCGCAGCGTGCCCCAGCCGCGGTCGAGGATCTCCACGTAGGAGCCGCGGTTCCAGAACTGGCCCGGCATGCTGGTCGAGCCCACGTTGCCGGTGTCGACGCCGATCAGGGTCTCGAGCTTGATGCCCACGCGCAGGCCGCCGCCAAGGTCCTCCGAGCCGCGGATGCCGAGGCGGCTGGTGCGGTAGCCGCCGCTGGACAGGCTGTCGATCGAGCCGACGCCGCTGTTGCTCACGTGGCGAAAGCCCGCGTCGACGATGCCGTAGAGCGTGAGCGACGACTGCGCATGGGCCTGCGATGCAAGGCTCGCGCACAAGGGCATTGCGAACCAGAAAGCTCCGAACTTCATGATCTCCTCCTTGGGATGGCGTGGAATGGACGACAGCGCTCCGCCCAGGGGCGATGCGCCCCTGGGGTGTTGTTCTTCGCGGCCCGCGGGCCGTGGGTGGGAAGGGAGGCGCCTGCGCGGCGCTAGGGTCCCGGCTTCGAGAAGGCGCGGGCCTTCATTCGGGCGCGGCCTCGGCGGCCACGGGGTTCGACAGCAGGCCCACGCCTTCGATCTCGATCTCGATGCGATCGCCGGGCTTCATCCACACCGGCGGGTTGCGCGCATAGCCCACGCCCGAAGGCGTGCCCATGGCCACCACGTCGCCGGGCTCGAGCGTCAGCGCCTCGCTCAGCAGCACCAGGGCCTGCGCCACCGTCACCAGCATGTGGTCGGTGCGTTCGCTCTGCATCAGGCCGCCGTTGAGGCGCGATTCGATCCGCAGCCCGCTCGCGCCGGGCGGCAGCGCCGAGGCCGCCACCAGCCAGGGGCCGAAGGCGCCGGTGCCGTCGAAGTTCTTGCCGATGGTCCATTGCGCGGTGCGGCGCTGGTAGTCGCGCAGCGTGCCGTCGTTGAAGCAGGCGTAGCCGGCCACGGCGTCGAGCGCCTGCGAGGACGTGAGATGTCGGGCGCGGCGGCCGATGACGACGGCCAGCTCGGCCTCGAAGTCGAGCTTGTCGGACACGCGCGGGCGCACCAGCGGGGCCTCGTGCGCGATCAGCGAGGTGGCGCCGCGCAGGAAGAAGCTCGGGTAGTCGGGCGCGGCATTGCCGCCCTCGGCCGCGTGCGCGGCGTAGTTGAGGCCCAGGCAGATCACCTTGCCGGGGCGCGCCACCGGCGTTTCCCAGCGCAGCCGCGCGGGGTCGAGCAGGGTGGCGCGCGACAGCATCGCCGCGCCGGGTCCCGAGGCCACGAGTTCCTGCCAGGCCGTGTCGTGCGCGCCGGCCGGCACCTCGGCGCCCAGGCCCCAGAGTTCGCCATGGCGTTCCACCGCCCACTGGAGGACGCCGTCCGCGGGCGTCACGCGTGCATAGCGCGCCATGTCAGAGGCTCCCCGCCGGATGCGCGGCCAGCACCGTGCCGGCCGCTTCGCCGAAGCCCACGCGCGCGCGCCCCGGCGCCTCGCACCAGCCGCGCAGGATCACGCGGTCGCCGTCGTGCAGGAAGGCGCGCCGGTCATCGCTGTTCGCCAGCGCGACCGGTTCGCGGCCGCGCCGGCTCAACTCGATCAGGCTGCCGGCCTCGGGCGCGGTCGGCCCCGAGATCGTGCCGGTGCCCAGCAGGTCGCCCGCGCGCAGGTTGCAGCCGCCCACCGTGTGGTGCGCGATCATCTGGCCGATGCTCCAGTACTGGTGGCGGAAGTTGGTGCGGCTCAGGCGCGAGGCGGGCTTGCCTTCGGGCTGCAGCCAGGCCTCGAGCTCGATGTCGAGCGCGCCCGCGGCGCGATGGCCCGCGGACTCGAGATAGGGCAGCGGCTGCGGATGATCGGCCGGCCGGCGCCAGGGCACGCTGAACGGCGCCAGCGCGTCGAGCGTGACGATCCAGGGCGAGAGCGTGGTCGCGAAGTTCTTGGCCTGGAACGGACCCAGCGGCGTCATCTCCCAGGCCTGCACGTCGCGCGCCGACCAGTCGTTGAGCAGGGTGAGGCCGAACACATGGTCCATCGCATGCGCCAGCGCAACGGGCGTGCCGCGCGCGTTGCCGCGGCCGATGACCACGCCGAGCTCGAGTTCGTAGTCGAGCATCTCGCAGGGCCGCAGCACCGGCGGCTCGTTGCTCGAGGGCCGGGCCTGGCCCCAGGGGCGATGGATGCGCTCGCCGCTCACGCCCAATGACGAGCTGCGGCCGTGGTAGGCGATCGGCATCCACTGGAAGTTGGGCGCGAGGCCCACGGGCGGATTGCGCAGGCGGCCGCCGTTCTCGGCATGGTGGATCGAGGTGTAGAAGTCGGTGAAGTCGCCGACGCGGATCGGCAGCGCATGCTCGATGTCCGCGAGCGGAACGAGCGCGGCCTGCAGCGCCGCGGCCTTCGGATGCGGCTCCTGCGCATCGAGCAGGCGCACCAGCGCATGGCGCAGCGCGCGCCATGCGGGCGGGCCCAGCGCGAGCAGCTCGTTGAGCGTCGAGCCGCCCGCGGCGCTCGCGGCCTGGCCGGCGAGACCGTCGAAGCAGCCGCGCGCCTGCGCCTCGGCCAGGCACAGGGCCTGGTCGCCGATCGCGATGCCGCCCTGGAACGGGTCGTTGCCGCCCTTGCGGCGGAACACGCCGAACGGCAGGTTCTGCAAGGTGAAGTCGCAGCCGGGCGCATGCGCGGACGCGACGATGCAGCGGCGCGCGGGGTCGTGGGTGAAGTCGAGTGCCATGGAATCCTCGCTGGAGTGGATGGACGGTGCGTGGACGACGATCAGCCCGCGTGCAGGCGCTCGTCGAAGATCGCGACGGCGCGGGTCCAGCCGGCGGAGGCGCCGCGGATCTTGTGCGGGAAGCAGGCGACGTGAAAGCCGTCGGCGGGCAGTGCCTCGAGGTTGTGCAGCTTCTCGAGGTGGCAGTAGCCGATGTCGCGGCCGGCCTTGTGGCCTTCCCAGATCAGGCCCGCGTCGCCGGTCGCCTCGTACTTCTTGGCGGTGTGGACGAAGGGCGCGTCCCAGCTCCAGCCGTCGGTGCCCGTGAGCCGGATGCCGCGCTCCAGCAGGTACATGGTGGCTTCGTAGCCCATGCCGCAGCCCGAGCTCACGTAGACCGGATCGCCGTAGAGCGCGCCGGCGCGCGTGTTGATCATCACGATCTCGAGCGGCCGCAACGCATGGCCGATGCGCGCGAGTTCGGCCTCCACGTCGCGGGGCTGGACCACGTAGCCGTCGGGCAGGTGGCGGAAGTCGAGCTTCACGCCGGGCTGGAAGCACCACTCGAGCGGCACCTCGTCGATGGTGATCGAGGGCCGGGGCTCGCCGAGCGCCTTGTCCATCGTGCTGTGGAAGTGATAGGGCGCATCGAGGTGCGTGCCGTTGTGCGTCGACAGCGACACGCGCTCCACGGCCCAGGCCTCGCCGTCGGGCAGGTCTTCCTTCTGCAGCTTGGGAAAGAAGTTCGTGAGCTGGTGGTGCGAGTTCTGGTGGTGGAAGTACTCGATCTTCGGGCCCTTGCCGGGCGGGTCCGAGAGCACATCGTTCTCGAGGTAGATGGACAGGTCGACGAACTTGCGATGCATGGCGGTCTCCGGGGTGGGGTTCGTGGGGATGGGGTTCATTCGGGCGCGATGCCGGCCGCGGCCAGTGCCTTGGCCCACAGCGGTTCCTGGTCCTTGATGAAGCGGGCGAACTCGTCGGCCGACATCGGCATCGGCTCGCCGCCGAGGCCGCGCAGGAAGCTCGCGGTGTCCTCGCTCGCGAGGATCTGCTGCAGCGTCTCGTGCAGCTTGTCGACCACGGCCCTGGGCGTGCCGACCGGCACGACGAAGCCGCTCCAGCCCGTGAACTCGGTGGCGCCGGGCAGCACTTCGCGCAGGGTGGGAACCTCGGGCAGCAGCGCGGAGCGTTGCGCCGAGGTGACCGCCAGCGCCTTGAGCTTGCCGGCGCGGATCTGCGGCAGCACCGCGCCGAGGTCGGTGAACAGCAGCGGCATCTCGCCCGAGAGTGTTTCGACCACCGCCTGCGGGCCGCTCTTGTAGGGCACGGCCACGATGTCGATGCCCGACGCCTGCTTCACGCTCGCGCCCGCCACCGCGCCGGTGGCATGCGAGTAGGCGTACGACAGCTTGCCCGGGTTGGCGCGGGCGTAGGCCAGCAACTCGGCGAAGCTGCCGAACGCGCTGCCGCGGGAGTTCGTGACGACCGCGGACGGTATCTGGAACAGGCTCGCCACCGGCACCATGTCCTTGCGCGGATCGAAGGGCAGGCGCTTGAACATGTGCAGCGCCGCCACCGTGTTGGTGTTCGAGATCTGCGTGATGGTGTAGCCGTCGGGCGCGGCGCGCAGCCCCTGGGCGAGACCGATGGTGCCCGCCGCGCCGACCACGTTGTCGACCACGAAGGGCTTGCCGAGCGCCAGGCTCATCTTGTGGGCGAGGTGACGCGTGACCGCGTCCGCCGTGCCGCCGGCCGGGAACGGCAGGATCAGCCGCACGGGCCTGGCCGGGTAGGCCTGGGCCCAGCAGCCCAGCGCGGGAAGGCCGAGCGCGAGTGCCGTGAGACTGGCGCGAAGCCAGCCCCGGCGTTGCATCGAAGAAATCATGTCTCCTGCTCCTTGTGGTTGCCGGCGCATCGAGGCTGCCGGTCGGGATGAATCGAAGGTCTAGACGTCCAATCCGGGCATGCCGCTCGGCAGGCCCAGCCGCACCCGCCCATAGGCCGGGCCCGATACGTCCCACTGCAGGCCGAACTGCGCGGCGCCGGCATGCACGTCGCGCCACATGCGCTGGATCGGATCGCTCTCCTGCAGGCCGGCGCCGCCGGTGCCCGCGAACACCAGGTCGACGGCCTGCGTGACGAGGCGCGCGCAGAAGGCCGAGTCGCGCCGCAGGCGCGCGCCGAGGGCTCCGGGGATGGCGGGATGGCTCTCGAGCGAATCCATCGCATCGCACCAGCTGCGCCGCGCGACGAGTTGCGCCGTGTCGAGCAGCGCCTCGACATGGGCGACGCGGTCCTGCACGCCGGGCAGCT
>Ga0209902_100988_pt1 | contig 18488 bp, 21 predicted proteins | sample FECB27metaG_FD_188304 | JGI IMG/M metagenome (GOLD analysis project Ga0209902, IMG submission 188304) | Cyanobacterial communities from the Joint Genome Institute, California, USA - FECB-27 (SPAdes) (version 2) | ecosystem: Environmental > Aquatic > Thermal springs > Hot (42-90C) > Microbial mats...
TTAACGTCTCCCTGGACCGCAGCGGACGGGTCGCCCGCAAAACGGGCAATCGTTAACGATTTTTTAACACTCGGGGCGCGGCTATGCCACAGCCTTAACCATCAGAATCTGTCCCGATGCGGGTCAGGCCCCGGCGGAAATCCGGGGGGCGAGCAGCACGGCGAGCGCCTCGCAGCCCGCCGCATCCTCCGCGTCGAAGCGGTCCACGATCGGACTGTCGAGATCGAGCACGCCGATCAGCGCACCGTCATGGACGATCGGCACGACCAGTTCGGACGCGCTTGCGGCATCGCACGCGATATGGCCGGGAAAGGCGTGGACGTCGGCCACGAGCTGCGTCTCGCGCCTGGCGGCAGCGGTACCGCACACGCCCGCGCCCATCGCGATGCGGATGCAGGCCGCCTTGCCCTGGAACGGCCCCAGCACCAGTTCGCCACCGATCAGCCGATAGAAACCCGACCAGTTGAGATCGGGCAGATATTCCCAGATCACCGCCGCTGCGTTGGCCATGTTCGCGATCGGATCGGGCTCGTCCGCGGTGATCGCGTCGATCGCAGACAGCAGGTCGCGATAAAGCTCGGCCTTGGCGCCGCCACGGTCGATTTCGAACTGGAACATCCCGAACTCCCTTGTCGCCGCGCAACGCTCAGTCGAAGCTGACCTTGCCCCTGCCCTTCTTGACGTCCGAACGCACCGACTTCGCCTCCATCCGACGCGCCTTGGCCGCCTTGCTCGGTTTGGTCTTGATCCGCTTCGCCTGACGCTCATGCGCCTTGGCGATCAGTTCCGCCGCGCGTTCGCGCGCATCCGCGCGGTTCGCCTCCTGCGTGCGGAAACGACGCGCCGTGATCAGCAACTCGCCCTCGGCGGTCAGCCGGCTTCCGGCAAGCGACTTGAAACGCACCCAGGCATGGGGCGGCAGGCCGAGGCGATAGGCATCGATACGCAACTGGACGGCAGTCGCGACCTTGTTGACGTTCTGGCCGCCCGGCCCCGTCGCGGCCAGGAACTTCTCCTCGACGATGGCGTCGTCGGGAATGGTCGGCAGGTCAGCCTTCGCCATGCTCGAATCCCGCTTTCGCGAAACGCTCGGGCACCGGCGCGGTCGCCGCGGCGGGCGGCTTGCCGTCGCGCGGCACCGACAACCGATGTGCGTGCAGCAGCATCTCTGCGCCGCCCTGGCCATAGACCGGATCGCCGACGATCGGAAAACCCAGGCCGTGCAACGCGTGCGCGCGGATCTGATGGGTGCGGCCGGTCTCCGGCGCGAAGCCGATCAGAGCGCGTCCGCCCTTGACGTCGAGCCGCGTCCAGCGCGTCACCGCGCGCTTGCCGCGAGGGTCGACGGTCATCCGCCAGCCCTCTTCGCGCGAACTGATCTTGCCGAGCGGCAAGTCGATCACGCCTTCCGCGTCGTCGGGAACCCCCTCGATCACGGCAAGATACTGTTTTTCGACCAACCCGGCCTCGAACGCGGCGCCAAAGCGCTTGTGCGCCTTGGGATGGCGCGCGAGCAGCAGGCAGCCGCTGGTATCGCGGTCGAGCCGGTGGACGGGCAGAGGCCAGCGCTGGAAACCGAAGGTCAGCGAGGCGAGGTGATTCTCCACGCTGATCGATCCGTCGCGCGGCGTATCGACCGGCAGGCCGGCAGGCTTGTCGACGATGATCGCCTCGCCGTCGATGAAGAGAACATGGTCGGCCAGCATGACTGCAGCCTAAAGCACTTCTTCCGCCCAAGTTACAACCAGCGAGTGTGGATCAGCCCCCGATCAGCATTGCGGAATGTCGGCGGCGCCCTTGCCCGGGGCAAATGTCGCACCCGAGCGGGTATAGGGAATGTCGCGCGTGACCGTGCCCTTGTAATGGACGGTGAAGCTGCGCCCGCGTTCGCCCTCCGCGATGGTGCCGTCCACCTCGCGCGGCTTGGTATCGTCGACGATCGCGCCGGCATCGCTGTAGCTCAGCGGAATCCGCTCCGCGATCGCCTTGGGTCCATCGGTGGTGAGCTCGGTCAGGCGCGCGACCGAACAGCTATACCCCTGCCAGGTGCCGCCGCCTTCGGATTCGATGACCGGCGCCGCGGTCAGGTCGGTGCGCATCTTCCAATCCGGCGCGCTGCCGAAGCTGGTGCCGGGGATCGCATCGTTCCAGCCCTTGACCAGCTTGAACCCATCGTCGGTGCGGTCCAGATAATGGACGGAGAGCCAGCCGGAACAGGCATGGCAATCCGGGCCGGTGCCTTCGGAGAGCAGCACCCACGCCTTGTCGAGCCGGTAGAGAGCGGTCGGCGAGAATGTATAGCTGTCGTTGCCGACCTGTTGCGTCGGCGTTTCGAACGCTGCGGCAAACGCCTGTTTGAGCGCGGCCGGATCGTTCGACTTCTCGGCAAGCGGCGCGACATTCGCCGCGGAGAAATTCGCGGTGCCGCCATTTTCGGGCACCGGCGTTTCCTTGCACGCCGCGATCCCGAGCAGGATCGGAACGAGGGCAAGGGCGGAGGGACGCATGCGACAGCCTTTCGTTACGCGATATGGCTGCCTGCAATGGCCCTCCGCCCTCCCGTCCGTCAACCGTGCGACTTCGGGGTTGATCGGCGTTTCAGGCCGATCCGCCGGAAACCGGCCAGTGGTCAGCCGTGCAGCTTGATTGCGGTCTCGGCGATCTTGCGGCCCTGATAGCGCGCGCCTTCCAGTTCGATCTCGCTCGGCTGGCGGCTACCGTCGCCGCCCGCGATCGTCGTCGCGCCATAGGGGGCGCCACCGACCACGTCGTCATGGCCCATCTGGCCGGCATGGCCATAGTCCAGCCCGACGATCACCATGCCGAAATGCAGCAGGTTGGTGATGATCGAGAACAGGGTCGTCTCCTGCCCGCCATGCTGGGTGGCGGTGGAGGTGAAGGCGCCGCCGACCTTGCCGTTGAGCGCACCGCGCGCCCACAGGCCGCCGGCCTGATCGAGGAACGCCGCCATCTGGCTGGACATGCGGCCGAAGCGCGTGCCGGTGCCGATGATGATCGCATCGTAATCGGCCAGTTCCGCCACGGTGGCGACGGGCGCGGCCTGATCGAGCTTGAAATGATTGTTGCGCGCGATCTCTTCGGGAACCGTCTCGGGAACGCGCTTGACGTCCACCGTCGCGCCCGCGGCGCGCGCACCCTCGGCAACGGCGTTCGCCATCGTCTCGATATGCCCATAGGTCGAATAATAGAGAACCAGAACCTTTGCCATTGCCGTGCTCCTGTCGGGAAACTGAGGGAAAGAAGGGGTGCCGCCCGCGCCAGGGGGAGGAATGGGCGCGGGCGGCGGACGACGCCTTATTCGGCGTCGACCAGAACGATCTCGCTGTCTTCCAGCGCGGTGATGGTTACCGTGCGGCCACCGGTGAGCGCGGCGCCGTCGCGGGCGTTAACCTCTTCGCCGTCGATCTCGATCCGCCCGGTGGCGGGGACGAGATAGGCGTGACGGCCATCGCCGACGCTGTGCTCCACGCTTTCGCCGGCCTTGAGCGTCGCGCCGAGGACGCGGGCATCGGCCCGGATCGGCAATGCGCCCTCGTCACCCTCGAAACCGCTGGCGAGCGTGACGAACCGGCCGGAACGATCGCCCTTGGGAAAGGGTTTGGCGCCCCAGCTCGGCTGGCCGCCCAGCCGCTTCGGCAGGATCCAGATCTGGAAGATCCGGGTCGTCTCGGGCTCGAGATTATATTCCGCGTGGCGCACGCCGGTGCCTGCGCTCATCACCTGGACGTCGCCGGCGCCGGTCCGGCCCTGGTTGCCTAGGCTGTCCTGGTGCGTGATCGCGCCCTGACGGACATAGGTGATGATCTCCATGTCGCGGTGCGGATGGGGCGGAAAGCCGCTGTTCGCGGCGATCTCGTCGTCGTTCCACACGCGGATGGCGCCCCAGCCCATCCGGGCCGGATCGTGATAGTCCGCGAACGAGAAATGATGACGCGCGTTGAGCCAGCCATGATCGGCGTGGCCGAGCGTTTCGAAGGGGCGTTTGTCGAGCATCTCATGTTCCTTCAGATGAGATTGGTGGTTGCTTGAGATGGAGATAGCGGCCAGGATCGTTTCATAAATAGAAACCTTTGAAACGGATCGTTTCCATATGCGACTGCCGGATTTCGAAGCCTGGGCGATGTTCGCCACCGTCGTGGAACATCGTTCCTTCACCGCCGCAGCCGACGCGCTGGGCGTTTCCAAGGCGACGGTGTCGAAAGCGGTGACGCGGCTCGAAGCGCATCTCGGCACCGCCTTGTTCCACCGCACGTCGCGCCGGCTGTCGCTGACCGAGAGCGGCAAGCCGCTTGCCGAACATGCCCGCCGCATCCTGATCGAGGCGGAAGCCGCGGAGGAAGCGGCGCGCGATGGCGCCACCGCCCTGAGCGGCACGATCCGCGTCGCGGCGCCGATGACGTTCGGGCTGATGCATGTCGCACCGGCGCTGGCCGACTTCATCGCCGAGCATCCGGGCATCTCGGTCGACCTGCACCTGAGCGACGAGAAGATCGACATCATCGACATGGGATTCGACATGGCGCTGCGCATCGCGTCGCTGCCCGACAGCTCGCTGCGCGCGCGCCGGCTGGGGGACGTCCACGCCCATGTCGTCGCCGCCCCGTCCTATCTCGAGCGGCGGGGCACACCCACCCACCCCGCGCAGCTCGCCGAGCATGAGTGCCTGATCTACACCAATGTCGCGACGCCCGACATCTGGCGCTTCCGGAACGCCGCGCGCGAGGAAGCCGTCGTCAGGCTGAAGGGGCCGATCCGCACCAACAATGGCGACGCGATGGTGCCCGCGCTTTGCGCGGGTCTCGGCATCGCAATCCTGCCCGGGTTCATCGTCGATACGCATATCGCTGCGGGCCGGCTGGTGACGATCCTGGAGGATTGGGCGCGCCCCGATCCGGTGGGCCTGCACCTGCTGAGCCCGCCGGGCGGTCCGCGGCCCGCACGCGTCGAAATGATGATCGAATTCCTTTCTCAGCGATTCAGAAAATTGTGCGCCGGGTGACTCGCGTTAGCGGTTCCTGCGCGAATCATACCGTAAGTGGTTACCGGATCCGCCGCGACTCGCGGATTTCCGGGGCTTAATCTGAAATTAACCTTTTGCGTTCAGAGGTCGTTTGGTTAATGGATATGTCTGGATGCGCGGCCCCGTCGGCCCCGCCGCCACTCAGGGGGTTGTCACATGCGGGTGCTGCTGATCGAGGATGAGCCGACGACGGCGAAAGCCATCGAGCTGATGCTCACGACCGAAGGATTCAACGTCTATACGACGGACCTTGGCGAGGAGGGTTTGGACCTCGGCAAGCTGTACGATTACGATATCATTCTGCTCGACCTGAATCTGCCGGACATGCACGGCTATGACGTGCTGAAGAAGCTGCGCGTCGCCAAGGTGCAGACGCCGGTCCTGATTCTGTCGGGCATCAGCGAGATGGACTCGAAGGTCCGCAGCTTCGGCTTCGGCGCCGACGACTACGTCACCAAGCCGTTCCACCGCGAAGAGCTGATCGCGCGCATCCACGCCGTCGTGCGTCGTTCGAAGGGCCACAGCCAGTCGGTCATCCGCACCGGCAAGCTGGCAGTCAACCTGGACGCCAAGACCGTCGAGGTCGATGGCGCGCGCGTGCATCTGACCGGCAAGGAATATGCGATGCTGGAGCTGCTTTCGCTCCGCAAGGGCACGACGCTCACCAAGGAAATGTTCCTGAACCACCTTTATGGCGGGATGGACGAGCCCGAGCTCAAGATCATCGACGTGTTCATCTGCAAGCTGCGCAAGAAGCTGAGCCTGGCGTGCAGCGGAGACAATTATATCGAGACCGTCTGGGGCCGCGGCTATGTGCTGCGCGATCCCGACGACATCGAAGGCCGCATCGAGGACGTCCAGGTCGCCTGACCTTCATTCCCTGGGGCGAAAGGGGCCGGCGGAGCGATCCGCCGGCCTTTTTTATGGCCGGGTCAGTCGATCCATTCGACACCGCCGGGCCAGATCACATCCTCGACGGAATCCCCGATCTCCACCAGCGCCCCCAGGATGAGCGCGGCGGCCAGGATGTCGAGCAGCAGGATCAGCGCATAGAGCGCCCATTGCGGCCCGGGATTGCGGACGGCGCCGCGCCAGCGCGGATCGTCGCGCATCAGGCGGCCTCCGCCAGCAGCGCAGGTTCGGTTGCCGCGATCCAGCCGCCGCCGAGCACCCTGTCGCCATCATAAAGCACTGCCGCCTGCCCCGGCGCGACGCCATATTCGGGCGTATCGAACTCCAGCCGACCGCCCGAAAGCCGTGCCGGCACCGGCTTTGCCAGCGATCGCACCTTGGCGGTCAACGGCCCCGTCGGATCGCCGCCGAGCCAGTTGATGTTGGTGAGGCTGGCGGCCGAGACCGCCAGCGCCTCGCGCGGCCCCACGACGACGCGACGCGTCTCCGGCTCCAGCCGGACGACGTAGAGCGGCTGCGCCTGTCCGCCGATCTCCAGCCCGCGCCGCTGACCGACGGTGAAATGGATGAAGCCGCGATGCTGGCCCAGCACCCGCCCGGACAGATCGACAATCTCGCCCGACGTATCGGCGTCCGGGCGCACCTTGCGGACGATCGCCGCATAATCGCCCTCGGGCACGAAGCAGATATCCTGGCTGTCGGGCTTCAGCGCCACGCCCAGCCCCAATTCGCGCGCGATCTCGCGCACCTGCGGCTTGGGCAGGCCGCCCAGCGGAAAGCGCAGATAATCGAGCTGCGCCGAGGTCGTCGCGAACAGGAAATAGCTCTGGTCGCGCGCGGGATCGGCGGCGCGATGCAGTTCCGGTCCGTCCGCGCCGACGACGCGGCGCACATAATGGCCGGTCGCCAAGCAATCGGCGCCCAGTTCCTTCGCAAGCCGGAACAGATCGGTGAACTTCACCCCCATATTGCATTTCACGCAGGGGATGGGCGTGCGGCCCGCCATATATTCGTCGGCGAAATCCTCGATCACCGACTGGCGGAACGCGCTTTCGTGATCGAACACATAGTGCGCGATGCCCAGCCGGTCGGCCACGGCGCGCGCATCGCGGATATCCTGCCCGGCGCAGCAGCTTCCGGTGCGGCCGACGGCGGCGCCGTGATCGTAGAGCTGCAGCGTGATGCCGATCGTCTCCGCCCCGCTGCGCGCGGCGAGCGCGGCCACCACCGAACTGTCGACGCCGCCGGACATGGCGACGACGATGCGCCGCTTCGCAAGCGGACCGTCAAGCTGGAAATCGGGGATCATGGTGGGAAGCGCCATAGCGCAGCACGACATTCAAGGCAAAGCCGGGTTCAAGACCGAGCGCGTCGCGCCCCGCGTTCGAGCAGTTCCTCGCGTATGCGGATGCTGCGCAGCGCCAACCGGATCTCCAGAAGAAACAGGCCGAGCGAGAGGATCAGCAGCGCCATCGACAGGACGAAGACGATCGCCACCGCATTGCCGATCTCCAGATGCGTCAGTTCGGCGACGAACAGCAACGCGACGAGCAGACAGACCGCGATCGCGCTCATCACGATCACGGAGATAGCGGCGTTGATCACGGTGATGCGTCGATCGAGCAGACGCAGTTCCCAGACATGGCGTTCATGCTCCGGGCCGGTGCTCTTGGGATGAAGCTGTTCGAGCATGCGCGCGCGATCGACCACCCTGCCCAGCCGCCCCGCCATCACGTTCAGGATGGCGCCGATGCCCGCCAGCAGGAAAACGGGCGCGACCGATAGCTGGATAGTCTGCGCGATCGTGCTGACGGCGGTGGTTTCGAGCATGCCGATCAATCGCCCGGCGGGGCGGGCGCGGTCAAGTAAGCATCAATGCAGCGGAACGGGCCTGCCGTCAGCGTGGCTTGGGCAACCAGCGCAGATCCAGCTCCGCATAACGGTTCACATAGTTGGCGGTCTGCGCCAGCGCCGCCTCGTCGCGGATATGGACATGGCCGTCGCGGCGCGAGATCAGCCCCTCCTCGCTCAGCGCGCGCATCATCCGGTTGACGTGCACAGCGGTCAGGCCGGTCGCATCGCCAATCTCTTCCTGCGTCAGCTTGAACGGGATCGTGTCGACGATCTGCTTGTTCAGGAAACGCAGCCGCATCAGCACGTCGACCAGCAGCGCCGCGACGCGCGCCTTTGCCGAGGTGCGGCCAAGCGAGGCGAGGCGATCGGTCAGCGACACGCGCTCGGCCTGAGCGACGATATGGAACAGCGCGGCAAGGCGCGGATGATCCTCGAACACGATGCGCAGCGCATTCTTGTCGAACGGGCAGATCACCGCCTCGCTCAGCGTGACCAGTGTCTCCGTCGCTTCGGCGAACGCCGTGCTCGACATGCCGATCATGTCGCCGGGAAAATGCAGGCGCAGGATCTGGCGACTGCCGTCGTCCAGGATGACATAACTCATCACCCAGCCGTGGCGGACCACGTAAATCTCGTCGGTCGCATCGTTCTCGCGCACGATCGTGGTGCCCCGCGGGAGCGCGCGCTGATGATCCTCCAGGGATTCCAGCGCATGCTTTTCCCGCTCGGTCAGCGGCAGATACCGCTCCAGACGTTCTGCGAAGCAACTTCGCGTCATCGATGGGACCCGGTGATTTCCCGCACGCAATCCCCCTAGCGGATGGATTCGCCTGCGCGCCTTAACACCGATCAATGAACGCTCAATTTTATTGAGAGAGCGCAATGACTTGTGTCGCATTTGCACGCGTAGTGGGCGAATAGCCGGAGCCTTTCGCGCCAGAGCGAAATCGCGCCCAATGATCGGAAACACGCCCGACCGATATTTTGAACGCTTCGGAGCCGAAAAACCGGTTCCCACTTTTTCGGGAAGCGCTTTAAGGAAGCGGAATGGACAGCATCATCATCCGGGGCGGAAAGACGCTCCAAGGCCGCCTTCCCATTTCCGGAGCCAAGAATGCAGCGCTCACGCTGCTGCCCTGCGCGCTGCTGACCGACGAGCCGCTGACGCTCCGCAACCTGCCGCGGCTGGCCGATGTCGACAGCTTCGGTCATCTGCTCAACCAGCTCGGCGTCTCGACCATGGTCGAGGGCGCACGTCCCGAGGATTTCGGGCGGGTGATGACGATGCGCGCGAGCAAGGTGACCTCGACGGTCGCGCCCTATGACATCGTCCGCAAGATGCGAGCTTCGATCCTGGTGCTCGGCCCGCTGCTAGCGCGCGCGGGAGAGGCGACGGTCTCGCTGCCCGGCGGCTGCGCGATCGGCAACCGCCCGATCGACCTGCACCTGAAGGCGCTGGAGGCGATGGGCGCCGAGATCGAGCTTGCCGCGGGCTATGTGAAGGCGAGCGCGCCGGGCGGGCGGCTGTCCGGCGGAGACTTCACCTTCCCCGTCGTCTCGGTCGGCGCGACCGAGAATGCGGTGATGGCGGCGGTGCTCGCCAAGGGCACGACCCGGCTCCACAATGTCGCGCGCGAACCCGAGATCGTCGATCTTTGCCGCTGCCTGGCGGCAATGGGCGCGCGGATCGAGGGGATCGGCAGCGAGACGCTGATCATCGAGGGCATCGACCGGCTCCACGGCGCCACCTATCAGGTGATGCCGGACCGGATCGAGGCGGGCAGCTATGCCTGCGCCGCGGCGATCACCGGCGGATCGGTGGACCTGATCGGCGCACGCGCCGAGGATATGGGGGCGACCATCGCGGCGCTGCGCCAGGCCGGCGTGACCGTCGAGGATCATCGCGACGGACTGCGGGTCTCCGCCACAGACAAGCTCCAGCCGCTGACGCTGTCGACCGCGCCCTTCCCCGGCTTCGCCACCGACATGCAGGCGCAGTTCATGGCGATGGTGCTGCTGGCCAATGGCGCGAGCGTCTTCACGGAGACGATCTTCGAGAACCGCTACATGCACGTGCCCGAACTCACGCGCATGGGCGCCGATATCGAGGTTCGCGGGCGGACCGCGATCGTACGCGGCGTCGCGGGACTGAAAGGCGCGCCCGTGATGGCGACCGATCTGCGCGCGTCGATGAGCCTGATCATCGCGGGCCTCGCCGCCGAAGGCGAGACGCAGGTCAACCGCATCTATCACCTCGACCGCGGTTACGAGCGGCTGGAGGAGAAGCTTCAGGCGGTCGGCGCGGATATCGAGCGGGTCAGCCGGGACTGACGCAAAGCGCGCCTCGCCTCAGAGCCAGACGTTGAGCGCGTGGATGGTCAGGCCGACCAGGCCGCCGACCAGCGTGCCGTTGACTCGGATATATTGGAGATCGCGGCCCACAGCGCTCTCCAGCCGGCCGGTGACGGTATGCGCGTCCCAGCCGCGAACAGTGTCGGACACCAGGCGGACGATGCCGTCGCCATAGCTGGCGGTCGCGCCCACCGCCGCGCGGCGCGCGAAGCGGTTGATCGTCGTGCGCAGCCGCGCATCGTGCTGCAGCGTCTGGCCAAGCTGACGGACGGCCTCTCCGAACTTTCCGGCCAGTACGGCGTCGGGGTCGCGCGCAGCCTTGAGCAGGCTGGTCCGCGCCTGTTCCCAAAGTCCGTCCATCCAACGCTGGAACGCCGGATTCTCCAGGATCACGCCCTTCCACTGCGCGACCTTCGCCTTCATCTCCTTGTCATGCTGCATGTCGAAGGCGAGGTTCGCAAAGGCCTCGTTCACCTTGGCGCGCAGCGGATGATCGGGATCGTCGCCCATCTCGAACAGCAGCTTGTGCAGCCCCTTGATGATCGCGTTCGCGATATCCTCGTCCAGCCCCGTCCAGCGCAGCACGGTATTGGCGCGTTCGTGCACCATCTCGCGGATCAGATTCTCGTTTGCGGCGAGCGTCTGGCCGGCCCAGTCGATGATGCTCTTCTGCAGCGGCAGGTGCCGCCCCTCCTTCATCGCGGCCTCGAGCGCCTGGCCCAGGATCGGCGCGACGTCGAGCGCGCGAAGCCGCTGCCCGATCGCCGACTTGACCATGCCGCCAAGCCGTTCCTGATCGAGCGCGTCGAGGATGGTGGCGAACAGCCGGGATGCGCCCTGCCTCAGCCGCCCCTCCCCCGTGACGTCGGGATTGTCGAGGAAACGGCCGATCGCGGCGGCCACGTCCACCTTGTACATCCGGCGCGCGACCACGGTCGGGGTCAGGAAATTGTCCTTGAGGAACAGCGCCAGCGTGTCGCCGATGCGGTCCTTGTTGCGCGGGATGATCGCGGTATGCGGAATCGGCAGGCCGAGCGGATGGCGGAACAATGCGGTCACCGCGAACCAGTCCGCCAGGCCGCCAACCATCGCGGCCTCCGCGAAAGCCCGGACGAAACCCAATGCCGGATGGCGATCCTCAAAGGCGCGCGCGGCGATGTAGACGCAGGCCATCACGACGAGCAGCCCCGTCGCGACCACGCGCATGCCCGCCGCCCCGCTCTGGACGGGGTTCAGGCGGGCGATGCCCGTGCGTGCGAACACTTTCATACGCTTAGAATGATCCGGTCGCGAAATGGTTCAAGCCATTTTCGCGACCGGATCCCGATCATTCGGCCGGGTGCGGCGCGCTTGCCATCTTGTCGTCGCCCGGCTTGTAGGTCAGCAGCCGCCTGCGCAACATCGGTCCGACCCGCTTTTCGAAGCCGTCGGCCAGGCTGAAGCCCGCGGGCACGATCAGCAGCGTCAGCAATGTCGACATGATCAGGCCGCCGATCACCACCGTGCCCATCGGCGCGCGCCATGCGCCGTCGCCCGTCAGTGACAATGCGGTCGGCACCATGCCGGCGATCATCGCGACTGTGGTCATCACGATCGGCTGGGCGCGCTTGTGCCCCGCCTCCATGATGGCGTGAAACTTGTCGGCGCCCGACTGCATCTCCTCGATCGCGAAATCGACGAGCAGGATCGAGTTCTTCGCGACGATGCCGAACAGCATCAGGATGCCGATGAACACGGGCATCGAAATGGGCTGTCCAATCAGCGCGAGCGCCATCAGGCCGCCCAGAGGCGCCAGCAGCAGCGAACCCATGTTCACCAGCGGCGACATGAAGCGCTTGTAGAGCAGCACCAGCACCGCGAAGACCAGCAGGATACCCGACACCAGAGCGATGCCGAAGCTTTTGATCATCTCCGCCTGCCATTCGTCCTCGCCGAACGGCGCGTTGGAGACGCCGGCGGGCAGGTTCTTCATGATCGGCAGGGCGTTGATCGCGGTCATCGCGGTGCCCTTGACCGTGCCCGGCGCCAGATCCGCGCCGACGAACACGCGGCGATTCTGGTTGTAACGCTGGATCGAGACGGGTCCCGATCCAAAGCCGATCTCCGCGACGCGGCTGAGCGGCACCGATCCGCCCGTCGCGGTCTGCACGGGCAGGTTCTCGATCGTCGACAGGTCGCGACGCGACCCCTCGGCCAGCATCACGCGGATCGGCACCTGACGGTCCGATAGCGAGAATTTGGCGCTGTTCTGATCGATATCGCCCAGGGTCGCGATGCGGATCGCCTGGCTGAGCGACGAGGTCGTGACGCCGAGCTGCGCCGCCAAGTCTAGCCGCGGCTTGATGATCAGTTCCGGTCGCCGCATGTCGGCGTTCACCCGCGGCGAGCGGATTTCCTTCATGGCCTTCATCTGCTCGACCAGCGTCGCCGCCGTCTTGTCGAGCAGGTCGGGATTCGAGCCGGAGAGCATGACCGAGATGTCGCGCCCGGTGCCGCCGCCGCCGTTCTGCGCCTGGAAATAGACGCGGGCGTCGGGAATATTGGCGAGCTGCGGCGCGAGGTCCCGTTCGAACTGGATGCTCGTGCGATCGCGCTTCTTGTTCAGGCTGACATAGATCTGGCCATTGCCCTCGCGCACGGTCTCCATCGTCAAGGCCGTTTCCGGCTGCTTCTTGAGCAATGTATTGACGCGCTCGGCGACCTCCTCGGTCTGTTTCAGCGTGGTGCCGGGCACCATTTCGATACGGACCTGGCTGGTATCCTGGTTGACGGTCGGGAAGAACTGCATCGGAATGACGAAGAACATGCCGATCGTCGCCGCGAAGGCGAGCACACCGATCCCCATCGTCCACCAGCGATGGTGGAGCGACCAGTTCAGCACCTTCATGTAAGAGTCCATCACCCGGCCGCCGCCATGTTCCTCCTCGCCGTGCGCCTTGAGGAAATAGGCGGCGATCATCGGCGTGATCATGCGGGCAACCGCCAGGCTGATCAGCACCGATGCGACCACGGTCAGTCCGAAATTCTTGAAGAACTGTCCGGACACGCCGGGCATCAGGCCCACAGGCAGGAACACCGCGACGATCGAGAAGGTCGTCGCGACGACCGCCAGGCCGATCTCGTCCGCGGCATCGATCGACGCCTGATAGGCGGTCTTGCCCATGCGCATATGTCTGACGATATTCTCGATCTCGACGATCGCGTCGTCGACGAGCACGCCCGCGACCAGGCCCAGGGCCAGCAGCGACAGCGAATTGAGCGTGAAGCCCATCAGGTCCATGATCCAGAAGGTCGGGATCGCGGACAGCGGGATGGCAAGTGCCGAGATGACGGTGGCGCGCCAGTCGCGCAGGAACAGGAACACGACGATCACCGCAAGCACCGCGCCCTCGATCATCGCCGCCATCGAACTGTGATACTGACCTTCGGTGTAGATCACGTTGTTGAACATCGTGATCACCTTGACCCCGGGATTCTCCTTCTGGATCTGGGCGATCACCTTTTCGGTGGCATGGAAGACAGAGACATCCGACGCGCCGCGCGCGCGGGAGATCGAGAAGCTGACGACCTGCTTGCCGGCGACCTTTCCGATGCGGACCTGCTCGCTATAGCCGTCGGTGACATTGGCCACGTCGCTCAACTGGATGGTGCGGCCGCCGCCCAGCGAGATCTGCGTCTTCGAGAGTGCGAAGGCATCGGCCGCGTTGCCGAGCACGCGCACCGACTGGCGCGATCCCGCAATCTCCGCCTTGCCGCCCGCTGCGTTGATGTTCACCTGCCGCAGCACATTATTGATCTGCGCCGCCGTCACGCCCTGTGCCTGCATGCGCGCCGGATCCAGGATGACGCGGATCTCGCGGTCGACGCCGCCGTTGCGCTCCACCTTGCCCATGCCGGGGATCGCCATCAGCCGCTTCGAGATGCTGTCGTCGACGAACCAGCTCAGCTGCTCCATCGTCATGTCCGACGCCTGCACCGCGAAAAAGGCGAGCGTGTCGCCTGCGGTCGTCTCCTTCTGGACGAACGGTTCCATGATGCCGTCGGGAAGCTCGCCGCGGATCTGGTCGATCGCGTTCTTCACCTCGTTCACGGCCTGGTTGACGTCGGTGCCGATCTGGAACTCGATCATCGTCGACGAGGAACCCTCGTTCGTCGTCGAGCTGATCGTGCGGACGCCGTCGATACTGCGCACCGCCGATTCCACACGCTGGGTGATCTGCGTCTCGATCTCGGTCGGCGCGGCGCCGGGCTGGGAGATGGACGCGATGACCAGCGGGAATTCGATGTCGGGCTGGTTCTGGACCTCCATCCGCATGAAGCTGACGATGCCGGCAAGCGTCAGGCCGATGAACAGCACGATGGGCGCCACCGGATTGCGGATCGACCAGGCGGAGATATTCCTGAAATTCATCGTTTCATGTCCATGTCTCGGCGCCCGTCAGCGACGGAGCCGGCCAAATCAGTTCTTGCGTGCCAGCTCTGGCTTCACGGTCTCGCCCGGGTTGAGGAACCCGCCGGCGCGCATGACCACCCTCTCCGTGCCGTTCAGGCCACCGGTGATCGCGATGCCGGTCGCGGTGACCGTGCCGGTGGTCACGTTCCGGCGCGCCACCTTGTTGTCCTTGCCGACGATATAGACGAAATTGCCCTTCTCGTCGCTCTGCACCGCGGATTCCGGCAGCAACGGCTGCTCCTGCGAGCCGCGGACGATCTGTGCCGACGCGAAGCCGCCCGGACGGATCGCAGGATCGTATGGGAGCGCGAGGCGTGCGACGCCCTGCCGAGACGTCTGATCGATGACCGGCGACACCTGCCAGACGCGGCCGGTGAAACTGCGATCGGTTCCGACCGGAGTGACCGCCGCCTGGGCGCCGACCGGCAGGCCGGCCAGATCGGCCTCGCTCAGCCGTGCCAGCAATTCCATCTCGCCGCCCTTGGCCACGCGGAACAATACGCCGCTGCCCGAGCTGACCACCTGGCCTGGCTCGACATTGCGGGTCAGGACCAGGCCGGCGGCCGGGGCGCGGATGTCCAGACGGCCGACGCGCGCGCGCGATTCGCCCAGCGATGCCTCGGCCACGCGGACGCGTGCGACCGCGGCGTCGCGCGTCGCGGTCTTGCGATCGACATCCGCCTTCGACACGAAACCGCGCGAAACCAGCGACTGGGAACGATCGAGATCCTGCTGCGCGATGCGCGCATCGGCGCGCGCCACGTTGATCTGCGCGGCAAGCTGGGCATTGGTCTGGACCTGGACCGAGCGGTCGATGGTCGCCAGCACCTGGCCGGCGCCGACCCACTGGCCGGGCTCGACCAGCACGTTGACGACCATGCCGCCCTCGCCCGCGACGCCCACCGGCATCTCGCGGCGCGCGGCCAGCGTTCCGGTGACGGAGATGACGTGATCGACGGCCTGGCGACCGGGCACGACGACCGTGACGACGGGCATCGCCTGTCCCTGGGCGGCGGCGGCCGCCGCCGCGTCTTCCGACGCGGGACGCAGCGCGAAATAGGCCGCCAGCGCCGCGACGAGCAGGACGATGGCGCCGATGATCAACATCCGCCGCCGGCTGCGCTGACGGCGCTCGTCGTCGGAAAGCAGCTCGACGCCATCGTTGGCCGTCAAACGCGTTTCATAGTTCATCATCATCTGCCTTCAGCTTCGTGCCGGTTTCCTTGCCGGCGGTGTATTACATCAATAAGTCAGTAGTCTCAAGCGGGACTTTCGGGGCCGGGCGCTCTGCGTCGAATGACGGCGCGGATCAAGCGGAACCGTAGCGATTCTGGCGCGAAAGCGGACATGCGGGCTTGCCAAACCGGCCGCGCGGCGGAACAACATGGAGCAAGGCGAGGCAGCGGAGGCGGCCGATGGAAATTTTCTGGTGGATCTTCGTCGGTCTGATCGCGGGCGCGCTCGGCAAATTCATCATGCCCGGGCGCGATCCGGGCGGTTTCGTGGTCACGATCCTGATCGGCATCGCCGGGGCGGTACTGGCCGGCTATGTCAGCCAGATGATCGGCCTGTCGGAACCGGGCGAAACCGCGACGCTGTGGAAGACGATCGTCGGCGCCACGATGGGCTCCATCGTCCTGCTGATCATATATCGCCTGATCATGTCGGGGCGCACACGCCATTAAGCTTCCATGCAGCGTCGTTCTGCTCTTGGAACGGTACCGCCGCGTTCTGGCGGATCGAAGGAGTATATGATTGTCATGACCAAGGCCCCGACCGCCATGGCGCTCGCCGCCCTCGCCCTGACGCCGACCGCGCTGTCCGCGCAGACGACCGTTCCCGTGCCCGTCGCCGTCCTTCAGGGCACGCGCCTCGACATCGTCGCGACCGGCGAGACGAAGCGCGTGCCGGACATCGCGGTGATCAGCGCGGGAGTCGTCACCCAGGCGGCCGATGCGGCCGGCGCGATGCGCGAGAACGCCCAGCGCATGTCCGCCGTGGTCGCCGCGCTGCGCAAGGCCGGCGTCGCCGAACGCGACATCTCGACGGCCAGCGTCAGCCTCAACCCGCAATATCGCTATGGCGAGAATGTGCCGCCGGTGATCACCGGCTATCAGGCGGCGAACACGGTCTCGATCCGTTTTCGCGACGTCGCCAAGAGCGGCACCATCCTCGACACGCTGGTCGCGCAGGGCGCGAACCAGATCAACGGCCCCAGCCTGCAGATCGACAAGCCCGACGCAGCCGAAGACGAAGCGCGTACCGACGCCATCCGCAAGGCGCGCGCGCGCGCGGACCTCTATGCGAGTGCGGCGGGCCTGAAGGTGAAGCGGATCCTGTCGATCAGCGAGTCGGGTGGCTATGCCCCGCCGATGCCGCCGGTCGTCTACGCCCGGGCGAACATGGCCGGCAAGGAAGCCGACACGATGATCGTCGCCGGCGAACAGTCGGTCGGCATCACAGTTTCGGTGAGCTTCGAGCTGGAATAGCCGCAGCCCGCGCGCCGGATACGGCACGCCACAAAAGAAGGGGGCCGCGCGGACGATGCCGCGCGGCCCCTTTTTCTTCATCCGGATGCGGCGATCAGCGAACGCGACCGCGACGGACCAGATTGACGATCGCGAGCAGCACGACCGCGCCGACGAACGAGGCGATCAGCGAACGCGCGTCGAAACCGGAATTGTTGATCGAGCCGCCGGCGATGAAAAGTCCGGCGATGAACGCGCCGACGATGCCCACGACGATGTTCAGGAAAATGCCCTGTTGCGCGTCGGTCCGCATCACGATGCTGGCCAGCCAGCCGATGATGCCGCCCACGATGAGCCAGAGAATGATACCCATAAGCAAGGTCCTCCTGTTGCTGCCGCACGATTGAGCGTCGGCGGCCGGTGTATGGTGAATACGATCGTTCGGAGGTCTTTGTTCCGTGACCGTCACGGCCGCAGGATGTTTGCCGGGCAAGAAAAACCCCACCGCGCCGGATCGGCGGGTGGGGCGGAAATCGGGCCGATCGTATCGGCCGGGATTCAGTAGCGCTGCTGGCGCTCGTAGAGGGAACGGTAATGCTGGATGCGCGTCACCCGCAGCCCGGGCATGCCCGAGCGGTCGACCGCGCGCTGCCAGCCCGCGAATTCCTCGAGAGTCAGGCCATAGCGCTCGCAAGCCTCGTCGACCGACAGCAGGCCGCCATTGACCGCGGCGACCACTTCGGCCTTGCGGCGGACGACCCAGCGGGTCGTTGACGGCGGCGGCAGCGACTCGAGCGTGAGCGGCTCCCCGAGGGGGCCGATCACTTGCGCCGGCCTTATTTTCTGATTTTCGATCATTCCTACCTCAAACCAGTTTCGATCGGTCTGCGAACGTGATGAATCGGCCTACACCAGGGACGTTGAAATAAGCCTAAAGCCGGAGGGTAAATATTCCGGTCATGTTTGCAGACCCGATGTCAGTCGACGCGCGGTCGCGATATTGAAACTGCCGCCGAGCTCCGCCGCGGGGACCGCGGCGCCATCGGCGAACAATGCGATCATCGGGTCGCGGGAAAAGTCGGTGTCGACGGCGTCGCGCTCGATCAGGATCTGGCGACGCGCCGTCACCGACACCGATTGCTGTGCGGAGAGCCCCGCGAGCAGCACCGGGAAATCGGGAACGACCCCCAGCGGCCGCGCGAGCAGCCGTTCGAAGCGGGCAAAGGCGAAATCCATGCCCGAGGGTGTAGAGAAAGTCGGTGAATCACTGGTAAAGGCCGCGCGAAAAATCGCGGAATTTCGACATTCCGCGCTGCAACATCGGTTAAGGCGTTGATGTTCCGCCGCTATTTGGACAGTTTTGTGACAGGCCCGGGCGCGACTGCGCCGGATATGAAAAGAGGCTGCC
>Ga0209902_100989_pt1 | contig 18456 bp, 16 predicted proteins | sample FECB27metaG_FD_188304 | JGI IMG/M metagenome (GOLD analysis project Ga0209902, IMG submission 188304) | Cyanobacterial communities from the Joint Genome Institute, California, USA - FECB-27 (SPAdes) (version 2) | ecosystem: Environmental > Aquatic > Thermal springs > Hot (42-90C) > Microbial mats...
CTGTTGCCGCTCTTGCCAACCACTGCATCGGCAAATCCCAACTGACCGGTTCGCTTGATCGCCAAGGCTCAACTCCCCTGCTCTAAACCAACGGAATCACAACCACCCAATTTTGCAACAGCCCCCTTAGGGGAGAAGGTGGCGCGGAGCGCCGGATGAGGGGTGAAGCGGTGCAACACGCGCTCGCTGAGAAGCTGAACCCCTCACCCAAGTTACGCTACGGACCTATGGTCCTAGCTCCACTAGGGGGAGAGGGGCGAACTGCACCTTCAGCGTCAGCCCTCTACCAGCGGCAACACCATCGAAAACCTCGCTCCACCGGTCGGTGACTCCGTCACCGCCACCCGGCCCTTGTGCCGCTGGACGATCGAGGCGACGAGGTTCAGCCCTAAACCCGCGCCGGTGGCGAGCGGCTTGATGCGGTAGAACGGCTCGAAGATGCGCTCGCGGTCGCCGGGGGCGATGCCGGGACCGTCATCCATGACCGAGATGGTGCCGGTGGGGCTCACTTCGACGATGATCCGGCCGTGGTTGGCGCCGTGGACGATGGCGTTCTGCACCACATTGGCGAGGGCCCGGGTCAGGCTGCCTTCGTCGCCCTTGACCAGTACCGGCGCCTCCGGGGCGTCGAGCGCCAGCTCGTAGCCGGCGTTGATGGCGAGCGGGGCGAGGTCGCTGACCACGTTGCCGGCAAGCTCGACCAGGTCGAGCGGCTCCATGGCGGTTTCGCCCAGGTCCATGCGCTGCAGGTCGAGCAACTGATCGGCAAGGCTCGACAGCCGGGCCACATCCATCAGCAGCCGGGCCTTTTCGGGAAACGGTTCGGCCGTCTCCAGCCGGGTCTGCAGGATGGCGATGGGGGTGCGCAGCTCGTGAGCGGAATCGGCGAGGAAGCGCTCGCGCTGGGCATAGGCCTTGTCGAGCCGGGCGAGGCCGCCATTGACGGCATCGACCAGGGCGCGAACCTCGTGCGGCACGTTCTCGACCGGCAGTTGCGTGCCGCGGGCATCGATATCAATGCGCTCGGCCTCTTCGGCAGCCTGCTTCAAGCCGCGCAACTCGCGGCGGATGACACGCGGGATGATGATGATGGCGGCGATGGTGGTGATGGCGAGCAGAGCCAGGCTGAACAGGGCCCAGAACCCGGCGACGAACGACACCACGCCGATCGTCCGCCCGCCGCCCGATGCTACCATGACATCGCCGATCTGGCTGCGGTGCCGTTCGAGCTGCAGCGCATCCACCGGCGAGCCGGCGCGCGGGCGAACGTCGACCGAGGCGAACTCCCACAGCGCGGTGTTCAGCTCGTCGTAAAAGATCGGAATCTTGCCGAATGAAACCGTGGTGCCCGTCTCGGTCGAGGCGAGGAACCAGACCCCGGGTTTGTCGGCGATCAGTTGCTTGAGCTTGGGGGTCATCTCCACCTCTGCGCCACCGCCGGGAGCGGGGCGGATGGCTTCGGCGAAGGTCTCGGGATTGCCCGGATCGAGCGGCGGCGCATCGATGAAGCGGAGCGCCGGGTAGATGCCGAGCGGGAACACCACGAGGCAGAAGAACAGCAGCAGTGCCACGGCCTGCACCTGGATCATGCGGCGGGTGAGGCGGCGTTCGAGACGGATTGGTCGGGCTTCGCGGATCATGATTGCCTGAGCAGGTACCCGACGCCGCGCACGGGGTGGATTTCCACCGTGCTGCCGGCCTCGGCGAGTTTGCGCCTGAGGCGCGAGATATGGGCTTCGAGTGAGTTGGACTGGATCTCGTCGTCGGAGCCGTAGACATCTTCCTCGAGCACGGCGCGACGCACTGTGCGGCCGGAGCGGCGCATCAGGCTTTCGAGCACCAGGTATTCGCGGCGCGGCAGGTCGACCTTCACCCCATCGATGAAGACATCGCCATGGTTGAGATCGAGCGACAGGTTGCCGATGGCGAGCGGCGCCGTCTCGACCTGGCTCGGCCGGCGCAGCACGGCGCGCAGCCGCGCCACCAGTTCGTCGACGACGAAGGGTTTGGCGAGATAATCGTCGGCGCCGAGGTTCAACCCCTCGATGCGGTGGTTGGCGCCGCCCATGGCCGAGAGCACGACAATCGGCGTGTGCGGCCGGCGCTTGCGGATCAGGGCGATCAGCGAGGCGCCGTCGCCATCGCCGAGCTGTCGATCGAGGATGACGAGGTCATGCGCCACCGTCTCGATTGCTTCTATGGCGTACTCGATCGAAGGCACGTGATCGGTGACGAAATCGTGCTTGGCCAGCGCGGCACGCAGCAGCGCTGCCATGTCGGGTTCATCTTCCACCAGCAATAGCCGCATCGGCACCTCCTTCGTCGTCTTCGCCGATCAAGCTTGCCGAAAGCTTGCGCCGGGCGACGGTCGCCCCGCAACCGGGCCATGCAAACAGCAGAGGGCCCACGCAAGGTTCATGCAAGCTTGGCGGCAGAAAAGCCGTTCCTCGCGCTCCCCGAACCTGGGGCGCGAGACGTTTGGACCCATCTACCTGAGGACTGCGCCATGGACGAGCCCGCAATCCAGCCGATGCCGAAGCCCGAATGGGCGCTGAGCCGGCGTGAACTGAAGAAGCGGGCGCTGCTGGCGGCCGGCATCCAGCCGGCGCGCTTCCCCTGGATGTGGGCCGGCGCCGCCGTGGTGGTGGTCGGCCTCGCGGTGTTCGTCCTGCCCTCGATGCTGGCGCCGCAGGCCTCGACGCCGACCGAAGCTGCCGCACCGGCGACCGATGTGGTGAAGCGCCTCCTCACCGTCGATGTGGCGACAGCAGCGCCGGCAACGCTGGCCGAGACGCTGAAGGCCACCGGCTCGCTGATGCCGCGGCGCTCCATTGCCATTGCTTCGCAGGTCAATGGCACGCTGAAGAGCGTGGAGGTGCGGATCGGCGACAGCGTCAGGGCCGGCGATGTGCTGGCGACGGTCGATGTCGAGACCTCTGAGATCCAGCTCAGCCAGCAGCGCAGCACCGCGGCGGCCACCCGGGCCCAGCTGGCGCAGGCCGAGAACCAGCTGGAGCGCACGCTGCGGCTGGCCGATAGCGGCCTCACCCCCAGCGCCACGGTCGAATCCGAAAAAGCCTCGATCGAGGCGCTGAAGGCCAATCTCGCGGCACTCGAAGCGCAGGTGGCGGCGGCCGAACTGGTGATCCGCAACGCCACCATCGCGGCGCCGTTCGATGGCATCGTCGCGGCGCGTTCGATCGAGCCGGGCCAGCTGATCAATTCAGGCGCCGCATTGTTCGACCTCGTCGATCTCTCGGTGATGGAAATGACGGCCTATGTGCCTGTCAGCGCCAGCCCGAAGCTGTCGCCGGGACAGGGTGTGAGCCTCAGCGTCGAAGGGCTGCCGGGGCAGAGCTTTGCGGCCAAGGTCGAGGGCGTCAGCCCGGTCGCCGCCAAGGGTACCCGTACCGTGCCGGTGCTGATCTCGGTGCCCAATCCCGATGGGCAACTGCGCGGCGGCATGTTCGCCTCGGGCGCCATCACCCTCGAGGAAGCAAAGGGAGCGCTTGCCGTTCCCGACGCCGCTCTGCGCGAGGATGCCGACGGCCCGCATATCCTCAAGATCGTCGACGGCGCGCTGCTGCGCCAGCCGGTCACCGTCGCGCGCAACTGGAGCTCCAGCCGGCTGACCCAGCTCGGCTCCGGCCTCGTTGCCGGCGAGAGCTATGTCGCGGGCCAGCTCGACGACCTCAAGCCCGGCATGCGCGTCACCGTGGTGGAGAACTAAGCGATGTTCCTCACCAAGATCAGCGTTCGGCATCCGGTCTTCGCCACCATGGTCATGGTGGCGCTGCTGGTTTTCGGCCTCTACTCCTATTCGCGCCTCTCCATCGAGCAGATGCCCAATATCGACCTGCCGGTCGTCGCGGTGGTGGTGAGTTATCCCGGCGCCTCGGCGCAATCGGTCGAGAACGACATCATCAAGCCGGTCGAAGACGCGGTGAACTCGATCAGCGGCATCGATACGCTGCAGTCGGTGGCGCAGCAGAACGCTGCGATGATCATCATGATGTTCGACATGGAGGTGCGTTCGGTCGACGCCGTGCAGGAGGTGCGCGACAAGATCGCCGGCATCGAAGCGAGCCTGCCTGATAACGCCGACAAGCCGCGGGTGCTGCGGTTCGACCCCAATGCCATGCCGATCATGTCGCTGGCGATCCGCTCGGACAGCCTGTCGGCGCGCGAGCTGACGCAGCTGGCCGACGACGTGGTGGTCGACAAGCTGCGCAACATCCCGGGCGTCGGCAGCGCCGATCTGGTCGGCGGGGTGCCGGCGCAGCTCGACGTCGCAGTCGATCCCGACCGGCTCGACGGCTTCGGCGTCAGCATGGCCGAAGTGATTTCGGCGATCCGCCAGAACAATATCGACCTGCCGGCCGGCACCATCACCGAGGGCGCGGTGTCGCGCGCCATCCAGGTGGAAGGCCGGCTCGAGGATGTCGAGGATTTCCGCAACATCATCGTCGCCCGCACCGGCGGGCAGGCCGTGCGGCTGGGCGATGTGGCGACCATTACGCAAGGGCAGGGCGACGAGAAGAGCCTCGCCTTCATCAATGGCGAGCGGGCGCTGGCGATCAACATCATCAAGGTGCAGGGCGCCAACACCGTCGGCGTCGCCGCCGCGGTGCACAAGGAGCTCGAGCGCCTTCAGGAGCGTGAGCTGCCCAAGAGCGTCAGCATCGACGTGGTGGCCGACAATGCCGTGCCGGTCGAGCAATCGTTCCACACGGTGCAGAACATGATCGTCGAAGGCGCAGTGCTCGCCGTGCTGATCGTCTTTTTGTTCCTCAACTCGTGGCGCTCGACCGTCATCACCGCGCTGACCCTGCCGATCTCGATCATCGGCACGATGACGGTGCTGTTCGCACTGGGTTTCACGCTCAACATGATGACGCTGATGGCGCTGTCGCTGTCGGTGGGCATCCTGATCGACGATGCCATCGTGGTGCGCGAGAACATCATGCGGCACCTGCATATGGGCAAGAACCACGTGCAAGCGGCGCTCGACGGCACCAACGAGATCGGTCTCGCGGTGCTGGCGACGACGCTCTCGATCGTCGCGGTGTTCCTCCCCGTCGCCTTCATGGACGGCATCATGGGGCGGTTCTTCCTGCAGTTCGGCGTCACCGTCTCGGTGGCGGTGCTGATCTCGCTGTTCGTCGCCTTCACCCTCGATCCGATGATGTCGTCGGTGTGGCACGACCCGGATTCCGAGCCGGGCGCCAAGCGCGGTCCGCTGGGTCGCGCGGTGGCGAAGTTCGACCATTTCTTCGAGTGGTGCGCCGGCGGCTACCGCGCGCTGCTGCGCTGGTGCCTGCGGCACCGGGTGGCGACACTCGCCACCGCCGTGGTGCTGTTCTTTGCCAGCTTTACCCTGGTGCCGCTGGTCGGCTTCGAGGTGACGCCGGCCACCGACAACAGCGAATTCCAGGTCGAGGTGGAAACGCCGCAGGGCTCCTCGCTCGACTATACCGGTCTGAAGGTCCGGCAGGTCGAGGCGCTGCTTCGGACCATGCCCGAAGTGAAGCGCACCTATGCCACCGTCGCCGGCGGGCAGGGCGTCTCGAGCTCCAACAAAGGCACCGTGGTCGTCACCATGGTACCGCCGGGCGAGCGCGAGCTGATGCCGCACGAGATGACCGGGCCGGTGCGCGATCTGCTGGCCCAGATCCCCGGGGTGAAGACCATTGTCGGCGTCTCGAGCGGCTTCGGTAGCCTGACCAAGCCCATCCAGGTCACCGCCTTTGGCGACAGCTTTGCGGTGCTGGGCGATCTCACCGACCAGCTGGCGGCAAAGCTCGCCGCGATCCCCGGCCTCAGCGATATCGAGACCTCGCTCGATGCGGCGCAGCCGATCGTCGGCATCCGGGTCAACCGCGAGCTCGCCAGCGAGGCCGGCATCTCGCTGCAGCAGGTCGGCGCCGTACTGCAGCCGATGCTCTCTGGCGAAGAGGTCAGCGAATGGACGTCGCCGTCGGAGGAAACCTACAAGCTGGTGGTGCGGCTGCCGGAGGGGGAGCGCAACAGTGTCGAGCTGCTCTCCAACCTGCCGATCAGCCGCAATGACAGCGCGGTGATCCGGCTCGGCGACATTGCCGAGATCGCGACCTCGACCGGCCCGGCCGAGATCAACCGCAAGGACCTGTCGCGGCAGGTGACCGTCGACGCCAATGTGAGCGGCTCCAATATCGGCGAGTTGATGCCCCAGATCCAGGCGGCGATCGATTCGATCGAGCTGCCGGCTGGCTATCGCATCAGCATGGGTGGCGACGCCGAACAGCTGGGCGAGATCGGCTCGTCCGCCGGCTCGGCGCTGCTGCTCGCGGTGGTGTTCATCTACCTGGTGCTGGCCAGCCAGTTCGGCAGCTTCGTGCAGCCGGTCGCCATCATGATGGCGCTGCCGCTGTCGCTGATCGGCGTGCTGGTGGGCCTCCTCGTCGGCGGCTCGACCCTCAACATGATGTCGATGATCGGCTTCATCATGCTGATGGGCCTGGTGGTGAAGAACGCGATCCTCCTCGTCGACAATGCCAACCAGCATGTGCGCGAGGGCTGGAACCTGTTCGACGCCTTGGTCGAAGCGGGTGTCACCCGCTTCCGTCCGATCATCATGACGACGCTCGCCATGGTGTTCGGCATGCTGCCCTTGGCGCTGAGCCTGCACGAAGGCTCGAGCCAGAATGCGCCGATGGCGCATGCGGTGATCGGCGGGCTGATCAGCTCGACGCTCCTCACCCTCGTCGTCGTTCCCGTGATGCTGACCTACACCGACTCGTTGAGCGGGCTGGTCAAGCGCGTGCTGCGTCGGCGCCAGCCGGCGCAGCATTCTCCAACACCCGAGGCGACCGAGGTCGCCCAGCACTAGCCAGATAACCCAAGGACTAGATATGACCACCGCATCGGCTTTGCGGGCGCCCGTCGGGCGCCCCGCGAGACTCCTCGCTGCCGCCGGCATCGCCGCGCTGCTCGCCGGCTGCTCGTCGCTCGCCTACCAGAAGCCTGAGATGGCGGTGCCGGCGACATTCAACGCCTCGCCCAAGGCAGCCTCGGTCGATAACAGCAGGACGGCGTGGTGGACGGCGTTCCGCGACCAGCGGCTGAGCCGGCTGATCGACCGCGGCCTCGCCCAGAACCTCTCGATCGCCCAGGCGGTGGAGCGGATCAACGAGGCCAATGCCGGGATGATCGCCGTCGGCGCCACGGTGCTGCCCTCGGCTTCGGGCAGCGTCACCGGCCGCGAAAGCGGTGGGTCGGGGGCCTCGAGCTCGTCGGTGACCTATGGTGCTACCGCGTCGTGGATGCTCGACCTGTTCGGGCAGTACGGCAATTCGCGCAAGGCCGCCGAGGCCAATCTCGATGCCTCGTACCTGTCGGCCGATACGGCGCGGCTGACCTTCCTCTCCGAACTCACCAACGCCTATATCGACCTGCGCTACTACCAGGAGTCCCTGGCGCTCACCCGCTCGAGCCTCGCCACCCGGCAGCAGACCCTCGATTTGACCAAGTCGTTGCTGTCGAATGGCGCCGGCTCGCAGCTCGATGTGTTGCAGGCGCAGAGCGCGCTCGATGCGGCGTCGCTGCAATTGCCGAGCCTCGAACTCGGTTTCGTGCGCAGCCTCAACCGGCTGGCGACGCTTACCGCGCAATCGAGCGCGGCGATCGAGAAAGACCTGATCAAGGGCGCGCCGCAGCCCTGGCCGCGGGCCAAGGTCAACGCCGGCATTCCGGCCGACCTGATCCGCCAGCGTCCCGACATCCAGGCGGCGGAGCGCGCACTGCTCGCCGCCACTGCCAATGCCGGGATTGCCGAGGCGCAGATGTATCCCTCGATCACGCTGAGCGGCAGCATCCAGCTCAGCGCACTGGCCGGCGGCAACACCACCAGCTGGGGCTTCGGGCCGACGCTCAACCTGCCATTCCTCGATGGCGGCCGGGCCAAGGCCAACCACCAGGCGGCGCTATCGAAGGTGAACCAGGCCTATCTCAGCTGGCAGGGCGAAGTGCGCGGCGCCATCGAAGAAACCGAGAATGCACTGGCCGCGGTGCGCCGCGACGGGCGCAGCATCGATGCGGCGACCAAGGTGTCGGAAAGCGCGCAGCGGCAGCTCGAACTGGCGCGAAAGAGCTACCAGGAAGGGCAGGGGCAGATCCTCGACGTACTCAACGCCGAGCGCAGCCTGTTCGACGCCAAGGCGCAACTGGCGACCTCGACCCGGCAATATGCGAGCAATTATGTGACGCTGAACGTGGCGATCGGCGGCGGGATCGGGGTGTTGGCGGGGAAGTGAGACCGGCTGTCTTGAAGTAGAGACTCACGCTAGCAGACGGCCCCCTCCCATCCTCCCCCATAAAGGGGGAGGTGCCTGCCGGTTCATTTGGCACGATCGAAGACCGAGCCCCGACTCTGCACCTCCCCCTTTATGGGGGAGGCCGGGAGGGGCCGTCTCTATCAGTCTGGACCTGAGAGCCCTCACTCCTCCGGCATCCCCGCTTCCACCCAGCGCACGAACAGGGCGATTTCCTCGTCCGCCAGCGGGGTGCCGAGGAACGGCATGCGTGGGGTACTGATCCCCTTGAGCCGGCGGATCAGTTCGCTGCCTTCGGGGTCGCCCGGCAGCAGCACCGGGCCGTCCTTGCTGCCGGCAAGCGCCAGGGCGTAGCTGTCGAGGCGGAGGCCGCGCCCGGCGCCCTGGGCCGAATGGCACATTACACAGCGCTTGGTGACGATGGGGTTGATGTCCGCCCAGGTCGGCAAATCGCCCGCCGTGGCGGTAGGTGTTGCCGCGGCAAGGCCCAACATCAGTAGTGCGGCAAAAGTCGGTTGCATGATGGCGACCAAAATAGATGTTTTGCGCGGCCGGGCAGTTGAGGTCGTGATCGATTGTTATCACGCAATCAGCAAATGTGTGCAGTCGATCCGATTGGCGGAGCCGAAGATTTCACAGTGTCCTGAATCGACTGATGAATCGAGGGTCAGTTGTTACTGGATGGGCTTATTGGCGGCATGATATGCTGCCCCTGCAGCCGCAGGCCGCCCGTCTGCGGCGCCTCTGTGGGAGGATCAGATGAGAGGACTCGCCTTACTCGCGCTGGCTGCTTCGCTGTGCCCAATGGTGGCGTCGGCCGCCGATGTCAGCCTCGACGACATGCGCAAGGCCGTCGACAAGTACAAGGACGTGAAGGTGGCGCTGGCCGATGGCTACATCACCCCCGATAACCATTGCGTCTCGGCCGCCAACTCGGGGTTGCCGCCTGAACTGGGGGCGATGGGGATCCACTACATCAACCCCAAGCTGCTGGAGATTACCGGCACCGACCCACGGGTGGATGGCAAAAGCACCTATACCGACTGGATGCAGCCCTCGGTGCTGATCTACGAGCCGCAGGCCGATGGCTCGCTCGAGCTGGTGGCAGTGGAAAACCTGGTGTTCCAGGCGGCATGGGATGCGTCGGGCAAGACCGAGCAACTGGTGCTCAACGGCCGCTCGTGGGACCAGATGGCCGACGACCCGGCGACTGCCGGTGACGAAGCGCACGGCTTCATGCCGCATTACGACCAGCATGTGTGGCTCTATCGCGCCAACCCGGCCGGCGACCTGATGCCGTTCAACCCGGCGGTCAACTGCGATCACGCGGCTGACGCGCACAAGATGTAGCGGGTAACTGAAACTGGCAGTCGGGCTGCTCCCCTCCTCTCAAGGGGAGGGGAGCTGGAGGCCGGCGCCTACACCGCGACTGAACCCTCCGCTCTCTCGGCAAACTCCCGCCTAGCCGTCGCAATCCGTTCGCGGTTGGCGTAGGCGATCGAGCCCAGTTGCTTCACCCCGCCGACCAGTTCTTCACCCAGCTCGGTGAGCTCGTACTCAACCCGTGGCGGGATGGTGGCGAAGGCGGTGCGGGTGACGAAACCGTCGCGTTCCAGTTCCTTGAGCGTCGAAGCCAACTGCTTCTGCGCCACGCCGCCGACATCGCGGGCGATTTCGCCGAAGCGCATGCGGCTGCCTTCGAGCGCCACCAGCACCGGTACGGTCCAGCGTGCGCCGGTCAGATCGAACATTTCGCGGACGATGGCAAAGTCTGGCTGGGTCATTTTCGGGCACCTCGATTCACGTGGGTGCACCCTAGGCCGGCAAGCTTGCGACAGCCTTGCAGGTGCGGCAGTCGGCAGTCGGGAGTAGGCAGTCGCGGCACTGCCCATCGACTGCCGATTGCCTACTGCCGACTGCCGTCTTCCGTCTCCCGCGCTTCCTCAATCCGGTCGCGGAACAAGGTGGCCCGGGCCAGCAGCATCAGCGTCACCGGCGTCGTCACCGTGACGAACAGGAAGATCACCAGTTCGTGCACCACCGGGCGCTGCTGGGTGACGGTGAAGAAGATCGCCGACGCCACAAGGATCAGCCCGCCGCCCATGCTGGTGCCCATGGTAGGGGCGTGGATGCGGCGGTAGAAATCGGTGAAGCGCACCAGCCCCAGGCACCCGGCCATGGTGAGGCCGGCGCCGACCACCACAAAGATCGAGACGAGGATGGAAAGCCAGAGCGGCAGCTCGTCGATCATTCGATCACCTCGCCGCGCATCAGGAACTTGGCCAGCGCCACCGTGCCGACGAAGCCGAGCAGCCCGATCAGCATGGCAAGCTCGAAGTAGATCTGCGAGCCGGTGCGGATGCCGAGCGTAACCAGCAGCAGCAGGCCGACCACATAGAGTGCGTCGAGCGCGAGAATGCGGTCCTGGGCGCGTGGGCCGCGGACCATGCGATAGAGCGTCGCCAGCATGCCGATGCCCAGCATCAGTTGCGCAGCGAGGAGGCTCCAGTCGAGGATCATCTGGCTCATTCGAAAATCTCCAGCAGCAGGCGCTCGTAGCGGTGCCGGACGGTCGCCACCCACGCGTCCTTGTCGATCAGGTCGAGCACGTGGATCAGCACGGTGCTGCGCTCGCCGTCATATTCGAGCCAGGCGCTGCCCGGTGTCGCGGTGAGCAGGCACGCCAGCACCGCCAGCCCGAACTGGTTGGTGAGCCTGAGCTCCATCTTGATGAAGCCGGCCTGCGGTTCGGCGCGGGGGTTGATGAGGATCAGCAGTACCGAGATGTTGGATCGGATGATGTCAATGCCGGCCACCACCACGAGCTGCGCGAGGCTGAGGAGGCGGCGGAAGCGCACCCGCCCGGGCAGGATGGCGCTGGCGGCAAGCGCTACGGCGACGGCGATGGCGCCGCCGAGCAGGATCTGGCCGAGACCGATCGATTGCTGCAGCACCAGCCACAGCACCAGCAGCACGCCCGCCAGAACGGGGTAGGGGAGGAGCCGCTTCATGGCGTGGCCCCCTGTGGCAGCACCACATCCATGTAGCCGTGCGGCGAGTGGATGAAGGCCGCCGTTTCGGTGAAGAACGCCATCGCCGGACCGGCAGCCAGGGCCAGCGCCACGCACAGCGCCAGCAGCACGACTATGGGTGCCAGCTCCGCCGTCCGCACCCGTGGGGTGTCGCTGTCTGGCAGCGAGGTCCAGAAGATGTTGATGCCGTTGCGCACCATCGCCACGAGCACGAAGAACCCCGAAACGATCAGCGCGGCGATGAACCACCAGGTAGCGGCGGTGGGGCCGGCGCCGAGCGCGGCCGAGATCATGGCGAATTTCGAGACGAACCCGGAGAGCGGCGGCAGCCCGGCCATGATCAGCGCAGCGATGGCGAAGCACCAGCTGACCAGCGTCGCGGCGCCGGGCACGCTGCGGCTGACCTCGTCGGCGTCATCGGGCACTTCTTCCTCGTCGCCGTAGATTTCGAGCGACACCGCCAGGACCTGCGCTTCGGCGGGGAGGATCTGGTCGATGACGTCCTTGAGCAGGAACAGCGCGCCGGCCGCCAGCGTCGCCACCACGACATAGTAGAGCGCACCGCTGGTGACCCCGGGCGCGTTGTAGCCGACGGCGAGCAGGAGCGTGCCGGCGGACACCAGGATCAGGTAGCTCGCCAGCCGGTCGAGCGCCTTGCTGGACAGGGCGCCGATGCTGCCGAAGCTGATGGTGGCGAGCCCCAGAACCAGCAGCACGTTCTGCCCGAAGGCCAGTTCCGGGCCGGACGCGTTGGCGAACACCAGGGTCCAGAGCCGCAGGATGGCGTAGAACCCCACCTTGGTCATCACCGCGAACAGAGCCGCCACTGGTGGCGCCGCCGAGGAATAGGTGCGCGGCAGCCAGAAATGCAGCGGCCAGGAGCCGGCCTTGATCAGGAAGGCGACGCCGAGCACCGAGGCGCCGGCATCGAACAGGCCGCGATCATCGGGGGCGATCAGCGGCACGGCGCGGGCGATATCGGCCATGTTGAGCGTGCCGGTGGTGGCATAGATCAGCGCCACGCCGATGAGAAACAGGAACGACGCCACGAGGTTGATGGCGATGTAGTGCAAAGCCGCCTTCACCTGGTTGCGGCCGCCGCCATGCAGCGTCAGCCCGTAAGAGGCGGCGAGCAGCAGCTCGAAAAAGACGAACAGGTTGAACAGATCGCCGGTAAGGAAGGCGCCATTGAGCCCCATGGTCAGGGCGTGGAACAGCGGGAAGAAGTTGGTGCCGCGGCTGTGCCAGCGGGCCGAGGCATAGACCAGAGCGGCGAGCGACAGGATCGACGTGACGAGCACCATGACGGCCGCAAGGCGGTCGGCGACGAGCACGATGCCGAACGGCACCGGCCAGTTGCCGAGGGGGTAAACCGCTGCGAGGTGCCCATCCGACTGCGCCAGCACCACCAGCAGCAGGATCGACACCAGCAGCAGCACGACACTGAAGGCGATGTTGAGCCTCACCCGGCTGGGGGGCCTGAGGTTGCCGAGCAGCAGGTTGGCGATGATCGCCGCCATCGGCACCAGGATGGGGAGGATGGCGATGTGGTTCAGCGCCGCCATCAGTCGAGCTTCCCGTCGACATGGTCGTTACCGGTGAGGCCACGGGCCGCCAGCAGAACCACGAGGAACAATGCCGTCATGGCAAAGCCGATGACGATGGCAGTCAGCACCAGCGCCTGCGGCACCGGATCGACATAGTCGGCCGGGTTGGCGTTCGCCCCATCGAGGATCGGCGCCGCATCCATGCGCAGCCGGCCCATGGCGAGGATGAACAGGTTCACCGCATAGGAGATCAGCGACAGGCCGATGATCACCTGGAAGGTGCGGGGGCGAAGGATCAGGTAGACGCCGGAAGCGGCGAGCACACCGATGGCGGCGGCAAGGATCAGTTCCATTTCGCCAGCCCCTCACGTTCCCTGGGTTTGGCCGAGCCGGCGGGCTTGGGTCGGCGGATCGACTGGTGGGCCAGCGCGATCAGCATCAGTACCGTGGCGCCGACCACCAGCGCGAACACGCCGAGGTCGAACAGCAGCGCGGTGGCCAGCGGGATCTTGCCGAGCAGCGGGATTTCCGCATAGGCGAAGGCCGAGGTGAGAAACGGCGCGCCGAGCGCCATCGCCCCGAGCCCGGTCAGCATGGCGAGCCCGAGGCCCCAGCCGATCCACAGCACCGGCAAGACGCGCAGCCGCTCTTCCACCCAGCGGGTGCCGTTGGCCATGTATTGCAGGATGAAGGCCAGCGACATGATGATGCCGGCTATGAAGCCGCCGCCCGGCAGGTCATGGCCACGCAGCAGCATGTAGATGGCGATCAGGATCACCACCGGGAACAGCCAGGTCATGATCAGTGCCGGGATGCGCAGGAAATCGTCGGCAACGCGCTGGCCCTCGGCATTGCCATCGAGCAGGCGCTGCTGCGCCGGCCGGTCGGCACTGTCGACGGCCGGGCGGAAGCGGCGCAACAGCCCGAACACGGTCAGCGCCACGACGCCGAGCACGGTGATTTCCCCCATGGTGTCGAAGCCGCGGAAATCCACCAGCATGACGTTGACCACGTTGGTGCCGCCGCCCAGTTTGTAGGCGTTGGTGAGGAAGAACTCCGAGATGCCGGATGGGGCGCCGCGGGTCATCACGGCATAGCTGGCAAGCGCCGCGCCGAGGCCCACCAGCACGGCAAGGCCGACGTCGCGGGCCCGCCGCAGGCGCATCTTGGCCGTCAGGTCCTCGGGCACGGGGAGGCGCTTGGGCAGCCAGCGGAGGCCGAGCAGGATCAGTACGGTTGTGGCGATCTCTGCCAACAGCTGGGTCAGCGCCAGGTCGGGTGCCGACAGCCAGGCAAAGGTGATGCAGGTGGCGAGCCCGGCGCCGCCCATCAGGATCATCGCGGCCAGCCGGTGGAACTTGGCCTGCTGCGCCGCGGCGATGGCGCTGATGCCACCCACCAGCCAGACCAGCCCGAGCACCGGATCGAAACTGTCGGGCAGCGGCAGGTTACCCATGCGGGCCCAGCCGGCGGTGACACCTGCGAGAAGCGCCAGCAGCACGACGATGAAGATCTGTGGCTGCAGCCGCTGCGTGCCGAAGATCTCGATGAAGCTGCGCGCCCACTTGTTGGTGGCGTTGAGCAGCAGGCGCTCGAAGATGCGCTGGCCGCGGAAGCGGGTGAGGAAGGGCAACCCGTCGACATCGCGGAAGCGGCGGTAGTAGGGCACGTAGATCACCACGCCGCCGAGCATGGCGAGCAGACTCATCAGCAGCGGCCAGTTGAAGCCGTGCCAGACCGAGAGGCTGTAATAGGGCGTCGCGGCGCCGAGCACCGAATGCACCGCGGCGGCGAGGAATGGCCCGATGGTGATGCCGGGGATGATGCCGACGGCGAGGCAGACCACCACCAGGAATTCCACCGGGCGGCGCATCAGCGCCGGCGGCTCATGCGGCACACGGTCGAGCTCGGTGGGGGGCGGGCCGAAGAACACGCCATGCACGAACTTGATCGAGTAGGCGACGCTCAGCATGCCGGCAATGGTGGCGCCGATCGGCAGCGAGTAGTTGACGAAGATGTCGGGATGGAACTCCGCCGTCTCGGTGAAGAACATTTCCTTGGAGAGGAAGCCGTTGAGCAGCGGCACGCCAGCCATGGCAGCGCTGGCGATGATGGCGAAGGTGGCGGTGACCGGCATCAGCCGCCACAGGCCACTGAGCTTGCGCACATCTCGCGTCCCGGTTTCGTGGTCGATGATGCCCACCGCCATGAACAGCGAAGCCTTGAACACCGCGTGGTTGGCGATGTGGAAGATCGCTGCCACCGCGGCGAGCGGCGTGCCCATGCCGAGGAGCGTGGTGATGAGTCCGAGATGGCTGATGGTCGAATAGGCGAGAAGACCCTTGAGGTCGCGCTGGAACAAAGCTGCGGCGGCACCGAAGATCAGCGTCGCGAGGCCTGTATAGGTGACGATGGCGAACCAGAGCTCTGAATCCGACATCACCGGCCAGAACCGGGCGAGGATGAACACACCGGCCTTCACCATGGTGGCCGAGTGGAGGTAAGCCGAGACCGGCGTCGGCGCCGTCATGGCGTTGGGGAGCCAGAACTGAAACGGGAACTGGGCGCTCTTGGTGAAGGCGGCGAGCAGGAACAGCAGCAGCGTCGCCGGGTAGAGCGGGCTATCGACCAGCGTGCTGCCGGACGCGAGCACCACGTCGAGCTCATAGCTGCCGACGATGTGGCCGATCAGCAGCATGGCGACGAACAGCGCCAGACCGCCCATGCCGGTGACGATCAGCGCCATGCGGGCGCCGTCGCGGGCATCGCCGCGGTGGTACCAGTAGCCGATGAGCAGGAACGAGACGAGGCTGGTCAGCTCCCAGAACACCGCGAGCTGGATGATGTTGCCGGAGAGCACGAGCCCCAGCATCGCCCCCATGAAGGCGAGCAGCAGCGCATAAAACCGCGCCACCGGATCCTTGGGCGACATGTAGTAGCGGGCATAGAGCACGACGAGCAGGCCGATCAGGGTGATCAGCACGCTGAACAGCCAGGCGAGACCATCCATGCGCAGCGTCAGGTTGAGCCCGAGCTGCGGGATCCACTCGATGCGGTAGACGATGGCGCCGGTCGCTATCTGGGGGAACAGCAGCAGGGTGACGAGGAACAGCAGGGCTGCGACCCCCCCGGCGACATACACCGCTCCGCCGGAATATCGACCCTGCAACGCGTAAGCGAGGACGCATGCCAGAAATGGCAAGGCACACAGCGTCCCCAATGCGATGTCAGGCGATATTCCCGGCAGCGTCCCATCCTCAAATCAGTGTGTCGATTGGGTATAGGGGCGGTTGGGGTGGTTTGGAAAGTGCCCCATTCGGCGGTGCGGCCACTTGTCCGGATTCACCGGTGGTGCAGTCGGGATTCCCTCTACCGCTTGCGGGGAAGGGACGCCGACTGCGGCCTCCTGTGGCTGACAGAAAAGTGTTCCTTCCGTCAGCGACACCGCCGCTACGGTCGCCCCAACCGATTCAGGAGGGACGATGACCGAAGCCGCTATTGCCCGCCCCAGGCTCTATGATCGCCTGAAGGCCGCCACCAAACACCGGCTCGCCGAACCGATCCTGGCGCTGCTGTGCTTTCTCGAGGCGATGATCCTGCCGATCTTCCCCGAGATCATGCTGGCGCCGATGATCATTGCCGATCGGCTCAGGGCCTGGCGGCTGGCGGCGATCTGCACCGTGTCGTCGGTCACCGGCGGGCTGGCCGGCTATGCCATCGGCTATTTCCTGTTCGATACGGTCGGTCGCGCCATCATCGATTTCTACGGTGCCGGCGAGGGCTTTGCCTCGCTGACCCAGAGCTTCAACGACAATGGCCCGCTGATGATCCTGATCGGTGCGCTGTCGCCGATTCCCTACAAGGTGATCACCATCACCAGCGGCGTCGCTGGGCTCGACCTCTGGACCTTCGCGCTGTTCGGGCTGATCGGCCGGGGTATCCGCTACTTCGTGCCGTGCGGGCTGTTCTATTTCTTCGGGCCGGTGGCCAACAGCTTCATCGAAAAGCACAAGGCGGTGGCGGGGTGGAGCATGGTGATCCTCACCATTGTCGGCTTCGCCATGGCGCCGCTGGTGTTCCCGAAGGGCGGGGCAGAAGTGGATGTGGTGGCGGAGGCGGAGTGAGGGGGCAGTTCACTCATACTCGGAATGAAAGCTCAGTCCGGCACCGGCGCATTGGCCGCCAGCAGGCCTTGCGCCTTGAGATCCGCCCAGAACGCGGCGGGGATCTTCACCGCCAGCGCGGCGACATTCTGCTGCACTTCCGAGGGTTTGGCTGCGCCCGGGATCACCGCCACCACCGCCGGGTGGGCCAGCGGGAACTGCAACGCTGCCACCGGCATGCTGACCTTGTGCGCCTGACACACGGCTTCAATGCCGCGGACTTTGGCCTGCACTTCGGGCGAGGCCTTGCCATAGGCGTACATGGCGCCGGAGCCGGAGCCGGTGACGAGGATGCCCGAGGCGAAGGGAGCGCCGATGATAACGCTGATGCCGCGCTCGAGGCAGCGCTGCATCGAGGTATCGAGCACGCCCTGGTCGAGCAGGGTATAGGGCATGGCGACGATGGCGAAATCGACGTCGATGGCCGAGAGCATCTCGTCCAGATTGCCCGGCACATTGTTGCCGACGCCGATCGCCTTGATGTCGCCGGCGGCCTTCAGCTCCTCTAATGCCTTGAGCCCGCCGCCATCGGTGAGCTGCTTCAGGTAGCCGGTCACCAGCTCCGGAGTATGGAACATGGTGTCGAGGTCGTGGATCACCAGCGAGTCGACGCGGTTGAGCGCCAGCCGCTGCAGCACCTGCTCGTAGGCGCGCATCACGCCCTCGTAAGTGTAGTTGAACTCCACCTCGAACGGCAGGCCGCCGGCCCAGGGGGCGGTGCTGAACGTTGCGGGATCATCGGGACGCCGGAGGATACGGCCGACCTTGGTGTTGACGATGAATTGGTCGCGCGGGCGGGTGCGGAGGAAGCCGCCGAGCCGGTGCTCGGAAAGGCCGCGGCCGTACCAAGGGGCGGTATCGTAGAAGCGCACCCCAGCGTCCCAGGCTGCCGCCAGCGTCGCCTGCGACTGGGCCTCATCCACCTTGGCGTAGAGCTCGCCCAGATGCGCGGCCCCGAAGCCGAAGACCGGGAGTTCGAGCTCGGTGCGCCCGACGCGACGACGGGTGGAAACGGTGACAGTCACGGTATTGGTCCCCTCAGGCGAAGCGGGCTTGGCGCCCTTTTGTCGTGAAGCTGTCAGACATGCGGCGGTTGGGCAAGCGGTCGTGGCTTGGGACTACCGGGTCGCCATGCCGCCCCCTTGCCCGTGAGGGGAGCGGGCTAGTGGAGCCAGGACCGAAGGTCCGTAGCGGAACTGGGGTGAGGGGTTCAGTTTCTCAACGAGCGCGAGCTGGACCGCCTCACCCCTCAACCGGCCTTCGGCCACCTTCTCCCCATGAGCAACCGTGTTTGAAGTCAAGCTGGGCTGGGGGTCCAGGGTGCATCGTTTGCGAGGATGGCGTTTGCTGTCGTGAGCAGCTTTCGCATGGCGGCGACGATGGCGAGCTTTGCCGGTTTGCCTTG
>Ga0209902_100990_pt1 | contig 18453 bp, 18 predicted proteins | sample FECB27metaG_FD_188304 | JGI IMG/M metagenome (GOLD analysis project Ga0209902, IMG submission 188304) | Cyanobacterial communities from the Joint Genome Institute, California, USA - FECB-27 (SPAdes) (version 2) | ecosystem: Environmental > Aquatic > Thermal springs > Hot (42-90C) > Microbial mats...
CGAGGTCGCGCCGAGGACCGGAGCCGTACCTTGTACGGTGAGGACCGCAGGTGCGAGATCGGGGCGCGCAGCAGGTTGATTCACACCTCGTCAAGCCAGCAGCTCGTAGAGCACCATCTTCGTCTGCCGGCCGCGCAGCTCCACCTGCTCCTCGACGCGGCGCGTCGCCAGCCGGCCCTTGATCCCGGCATGGGTCACTTCCGACACCAGCAGCTGGGTGCCGAGTTGCTTGTTGATGCCCTCGATGCGGCTCGCCACGTTGATCACGTCGCCGAAGGCCGTGTACGACAGCCGGTCGTTCGAGCCCAGCACGCCCGCGATCACCATGCCGGTGTGGATGCCCACGCGGGTGCGGAACTCGGGCAGCGCCTGGCTGTGCCACTGGCGGTTGAGCGCGCGCATCTCGGCCTGCAGCTCGAGCGCCGCGAGGCAGGCCTTGTACTCGGCATCGGGCAGGTCGGCGGGCGCGCCCCACAGCACCATGATCCCGTCGCCGATGAACTTGTCGATCACGCCGCCATGGCGTGCGAACACGCGCGCCGCGAGGTTGAAGTAGTCGGTGAGCTGGCCCACCAGCACGGCCGGCGGCATCGACTCGGAGATGCTCGTGAAGCCCTCCACGTCGGTGAACATCACCGTCACGCGGCGCGGCGAGCCGTTGGGCGCGAGCGCATGGCCCTGCGCGATGAGCTGGTTGATCACGTCCACCGGCACGAACTTGCTGAAGGCCTTGAGGCTGCGCGCCGACTCGTCGAGCGCCTGGTCCAGGTGCTGGATCTCGAGCACACGGCTCGGCTCGCGCGGCAGGCTGTCGAGCTCGAGCATGCCGATGCGGCGCGCGATGCGCGACAGGTTCTCGACCGGCGCCGTCACCAGCTTCGACAGCCGCAGAGAAATTGCGAGCGCCACCGCGAGGAAGCCCAGCACCAGCAGCATCGACCACAGCACCGCGCGGCGCAGGTCGCCGAGCAGCGCGTCCTCGGGCACCCAGCTCACCAGTTCCCAGCCGGTGATCTCGATGCGCGAGGTCTGCGCCAGGTAGCGCCGCCCTTCGTGGCGGAACGAGAAGGCGGTGTCGGCCGCGTGGCCCGCGGTGCCGTCGTCCACCATGTGCTGGTGCAGTTCGCCGAGCACGCCCGTGGGCGCCTCGAGCTGGTGCCGCACGCCCGGCATGTCGCTGCGCGCGAGCACGCGGTGGTCGGCCGACAGCAGCGCGCTGCCGCCGAAGCCGCTGCTGCTGAACTGGCGCACGAAGTCCGAGAGCCGGCCCAGCGACACGTCGCCGGCCACCACCAGCGCCTGCGGGTTGCCGTCGGCGTAGCGGCGCCGGCTCGGCAGCGCATAGGTCACGCCGAGTTCCTGCGCGGCCGCGAAGACGTAGGGCTGCGTCCACACCGGTCCCTTGGCCGCGCGGGCCCCGATATACCAGCTGCGTGTGCGCGGGTCGTAGTCGCTCTGGAAGGCCTCGAGGCGGATCGTCTGGTAGCGCTGCTGCGGCTCGGCATCGACCTCGAGCGGGCGCTTGTACTGCCAGGTCTCGGTGGTGATGCCGCGCTCGGGCGCGATGTGGCGGATCGCCGGCGCGGGATAGCGCAGCGCCATCAGCATCTGGCCCTCGTCGTTCGCGACGTAGAGGCTGTCGAGCTCGGGCGACTGCTGCAGCATGGTCCAGAGCATCTCGGCCGTCCATTCGCCCTGTTCGCCCGCGGGCCGCAGGCTCGGCGTGCCGGCGACCGCGCCGACCACCGACTCGGCCTTCGAGAGGAAGGCGTTCACCTTGTCCTCGGTGCGGTCGTGGTTCGACTTGTGGGCCGACACCCCGATGCGCGAGACCAGCCGCTGCGAACCCCAGTAGCCGAGCGAGACCAGCAGCAGCGATTGCGTGAGCGCGACCACGCTCACGATGGTGCCCACGTCGACCCGGAAGTGACGGGTGCGGCGCCGCGAAGGCGCCGGGTTCGAGGCGAAGCCGAAGGTCCATGGCCGTGTGACAGACGCGGTCGCTTCGGAAGACGGCCGCGCGGCCGGGTCCGGCGCGCCGGACGGATATCTGTTCATACTGCTCCCTGTCTGCCCAAGCGCATCCGCGGCCGGAGGGCCACGGATCGGCAGCCGGCGGTCTCGCTGTCCGATCAGTGCGTCGGAAATGCTGGCGAGTGCCGGATGCGGGGCGGATTCTCGCTCCACTCCCTCGAAGCGGGCGAAAGCTGTGCCGGGACAGTCGGAGATTCGGCGGCGCCGCGTGTCTACTGGGCGTCGTGGAAGATCAGCCCCAGCGTCTGGCGCCGGCCCGAGCGCACGCGGCTCACGCCATGGCGCATCGTCACGCGGTAGCTGCCGCGCGTGCCGGCCACGGGCCGCTGGTTGACCGCGAAGATCACGGCCTCGCCCTGCGCCAGCGGCACCACCTCGGCGCGCGACTGCATGCGTGGGCGCTGCTCGGTCAGCACGAACTCGCCGCCGGTGAAGTCCTCGCCGGGCCGGCTCAGCAGCACCGTGAGCTGCAGCGGGAACTGCAGTTCGCCGTACAGGTCCTGGTGCAGGCAGTTGTAGTCGCTCTCGTCGTAGCGCAGCAGCAGCGGCGTCGGCCGCTGCTGGCCGGCCGCGTGGCAGCGCGCGAGGTAGTCCGCGTGCGCGGCGGGATAGTCCGCCGACAGGCCCATCGCCCCGGCCCAGGCATTGGCCAGCGGCGCGAGCCGTTCGTAGAGCGCGGCGCGCCAGGCCGCGACCGGTTCGGGCAGCGGATAGGCGAGGTACTGGTACTCGCCCTGGCCGAAGCCATGGCGCTGCATCACCACGCGGCTGCGGAAATGACGCGGTTCGTCGTACATCGCGGCCAGCGCCGCGCACTGGCGCGGACCGAGCAGGCGGCCGGTGGTGGCGCAGCCGCGCGCGGCGAGGTCGGCTTCGATGCGGGGCCAGTCGAGCGCATCGATCACGGAAGCGGGAGAGGGCATGGGGCGAGTGTGGCGCGGCCGGCGGGCGCGGGCTCGCCGTTTCCGGACGCGGCTTTCAGGCCGCGCTCAGAGCGGCGCGATCGGAATGCAGATGTCGCACTCGAAGGCGTGCGTGCTGTCGTCGTAGGCGTAGCTTGCCGCGTAGTGCTCGAAGGCCGGCCGGTTGTCGAACTGGAAGCCGCTGCCCGGCAGCCAGTCGCGCAAGAGGTGGGTCCAGGCCGTGTTGATCTCGGCCGGCAGGCCGTGGAAGCGCAGCGCCGCGTAGCGCCCGCCCGGCAGCACCGTCTTCTGGAAGCCGCCGTCGGGCACGAAGTCCTCGGGCACCTCCACGCAGGCGTCGTAGCGCGACTGCTCGGGCGGCGTGATGCTCGGGTCGTCGTGGCTGATGCCGTAGCGCGCCCCCGACCACAGCCGGTGCCGGGTGATCCAGGGCGCCACCTGCTCGCCCCAGAACGCGCCCACGGGCGCGCCGAAGGGGCCGACGTAGCGCAGGTAGGCGATGGTGACGGGCGGGCGGATGATCAGTTCGACGTTCATGGGGGGCTCCGGGAAGGAAGCGCCGTCGGGATCGCGGCGCGGACCGGGCCCATTCTTCGTGAAGCCGTGCCGTTCGATCTGATCGGGATTGCTGTTCGCCTCGGGCAGCAGCGACCAGTCGTGCGCCGCGCGCCAGCTGCTGGGCGCGCTGCCGAAGCGCGCGCGGAAGGCGCGCGAGAAGGCCTCGCCCGAGCCGAAGCCGACCGATACCGCGGCCTCGAGCACCGACAGCCGCGGCTGCGTCGCGAGCCGCAGCGCGGCGACCTCGAGCCGGCGCCGGCGCACGTAGTCGCCCAGCGTCTCGCCGGCCCAGGCCGCGAACAGGCGGTGGAAATGGAAGGCCGAGAAATGCGCGACGTCGGCCAGCTCCGCGAGGTCGAGCGGGCGCTCGAGGTGGTCGTCGATGTGCGTCACCACCTTGTGCATGCGCCATTCGTACTCGGACCGGCTGTCGCGCGGCATCGGCTTCAACCCTCGCGGGCCTGCGCGAGCAGCCAGTCGCTGAAGAACTTCAGCAGTGGCCGCTGGTCGGCGCGCTCGGGCGTCACGAGGTAGTAGGCGCGCTCGCCCGCGAGCGGCCGCGGGCAGGCCACCACCAGCTCGCCGCGCGCGAGCTCGTCGGCCACCAGCATGGTCGGCATCAGCGCCACGCCCAGGCCCTGCGAGGCGGCAGCGGCCAATATCGAGAACAGCTCGTAGCGCGGGCCGCCGCGCGCATTGGGGGCGTCGACCTGCTGCGCATCGAACCACTGGCGCCAGCCGTCGGGCCGCGTGCTCTGCTGCAGCAGCGGCAGGTGCGCGATGGCCGTGGGCGAGACCGGCTTGCCGCGCGGCAGCAGCGCGGGGCTGCAGACCGGCACCACGTCCTCCTGCATCAGCGGCAGCGCGTGCGTGCCGGCCCAGTTCTGCACCTGCGCCACCGTGCCCGCGTAGAGCGCGGCGTCGAACTCCGCGTCGGCGAACAGGAAGGGCCGGGTGCGCGTCTCGATATGCACCACCACGTCGGGCTGCAGCGCCGCGAAGCCCTTGAGCCGCGGCATCAGCCAGCGCGTGGCGAAGGTGGGCACGGCCGCCAGCGACAGCGAGCCGCCCTCGCCCTGGTGCGCCATCGCGTCGAGCGTGTCGCGCTCCATCGCCTCGAGCCGCTTGGCTGTCTGCCGCGCATAGGCCGCGCCGCTCGCGGTCAGCGCCACGCCGTGGCGCGTGCGGCGGAACAGCGCCACGCCGAGGAAGGCCTCGAGCGTGCCGATCTGGCGCGACACCGCGCTCTGGGTGAGCGCGAGTTCCTGCGCGGCCCGCGTGTAGCTCTCGTGGCGCGCGGCCGCGTCGAAGCACACGAGGGTCTGCAGGGGCGGGATCTTGCGGCGCATGTATGCCGCGAGTGTATGACTGGCGCAGGGCTTTCATCAATGAAAGCACGGCTTCGGCAACGCCCAAGACATTCTGGATCCGCATATCTGGGTGAGGATTCATCGTTTGCGCCGCGCCCCCTGCCTCGCTAGGATCGCCCGATCCCCCTCTTTTCCCCTTTTCCGGAGACAGCCGCATGGCCGCCAAAGCTTCCTTCCACTGGGACGACCCCTTCCTGCTCGACCAGCAGCTCACCGACGACGAGCGCATGATCCGCGACGCGGCCAATGCCTACTGCCAGGAGCGTCTGGCACCGCGCGTGCTCGAGGGCTTCCGCACCGGCGAGACCGATCCGGCGATCTTCCGCGAGATGGGTTCGCTGGGCCTGCTGGGCCCGACGATCCCCGAGCAGTACGGCGGCCCCGGCCTCAACTACGTGGCCTACGGCCTGATCGCGCGCGAGGTCGAGCGCGTCGATTCGGGCTACCGCTCGATGGCCAGCGTGCAGAGCTCGCTGGTGATGGTGCCGATCTTCGAATTCGGCACCGAAGGCCAGAAGCAGAAGTTCCTGCCCAAGCTCGCCACCGGCGAATGGATCGGCTGCTTCGGCCTGACCGAGCCCGACCACGGTTCCGACCCCGGCAGCATGGCCACGCGCGCCAAGAAGGTGCCGGGCGGCTACGCGCTCACCGGCAGCAAGATGTGGATCAGCAACTCGCCGATCGCCGACGTGTTCGTGGTCTGGGCCAAGGAAGTCAGCGAGAGCGGCGCCGTCGGCCCGATCCGCGGCTTCGTGCTCGAAAAGGGCATGAAGGGCCTGAGCGCCCCGGCGATCCACGGCAAGGTCGGCCTGCGCGCCAGCATCACCGGCGAGATCGTGATGGACAACGTGTTCTGCCCCGAGGAGAACGCCTTCCCCGAGGTGCAGGGCCTCAAGGGTCCGTTCACCTGCCTCAACAGCGCCCGCTACGGCATCTCGTGGGGCGCGCTCGGCGCCGCCGAGGACTGCTGGCACCGCGCGCGCCAGTACACGCTGGACCGCAAGCAGTTCGGCCGCCCGCTGGCCGCCAACCAGCTGATCCAGAAGAAGCTGGCCGACATGCAGACCGAGATCTCGCTGGGCCTGCTGGGCAGCCTGCGCCTGGGCCGCATGAAGGACGAAGGCACGGCCGCGGTCGAGATCACCTCGATCATGAAGCGCAACAACTGCGGCAAGGCGCTCGACATCGCCCGCCTGGCGCGCGACATGATGGGCGGCAACGGCATCAGCGACGAATTCGGCGTGGCGCGCCACCTCGTGAACCTCGAGGTCGTGAACACCTACGAAGGCACGCACGACATCCATGCGCTGATCCTGGGCCGTGCCATCACGGGCATCGCAGCCTTCGCCAACTGAAAACGGACAGCCGAACGCGGAAGGAAGATCCAAGCGACTTCTGCGTTCTGCCCCCGCATTCCCGACATGACCCAAGCAGCCCTCGACGGCATCAAGGTTCTCGATCTGTCCCGCGTGCTCGCGGGCCCGTGGTGCACGCAGATCCTCGCGGACCTGGGCGCCGATGTCGTCAAGATCGAGCGTCCCGGCGTCGGCGACGACACCCGCACCTGGGGCCCGCCCTTCGTGAAGGACGCGAACGGCAACGACAGCGACCAGGCCAGCTACTTCACCGCCTGCAACCGCAACAAGCGCTCGGTCACCATCGACATGGCCACGCCCGACGGCCAGGCGCTGCTCAGGCAGATGGCGGCGCAGGCCGACGTGGTGGTGGAGAACTTCAAGACCGGCGGCCTGAAGCAGTACGGCCTCGACCAGGAGACGCTGCGCCGCGCCAACCCGCGGCTCATCTACTGCAGCGTCACCGGCTTCGGCAACGACGGCCCCTATGCCGAGCGCGCGGGCTACGACCTGATGATCCAGGCCATGACCGGCATGATGAGCATCACCGGCCGCCCCGACGGCGAGCCCGGCGGCGGTCCGCTGCGCGTGGGCGTCGCGCTCACCGACATCTTCACCGGCGTCTACGCGAGCACCGCGATCCTCGCCGCGCTGCAGGTGCGGCACCGCACCGGCGAAGGCCAGCACATCGACATGGCGCTGCTCGACGTGGGCATGGCGATCCTCGCCAACCAGGCCAGCGCCTTCCTCAACACCGGCAAGGCGCCGGCGCGCCAGGGCAACACCCATCCGAGCCTCGCGCCCTACCAGGACTTCCCGACGCTGGACGGCGCGATGCTGCTGGCGATCGGCAACAACGGCCAGTTCGCGCGCTTCTGCGAGGCCGCGGGCCAGCCCGGCTGGGCCAGCGACGCGCGCTTCGCGACCAACACCCTGCGCGTGAAACACCGCGGCGTGCTGATCCCGATGATGGAGGAGCTCACGCGCACGCGCACCACGGCCGACTGGGTCGCGCTGCTCGAGGACAAGGCCGTGCCCTGCGGCCCGATCAACGACATCGCGCAGGCCTTCGACGATGCGCAGGTCAAGGCGCGCGGCCTGGCGGTCACGCTGCCGCGCGACGCGGGCGACGGCATCACCGCCATCACCGGCGTGGCGAGCCCGCTGCGCCTGTCGGCCACCCCGCCGGTGCTGCGCCGCGCGCCGCCCGCGCTGGGCCAGCACACGCGCGAGGTGCTCGCCGAGATGGGCATCGATGCGGCGCGCTTCGAGGCATTGCGCGCCTCGGGCGTGGTCTGACACACTGGCGGGCATGACCCGCCCGCACGACGATCCTTCCGATGCCGCGCCGTTCGCGCTGCGGCGCATCGATCACATCGTGCTGCGCGTGCGCGATGCCGAGCGCGCCATCGCCTTCTACGTCGGCGTGCTCGGCTGCACGGTCGACAAGCGGCGCGACGACCTCGGCCTGGTGCACCTGCGCGCGGGCGAGAGCCTGATCGACCTCGTCACGCACGACGGCAAGCTGGGCCGCGCGGGTGGCGCGCTGGCCGGTCGCGAGGGCCGCAACCTCGACCACCTGTGCCTGCGCATCGAGCCCTTCGACGAGGCCGCGATCCGCGAACGCATGGCGCGCCATGGCGTCGAGGTCGACGGCGAGGTGCAGAACAACTACGGGGCCGAGGGCACGGGGCCCTCGATCTACCTGCGCGACCCCGACGGCAACGGCGTCGAGCTCAAGGGCCCGGCTGCCTAGCCACGCCCGAGCACCGCTACAGCGAACACCGCCACGCCCAGCACCAGGTTCAGGCTCACGAGCTTGCGCACCAGGTCGAGCCGGCCCGCGGCCACCGGCCAGGCGCCGTCGTCGACCGCGCGCCGCATCGCGCGGAACACCGAGGCGCGGATGTAGACGTAGATCGCGGCCATCACGATCGCGATGCCCATCATCGCCTCGACACGCCAGTGCACGCCGCGGAAGCCGCCCGTGGCCAGGATCATCGCCACGCCCGTCACGAACAGCAGCGTGACCGAGGCATCGACCCCGACGAAGAAGCGCCGCAGGGTCGCGGCCATCATGCGCAGGCGCAGCGGCGGCTCGAGCGTGGCGACGGCCGCCGGGCGCACCGCGAAGTGCATGAGGGCCATGCCGCCGACCCAGAAGGCGGCGCACAGCAGGTGGACGAAGAGCGGGAGCAGGTAGGACATGGGGGGCGATCAGACCACCGAAGCCCGCCGCGCGCAACGATCTCCCCGCGCCGTCCTCAAGCGGCGGCCGCGCGGGTGCGCGGTGCCGGCTTGCGGGCCTTGGTCGGCCCGGTGTCCGCATAGCGCTTCATGTCGCGCACCACGCAGCGCAGCAACTCGGCCGCGGCCGGCGACAGCAGGCGCCCGTGGCGCGACACGATGTGCGAGCGGCCCTGCGACAGCAGCGGGTTCTTCATCGGCAGCTCGATCAGCTCGGGATGGTCGGCATTCGGCGTCAGCGAGATCCGCGTGCCCAGCGTGTAGCCCAGCCCGGCCGAGACGAAATGGCCGAGCGCGCCGAACGAGGTGGTGGTCAGCAGCGAGGGCAGCCGCACGCCCTCGCTGATCTCGGCGGCCTCGATGTGCTGGCGCACGCCGAAGTTGCGGTGCAGCGTGGCGCCCGGGTAGGGCAGCAGGTCGGCGAGCTTGAGCGGGCGGCCCAGCTGCGCGAGCGGATGCGAGCGCAGCACCAGCGCCTGGATCGGCTGCGGATGCGACTGGTGCGAGGTCAGCCGCTCGTCGCGCGGCGGCTGGAACAGCATGCCGATGTGGGCGCGCTCCTCGACCACGCGGCGCACGATCTCGTCGGTGCTGGCCACGTCGAGGTCGACGGTGATCCCCGGATGCGTGGTCATGAACTCGCGCAGGCTGTGGCGCATCAGCCAGTCCACGTAGCCCTCACCGACCACGATGTCGATGTGGCCGCGCTCGATCTTGCGGATGCTGTCCATCTGCGCCATCAGGTGCTGCTTCTGGCTGTTCTGCCGGCGCACGTAGCCGGCCAGCATCTCGCCCGCGTCGGTGGGCACCACGCCGCGGCCATGGCGCTCGAGCAGCGGCACGCCGCACTCCTGCTCGAGGATGCCGATCGCGCGGCTGACGGCCGAGGGGTCCATGTCGAGCACGTCGGCCGCGCCGCGCACCGAGCCGCTGTCGAGCACCTGCATGAAGTAGCGCACGCGGCGCGTGTCGAGCCTGTCGTCCATGCCCGGTCTCCTGAGTGTTGCATTCAATGCATCGAATATCCCGATTTGCGGTCATTGATGCAATAGGCCTACATGGGGAAACTCGCCGCCATCCGCCAGCAAAGGCTTCACCCACGGCTCCAGACCGACGCCCCACCCATGACCTCCGCCGCCTCCGTTCCCGTCACGGCCGCGCCCTCCGGCGCTTCCGGAAAACTCAAGCTCGCGGTCGTCACGCTGGCCATCGTGGCCGCGGCCGAGCTGGTCGGCCCGGTGCAGTTCAGCGTCGGCCCGGGCAAGGTGGCGCTGCTGCCGATGCTGTGGGCGCTGCTGATCGCCGCGGTCTGGGGCATCGCGCACCGCCGCGTGCCGGGCGTGGCGCGCGTCGCCACCGCCGAGCAGTCCTTCGCGGGCGGCCTGCTCAACGCGGGCCTGCTGCTGTTCGTGGTGAAGCTGGGCCTCACGGTCGGCGCCGCGCTGCCGCAGGTCAAGCAGGCCGGCTGGGCGCTGCTGTTCCAGGAGTTCGGCCATGCGCTCGGCACCCTGGCGCTGGGCCTGCCGCTGGCGCTGCTGCTGGGCATCAAGCGCGAGGCCGTGGGCGCCACCTTCTCGGTGGGGCGCGAGGGCAACCTGGTGATCATCGGCGAGAAGTACGGCATGGCCTCGCCCGAGGGCCGCGGCGTGCTGGCCGAATACATCACCGGCACCGTGCTGGGCGCGCTGTTCATCGCGGTGCTGGCGGGCTTCATCGCCAGCCTGCACGTCTTCGATCCGCGCTCGCTGGCCATGGGTGCCGGCGTGGGCTCGGGCAGCCTGATGGCGGCCGCGCTGGGCGCCATCGCCGCGCAGCAGCCGGCCGAGATGCTGCCGCAGCTCACGGCCATCGCGGCCGCCTCGAACCTGCTGACCACCGTCGCGGGCTTCTACTTCACGCTGTTCCTCTCGCTGCCGCTGTGCTCGTGGCTCTACGGCAAGCTCGAGCCGGTGCTGGGCCGCTTCTCGAAGCGCGGCGCGCCCGATGCGGGCACCGCCGCCGTGTCGCAGGTCAGCGTGGCGCATGGCGGCGCGCTGCCGCTGCGCGACACGCTGATCGCCTGGGCCGTGGTGGGTGGCGGCGTGCTGATCGGCAATTCGCTGACCTACAAGGTGCCGCCGCTGGTCTCGCTCGAGGGCATGCTGGCCGTGGTGGCGATCGCGCTGGCGGTCGAGGGCCTCAAGCGCCTGGTGCCGCGCCTGCCGATGGTGCTGGTGCTGTCGGTGGTGGCCACGGTGGTGGGCATACCGGGGCTGCTGCCGTTCTCCGACGCGTTGATCGCGCTCACCGCCAAGCTCAACTTCCTGGCCTTCACCACGCCGGTGCCCGCGCTGGCCGGCTTCTCGGTCGCGAAGGACCTGCCGGTGTTCCGCCAGCTCGGCTGGCGCATCGTGGTGGTGTCGCTGACCGCCACGGCCGGTACCTTCCTCGGCGCTACCCTGATCGCCGAATTCTTCCACTGATCCCCGAGAGAACCCCACCATGTACCGCGACCCCGAAATCGCCGAAGACACCCGCGCGCGCATGCAGGCCTGGCGCCGCGACATCCATGCCAATCCCGAGACCGCGTTCGAGGAGCACCGCACCGCCAACGTGGTCGCCAACGCGCTGATGCTGATGGGCCTGCCGGTGCACCGCGGCCTGGCCGGCACCGGCGTGGTCGGCACGCTGAAGAACGGCGAGGGCCCGAGCATCGCGCTGCGCGCCGACCTCGACGCGCTCAACATGCAGGAGCTGGGCACGCAGGCCCATGCCTCGAAGTGCGTGGGCAAGATGCACGCCTGCGGCCACGATGGCCACACCGCGATGCTGCTGGGCGCGGCCGAGCACCTGTCGCGCCACAAGCCGTTCAAGGGCACGGTGCACTTCGTGTTCCAGCCGGCCGAGGAGAACGAGGGCGGCGGCCGCGTGATGGTCGAGGAAGGCTTGTTCGACCAGTTTCCCGCCGATGCCGTCTACGGCATGCACAACTTCCCGAGCCTGCCGCGCGGCCGCTTCGCGATCCGCAAGGGCACCATGACCGCCTACCTCGACACCTTCGAGATCGTGGTCACCGGCAAGGGCAGCCACGGCGCGATGCCCGAGACCGGCATCGACTCGGTGGTGGTCTCGGCGCAGCTCATCAACGCGCTGCAGACCATCGTGAGCCGCCGCACCGGCGCCACCGACTCGGCCGTGGTCAGCGTCACGCAGATCCACGGCGGCGACACCTGGAACGTGATCCCCGAGACCGTGGTGCTGCGCGGCACCGTGCGCACGCTCGACGCCGCGATCCAGGACAAGACCCAGGCCGCGATGCAGCAGATCTGCGAGGGCGTGGCCGCCACCCACGGCGCGAAGGTGGCGCTCGACTACCGCCGCGGCTATCCGGGCGTGGTCAACACGCCAGCCGAGACCGATGCCGCGATCGCCGCGGCCGCCAGCCTGGTCGAGCGCGAACAGGTGCTGACCGACATCCCGCCGGCCATGGGCTCGGAGGACTTCGCCTTCATGCTGCAGAAGCGCCCGGGCGCCTACATCGGCATCGGCGCGGGCGAGGGTCCGAACGATCCGAACGTGCACAACCCCTACTACGACTTCAACGACAACATCCTGCCGCTGGGCGCGGCCTACTGGGTGGCACTGGTCAAGCAGCAGCTTCCGGCCGCATGATGCGCTGATGCTGTCCGCCTTCGACATCTTCAAGATCGGCATCGGGCCCTCGAGCTCGCACACCGTGGGCCCGATGCGCGCGGCGCTGCTGTTCGCGCGCTCGCTCGAGCAGCGGGGCCTGCTCGAGCGCGTCGCGCGATTGCGCGTCGACCTGTTCGGCTCGCTCGGCGCTACGGGCCATGGCCATGCGACCGACCAGGGCGTGATCCTCGGCCTGTTCGGCGACGCGCCAGACACGGTGCGGCCCGAGACCGTGCAGCCGCGGCTCGAGGCGCTGCGCCGCGGCGGCACGCTGATGCTGCTGGGCACCACGCCGGTCGCCTTCGACCGCGTGCGCGACATCGTGTTTCGCGGCGAGGAGTCGCTGCCCGAGCATCCGAACGCGATGCGCTTCACCGCCTTCGCCACCGACGATGCGGTGCTCGCCGAGGGCCGCTATTTCTCGGTCGGCGGCGGCTTCGTCGTCGAGGGCGGCCAGGCCGTGGCGCAGACCGCGGCGGTGGCGGTGCCGCATCCCTTCGCTACCGGCGACGAACTCATGGCGCAATGCCAGGCGAACGGCCTCTCGGTGGCCGCGCTGGTGCTGCGCAACGAATGCGCCTGGCGTCCCGAGGCCGAGGTGCGCGCGGGCCTGCTGCGCATCTGGGGCGTGATGCAGCAGTGCGTGCGGCGCGGCTTCGGCATCGACAACCCGCTGGCCGCGCAAGCGCTGCCCGGCCCGCTGCGCATGCGCCGGCGCGCGGGCGAGCTGCACCGCGAGCTGCTGGCGCAGGCCGGCGCGGCCGATCCGCTCGCGGCCATGGACTGGGTCAATGCCTTTGCGATGGCGGTCAACGAGGAAAACGCGGCCGGCGGTCGTGTCGTCACCGCGCCCACCAACGGCGCGGCCGGCGTGGTGCCGGCCGTGATGCACTACTACCAGCGCTTCGTGCCGAGCGCGAGCGACGCGGGCATCGTCGACTTCTTGCTCACCGCCGCGGCGATCGGCATGCTCTACAAGACCAACGCCTCGATCTCAGGCGCCGAGGTCGGCTGCCAGGGCGAGGTCGGCGTGGCCTGCTCGATGGCGGCCGGCGCGCTGGCCGCGGTGCTCGGCGGCACGCCGGCGCAGGTCGAGAACGCGGCCGAGATCGGCATGGAGCACAACCTCGGCCTGACCTGCGACCCGGTCGGCGGCATGGTGCAGATTCCCTGCGTGGAACGCAATGCGATGGGCGCGGTGAAGGCCATCAACGCGGCGCGCATGGCGCTGCGCGGCGACGGCAGCCACTACGTCTCGCTCGATGCCGTGATCCGCACCATGAAGCAGACCGGCGAGGACATGAAGTCGACCTACAAGGAGACTTCGCTCGGCGGGCTCGCGGTCAATGTGGTGGAGTGCTGAGCCCGCCTCACACGTTGTCAGGGCACGAACATGTCCCACGGCCCCTTGCCCGCCGGCAGGCGGGGCCGTGCGGTCAGCGATGCCAGCGGCTCGCCGGCCTCGAAGCGCGCGGCCAGGTCCGCGGGGTCGAACACCACGCCCATGAAGTTCTCGGCATAGGCGCCGCCCGCGAAGAAGGCATCGACCTCGGCGGCGGTCTCGAACACGTCGTGCTGCAGCTCGAGCCGGTGGCCGTCGGGGTCGCGGTAGTACATCGAGATCGTCGGCCCGTGGTTGATGCACCAGTAGGGCACGATGCCGAGCGCGGCCAGCCGCCGGTGGTTGGCGAGCAGCGCGGCCAGCGAGCCGTAGGTGAAGGCGATGTGCTCGAGCCCGGTGTTCGCATCGGCCTCGCGGCCCAGGTCGGGGCGCGCGATCAGGCCGATGCGGTGGTGCTCGTCGTCGTAGCTCAGGAAGCACAGCATCTCGTTCTCGAAGGCCACGTGCGCCTGCAGCACCGCGAGGTACCAGGCGCGCGAACGCGCGAGCTCGGCCACGCGCAGCACCACGTGGGCGAGCTTGACGGGCCGCAATGCGGAAGAGGCGAGATCGGGCAGGGCGCGTTGAGGTTCGTTCATCGGGTGGTCTCCAGGGGTTCTTCCACCACGCGGTTCTCGATGTGGCCGATGCCCTCGATCTCCACGCGCACCACGTCGCCCGGCACCAGGTAGCGCGGCGGGTCCATCAGGCCGCCGACGCCCGCGGGGCTGCCGGTGCTCAGCACGTCGCCGGGCTCGAGGGTGAAGGCGGTCGTGAGTTCGACCAGCATGGCCTCGAAGCGATGGATCATCTGGGCCGTGTTGCCGTCCTGGCGCAGCTCGCCGTTGACCCAGGTGCGCAGCCGCAGCGCATGCGGATCGGCGATCTCGTCGCGCGTCACCAGCCAGGGGCCGAAGGGGCCGTGGGTGTCGAAGGACTTGCCCAGCGTGTGCGTGGGCGCGCGCAGCTGCCAGTCGCGCACGCTCATGTCGTTGACCACCACGTAGCCCGCGACCATGGCCATCGCCTCCTCGGCGCGCACATGGCGGCAGCGCCGGCCGATGACCACGCCGAGCTCGCCCTCGTAGTCGAACTGCGCCGACACGCGCGGCCGGTGCACGTCGTCGAAGGGGCCGGCCACGCACGACACCTGCTTGTTGAACCACACCTGCCCCGGCGGCCGCACGAGGCCCAGCTTCGCGGCCTCCTCGAGGTGCGAGGCGTAGTTGCCGCCGAGGCCGAGGAACTTGCGCGGCTCGGGCACCGGCGCCGCGAGCTTCACATCGGCCAGCGGCAGGCGCGGCGCTGTCTCGATGGCCGCGCGCAGCCAGGCCAGGCCCTCGTCGCCGCGCGCCAGCAGCTCGCGCACGCCGGCCGGCGCGCCGGGCAGGGCGCTGGCGTCGAGCACGTCGTCGTTTCGGACCACGCCGAAGCGAAGGGCACCGCGGTGATGGAAGCTGGCGATTTTCATGGGCGTGGACATTGACCGATATGAGGCGATCGATGATGCTGATGGAACGAAACGACAACAATCCGCCGAAAAAGAACGGATCGTTCTGCCAGTGGAACAGGAGACATGGACGATTTCAACGACCTCGCGCTGTTCGCGCACGTGGTGCAGCAGCAGGGCTTCAGCGCCGCTAGCCGGCACCTGGGCATTCCCAAGTCGCGCCTGAGCCGCCGCGTCGCGCAGCTCGAGGAACGGCTGGGCGTGCGGCTGTTGCAGCGCAGCTCGCGCCGGCTGCTGCTGACCCACGTCGGCGAGCAGTTCTACGAGCGCTGCCAGGCCACGGTGGCCGCGGGCGAGGAAGCCTTCGACGTGGTGCGCCAGGCCGTCGCGCGGCCGCAGGGGCCGCTGCGCGTGAGCGCGCCCTTCACGCTCGCGCAGTTCTGGCTCACGCCGCTGATCCCCGATTTCATGCGCGCCTTTCCCGAGGTGCGGCTCTCGCTGGAAGTGAGCCACCGGCGCGTCGATCCGCTGCAGGAGAACGTCGACGTGGTGCTGCGCGTGCGGCGCCCGCCGTTCGAGGATTCGAGCCTGGTCGCGCGGCCGCTGGGCCGCACGGTCGACGTGCTGCTCGTGAGCCCGGCGTTGCTCGAGCGCCTGGGCACGCCCGCGAGCCTCGACGACCTGGCCGCGTGGCCGATGCTCTCGCTGCCCGACACCGGCGAGCGCCACCTGTGGCGGCTGGAGCGCGGCAAGCAGGTGCACGAACTGGACTTCGTGCCGCGCCTGGTCACCGACGACATGTTCGCGCTCCGGCACGTGGCGCTGCAGGGCCTGGGCGTGGCGCTGCTGCCCGAGATCCTGTGCCGCGACGAGTTGCGCGAGGGCCGCCTGGTGCGCCTGTTTCCCGACTGGGCCTGCACCGCGAGCGAGATCCAGGCGGCCTTCGCCACGCGCCGCGGCATGCTGCCGGCGGTGCGCGCCTTCATCGACCACCTGCTCGCTCATCCGCCCGGCGCGCCGCAGCCGGGCGCTGGCTTATCCTGAACGGCTTCGCGCCTTTCGCCGCCCTTGCATCGAATTTCATCGAAAGAAGGAAGAGACCTCATGACCCCCACGAACCCCACCGTCGCCGAGAAACGCGCGGCCTTCCGCGCGCTGCACGCCCAGGGCTGCTTCGTCATCCCCAACCCCTGGGACACCGGCAGCGCGCGCTACCTCGAAGGCCTGGGCTACAAGGCGCTCGCCACCACCAGTTCGGGCTTCGCCTGGTCGCATGGCCAGGCCGACGGCGCCATCGCGCGCGACGCGGTGCTCGCGCACCTGCGCGAACTGGTGGCGGCCACCTCGCTGCCGGTCAATGCCGATTTCGAGAACGGCTTCGGCGCCGATCCGCAGGCCGTGGCCGAGAGCGTGCGGCTCGCGGTGGAGACCGGCGTGGCCGGCCTGTCGATCGAGGACTCGACCGGCCATGCCGATGCGCCGCTGTTCCCCATCGAGGTCGCGGTCGAGCGCATGCGCGCCGCGCGCGGCGCCATCGACGCCGCGGGCGGCGACACGCTGCTGATCGGCCGCGCCGAAAACTTCTTCGCCGGCCGGCCCGACCTCGACGACGCGATCGCGCGCCTCAAGGCCTATGCCGAAGCCGGCGCCGACTGCCTCTACGCGCCCGGCATCAAGACGCGCGAGCAGATCGCGGCCGTGGTCGCGGCGGTCGCGCCCAAGCCGGTGAACCTGCTGGTCGGCGCGACCAGCGAACTCACGATGAAGGACATCGAGGCGCTCGGCGTGCGCCGCGTCAGCGTGGGCGGCGCGATGGCGCGCGCGGCCTGGGGCGGCTTCATCCGCGCCGCGCGCACGCTGGCCGACGAGGGCCGCTTCGACGGCTTCGCCGACGCCGCGCCCGGGGCCGAGCTCAACGCCTTCTTCAGGCCCTTCGGCCGCTGAAGCGCGTGGAGCCGCTGCTCGCCGAGATCCGCGCCTGCCGCGTCTGCGAGGCGCATCTGCCGCTGGGCCCGCGCCCGGTGGTGCAGGCCGGCGCGCAGGCGCGGCTGCTGATCGTCGGCCAGGCGCCGAGCATGACCGTGCACCGCACGGGCGTGCCCTGGGACGACCGCAGCGGCGACCAGCTGCGGCGCTGGCTCGGCGTGGAGCGCGAGCTGTTCTACGACGCCTCGCGCATCGCGCTCGTGCCCATGGGCTTCTGCTACCCGGGCCGCGGCACCAGCGGCGACCTGCCGCCGCGCAAGGAGTGCGCGCCGCTGTGGCACGAGCGGCTGCTGGCGCAGATGCCGCGCGTCGAGCTCACGCTGCTGATCGGCCAGTACGCGCAGCGCCGCCACCTGGGCAGCCGGGCGCGCGATGGCGTGACCGAGACCGTGCGTGCCTTCGCGGAATTCGCGCCGCGCGTCATCCCGCTGCCGCATCCCTCGCCGCGCAACACCGGCTGGCAGCAGCGCCATCCGTGGTTCGAGAGCGAGGTGCTGCCGGTGCTGCGCGAGCGCGTGCGGCTGGCACTGGGCATGGGCACGGGCGGCTGAACGCTTCGTCGCGGGACGAAGCGTGCGGGGGACGAAGGCCGCACCATCGCGGCCATCGTCATCCACCGCAACAGAAGGACCCCCATGCCCGCGCGCGAAGTCATCCGTGTCGAACCCCTCTCCACCTGGCTCGATCGCTGGAAGGCACCGGCCTCCATCGTCACGCGCCATGGCGACACCGTCTATGTCTCGGGCCTGCCGCCCTTCGATCCCGAGACCGGGCAGGTGGCGGTCGGCGCCTCGGTCGAGCAGCAGGCGGAGCTGGTGCTCGAACAGCTGAAGCTGTGCCTGGAAACGGCGGGTTCGTCGCTCGCGAATGCGCTCAAGTGCAACGTGTACTGCACCTCGGCGGAGAAGTTCGCCGCGGTCAACGCGGTCTATGCGCGCTACTTTCCCGAGTCGCCGCCCGCGCGCATCTTCGTCTGCGTGCCGGCCTGGTTCGGGCCCTTCGACATCGAGATCGACTGCATCGCGGCGCGCGGCTGAGGCCGCTTCAGCGCGCGGCCTTCCTCGGCCGCGCCGCCGGCCGTCGCGGCGGCTTCGCCTCAAGCACCAGCTCGGCCGGCAGGCCGTCGTTCCACGACTCGGCGAAGTAGGCGCGGTCGCTGGGCACCAGCTGCGGCAGCGCTTCGCGCAAGGTGACCAGCGAGCGCTCGGCCGCCTTCAGGTCGCCCGCATGGGCCGCGTACCACGCATGCTCGAACAGCAGGCTGCAATGCTGCAGGCCCGGGTAGCGGCGCCGGCCGGCCTGGTGGTCGGCCAGCCGTGCCTGCGCCACCTCGACCCAGCGCGCGGGCCAGTGCGTGGCGTCGAAGGCATCGGCGAGCGGACCGGCCAGCGCCGAGATCGCGGCTGGGTCGAGCGGTGCCTGGGCGCGGAACTGCGCGAGCGTGGGCCGGGGCTCGGCGCCGCAATGGCCGCGCGCG